>Ga0316583_10000579_pt1 | contig 11087 bp, 9 predicted proteins | sample J_170502JBrBrA_D_FD_204513 | JGI IMG/M metagenome (GOLD analysis project Ga0316583, IMG submission 204513) | Rhizosphere microbial communities from salt marsh grasses in Alabama, United States - J_170502JBrBrA | ecosystem: Host-associated > Plants > Roots > Rhizosphere | place: USA: Alabama... | reverse complement strand
TTATCAACGCGACGCCCGTGGGCATGTATCCTCACCAGGATAGGCTTCTCGTGGATCCGGAGGAGGTCCGGGTGAACACGGTGATGGATATCGTCTATAACCCCCTCCAAACCGAGCTCCTGAAAAAGGCCGCCGCACTCGGGTGCCGGGTTATCCCCGGCATCCGTATGTTCATCCACCAGGGTGCGGAGCAGTTTCGCCTGTGGACCGGCCTGCCGGCCCCTGTCCGGGCCATGGAGGCAGCGGTCATGAAGGCCCTGAGATGAAGACTCTCGAAACCCGTTCCGTTGTGAAGGCATGTGTCCGCATTCCGGGCTCCAAGAGCATCAGTCACCGGGCCCTTATTGCCTCCGCCCTGGCACAGGGTGACAGCCGTCTCACGAACGTCCTCTTCTGCGAAGATACCGGGTATACGCGGGCTGCGCTCGAGGCTCTTGGCGCGGGAATAACCGGCCGAGAGGGCGATCTCCTGGTTTCCGGGACCGGGGGAAGAGTCACGCTCCCCGGGGAAGGAAAACCCTTCTTTCTGGGGAACTCGGGAACCAGTATGCGGCTCCTCCTCTCGCTTGTGAGCCTGGGCCGCGGCAAGGCGGTCCTGGACGGTTCCCCGCGTATGCGGCAGCGGCCGATCGGCGCGCTGGCGAAGGGTCTGGGGACCCAGGGCGCCGCTATTTCATTTCTCCGGGATGACGGATGTCCTCCGCTCCTGGTGGAGGCCGGAGGACTCACGGGAGGCCCGGTGAATATCGAGGGCGAGGAAAGCAGCCAGTACCTCTCTTCCCTTCTGCTCTCAGCCCCTTACGCGCACAAGGATATGGAGATTCGCGTAAACGGCCGGCTTGCATCACGTCCGTACGTGGATATGACCCTGCAGGTGATGGCGGCATTCGGGGCCCAGATATCGCGGCAGGGATACGAGCATTTCCGGGTAAAATCGGGGGTTCATTATCGGGGCCGGACATTCGCGGTCGAGGGGGACGCCTCCGCGGCATCCTATTTCTGGGCCGCGGCAGCGGTGACCGGGGGCAGTGTTGCGACCATGAATATCGACCCGTTCACCACATGCCAGGGAGACGTGGGTTTCCTTGATGTGCTGGAGCAGATGGGCTGCCGGATCAGACGGGGGCCGGAGAAGGTGACCGTTCAGGGGGGGACGCTGACAGGGGTAGAAGCGGACATGGGGGCCATGCCGGACATGGTTCCCACGCTGGCAGCGGTGGCCCTTTTTGCCCGGGGAAAAACAGTCATTCGGAATGCGGCTCACCTCCGGCTCAAGGAGAGTGACCGGCTCGCAGCCGTTTCCCGGGAATGGGGCCTGCTCGGGGCGCGTGTGGAGGAACTGGACGACGGTCTCATCATTGAGGGCGGGCAGCCTCTCAAAGGGACGGTTCTGGACCCCCACGACGACCACCGCATTGCCATGAGCCTTGCCGTAGTGGGCCTTCGGGTCCCCCGCATCGTCATCTCCCATGAAGAGTGCGTGAAAAAGTCCTTCCCCACCTTCTGGCAGCTCTGGGAAGAGCTCGGCAGATGAGGCGTAGGGCGTAAGGCGTAGGGCGCAAGGTCATTCTCCGTGTCCCTCTCTGTTGTTCAATACGCCTTTCCATGGTGCATCGAAGTGACGGGATGAAGGGCCACAGCGATACTTTTTGCGAACACGATGGGTGCCTCACGCTGGCGGCGGAGACAGTTGCTCAGCAAGGCGTCCGGAGGGTTCTATCAGTTACCTTGTTCCCTCGTAGTACATGGTAAAGACTTCATGACTTCGCCGGCACGCCCTGGCTCCGCAGGTACGCATGTTCCCAGCAAAGAAAAGATATCGTGTCTGCAAAAAGATCCCCGTGCCCCTTCTCTTCCGCGAAGGTTTGTTGCATAAAATTGCGTATTTTCAGCGTAGCTGTGGATAGAGCGGAGGGAGGGACAGGGGGTTCGTTTCTGAAAGAGCAATATGAAAGATGCAGGGGTGTGTTAGAGCCTGCTTTCAAGATGCTCGCGTCCCAGCCAGGCGCGTCGGACGACCTTCCGGAAAATTGACCCGGTTCCCTGATGTTGCTCAAGGGCCCTCGCAGAATATTGGCGCCGTCCCATGAATCGAGGCGAAATATATTGCCGCCGGAAAGGAGCGCCCTGGCCCTCCTGGGTCCCGGGTGTTTCAAGAAGGTGCTTTAAAGTGGCGTGGGCCAGGGCCACAGCGATACTTTTTGCGAGCACGATGGAGGCCGCCGGCAGGTACTCACAGCTCCTCGAAGCGGTTGAGTTCCCTGTTCTTGACAACCTTGTGGGGATTGAAGATGCGTCCGTGCATGGCAATATAGACGCCGGGAGGCAGGAGTCGGAGCGCGGCCACGGCAAACCCCACATTGAACGGGGCGTCGGTCGTTTTGAACCTGGCAGGGGAAATAGCCCCGGTGAGGACAATCACCTTGTCCGTGATACTCTCGAGTTTTTGGGCAGTTTCCACCATGGTGTCGGTTCCGTGGGTTATCAGAATACGCTCACTCTTGTCGGCCTGTATGGTTTCGAGGATGTACCGGCGGTCTGCATCCGTGAGATCAAGGCTGTCTTTCCTCATGATGGATTCGCAATCGTACTCAAAGGTAATGTTCGCCTCTTTGAGGATGTCGGCAATCTCGGGTTCACCCACCTGGTACTCGCTTTTCTGATCGAAATAGACCTTGTCTATGGTGCCGCCGACAGCGTAGATTTTTATAGCCATTTTCCTCGATCCTCCGAAAGCCAAGGTGATGAAGTGATCTAGAATTTATGGAAAGCACGGCTTTTCCCTTCTAATTTAATGGGAAAAATTCCTCAACTCTAGGCATTCTAAGTCACTCTAGTCACTCTGAAGACGCGGAAACCAACGAGGCCCTTCCGGGAGTAGCCCAAAGCCGGGCTCTCCGGATCCGGACCTTTTCTCCCGGTTCTCAGCTTGAACTTTAGCAACTTGAGAAGTCAAGTGAAAGGAATATCTTGGCATCGGTAATACCTTGTTTCCATCCATAAATGGCTATTTTTCACAATTTCATCGTCAATCTGTGGGATCACTTGTGCGACGTACTAAAGTACGTCTCCGCGTAATCCCTGGATCTCCTTGATCTTGTAAAAGATATCTCATTTCTGGATTGGAAACTCGCTCGTGCCAAAATTCTGTTTGTGGATGGGCACTATCTTGATTTTTTGGCGAGTGTTTCCGGCAAGGCGGCAAAGGTCATTCCGGCGGACCGGCGTGAGCACTGAGCTGCCTTTTGCTGTGCGGCCATGTGCTAAACGCGATAATAATTGTTTACATTCGGACAATTTATTAGTAATAAAAAACGACCAGCCACAAATCGAGAACTTCATAACAGGCGCATGTGCGGTCGACTTCAAATAATGTGCCTTCATGTTTTTACTGAGAGACCAAGACCCTTGTGTCGAGGGTTTTACACGCCCGAAAGGCATCCGCGGATGGGCAACGCCTTCCCGCTGATAAAGAACAGCGGTTGAAACGAGATGGTCACCACTCGGGGAGACATAGTCCCACCTGATCACTGAGTTACAGCGATTGAGACGCACGGCAGCAAAAAAGAGAGAAAGGAGGTGAACCCGGGGAAACATCCATCCGAAGGGCAGGTCCATGCCCGCTGATTTTTACAATTCTAATCTGGAAAAAGGAGGTTCGTGAACAGTGAAAAAGATACTATTCTTGCTTCTTACCCTGGTACTGGCAGTGAGTTTTTCCATGGGAACCGCCATGGCGCTGACATCGGAAGATATAGCCAAGGCGTCAGCTCTCGAAGAGATCGTCAAAAGAGGCCAGCTCCTGGTCGGATTGGAGGCCGGCTATCAGCCCTTTGAAATGCAGGACGCGAAAGGAAACATCGTCGGCTTTGATGTGGACATGGCCTATGAATTGGGAAAGGCGATTTTCGGAAAAGGGGGAGAGAAGAAAGTCAAATTGGTCAACACGGCCTGGGAAGGCATTATCCCCTCCCTGATGACCCACAAGTTCGACATCATCATGTCGGGCATGACCGCGCTTCAGAGCAGGAATCTGAAGGTCAATTTCTGTGACCCTTACTACTACATTGGACAATGCCTGCTTGTGAACAAGAAGAACAAGGGGAAAATAAAGAGCTATAAAGACCTCAACAAGAAGGGGATGATTGTCACGAGCAAGCTGGGCGTCACCGGCGAATTTACCGCGGAGAGACTCATGCCGAAAGCAACCCTAAAGCTCTTTAAAGCAGAGGCTGACGGGGCGCTCCAGGTGGCAAACGGCCTCGCCGATGCCTTCATCTATGATGAACCGCAGGTCCGGGTGTTCGCCGCCAAATACAAGAAGACCTGCTTCGGAATCTTCAAACCCCTCACCTATGAACCCCTCGCATGGGCCATCCGGAAGGGAGACCCTGATTTCATCAATTACCTCGACAATTTTCTGCGCCAGGTCCGCGGCGACGGCCGTTGGGATAAGCTGAAAAAGAAATGGTTTGTGGATTACGTTGAGAAGGTGGCAAAGGAGCAATAAAAGAGCAAGAGGGGAGCCGTTTTCGGCTCCCCTTTTTCATGATCCAAGGAGGCCAATTTGCTGTTCAACAAGCGATCCATAATTACCCTGGCCATCGTCGCGCTCTTCGTGGCGGCCGCGTACTACTTCTTTATAAGCAAAGGAATCACGTACATATGGCACTGGGAAAAGATTCCGGAAATGCTTTTCTATTACGGGACCAAGACGGCAGCTGATACGAAACCCGCCCTGCATCTCGGGGTCCTGATGATCGGCTTCGTGCTCACGGTGAAGATCTCCATCATCGCCATCATATTTGCCATTATACTGGGAACGATCGTGGGTATTGCCAGGCTTTCCAGCGAGCCGGTTACGCGGGCCATCTCCATCACCTTTGTCGAACTCGTTCGGAATACCCCCCTGCTGGTACAGATCTACATCATCTATTTTTTCGTCGGCTCCATGTTGAGACTCTCGGCCTTCGCGGCCGGCACCGCTGCACTGGCCATTTTTGAAGGAGCATACGTCGGGGAAATTGTCCGGGCGGGAATCCAGTCCATTCACAAAGGCCAGATGGAGGCCGCACGGTCCCTGGGCATGTCCTACGGAAAGGCCATGCGGTACATCATTCTCCCCCAGGCCTTTAAACGTATTATTCCACCCCTGGCCGGACAGTTCATTTCCCTGATAAAGGACTCCTCCCTTGTTTCCGTTATCGCGCTGGCCGATCTCATGTTCCAGGGGCAGCAGGCGGTCGCAAGGACATACTATGCGTTTGAGATCTATTTTACCGTGGCCGCTCTTTACCTTGTCATGACGTTCGCCCTTTCCATGGCCACCCAATACATTGAAAGGAGGCTTGCCGTCAGTGATTGAAGTAAAACATCTTTATAAGACCTTCAAGGCCCACAATCGCAAGGAGGTGAAGGCGCTGGTCGATTTTTCGACCCAGGTCAAGAAAGGTGAAGTGGTTGTCATTATCGGTCCCAGCGGCTCCGGGAAGAGCACCTTTCTGCGATGTCTGAACCGTCTGGAAGAGGTGGACAGCGGGGAAATCATTATCGACGGCCAGAACATCGTGGAAAAGAAGGTGGACATCAACAAGGTGCGTGAGGAACTGGGCATGGTGTTCCAGCATTTCAACCTCTTTCCCCACAAGACGGTCCTCGAAAATGTGACGCTTGCCCAGCTGATCGTCCGCAAGAGGAATAAGCAAAAGGCCGTGCAGATCGCGCAGGAGCTTCTCGATAAGGTAGGGATCCTGGACAAGGAGAACGTCTACCCGGAGCAGCTCTCAGGTGGACAGCAGCAGCGGGTGGCCATCGCCCGGGCCCTGGCAATGCAGCCCAAAATCATGATGTTCGACGAGGCTACCTCTGCCCTGGATCCCGAGATGATCGGGGAAGTCCTTGATGTCATGAAAACGCTGGCCCGGGAAGGCATGACCATGCTCGCGGTTACCCATGAAATGGGATTCGCCCGAGAAGTCTCGGACAGGGTAATTTTTATGGACGGGGGTCAGATTGTGGAGGAAGGAACCGCCGAGCATTTCTTCAAGAATCCCACCCATGACAGGACCAAGCTTTTCCTCAGCCAGATCCTTTGATGTCCGTGGTGAGCAGATGCTCCCATCAGCCTCTTCTGAGGAAAGCAGGAGGGGAAGGGCGGGTTTCAGGGTTTCAATGCAACGATATGGTTTCTTCCAGGCGCTTGATCGCATTCACGAGGGCGTTCGGTTCCTTGGCGTTTTGCACTGTTTTCAGGAATCCGGGATACTGGCATAGCCTGGCAAGACTCGCGAGTATCTGGAGATGGAGGTCGGGCTTGTTTTCCGGCACCACAAGCGCGACGATCACTTCCACGGGAACAGCATCCGGACTTTCAAAGTCGATGGGCTCGCTGCATTTGATGAGGAGAATCGCAGGGTCCTTTGTTTCGCTGCTTATGGTGTGAGGGATTCCTATGCCTCCGCCGATTCCCGTGCTCATGGTTTCCTCACGAGCCTTCAATCCGTCGAAGAGGATGTCTGCGTCCTTTACGATCCCGCGGCTTACACATGCCTCGGCAATGAACTGCAGCACTGCGTCCTTATCGGGAAGCGGCACATTCAGAAAAACACACTTTTTTTGGAGGCAATTCCAGATCTTCATGGCGAATAGATTATCAGGATTTCGGCCTCGAGTCAAAAGATAATCTCTGTTTCGGCCGGATGGACAGGGGTGACACATGCAGGATTTCATCGATCGCGCGATACGGCATTTTTTTTCGGAACCCCAACCGCTTGTCAGGGACGCCTTCTCTGTTTTCATCATCCTTTTCATGGCTGCCGCAGCATGGCTGATCTTTAACAGGGTCGCGTCAGGCCTGGAAAAGCGGTACAGAGACCACCCGGTGTTCGGCAAAGAGGGCAGGATCTTCCCGGTCATTCGAAAAGGAGGGCACTATTGCATCCTGATCCTTGTCGGCGCTTTCGCGCTGCGCCTGATCCAGGCCCCCGGGGCGGAAAAGGTCTTTTTTGCCGGTCTGATCCTGCTCATCGCCTCCCTTGCCCAGAGCATCATAAGCCGTCTGCTCCCATTCCTCGAGACAAACCTGGCCGCAAAAACCAAGACGCAGGTAGATGACGTGATCTTCGATCTGTCCAAGAAGTTTTCCGGGGTTATTGTCTATACCACAGGAGGCATTCTCGCCCTGGACGTGCTCGGCCTTAACATCATGCCTTTCGTCGCAGGCGCCGGAGTGGCGGGTATTGCCATCGGGTTTGCCGCAAAAGATACCCTTTCCAATCTTATCGCGGGGGTCTTGCTCATCATTGACCGCCCTTTCGAGGTGGGAGACCGCATTGAAGTCTGGTCGGCGCCCGCCAATTCAGCCACCTGGGGTGATGTCCTGAATATCGGCCTTCGGGCCACCAAGATCCGCACGACCGATAATATCGTGATCGTGATCCCCAACAATGAGATCATGCGCCGGGACATCATCAATTACACGACCATCACGGAGGAAATCCGGGTGAGAATCCCCATCGGCGTATCTTATGATGCCGATATCGAGAAGGCGAAGGAGGTCATCTCCGCAATAAGCCTGGAGCTTGATTGGGTCCTGCGGGATCCGCCGCCCAAGGTCGTTGTCAAGAGCTTCGGGGATTCAGCGGTGAACCTGGAGGCAAGAGTCTGGATCAAGGATGCCAGGAAGCGGATGGACACCATATCTTCCGTTTCAGATAAAGTGAAGGAGCGGTTCACGGAACACGGGATTGAGATCCCGTATCCCAAGCGGGATGTGTACATCAAGGGCGGGGCTTCAGAGACCCTTTAAAGCTTCGCTCCGGCCTTCTGGATCTTGGCCCAGGTGTCCCGGAGGGCCACGGTACGGTTGAAGACCAGCTTTCCAGGGGAGGAATCCTTCGAGTCGACACAGAAGTAGCCCTGCCGTTCGAACTGGAAATACATTCCGGGCGCTGCCTCCGCCAGGCTGGGCTCCAGGAAGCAGGAGGAGAGGGTCACCAGTGAGCCGGGATTGAGGCAGTCCTTGAAGTCAAGTCCTTCACATTCGGTTGCGGGATTGGCCTTTAAAAGGAGCTTGTCGTAAATGCGCACCTCGGCCTGCACGGCCTCGGCCGCGGAAACCCAGTGGAGCGTCCCTTTTACCTTCCTGCCGTCCGGCGCATAGCCGCCTTTGGTAGCGGGATCATAGGTGCACCGCAATTCAATGACCTCTCCCGTCTTCTCATCCTTTACCACGTCCGTGCACTTGATAAAATAGGCATACCGCAGGCGCACTTCGCGGCCCGGACCGAGACGGAAGAATTTCTTCGGCGGGTCTTCCATGAAATCATCCCGTTCGATATACAGCACGCGGGAAAAGGGGACCTTCCGTGTGCCCATCGAGGGATCTTCGGGATTGTTTGTCGCTTCCAGCTCTTCTCCCTGTGCTTCGGGATAGTTTTCGATGACCACCCGCAAGGGGTGCAGCACGGCCATGACGCGCTTGGCGCGGCGATTCAGGTCTTCCCTGACGCAGTGTTCGAGCAGGGCCATGTCCACCATGCTGTCCCTCTTGGCCACACCGATGCGTTCACAGAACGTCCGGATGGATTCCGGGGAGTACCCGCGTCTGCGGAGTCCGGAGATGGTGGGCATCCGGGGATCATCCCATCCCGAGACGTATCTCTTTCCCACCAGTTCGGAAAGTCTTCTCTTGCTCATGATCGTAAAGGTGAGGTTGAGGCGGGCGAATTCGATCTGCCGGGGATGGTAGACCTCCAGTTCGTCCAGAAACCAGTCGTACAGGGGCCGGTGATCTTCAAATTCAAGCGTACAGATGGACTGCGTGATCCCTTCGATGGAATCGGAAAGGCAGTGGGTGAAATCATACATGGGATAGATGCACCACTTGTCTCCGGTTCTGTGGTGCGCCGCATGCAGGATGCGGTAGACAACCGGGTCCCGCATGTTCAGGTTGGGGGAAGCCATGTCGATCTTCGCACGGAGTACCCGTGAGCCGTCCTCGAATTCACCCGCGCGCATGCGCTCGAACAGGTCGAGGTTTTCCTCCACGGAACGGTTTCGGTAGGGGCTCTCTCTCCCCGGTTCCGTGAGAGTTCCCCGGTATTCGCGGATTTGTTCCGGGCTGAGATCGCAGACATAGGCCTTTCCCATCTTGACCAGCTGCACGGCATAGTCGTACAGCTGATCAAAATAATCGGAGGCGTAGTACATCCGGTCTCCCCAGTCAAATCCGAGCCACCGCACGTCTTCGATAATGGACTCCACATATTCCCGTTCCTCTTTGACGGGATTAGTGTCGTCGAATCTGAGGTTGCAGAGCCCGTCATTTTCCGCGGCGAGGCCGAAATTGAGGCAGATTGATTTGGCGTGCCCGATGTGGAGGTACCCGTTCGGTTCGGGAGGGAACCTGGTGTGGACCCTGCCGCCGAACCTGTTGGTCTTGAAGTGTTCGGCAATGATATTGCGGATGAAATTAGGCTGGGGGAGGGTGTTGTCGTTTGTCATTCCCATTCCTCCTTTCAGGATGCGCCCTATACTAGCCTAAGCAATGGTGTCGTGCAAAAAAAAAATGCGTGTGGGCAGGCCCCTGTCGCAGGAATCCAGGCGCAAATGATTCTGCGGGCCGCCGTCCACGATCATTTTGAAAACTGGCAAAGCTTGGCTGAGAATGCTATACTCCTTCCACACTGAACGAGGGAGAAAATGACCAGATACAAGATCGCCGTCATTCCCGGTGACGGCATAGGAAAAGAAGTCGTTCCCGAAGGGCTGCGCGCGCTCGAGGCTGCTGCCGGCTCCATCGGCATCCAATTTGACTGGCAGAGCTATCCCTGGAGTTGTGAGGGGTATCTTGCAACGGGCAAAATGATGCCCGAGGACGGGATCAGTCAGCTTCAGGAATATGCGGCCATCTTTCTGGGAGCGGTGGGATTCCCCGGTGTGCCCGATCACATCTCCTTATGGCAGCTTCTCCTGCCGATCCGCAGACAGATGAAGCAATACGTCAACCTGCGTCCGGTCCGTATGCTGAAAGGCATGACGTCACCGTTGAAGGGTCGCGGGCCGGAAGACATTGATTTTGTGATCGTGCGTGAAAACAACGAGGGAGAATATTCGGAGATAGGCGGCAGACTTTACCAGGGAACGGACCGCGAAATGGCAGTACAGGAAACGGTTTTCACCCTGGAAGGTGTTGACAGGATCATGCGGTATGCCTTTGATCTGGCCTCTCGGAGAACCGCCAGGCATGTCACTTCGGCAACCAAGTCCAACGGCATCATCCACACCATGCCATTCTGGGACGAACGATTCGCCGCCATGGCAAAGGAATTTTCCGATATCCGGACCGATCAGTATCACATAGACATCCTGACGGCGAATTTCGTCCTGCACCCCGACTGGTTTGACGTGGTGGTGGCCAGCAATCTTTTTGGCGATATCCTGTCCGATCTGGGACCGGCCCTGGCAGGAAGCATCGCCGTCGCTCCGTCGGCAAATCTGAACCCGGCAAAAGAACATCCGTCCATGTTCGAGCCGGTTCACGGCTCAGCGCCGGACATAGCCGGCAGGGGCATAGCAAACCCCATCGGCCAGATCTGGGCAGGCGCCCTGATGCTTGAGCATCTCGGTTACAAGCAGGCGGGAGAGGCGGTGGTGCAGGCTATCGAGACGTTTCTCCAGGAATCGGACCTGCGCACTCCGGATATGGGCGGAAATGGAACGACCAGGGAAGTCGGTGAGGCCATCTCGGATGCCGTAAGAGCTCAACTCGGGTCGGAACGCCTCTGATCGGATCAATGCCCGCAAAGCGGGCAGGCCTGAATTGTGATTGACCGGGGACGGCAGGACCCCTATACTTTTGCCTATTCGAAGCCCTGGCCCTCAGGGCGAGTCGAAGATCCCGCTCCGCGGGAGTCAGAGACCAAAGACTCGGCCGTACTGAAAACCAAGGTGATGAAGTGACCTAGAGTCTGGAGTGAACTAAAGTGAGCTAGAATTGATGGAAGGCCTCGCCCTTTTATTCGATAAGATTTTGAAATTACTCAATTTTAGTCGCTCTAGGCATTCCAGGTCACTCTAGTCACTCT
>Ga0316583_10000576_pt1 | contig 11145 bp, 5 predicted proteins | sample J_170502JBrBrA_D_FD_204513 | JGI IMG/M metagenome (GOLD analysis project Ga0316583, IMG submission 204513) | Rhizosphere microbial communities from salt marsh grasses in Alabama, United States - J_170502JBrBrA | ecosystem: Host-associated > Plants > Roots > Rhizosphere | place: USA: Alabama... | reverse complement strand
CGTGCTGCCGACGCGCAACGCCAGGAACGGCTTCCTGTTCACGCGCTTCGGCGACATCCGCATCAAGAACGCCTGCTACCGCGCCGACACGCGGCCGCTCGACGAAACCTGCGGCTGCTACTGCTGCCGCCATTTCAGCCGCGCCTATCTGCATCACCTGCACCGTGTCGGCGAGATCCTCGGCAGCCGGCTCAACACCATCCACAACCTGTTCTACTACCAGACGCTGATGACGGAAATTCGGGCCGCCATCGAGCAGGACGGCCTCGCCGACTTCGCTGCCGAATTCCGCCGGACGCGCTCGCTCGGGTCGGTATAATGTGGGGTTCAACTTCGCCAAGTGGAGTCTAATGTGCTGATTTCCAACGCTTACGCTCAGGCCGGCACGACGGCCGCCCAGGACCCGACCGGCAGCTTCATGGGACTAGTTCCGCTGCTGCTGATGTTCGTGGTCATCTGGTTCCTGATGATCCGGCCGCAGATGAAGAAGGCCAAGGAACACCAGAAGATGGTTTCCGAGATGCAGAAAGGCGACGAGGTGGTGACCCAGGGCGGCATCGTCGGCCGCGTCACCAAGGTCGGCGAGAACTACATCACGGTCGAGATTGCCGAAGGCAAGGACGGCGCCATCGACGTCACCGTACAAAAGCAGGCCGTCAGCGCCATGTTGCCCAAGGGCACGTTGAAGACCCTGTAAGCACCCGGCCGCGAGGCGGGCCAAGTCCCGCCTCGGCACCAAATTGCGCCGCCTCGCGGCCCCTCTTTCCGGTCCGAAATCATGAATCGCTACCCGCTCTGGAAAAACATTCTCATCGTCGTCGCCCTGCTGTTCGGCCTGGTGTATACGCTGCCCAATTTCTACGGCGACGTGCCGGCGGTACAGGTGACCAGCGTCAAGGCCACGGTCAAGGTCGATGCCAAGCTGCAGGCGCGCATCGAAGACATACTCAATAACGACAACATCAAGGATAACGGCATCTTCGCCGACTCCAACAGCATCCGGGTCCGATTCACCGACACCGACACCCAGCTCAAGGCCAAGGATGCCATCGAGAAGGCGCTCAACCCGGATCCCAACGACGCTTCCTACAGCGTCGCCCTGAACCTGATTTCCGCCTCGCCGCGCTGGCTCACCGCGATTCACGCGCTGCCCATGAACCTCGGCCTCGACTTGCGCGGCGGCGTCCATTTCCTGCTCCAGGTCGACATGAAGAGCGCCATCAAACGGCGCCTCGACACCACGGTCTCCGACCTGCGCGGCCTGATGCGCGACAAGAACATCCGCTACAGCAGCGTCAGCCGCGACCACGACACCATCACCGCCACCTTCCGCGACGCCGCCACGCGCGACAAGGCACATACCGCGATCGCCGACGGCCAGCCCGACCTCGTCTTGCGCGACGCCGAGAGCGGCCAGGACTACAAGATCCTCGCCAGCCTGAAACCGAAGGCGATCAAGACTTACGAGGAACAGGCCCTCAAGCAGAACATCATCACACTGCAGAAGCGCATCAACGAAATCGGCGTCGGCGAGCCGATCGTCCAGCAGCAGGGCTCCGACCGCATCGTCGTCGAACTGCCGGGCGTGCAGGACGTCGCCCAGGCCAAGGACATCATCGGTCGTACCGCCACCCTCGAGGTACGCATGGTGGCGCAGGCCGAGGTGCCGCCGGGCGAACCGGCGCCCCTGGGCACCGACCTGGTACCGGAACGCCGCCGCGACGGCAGCATCCGCATGGTGGCGGTGAAGAAGCATGTCGTGCTGACCGGCGACCGCTTCAACGGCGCCCAAGCCACCTTCGACGAGAACCATCAGCCGGCGGTGGCCGTGCAGCTCGATTCCGCCGGCGGCCGCATCATGCGCGAGGTGACGCGCGAGAATCTGCACAAGATGATGGCCATCCTGCTCATCGAGAAGGGTAGGCCGGAAGCCATCTCGGTGGCCACCATCCAGGGCGAGTTCGGCAACCGCTTCCAGATCACCGGCATGTTCACGCCCGAGGAGACCACCACCCTGGCCATCCTGATCCGCTCGGGCGCCATCGCGGCGCCGATGGACTTCATCGAAGAGCGCGTCATCGGCCCCTCCCTGGGCGCCGAGAACATCAAGAAGGGCTTCGACTCGACGCTGGGCGGCTTCATCGTCATCGGCTGCTTCATGTTCCTCTACTACATGCTGTTCGGTCTCGTCTCGGTACTGTCGCTATCGGCCAACCTGCTGTTCCTGGTCGCCCTGCTCTCGGTGCTGCAGGCGACGCTGACGCTACCCGGCATTGCCGCCATCGCGCTGACGCTGGGCATGGCCATCGACTCCAACGTGCTCATCAACGAGCGCGTGCGCGAGGAACTGCGCGGCGGCACCACGCCCCAGGCGGCCATCACCGCCGGCTACGAGCGCGCCTGGGCCACGATCGTAGACTCCAACGTCACCACGTTGATCGTCGGTCTTATGCTCTATACGTTCGGCTCAGGACCGGTGCGCGGCTTCGCCATCGTGCACGTGCTCGGCATCCTGACCTCGATCTTCAGCTCGGTGGTGGTGTCGCGCGGCATCATCAATTTCATCTACGGACGGCGCAAGAAGCTGGCGGCACTCTCGATCGGCCAGGTCTGGAAGCCCGGCGTCGAGACTAAGTAAGCACGAAGGGAACTGACCATGGAGTTCTTCCGCATCCGCAAAGACATCCCCTTCATGCGCCACGCGCTGGTGTTCAACGTCATTTCGTTGATCACCTTCATCGCCGCGGTGTTCTTCCTCGCCACCAAGGGCCTGCACCTGTCGATCGAGTTCACCGGCGGCACGCTGATGGAGCTCCACTACACGCAGAACGCCGATCTCGAGAAGATCCGCAAGCAGATGGAAGCCGACGGCTACGTCGACCCGCAGGTGCAGAACTTCGGCACCTCGCACGACGTGCTGATCCGCCTGCCGCTCAAGGGCGAGGCCGGCACCGGCAAGGCCGCCGAACGTATTTTCGCCTCCCTGTGCGGCGCCGAGAACGGACAGGTCGGCCATGTGCAGTACACCACCGAAAAGGGCGACACCAGCACCAAGACCGTCTGCCGCGACAACGCCGGCGCCGAGTCGATACTGCAGAAACGCGTCGAGTTCGTCGGCCCGCAGGTGGGCAAGGAACTGGCCACCGACGGCGCCATGGCGCTCCTGTGCGTCATCATCGGCATCGTCGTCTACCTGGCCATCCGCTTCGAGTGGCGCTTCTCCATCTCGGCCATCATCGCCAACCTTCACGACGTCGTCATCATTCTCGGCTTCTTTTCGTTCTTCCAGTGGGAGTTCTCGCTGCCGGTGCTGGCCGCCGTACTCGCGGTACTCGGCTATTCGGTGAATGAATCGGTAGTGGTATTCGACCGCGTACGCGAGACGTTCAAGCGCAAGCGCGGCCTAAGCACGCCGGAGGTGCTCAACCACGCCATCACCAGCACCATGTCGCGCACCGTCATCACCCACGCCTGCACGCAGATGATGGTCACCTCGATGCTGATCTTCGGCGGCGTCGCCCTGCACTACTTCGCCTTGGCGCTGACCATCGGCATCCTGTTCGGCATCTACTCGTCGGTGCTGGTGGCGAGCCCGCTGGTCATGTGGCTGGGCGTCTCGCGCGAACAGTTCGCCGTGGCCAAGAAGGGACGGCCGCCCGGCATGACCGACGATGGAGCCTGCGTATGACAGCCGCGAATATCACCATGGAAGCACGGGTGCCGGTCTGGGACCTAGCCGTGCGCCTCAGCCACTGGCTGCTGGCGCTTGCCGTCGTCGTCGCTTTCGTCACCGTCAAGATCGGCGGCAACCTGATGGTGTGGCACGGACGCGCCGGTCTCGCCGTCCTCGGCCTGGTCGTGTTTCGCATCGTCTGGGGCTTCATCGGCTCGACCCATGCGCGCTTCACCAGCTTCGTGCGCGGCCCGGCAGCGATACGCGACTATCTGCGCGGCCAATGGTCGGGCGTCGGCCATAATCCGCTCGGCGCGCTGGCGGTAGTGTCGCTGCTGGCGCTGTTCCTGGTCCAGGCCACGACGGGCCTGTTCGCCAACGACGACATCTCCTACCAGGGCCATCTCTATGCGCTCGTCAGCGATGCCGTCAGCAGCCGCCTCACCGGCATCCACAAGTTGTTCGAGCCGCTGCTGATCGGCCTGGTGGCCATTCATGTCGCCGCCATCGGCTACTACTTGAGGATCAAGAAGACGAATTTGGTCAAGCCCATGATCACCGGCTGGAAAGAAGCTTCCGAGCCGTCGGTGGAGCCGCACCGCGGCGGTGGCCTGATCGCCTTCCTGATCGCTTGCCTCGTTGCCGGAGCCGTCGTCTACGTCGCCTCCGGTGCGCTGTTGCCGCACCCGCCCCCAGTCGCGATCGAAACGCCCGCCTGGTAATCCCCACGCACGGCGGGGTTTCAGGCAAAATTCCCGCCGCTCTCACTTTCGGCAGGTTCCCCGGCATGAGCACGAAGCATATCCGCAGCATTCTGGTCGCCAACCGCTCCGAGATCGCCATCCGCGTCATGCGCGCGTCCAGCGAGCTCGGCATCCGCACCGTCGGCATTTACTCGAACGAGGACCGTCTGGCCCTGCACCGCGCCAAGGCCGACGAAAGTTATCTGGTCGGCGTCGGCCGTAAACCGATCCAGGCCTACCTCGACATCGACGACATCATCCGCATCGCCAAACAGGCCAAGGTGGATGCGATCCATCCGGGCTACGGCTTCCTGTCCGAGAATCCCGACTTCGCCGAGGCCTGCGCACGCGCCGGCATCGCCTTCATCGGCCCGAAGCCTGAAGTGATGCGCGAACTGGGCAACAAGGTCGCCGCCCGAGCCTTGGCCACCCGGGTCGGCGTGCCGGTCGTGCCCGCCACCGGCGCCCTGCCGCATGATGTCGACGCGTGTCGCCGGCTGGCGGCGGAAATCGGCTACCCGCTGATGCTGAAGGCCAGTTGGGGTGGTGGTGGCCGCGGTATGCGCGCCATCAACAACGAAGCCGAACTCGCACCCGCCCTTGAGATCGCGCGCCGCGAGGCAGCGGCCGCCTTCGGCAACGACGAGGTCTATCTCGAAAAGATGGTCGTGCGCGCCCGCCACGTCGAGGTGCAAGTGCTCGGCGACGCTCACGGCAACCTGGTGCACCTGTTCGAACGCGACTGCTCGGTGCAGCGGCGCAACCAGAAAGTCGTCGAACGCGCGCCGGCGCCCTACCTGACGGCGGCCTTGCGCGAGGAGCTCTGCCAATCGGCGCTCAAGCTGGCCCGCGGCGTGAACTACACGCATGCCGGCACCGTCGAGTTCCTGATGGACGCCGACAGCGGCCGCTTCTACTTCATCGAGGTCAATCCGCGCATCCAGGTCGAACACACGGTCACCGAGGAAGTCACCGGCATCGACATCGTCAAGGCGCAGATCCGCATCACCGAAGGTGCGCGCGTCGGCGACGCCGATTCCTATGTCCCGCACCAACAGGACATCACGCTACATGGCCATGCCTTGCAATGCCGCGTCACCACCGAGGACCCGGAAAAGAACTTCACGCCCGACTATGGCAAGCTCACCGCCTACCGCAGCGCCGCCGGCGCCGGCATTCGCCTGGATGCCGGTACCGCCTACACCGGTGCCGTGATCACGCCCTTCTACGACTCGCTGCTGGTCAAGGTCACCGCCAAGGGCCACGACCTGGAAGAGGCAACCCGACGCATGAACCGCGCGCTACGCGAGTTCCGCGTGCGTGGCGTCGCCTCGAACCTGACCTTCCTCGAGAACATCATCCTGCATCCGCTGTTCAAGAGCGGCGAGTGCACGACGCGCTTCATCGATACCACGCCTGAGTTGTTCACCTTCAAGAAGCACCGTGACCGGGCGACGCGGCTCATGAAGTTCATCGGCAACGTCGAGGTCAACGGCAATCCCGAGATGAAGGGCCGCACCTTGCCGCATCAGCCGCTGCCCATCGCCATCATGCCGACCGCCGATCTCGGCGTCGAGCCGTCGGCCGGCAGCCGCGACCGCTTCAAGCAGCTTGGCGCAGCGAAGTTCGCTGCCTGGATGCGCGACCAGAAGCAGGTGCTGGTCACCGACACGACGATGCGCGACGCCCACCAGTCGCTGTTCGCCACGCGCATGCGCACGGCCGACATGGTCGCCATCGCGCCGTACTACGCGCGTTTGCTGCCGCAGCTGTTCTCGCTCGAATGCTGGGGCGGCGCCACCTTCGACGTCACCATGCGCTTCCTCAAGGAAGATCCCTGGGAACGCTTGGCCGAACTGCGCGCGGCAGCGCCCAACATCCTGTTCCAGATGCTGCTGCGCGCCTCCAACGCGGTGGGTTATACCAACTACGCCGACAACGTGGTGCGCTTCTTCGTCAAGCAGGCGGCCGCCAGCGGCATGGACGTCTTCCGCGTCTTCGACTCGCTCAACTGGGTCGACAACATGCGCGTAGCCATGGACGCCGTGATCGACAACGGCGCCCTCTGCGAGGCGGCCATCTGCTACACCGGCGACCTGTTCGACCAGAGCCGACCCAAGTACAACCTCAAGTACTACGTCGACATGGCCAAGCAGCTCGAGAAGGCCGGCGCCCACATCATCGGCATCAAGGACATGGCCGGCGTCTGCCGGCCGCCGGCGGCGCGCGCGCTGGTCAAGGCGCTACGCGACGAAGTTGGCCTGCCGATCCACTTGCACACGCACGACACCAGCGGCGGCAGCGTCGCCTCGGTGCTGGCGGCCGTCGATGCCGGCGTCGACGCCGTGGACGCGGCGATGGACTCGATGAGCGGGCTGACTTCCCAGCCGAGCCTCGGTGCCATCCTCGCCGGCATCGAGAGCACAGAACGAGCGCCCGCCGTCGGCTATCGCGACATCCAGCCCTTCGCGCGCTACTGGGAAGGCGTACGCCACTACTATGCACCCTTCGAGGCTGACATCCGTGCCGGCACGTCCGACGTCTATCGGCACGAAATGCCCGGTGGCCAATACACCAACCTGCGCGAGCAGGCGCGCGCCATGGGCCTCGATACGCGCTGGCCGGAAGTCGCCCAGGCCTACGCCGACGTCAATCAACTGTTCGGCGACATCGTCAAGGTGACGCCGTCGTCGAAAGTGGTCGGCGACCTGGCGCTGTTCATGGTCGCCAACGACCTGACCCCGGCCGAAGTGGCCGATCCCGACAAGGAGATCTCGTTCCCCGAGTCGGTCGTCTCGATGTTCCGCGGCGAGATGGGCTACCCGGCCGACGGCTTCCCGCCCGCCCTGCAAAAGAAGATACTCAAGGGCAAGGCGCCGATCGAAGGCCGCGTCGGTGCTCACCTGCCCGCGGTCGATCTCGAGGCGGAGCGCGCGACGGCCGAGAAAGCGGTCGGTCGTCACGTGGACGACAACGACCTCGCCTCCTATCTCATGTACCCAAAGGTGTTCACCGAATTCGCCGAACACCAGAGCCACTACGGCGACGTCTCGGTGCTGCCGACGCCGGTGTTCTTCTACGGCCTCCATGAAAAGCAGGAGGTCTGTGTCGACATCGATCCGGGCAAGACGCTGCTGATCCAGCTTGCCGGCCGCCAGGACGACGACGGCGAAGGCGTGGCACACCTGTTCTTCGAACTCAACGGCCAGCCGCGGCCGATGCATGTCGACAAGGCCGGGCTGGCCAAGAAGAAGGCACATGCCAAGGCCCAGGACGGCAACCCCAACCACGTCGCAGCGCCGATGCCGGGTGCGGTAGCGACCGTTTCGGTCAAGCCGGGCCAGAAGGTCCGCCGCGGTAGTCCGCTGCTGTCGATCGAGGCCATGAAGATGGAGACCGCGGTCACCGCCGAGCGCGACGCCACCGTCGCCCGCGTGCTGGTTGCACCGGGCGACCGGGTCGAACCGAAGGATCTGCTGATCGAATTCGGCTAAGCGGCGGCCCGGTAACATCGCCGTATCGCCGCAACTCGCACTACGCCGAGTTTCGCGGCCTAAAGCGCATTTCGCGCCATGCGCGCAACTGTGACCATCGACATATGAGATGGATACCGGCGCCAGCCTTGACGAATGCGTATCCCTCATTAGCGCATCACCGTATCAGCAGGGTCGCTTCGTCCACTATGCCATAGACAATGTCGACGGGATTCGACATGTGGACGACGAACATATAGCTAACGACCTAGACCCGATCAGCGCTTACCGCCGATGGCAGCCCAATGCTGCACTTGCCAAGCGTTCCTCTTTGGCATAAACAGATGGACTGAGACGTTGTTCTGCCGCTCGTCGCCGATGCGAGACAACAAAGACAGGGCGACAACCTAACGGAGGAATCGGAATGCACGCCTTTGTGATGGCAAACCATATCCGGCCAAGGCGTCGGCACAAGACATTTGTGCCGGGAGTAGAGGAGTGCTGAGATCGCTGTCGCTGCGCGCACGCGTGCTGTTGACGATCATGCTGGCGACGATGCCTGCCATGGTCGTCGTCTTTTATTCGGCCTGGGAGGAGCGCAACCGCGCCACTGCCGAGGCCGAACGGCAGACACGCCAAGTTGCGGTCGTCGTCGTCGAGGCGCAAGAGCGCATCATCGAGCAGACCCGGCAACTGTTGGCGTTGCTCGGTAGCTTGCCCACTATTCGCGATCACCCGCTACCATCCCAGGAATGCAATGAGATCCTGGCGCGCGCGCGCAAGCACAATCCGCTCTACGGCAATATCGGCATCGTCGATACCCACGGCACATTGCTGTGCAGCGGCGTGCCGTTCCAAGGACCGGTGACTTTCGCCGACCGTCACTGGTTTCGCCGCCCTATGGCCAGCGCGAACTTCGCCGTCGGCGAATACCTCGTCGGCAGGCTGACGAGATTGCCCAGCCTCGGTCTCGGCTATCCTCTTACCGACGCCCGCGGCCATGTCAGGGGCGTCATCTATGCCGCCATCAACCTCGCTTGGCTGCAGGACCTAACCGCCAAAATGCAGCTGCCGCCGGGAACGGTAGTGGAAGCGGTCGACAGTGACGGCACCGTGCTGATGCGTTCGCCTGACCCTAAGCATCTCTGGATGGGACGCCCAGCGACCAAAGCCGACATGCACGCGGCAATGGCCAGCAACGGCTGCGACGGCTCGACCGAGTTCACCGACGACGACGGCATCGTTCGTCTCAATACCGTGCGAGCGCTGCAGTCGTTCGACGGCAAATGCGCCTACGTACGCGTCGGCCTCGCCAGGGATCAGGTCTATGGACCGATCGACCGCCGGCTGAAGCGCGATCTTTCGGTAATGGTGTTGGTTGCGGTACTCATCCTGTCCATTGCCTGGATCGCCGGCGACTGGCTGGTGCTGCGGCGCGTGCGCGTCCTGACTTCGGCGACGCAGCGCTTCGGCGAGGGCAATCTTTCGGCACGCACCGGCCTGCGTCACAATGAGGACGAGTTGGGCCAATTGGCAGCCAGCTTCGACGACATGGCGACCGACATTCAGGCACGTGAGTCGCGCCTCGTCGAGGCCGACCGCGCCCTGACCCGGGCCAACCGTGCGCTGGCGGTGTTAGGTACCGGCAATCGGGCCATGTTGCGCGCCGGCGACGAGCAGACCTTACTGCACGAGATCTGCCGGGCCATTGTCGAGCACGGCGGTTACCCGATGGCCTGGGTCGGCTATATCGAGTCCGGAAACAAGATCCGGCCCGTTGCTCATTTCGGCCTCGACGTAGACCACCTCGACGCCCGCTGTCTGACCTACGATGCCGCCCTGTCGGGCAACGCCGCACCGGGTGCCGCCGTACGCAAGCGCGAAGCGGCGCTGTTCAGGGCTCTTGAAGGCGTCGAGCCGCTCAGCTGCATGAAGGCCTCTTGCTGTCACTCGGCGCTGGCCTTTCCGCTGCTCGACGACGGCGGTGTTTTCGGCGTATTGGTCATCTATGCCAGCGAGGTAGACGCTTTCGAGCAGGAAGAGGTGGCGTTGCTGGCCGAGGCGGCAGCCGATCTCGCCTTCGGTATCGGCCGTCTGCGCGACCAGTCGCGGCGGCGCGAAGCCGAAAGCGCCAACAAGATCAAGTCGGAATTCCTGGCCAACATGTCGCACGAGCTGCGCACGCCGCTCAATGCCATCATCGGCTTCTCCGAAGTGTTCAAGGACGGCCTGCTCGGCGAATTGCCGGCACGCCAGCGCGAATATGTCGAGGACATTTATCAGAGCGGCCAGCACCTTCTCTCACTGATCAACGACATTCTCGATCTGTCCAAGGTCGAGGCCGGCAAAATGAGCCTGGACCTGCAAACGCAGGGGGTCGCCGAGCTGATCGACAACAGTTTGTCGGTGGTGCGCGAAAAGGCGGCGGCGCATCGCATCGTCCTGCAGCAGCAGGTTCAGGGTGATCTGCCGAGGATCCGACTAGACCGGCGCAAGATCAAGCAGATCATCTACAACTTGCTCTCGAATGCCGTCAAGTTCACGCCCGACGGCGGCCGCGTAATGCTCTCGGCTCGCCGCGTCGGCCGCGCCGAGGTGGAGAACTGGAATGCCGAATGTAGCAACAGTATCCGCCTGCCTCTGCCGACCGGCGACTGGGCCGAATTCCTCGAGATCACCGTCGAAGACACCGGTATCGGCATCCGGCGCGAAGATGCGCCACGCCTGTTCCAGCCATTCACTCAGTTGGATTCGTCGTTTGCGCGCCGTTACGAAGGCACTGGACTCGGTCTGGTGCTGGTAATGCGCATGACCGCGCTGCACGGCGGCACGGTAGCCGTAGCCTCCGATCCCGACCAGGGCAGCCGCTTCGTCGTCTGGTTGCCCTGGCGGCCGGTATTGGCGGGCCAAGACAGCATCGTGGCTGCCACTGGCACTGTCGCTGGTCACGAACGGCTGGCCGTCATCGTCGAGGACAACGACGTCGCCGCCGACATCGAGCGCATCCAGCTCGAAAGCGAAGGCCTGACGACGCTGCGCGTCGCCAGCGCCGAAGCAGCGCTCGACCTGGTCGGCAAGCATCGACCGGCGCTCGTGGTGCTCGATATCTTCCTGCCCGGCATGGACGGCTGGGAATTCCTCGAGCGCATCAAGCGTGCCGATTCGTCCTGGAAGGAGGTGCCGATCGTCATCGTCTCGATCGCCGCCGATACCGAAAAGGGTTTCTCGCTCGGGGCCGCCCAAGTACTGCAGAAGC
>Ga0316583_10000575_pt1 | contig 11155 bp, 9 predicted proteins | sample J_170502JBrBrA_D_FD_204513 | JGI IMG/M metagenome (GOLD analysis project Ga0316583, IMG submission 204513) | Rhizosphere microbial communities from salt marsh grasses in Alabama, United States - J_170502JBrBrA | ecosystem: Host-associated > Plants > Roots > Rhizosphere | place: USA: Alabama... | reverse complement strand
CGCGGGACCCAGGTCCATTTCCTGCCCGACAAGACTATTTTTCAAAGCACTGAATTTGACTTTGAGACGCTTGCCCGCAGGATGCGAGAACTCGCTTTTCTCACAAAAGGGGTCCGAATAAGGATACTGGATGATCGCACCGGGAAGAAGAAAGAGTTTCTGTACGAAGGGGGCATCAAGTCTTTCGTGGACTATCTGAATAAAAACAGAGAGGTTCTTCACCCAAAACCCATTTACATGAACGGAGAAAAGAGCCGGGTTATCATGGAAGTGGCACTCCAGTACAATACTTCGTATAAGGAGAAGATTTTTACCTTTGCGAATAATATCAATACGACCGAGGGCGGCTCTCATCTGAGTGGTTTTAAGTCCGCCTTGACAAGGAGCATTAATCAATATCTCCAGAATTCTTCTTTGGCGAAGAATTTTAAAGAGAAGTTGAGCGGCGATGATGCCAGGGAAGGATTGACCGCGGTCATAAGCGTGAAACTCCCCAATCCCCAGTTTGAAGGGCAGACCAAGACAAAACTCGGGAACAGCGAAGTGAAGGGCCTCGTGGAGACTCTGGTGAATGACGGACTCAGCAGCTTTTTTGAAGAGAACCCTCGTGTCATAAAATCCATTCTATCTAAAGTCATTGATGCTGCACGGGCCAGGGAGGCGGCCAGAAAGGCTCGTGATCTTGCACGTCGAAAGGGTGTTCTTTCAGATCATTCACTTCCGGGAAAGCTTGCGGATTGCCAGGAAAGAGACCCTGAGCACAGCGAGATATTTCTCGTGGAGGGGGACTCTGCGGGCGGATCGGCAAAACAGGGAAGGGACAGGCGTTTTCAGGCGATTCTGCCTTTGCGCGGCAAGATCCTGAACGTGGAAAAGGCCCGCTTCGACAAGATGATATCCAGTGAGGAGATCCGGACCATGATTGCCGCGCTGGGAACGGGCATTGGCGACAAGGAGTACAATATTGATTCGCTTCGGTACCATAAGGTTATTATCATGACGGATGCCGATGTGGACGGATCTCACATACGGACCCTGCTCCTCACGTTTTTTTTCAGGCAGATGCCGGAGCTCATAGAAAAGGGCCATCTGTATGTTGCTCAGCCGCCCCTCTACCGGGTGATGGACGGAAAGCAAGAGCGTTTCGTGAAAGACGAGGAAGGATTCAACAGTTTCATTGTTGAACGTATCTCCAACAACGAGACCCTTTTTCTCGGAAACGGCGAAAGGGTGACCGGGAAGGCCCTCGCGAATCTTCTCAAAAGCCTGATCAGGTTTTATGAAAATGTCACAAAATTATCCCGCATGGGGTACAGTTCCCGGTTTATCGAACTGATGGTGCTCGGGGGCAAGGCTGACAGACGTCTTTACAAGGACTCGGGGTTTGTGGAGAACTTTAAGGAAGAGCTTCGTCAGAAGAACTTCCGGATTCAGGATCTTCCGAGGGATGAAGAGCGGGGAAACTACGAATTTCTCGTAACGGAAACGTTGAACGGCGGTCAGACCTTTACGGTCAACTGGGAATTTCTCTCTTCTCCCGAACTCAGGTACCTGGTAAGCATGTCTGATAGGCTGAAGATGCTGTCAAAAGGGGGTTGTCGTCTCGTTGAAGAACACGAATCCAGGACCATGGAAAATCCCCAGGATGTGCTGGGGGAACTGCTGGAGAGGGGAAAGAAAGGCCTTGGTATACAGCGATACAAAGGTCTTGGAGAGATGAATCCCGGGCAGTTGTGGCAGACCACCATGGACCCTGACAGAAGAACGCTTCTCAAGGTGGAAATCGAGGATGCGGTGGAGGCGGACGATATCTTCACGGTCCTGATGGGAGACAAGGTAGAACCCCGGAGGGAGTTTATCCAGAATAACGCTCTCCAGGTGACGGAATTGGATATTTGAGGTCCGGGTCGCGAGGCGCAGCTCCTGGAGCCGTTTTGCTCCCGGAGCGTGAACGCTGCCGGACCCAATTCGGAGTAAAGGAATGGCAATTGATCTGATTTCAAAATCGGTAACAATCGAAGATGAGATGAAGAAATCTTATCTCGAATATTCAATGAGCGTGATCGTGGGCCGGGCACTGCCCGACATCCGTGACGGCCTGAAGCCTGTTCACCGGCGGATCCTGTACGGAATGCACGACCTCAGGAACTACTATAACCGGCCATTCAAGAAATCGGCACGTGTGGTCGGTGACGTCATCGGTAAATATCATCCCCACGGCGACGTGGCTGTGTATGACAGTATCGTGCGGATGGCGCAGGATTTTGCCATGCGCTATCCTCTCGTGGACGGCCAGGGAAACTTCGGGTCTGTTGACGGGGACCCTCCCGCGGCTATGCGTTACACGGAAGTGCGCATGACAAGGCTCGCCCAGGACTTTCTCTCGGACATAGAGAAAGAGACCGTGGACTTCATGCCCAACTATGATGGTTCTCTTGAGGAGCCGGTGATCCTCCCCACGACCATCCCGAATCTCCTTATCAATGGGGCCTCGGGCATAGCGGTCGGGATGGCCACGAATATTCCTCCGCACAATCTGGGGGAGATATGTGATGCCGTCATCCAGATTGTCGATGAGCCGGAAACGGATATTGGAACACTCCTGAAGATCGTTCCGGGTCCTGATTTTCCGACCGCCGGCTTCATTCTCGGGCGAAGAGGTGTTCGAGAGGCATATAAGACGGGCCGCGGCATCATCAGGATCAGGGCCAGGGCGTTCGTTGAAAAAATAGGGCAGAACCGTGAACGAATCGTCATTTCGGAAATTCCCTACCAGGTAAACAAGGCAAAACTGCTGGAAAAGATCGCCTCTCTGGTCAAGGAAAAGAAAATTGAGGGAATCTCCGACATACGCGATGAATCAGACAGGGACGGAATGCGCATCGTGGTGGATGTAAAGCGGGACGGCAGATCTCTGGTGATACTCAATCGTCTCTACAAGTTTACCCAGATGGAGGTCTCCCTGGGCATCATCCTCCTGGCCATCGTGAACGGACGCCCCCAGATCCTGACCCTGAAAGAGATCCTGGAGCATTTTGTTTCCCATCGCCGGGAAATGATTATCCGCAGGACCATTTACGACCTCAGAAAAGCGGAAGAAAGGGCCCACATCCTGGAGGGCCTCAAGAAGGCCCTTGATTTTCTGGACGAGATCATCGCACTGATCCGATCTTCCGCTGATCCCAAGGAGGCGAAATCGCGGCTGATGTCCGACTTCGACTTTTCCGACCTCCAGGCACAGGCGATTCTCGATATGCGGCTGCAGAGACTGACCGGACTGGAGAGGGAGAAAATCAATTCGGAATACCAGGATCTGATCAAGAGCATTGCCCGTTTCAAGGCGATTCTTGAGAGCGATGCCATGGTCCTGCAGATTATCAAGGAGGAGACCGAAGAGATCAGGCAGCGGTACGGCGATGAACGCAGGACGGAAATCCTGGAAGACGTGGGAGAAATTGACGTCGAAGACCTCATCGCGGATGAAGATATGGTGGTCACCATGAGTCACCAGGGGTACATCAAGAGAAACCCCATCAGTCTTTACCGGGCCCAGAGACGTGGCGGGAAGGGGATGACCGGCGTCAGGCCTAAGGCGGAAGACTTCGTGGAGATCCTTTTCGTTGCATCCTCCCATGATAATTTCCTGTTCTTCACGAATCTCGGCAGGGTATACTGGAAAAAGGTGCATGAGATTCCCGAGGCCGGACGTATGTCCAAGGGAAAGGCCATTGTGAATTTTCTGGATCTTCGCCGCGGCGAGAAGGTTGCCACTATCCTTGCGGTGAAAGACTTTCAGGAAGGAAAATATGTGGTTATGGCGACAAAAAACGGTCTTGTCAAGAAGACCGACCTGTTGTCTTACAGCCGTCCGAGGGCGGGAGGGATTGTTGCCATAAAAATCAGGGAAGAAGATGAGCTTATCGGAGTTCGAGTCACTAATGGGCAACACGATATCTTTCTTACCACGCGGCGGGGAAAATCCATCAGGTTCAACGAATCCGAATTGAGGAGTATGGGCCGGGTTGCGAGTGGAAACATAGGTGTCCGAATGGAGCCGGAGGATGCGGTAGTGGGAATGGAGGCCCTGCAGGAAGGGTCGACCATTCTGACCGTTACGGAGAACGGGTATGGGAAACGCACACGGACCGAGGAATACCGGCGGCAGTCGCGCGGAGGAAAGGGAATACTGACCATCAAGGCTTCTGTCAGAAATGGCCCGGTCGTTTCTTCGTACCAGGTGGCCCAGACCGACGAGCTGATGATCATCACCGGACATGGCAAGATTATTCGTCTGAGGGTGGGAGATATATCGATCATCGGCCGGAATACCCAGGGAGTGAAATTGATCAACCTTGGAGAAGGAGAGAAAGTGGTTGGAGTAGCCAAACTCATGGACGAGTGAGAGAGGCTTTCCAGCTCTTCGGATGCCGGACCCTTACCGCGCTGATAGGAGAATGGTTTTAAGCGATCCGGCCAGAAGGAAACAGGTCGTGGGAAATGATATAAGCACTGTATCGGTGATCGGGGCCGGGAGTTGGGGCACTGCCCTGGGAAATCTCCTTGCAGAAAAAGGCAGGGATGTTGCCTTGTGGGTGCGGGAGGAAGAGGTCTACGATGAGATCGTGCGCGAGCACGTAAACAGCCTGTTTCTGCCCGGCGTTTCCTTGTCGAGCCGTCTCACCCCGGTCCGGTCTTTCGGGGAGGCGGTATCGGGAAGCCAGCTGATACTGATAGTCGTGCCGTCTCACGTCTTCCGCGAGGTCCTTGCGGGCCTTCGGCCGTACCTGGTGAAAGGGATGCACATCGTGGCTGCCACAAAGGGAATCGAAAATGAGACCGGCATGATCATGTCCCAGGTGGCGGAGAGCATACTGCCCGATACGTTCATGAGAACCTATGCCTGTCTATCAGGGCCGAGTTTTGCGAAGGAGGTCTCTGCAGGATATCCTACCGCGGTTACTATTGCCTGCAACGACATGGAACATGCCGGGGATCTCCAGCGCCTCTTCACGACCCCGTTCTTCAGGGTGTATGTTTCCGAGGACCTCGTGGGAATCCAGCTGGGAGGGGCCTTGAAGAACGTCATTGCCATCGCTGCGGGAGCATCGGACGGGTTGCACTTCGGACATAACGCCCGTGCGGCTCTGATCACGAGAGGTCTCGCAGAAATTACCCGCCTGGGCGTTGCCATGGGTGCAAATCCTCATACCTTCGCGGGCCTCGCAGGGATGGGAGACCTTGTTCTCACCTGCACGGGAGATCTGAGCCGGAACAGAACAGTTGGCCTCAAGATCGGGAAGGGTATGAAACTGCAGGAGATCACCAGCGGAATGAATATGGTGGCGGAGGGCATCAAGACCACCAGATCCGCCTATGACCTTTCAAAAAAGGTGGGGGTGGATATGCCAATCACCACGGAGGTCTATGAAGTTCTCTATAACGGAAAGGATCCGAAGGATGCCGTGAGGGATTTGATGACCAGGGAACTGAAGGTCGAGCTTGAGCATTGACAGACCATGCCCGTATTCACCAAATACCTGTATAGGGAATTTTTCAAGCTCCTTCTCCTGTGCCTGTTTGCCTTCATTTCCATTTATATGATGGTGCATTTTTTCGGCAAGGTGGATAATTTCATTGAAGCCGATGTACCACGAAATGTGATTGTTCTCTACCTTCTCTACCTCCTCCCCTTTGTTGTCGTGCAAATGGTGCCGCCGGCAGTCCTGATAGCCGTCATCATCATGTTCAGCATGATGATGAAGAATAATGAGATCATGGCGCTCAAAGCATGCGGCATCAAGGTGTTTGACTTCATGCGCCCGATTTTTGTTCTCGGTTTTCTCCTTTCTCTCGCTCTGTTCCTGTTTTCTGAATCCGTGGTTCCCTACACAAGCTCCCGGGCGAACGCCCTCTGGAGGATATACGTGGAGAAGAGAAGCGAAGGAGGGGTTTTTGGTCGGGATCACATCTGGTACAGGTCAGGGAATGCCATTTACTGGATAGCACGGTTCGACCCGAAGAAGAAGGCAATGTATGGGCCCACCTTCTACTTCTTTGATTCCTCTTTTCATTTGTTGAAAAGAATAGACGGAAGAGTTGCAGTATGGACGGGCAACGCATGGGAAGTGAAGGAGGGGATAACCCTTACCGCGGACAAGGACGGCGGCTACGGGCTCACCCGGTTCAAGACGCTCTATCTGCAGATACCGGAAAAACCGGGAACCTTCGCCAAGGAGGAGAGGCAGCCCGAGGAGATGGGGTACTGGCTGCTCAAACGGTTCGCCGAAAAGATCCAGGATGAGGGATATGACGCCTCCCGGTACTTCGTAGACCTCAACATCAAGCTCTCTTTCCCGTTTATCGTCTTTGTGATGGTCCTTCTCGGCGCTCCCATAGCCATCCTGCAGAAGAGGGGAGGGACACCTGTATCCGTAGCCATGGGGGTAGTCGCCTGCTTTCTTTATCTCGTCGTCCTTGGCATCTCGAGGTCGCTGGGCTTTGCGGGGATTCTTCCCCCGGTCCTTTCTGCCTGGCTGGCCAACGGCATCTTTTTCTTCGTCGGATCGTTCTTGATTCTGAAGCTCGATCAGTAAGCAGTTTCCATCCAGAAACGGCGATTTTTCACAATCCCCCACCGGTGAAACGAAGTCCCTTTGCTTCGCAGCGGGTTCCCGGAAGTCTTGAGCCTGCAAAAAATGTCTCGCTTCTGGATTGGAAACTGGACAGTGCCCCCCGAGAAATTGCATGGGCGGGCACTGGGAAAGAAAGGCATGTGGTCTCAAGGGATTCGCCTGAGACCACGTGCCGCATTTCAGTTAATCATTCCCTGACTGCTTCAATACGATGAAAATTGTCCCGTTCCCTCGTTTGACCAGGAGCAGGACTCCTCCGCTCTTGTCCGCTTTGTTCATTGCCCGGTTATAGGACCCAAGGTCCTTAATATCCTTGCGATCAACCTCCTTGATGACGTCGCCTGGCCTGAGCCCCGCTTCAGCCGCCGGGCTTCCGGGCTTCACCCCCGAGATCACCACCCCCTCTTCATCCGGGCTGATACCCAGATGGCTGGCCAGATCCGGCGTAATCTTCTGGACGGTCAGTCCCCACGGGTTTTTGTTTTCCATGGGAGTAAGGGAGGCCTGGAGGTTTTGGGGCATTGTACCGAGCTTGACCTTGAGGCTCTTCTCTTTCTTATCCCGGATGATTTCAACCGTAACCGTGGTGTTCGGTTTCTTTTCTGCTACCATACGAGACAGCATGTGGGCATCCTTAACCTCTTTTCCATCAAACCGGGTGATCACATCCCCCCGTTTCATGCCGGCCTTCTCTGCCGGACTGTCCTTAGAGACATCTGAGATCAGCACACCCTCTGTTGTACTGAGACCGAAGGATTTTTCAAGCGCGGGGGTAATGTCCTGAATCATGACACCCAGCCAACCGCGGATGATCTTTCCTGACTTGAGCTGGGGAAGGAGTTCCTTTACTATGTTGATGGGGATGGCGAATCCGATGTTTTGGCCTCTGGCAATGATGGCAGTATTGATGCCGATGACTTCTCCCGCCATGTTGATGAGAGGTCCCCCGCTGTTTCCGGGATTGATGGCGGCATCGGTCTGGAGGAAATCATCATACGGGCCTGCGCCTATAATTCTGCCCTTCGCACTGATGATCCCGGTAGTGACGGTCTGGCCCAGACCGAAAGGATTGCCGACGGCCATGACCCAGTCGCCCACTCTGATGGCATCGGAATCTCCGAGCTTGAGCGGCGCCGGGAAACCCTTCCTGGGTTTCACCTTGATCAATGCGAGATCCGTTTTCGGGTCCCGGCCGATAATCTTGGCATCATATTCCGCTCCCGTGTCCAGCTTCACCTTTATCTTAGTAGCCTTTTCCACCACATGATTATTGGTGAGGATGAAGCCGTCGGAGCTGATGACAAATCCGGACCCAAGGGCGTGGGTCTTCATTTCACCTTGGGGAATATTCCCGAAAAAATGGTTAAAGAAATCATTCCCGAAAAAATGGCCGAACGGGGAATTCGGCGATTCAAAAGGGCTTATGGGCGCGCCTTTAATAACCTGGGTGGTGGATATGTTTACCACCGAGTGTTTCACGTTTTCGGCAAGGTCTGCAAATGATGCCGGTCCGTAGTTTTTCGATCCCGAAGCGGCCGCTTGCGCGAGCGCCGGTGCGCAAAAGAGCGCAATAATCCCAAAAAATGCAATATACCTGAATATGTTTAACGAAGTCCGTTTGTCCTGTTTCATTTTTCGTGTTCCTCCTCTTTCGTATTGTATGTCAGCTGTTTCCCTCATGAACGGGGCGGTCGCCACACGGTTTCAAGTTTTCCTGGTTCGAGATGTGCAGTTCCAAGGCGTTCTGTTTTCCAACCGGGCAGGTTTTGCAGGTCTCCAGGCCGATCTTCCTGATGATATCGAACTCTCGAACGGGGATCTCGGAGTCCATCTTCTGGGCCTCATGATACCGGAGTGCACATGCATTTTTTGAAATGCGAAGATTCCCCGGTTGTCTGGGACATCTTATTAGTCGGAAGTTCATTGTATCCTCCTTACGTTGTATTGACCGCAATGCGACGGTTCCGTCATACTGGAAAAGCAGCGTGTTCCAAATCGTCAGTCTTTAGGTGCAACTATAGAAACTGAATATTTCTGCAGCATTTCTTGAGCATTACAAATCTGAAACGTTCCCGGGGAAGGTCGTGACTGAGAAAATCAGATTTACCGTTGCAAACTGCGGGTCGGTTTCGGGGGTGCGAAAAATAGTTGTCGTCATGAGAAATGCGTGGTAAAAGAAAGTCGTAACTTAAACGCCTCATTGTAAAATACGATCCCTGTTCTTTATGGGACAAAGAGGACAATATGAGAAAGCGGACCGCCAGGATCTTTTCAAGCACAGTGGAAGGATCGAAAGGCTTCACCTTCCTGGAGGTCCTTATGGCGATGCTCGTCATCGGCATTATCGCCGCCTTTGCCATTCCCGCCTTTTCCACCTGGTTGCCGGACTATCGGCTGAAGGCCGCAGCCAGGGAGCTGTTCTCGGATTTTCAACTGGCAAAGATGACCGCTGCCAAGACCGGAACCTACAGCACGATTTGCTTCAATCAGAAAGTCGGCACCAAAACGTATTCCTACGTGGTTTTTGTTGATGCCGACAATAACCTTGAATACGATTCCGGAGAGAAGATCATCGCCCAACGGACTTGGGGCGAAGGCGATCAGTACCTGGGAGTGTCGTTTGATCGCTCAATGGGAGGAGGAGACGGACTGACGTTCTCCAATAATGACACCGGCAATCCCTGTGTTGCGTTTCTGCCCAGCGGCATTCCTACGAGCAACAGCGGAGGTTTGGGTATGGGGACCGTCTACCTCAGGAACACAAAGGGCGTGAAGATGAAGCTGGTCCTCTCTTCTGCCGGAAACGTGCGTATCGAATGACCCCGTCGAGCACCGGAAGGTCTATGCAGATCAAGGGAAGAAATAAGATACCGCAGGGCGCGGCAGGCTTTACCCTGGTGGAACTGCTCATCGCGGTTGCAATAAGCGGTATTGTGATGGGAGGCATCTATTCAGTCTATCTCTCCCAGCAGACTTCCTATACTGCCCAGGCGCAGGCTACCGCCATGGAACAGAACGTACGGGCAGCCGTGTACTTCATGCAAAGGGATATCTCCATGGCGGGATGTGATCCCAGCGGCACAGCCCATGCCGGGATTCTGACGGCCACCGCGCATGCCATCAGACTCACGGAGGATCTGAACGGCGATGGAGACGCAGCTGAATATAATGAAGATATCAGTTATTCCCTGTATACGTCGGGAGGCATACAAAAACTGGGGAGAAAAACCCCTTTCACGGCATCGAACCAGCCTGTAGCGGAAGGCGTGGATGTCCTGGACTTCGTGTATCTTGACGGCGCACGTCACGTACTGCCCACCCCGGTCTCTGATCCTTCCAAAATCAGATCGGTACAGGTAACGCTGCTTGTCAGATCCGACAGACCGGACCCCCATTACTTAAACACCATTGTCTACAGGAATCAGTCCGGAGATGTGATATTCGGCCCCGGAAACGACCACTTTCGCCGCAGGCTCTTGACGGTGGAAGTCCGGTGCCGGAATCTTGCCTTTTAATCGGGGAGATGAGGAAATGGAACGCAACCGACGAACTGACGCGCCGGCGAAGCAACGCCAGGGGGGTTTTACCCTGCTCGAAGTGATAGTGGCCGTTTCTATCCTCACCATCGGTCTTCTGGCCGTCGCAACCATGCAGGGTTCCGCGATCATCGCCAACGGCAGCGCAATGGACGTGACCGACGCGACAACTCTCGCGTCCGATCAAATGGAAAAACTGGCTGCCCTGCCTTATGGCGATGCCGCCCTTCAAGATACGGACGGTGACGGGGCTTCCGGCCTGGACAACATTGGATTTGATGGCGATCCGCTCACAGCGGCCGATGCTGATTACGGAATCACCCAGCAGACGGCCCGGGGAAAGACCTATGCAGTGTACTGGAATGTCGCGGTGGACGATGCCGCCGTCGGAACCAAGACAGTACATGTCATCGTGAGCTGGCGAGATCATGGAAAAGAGAAACATCTTACTCTTCAGTACATAAGGCCCCGTTTACAAGGATGAAAATGGAGCGAACAATGACTGATTCCTGTGGGATTGCAGCCGGTGAGAGGGGATCCGTGCTGGTGGTTGCGCTGGTGGTGCTGGCGCTTCTCACCGTTGTGGGGATTGCCGCCACCCAGATGAGCGGATCAGAATTGAGCATGGCGGCGAACTGGAAATTCCAGAGGCAAGCCTTCTATGCGGCGGAATCGGCAAGCGGGTATGTGGCGCGTACCCCGGATCTCTATGGCAACGGGAATATTACAGCCGGAACTCCCCGATCTTTTTCCTCACCCGAAGGCCTTCTGGGCCCGAAACAGTCCTTTGACGGGACAGTCGAGTACCTGGGTGCTTCCGCCGCGCCCCGGGGTTCCGGATTTGAAGTGGGCCGGTTCAAGGCCCATCGGTATAAGATGCTGTGCAACGGGTACGGACCGTCCGGAGCCAGGGCCCGCATCGAGGTCGGGTTCTACCGGCTGGGTTTTTGAATCTGTCGGGATGTCGCGGAACGTGAACGGCTGAGC
>Ga0316583_10000574_pt1 | contig 11174 bp, 11 predicted proteins | sample J_170502JBrBrA_D_FD_204513 | JGI IMG/M metagenome (GOLD analysis project Ga0316583, IMG submission 204513) | Rhizosphere microbial communities from salt marsh grasses in Alabama, United States - J_170502JBrBrA | ecosystem: Host-associated > Plants > Roots > Rhizosphere | place: USA: Alabama... | reverse complement strand
CCTGTATCTGCTAGTATAATCCCCCATGACCAAGCAGGCTCAACAACCCCCGACCGTTGATACGCCACCCATTGGTATATTGATCACCAATCTCGGGACACCGGATGCCCCGACGCCCCCGGCAGTGCGCCGCTATCTGAAGGAGTTTCTGTGGGATCCCCGGGTGGTGGAACTGCCGCGCTGGGTATGGTGGCTGATCCTCAACGGCCTGGTCCTGCGCCTGCGTCCCGCTCGCTCGGCCCATGCCTATAACCAGATTTGGACCAATGAGGGTTCACCGCTTCTGGTCAACAGCCGCCGCCAGCAGGCGGCGTTGCGTGCGGTGCTGGAACAGCGCCTGGGCGACGGCGTGGCCGTGGCGCTGGGCATGCGTTACGGCAGCCCCTCCATCGCCGATGCGCTGAACGGGCTCAAGTCCGAGGGCATAGGACGGCTGCTGGTGCTGCCGCTTTATCCCCAGTATTCGGCCTCCACCACCGCATCCACCTTCGACAAGGTGACGGAAATTCTCAGGACATGGCGACTCATCCCTGAAGTGCAGTTCATTACCCACTATTTTGATCTGCCTGCGTATATTCAGGCTGTGGCCGACAGTATCCGGGGGCATTGGGAACAGTACGGACGTGCGGATCGTCTGCTGTTCTCGTTTCATGGTATGCCCAAGAACACCATGGAGGCCGGTGATCCCTATCACGATCAGTGCATCAAGACCGCTGAGCTGGTCGCCCGGCGGCTGGCCCTTCCCGAAGGGCAGTGGTATGTGGCGTTCCAGTCACGGTTCGGCTATGCCGAGTGGCTGCGCCCCTACACTATCGATACCCTCAAGGAGTGGGGGCGGGCGGGTGTCAAGGGCGTGGACGTCATCTGTCCCGGTTTTTCCTCAGACTGCCTGGAGACTCTGGAAGAGATCGCCATGCAGAACCGCGAGGCGTTTCTCGCTGCCGGCGGCGAGAGCTATCACTATATCCCCGCGCTCAATGACCGCCCCGATCATATCCGTGCCCTGGCTGAATTAATCATGCAACACATCGATGCATGGCTGGGCGCCTCCGTTGCGGACGAGGGCGTACACACCGCTCCGGGTCGTGGCGCCGGCGCTGCCCAGTTACCTGCCGGCTAGGTCTCAGCGATCACCCTCCATGAGTCGGCGCAGCGCGGCCGCGTTCTGCACTGCATACCCGGCCTCGTCGTTATCGAAGAATATATACACGTCCCGGCCTCGTGCCGCCATGGCTGTTGACTTGCGCTGCCAACCGCGCAAGGCGTTACCGTGATACTTGCCGCAGTATGCCCCGTCCGGACCGTGAAGGCGGATGTAGTCAAAGCGCCCCGTGCTCGCATGGGGAGCGCGGAAACCCTCCAGGTCGTAGATGCAAAAAGCGGCACCATAGGCGTCCAGCAGGTCATACACCTCCCGGCAGTGCCACGAGTGGTCGCGGAACTCAAAGGCGTATCGGTATTCTTTGGGAAGCGCGGCCATGAAGTCCGCCAGGCGCTGTGGGTTGCAGTGCCACCGCGGCGGCAGCTGAAACAGTATCGGCCCGAGTTTGTTGTTTAAGGGCTGTATGGCAAGGAGGAAGGCATCCAGGGCATCGCTGCAATCCTTGAGCTTCTTGCGGTGGGTAATGACGCGCCATGCCTTGACGGCGAAGGTGAAGTCGCGCGGTGTCTGTTCCATCCACTGGGCCAGTGTGGCGGGTTGAGGCAGGCAATAAAAGGTGTTGTTGATCTCGGTGCAGGACAACCGCGCCGCGTAATAGGAAAGCCATTGGGACGGCTTGACGCCGGTCGGGTAAAAGACCCCGCGCCAATGGGAGTAGTGCCAGCCGGACGTGCCGATGTGAATGCGCCCCATGGGGGCATTATGTCAGGGGTAGGGGGGTCAACTCAAAGTCCGTTCCGTCCCATTCCAGCACGCTGCCCTGCTGGTACCAGTCGCCAAGCACGATGCGCCGTACCGCCTGCCCAGCCAGGGTGAAGCGGTGCACGCCGGGGCGGTGGGTGTGGCCGTGGATCAGGCAGTCCACATGGTGCTCCAGCAGGGCCTCTTCCACGGCCCGCTGTGAGACATCCATAATTTCCATAGCCTTCTCGCCGGTGCGTTTCATGCTCTCGCTGCGGTAGGCATGGGCAATTTCCAGGCGTTTTTCCGCCGGCTGGGCAAGGAACATTCCCTGCCAGTTGGGGTCTCGCACCTGGCGGCGGAACTGCTGATATTCCGTGTCGTCGGTGCACAGGGTATCGCCGTGCATGAGCAGCACCGGATGGTGATCCAGTTCAATGACAGTGGGGTCAGGGAGGATTCGGCAACCGGTGGCGATCGCGAATTGCGCGCCTATAAGAAAGTCGCGGTTGCCGTGCATGAAAAACACCGGCAGCCCACGGTCGGTGGCGCGGCGCATTGTCTCCATGACGGTGATATAGCCCGGCAGTGGAGTGTCGTCGCCGATCCAGAACTCGAACAGGTCGCCAAGGATGTACAGCGCGTCGGCCTGCCCTGCCAGCCCGTCCACAAAGCGGGTGAACGCGGCGATACCCGCGGGGCGTTCGTCGTGCAGATGCAGGTCAGAGATGAATAGGGCCTTCACGAGGACTCCCGGGCCGATGGGTGGCGGGCGCTATTTGCCGCCGTCCTTGTCTTCCAGGGTGACTTTTGTGATTACCACCGTCTTTTGGGGTACGTCCTTGGGGAATGGACCGCCCCGTCCAGTGGGTTCCGCGGCGATGCTATCCACCACGTCCATGCCCTTGATGACTTTGCCGAACACCGTGTATCCCCACCCCTCCATGGTGGGCGACTTGTAGTTGAGGAAGTTATTGTCCACCAGGTTGATGAAGAACTGGGCCGTGGCGGAGTTGGGGTCCATGGTGCGGGCCATGGCGATGGTCCCGCGATCATTCTTGAGGCCGTTGTCGGCCTCATTCTTGATGGGCGGCTGGGTCGGTTTTTTGTCAAAGTCCTCGGTGTAGCCGCCACCCTGGATCATGAAGCTGGGAATCACGCGGTGAAAGATGGTGCCGTCGTAAAACCCGCTTTGGACGTATTTCACGAAATTCTCCACCGTCACGGGCGCCTTTTGGTGATCGAGTTCCACCACGATCTCGCCCATGTTGGTCATGATGTGCACGATGGGGTGGGATCCGAGTTGGGCCGCGGACGCGCCGGGCATTGTCAGGGCAAACGGTACGATACCAAACAGCAAATGGGTTAGCTTCATTGGATTTACACTCAATAAAGTAAAGTGACCGGCGGCCGCCGGGAGGACCTGGGTATTTACCACAGGGCGTGTGTGCCTTGTTTACAGGATCACAAGCCCAACATAATAAGGATTTTTTGCGCCCGGGGCAAAGCCGGGGAAAAATCGCCTACGAATTTCGATACAATGCCGTGCATGAATAACGACAGTATCAAAACCCGCTTTGCCCCCAGCCCCACGGGCATGCTGCATCTGGGCAGTGCGCGCACCGCCCTGTTCAACTGGCTCCCGGCCACCCAACGCCAGGGCGTATTCCCGTTGCACATCGAGGACACCGACGCCGACCGCAGCAGCGACGACTATGCAAAGGCCCTGCAGCAGGCCCTGCAGTGGCTCGGCCTGCCGTGGCGGGAGGGACCGGGGATCTTCGGCCTGCAAGAGTCCTATCAGCAGTCCCAGCGGGGCGGGATGTGCCGCAACTATTTCGACCTGCTGGAGCAGCAGGGCCTGGCCTGTCACTGCTTCTGCAGCGAACAGGAGCTCAAGATGGTGCGCAAGTCCCAGCTGGCCGCCGGCCAGGCGCCGCGCTATCCGGGGACCTGTGCCCAGTTGAGCCGGGATGAAGTGGTGCGGCGCCTGGAACAGGGCCGACGCCAGGCGGAGGACTCGGCGTAATAAATGGGATCGAACAGATCACGATGCTGCACATTCATAACACCCTGACCCGCACCAAGGAGCTGTTTACGCCCATCGATCCCGCCCACGTGCGGCTGTACGTATGCGGCATGACGGTGTACGACCTGTGCCACCTGGGCCACGCCCGGGTCATGGTGGTGTTCGACATGGTCTACCGCTATCTGCGCCGGCTCTATGGCGAAGGGCACGTGACCTACGTGCGCAACATCACCGACATCGATGACAAGATCATCAACCGCGCCCGGGAAAACAACGAAGACTACGACCTGCTCACCGACCGCTTTATCAAGGCCATGCATGAAGACGCCGCGACCCTGGGCATCCTGCCACCTGACGCCGAACCGCGCGCCACAGCCCATATCAATGCCATCATATCTATGATTGCCAGGTTGATTGACAAAGGCTACGCCTACGTCGCCGGCAACGGTGACGTCTATTACGACGTGAGCCGCTTCGAGTCTTACGGCAGGCTGTCCGGCAAGCGCCTGGAGGAGCTGCGCGTGGGCGCCCGGGTGGACGTGGGCGAGGCCAAGGACGACGCCCTGGACTTCGTACTATGGAAGGCGGCCAAGCCCGGCGAGCCCCGCTGGGACTCGCCCTGGGGGGCGGGCCGGCCCGGCTGGCACATCGAGTGCTCCGCCATGTCGGTGCACTGCCTGGGCGAGCACTTCGACATCCACGGCGGCGGCATGGACCTGATGTTCCCCCACCACGAGAACGAGATCGCCCAGTCCGAGGCGGCCTCCGGCCAGCACTTCGTCAACGTGTGGATGCACAACGGCTTCGTGCGCGTGGACGAGGAGAAGATGTCCAAGTCCCTGGGCAACTTCTTCACCGTGCGCGAAATATTGCAGCGCTATAAGCCGGAGGTGATTCGTTTCTTTATCCTCAACAGCCACTACCGCAGTCCCCTCAACTACACCAATGAGAATCTCGACGAGGCCAAGGCCAAGTTGAACCGGCTATACACCGCACTGAGCGGGGTGAAGGCCGACGGCATGGTGGATGAGGACAACGACAACGCCAGGCGTTTTTACGCCGCCATGGATGACGACTTCAACACTCCCGATGCGTTGGCAGTGTTGTTCGAGATGGCACGGGAACTCAATCGCGCCAAGGAGCAGGGGGATGACAAGGTATGTGTGGAACTTGCCTCGCGGTTGAAAAGTCTCGGTAAAGTCCTTGGCTTAATACAGGGTGATCCAAAACAACATTTGCAAGGGATGACAACCACGGTCTATCCGGAGACAGGCAGTGTTTCGGAGGGTGGCGGGGTACCGGAAGTAACGCGAGATGAAAGCGATACGATCAATAACTTGATCGCCAAGAGGGAAAAGGCACGTACAGAAAAAAACTGGGCCGAGTCGGACCGTATCCGCGACGAACTCAAGGCCATGGGCATTATCTTAGAGGACACCGCCAAAGGCACGACCTGGCGCAGAGAATGATAAATGTCGCCCGGGTGAAGCGCGGCGTAACTCGGGACTCGCCTATTTAATTCTTGTGCAGCTGTTCCACCGCGAACAGCGTGTTCTTCAGCAGCATGGTCACCGTCATGGGACCCACGCCCCCGGGCACCGGGGTGATCCACCCGGCGCGTTCCGCGGCGGCCTCGAAGTCCACGTCACCGCGGATCTTGCCGTCGGGGCCGCGGCTGATGCCCACGTCGATGACTATGGCGCCGGGCTTGATCCAGTCACCTTTGACCAGTCCCATCTTGCCGGTGGCGGCCACCAGGATGTCTGCCCGCCGTGCCTGTCCGGCCAGGTCGCGGGTGAAGCGGTGGCAGGAGGTGACGGTGGCCCCGGCCAGGAGCAGTTCCAGGGCCATGGGCCGGCCCACCACATTGGACGCGCCGATGACCACCGCGTCCTTGCCGCGCACGGGCTCACCGGTGCTCTCCAGCAGGGCCATGACGCCATAGGGGGTACACGGCCGGAACAGCGGCATGCGCAGGGCCAGGCGGCCGATGTTGTAGGGGTGAAAGCCGTCCACGTCCTTGTCCGATGCAATGGTCTCGATGACCGCCTCCGGATCGATGTGGGCGGGCAGAGGCAGCTGCACCAGGATGCCGTCGATGGCGGCGTCCACGTTGAGCTCGTTGATCAGCGCCAGCAATTCCGCTTGGGACACATCCGCGGGCAGATCATAGGAGCGGGACACCATGCCGGCCGCCTGACAGGCCTTACGCTTGCTGTTCACGTAGATGACCGACGCCGGGTCCTGTCCCACCAGGACCACCGCCAGCCCCGGCGGACGCAGGCCCTGTGCCAGCCGCCCGGCGACCGCGACCTTTATCTGTTGGCGAATACCTTCTGCAACGGCCTTACCGTCAATAAGCGTCGCGGTCATGGGTGTGAGACTTTATTGAGTATGGGAACAGCCTTGCCCGGCATCTTCTCACGGGTGCCGGGGGGTGGCAAGCAAGTGCGAATGGGTCTCATGGCCGGGGGTAAAATTTAGTCCGTGGTTATGGTCTAATGGTAAGATAGTGTAAGTTAAAAATTGAATATTCAGAAGGTTGCGGCATACAAGCGAGAGAGACACGGCGGCTATGGCGGGTAAGACACTGTATGACAAGATCTGGGACGCCCACGTGGTGGACTGCGACGACGACGGCTTGTGCCTGCTCTATATAGACCGCCACCTGCTCCACGAGGTGACATCACCCCAGGCCTTCGAGGGGCTGCGCCTGGCCGGTCGGCGCCCGTGGCGCGTCGACGCCAATATCGCCGTGCCCGACCACAATGTTCCCACCACGGACCGGGCCAAGGGCATTACCGACCCGGTGTCCAAGATCCAGGTGGAGGCCTTGGAGCGCAATTGCGCGGATTTCGGCATTACCCTGTTCCCCATGAATGACCGGCGCCAGGGGATCGTCCACATCATCGGGCCGGAGCAGGGCCTCACCCTGCCGGGCATGACCCTGGTGTGCGGCGATTCCCATACCTCCACCCACGGCGCCTTCGCCGCACTGGCCTTCGGCATCGGCACCTCCGAGGTGGAACACGTGCTGGCCACCCAGTGCCTGCTGCAGAGTAAGTCCCGCGCCATGCGCGTGACGGTGGACGGCGAGGCCGGTCCCGGCGTCACCGCCAAGGACATCGCCCTGGCCATTATCGGCGAGATCGGCACCGCCGGCGGTACCGGCCACGTCATCGAGTATGCCGGTGCGGCCATCCGCGCCCTGTCCATGGAGGGGCGCATGACCGTGTGCAACATGTCCATCGAGGCGGGGGCACGGGCCGGGCTGATCGCCGCCGACGCCGTCACTCTGGACTACGTGCGCGGCCGCCCCTATGCACCCGCGGGTGAATTGTGGGAGCGGGCCGTGGCGGCGTGGGCCGACCTGCACAGCGACGCCGATGCGGTATTCGACAAGGAAGTGCACATAGATGCCGGCCGCATCAAGCCCCTGGTCACCTGGGGGACCTCGCCGGAGATGGTGGTCGCCGTGGACGGGCGGGTCCCGGACCCACAGCGCGAGTCCGACCCGGTGCGCCGCGAGGGCATGCAGCGGGCGCTGAGTTATATGGGCTTGGAGGCGGGCACCCGGATCACGGACATCCCGGTGGACAAGGTGTTCATCGGTTCATGCACCAATGCCCGCCTGGAAGACCTGCGCGCGGCGGCACGGGTGGTGCGCGGCCATAAACTGGCCCGCAACATCAAGCTGGCCATGGTGGTGCCCGGTTCAGGCCTGGTGAAACACCAGGCCGAGGCCGAGGGGCTGGACAAGATATTTCTGGACGCCGGATTCGAGTGGCGCGACCCTGGCTGTTCCATGTGCCTGGGCATGAATGCGGACCGGCTGTCCCCCGGGGAACGCTGCGCCTCTACCTCCAACCGCAACTTCGAGGGCCGCCAGGGCCCCGGTGGGCGCACCCACCTGGTGAGCCCGGCCATGGCCGCCGCCGCGGCGGTGGCGGGGCACTTCATCGATGCTCGGGAGTTGGCCCGCCAACACCAGGAGGTGCGTTGATGGAGCCGTTTAGCTCTCTGCACAGCGTGGTGGTGCCGCTGGACCGCTCCAACGTGGACACCGACGCCATCATCCCCAAACAGTACCTGAAGTCCATCCAGCGCACCGGCTTTGGCCCCAATCTGTTCGACCAGTGGCGCTATCAGGACCACGGCGAGCCCGGGATGGACCACAGCAAGCGTCCCCTCAATCCTGACTTCGTGCTTAATCAGCCCCGCTACCAGGGGGCGCAGATACTGTTGGCGCGGACCAACTTCGGCTGCGGTTCTTCCCGCGAACACGCCGTGTGGGCCCTGCAGGACGATGGGTTTCGCGCCATCATCGCCCCGAGCTTCGCCGATATCTTTTACAACAACTGCTTCAAGAACGGCTTGTTGCCTATTGTCCTGGACGACGCAACGGTGCAGGGTTTGTTCGAGGCGGTATTCGCTACGCCGGGCTACAGCCTTACCGTCGATCTGAACAGCCAGGAAGTGCGTACACCCCGGGGGCAGGTCTTTAAATTCGACATCGACGCCTTTCGCAAACACCGCTTGCTGAACGGGCTGGACGATATCGCACTGACACTGCAGCAACAGGATAAAATTCGAGGCTTTGAAGAGGCCTACCGGCGCCGGGCACCGTGGCTGTTTAATCACCTCTGAGGAAGACATTCGTGGCGATAAAGATTCTTATCCTGCCCGGAGACGGCATCGGACCGGAAGTCGTCGCCGAGGCGGTGAAGGTGCTGTCGTTTCTAAATAACACCCACGGCCTGGGCCTGGAGATGGAGCAGGCCCTCGTCGGCGGCGGTGCCTATGACACCCACGGTCATCCGCTGCCCCCTGAGACACTGGCGCTGGCCAAGGTGGCCGACGCCGTATTGCTGGGGGCGGTGGGCGGCTACAAGTGGGACAGCTTGGACGTGTCCCTGCGCCCGGAGAAGGGCCTGCTGGGCCTGCGCGCCGGCCTGGGTCTGTTCGCCAACCTGCGCCCCGCCATCCTCTATCCCCAGCTGGCCGATGCGTCCACTCTCAAGCCGGAGGTGGTGGCGGGGCTGGATATCATGATCGTACGCGAACTCACCGGCGGCATATATTTCGGTGAGCCCCGCGGGGTGCACAAGTTGGACAGCGGTGAGCGGGTCGGAGTCAACACCTTGGTTTATAAGGAGTCAGAGATCCGGCGCATCGCCAAGGTGGCCTTCGACACCGCCATGCTGCGCGGTCGGCGGGTGTGTTCGGTGGACAAGGCCAATGTCCTGGAGTGTACCGCCCTGTGGCGCCAGGTGGTCACCGATGTGGCCAGCGGCTACCCCGACGTAAGCCTGTCCCACATGTACGTGGACAATGCCGCCATGCAACTGGTGTGCGCACCGAAACAGTTCGACGTGATGGTGACCACCAACATGTTTGGCGATATCCTGTCAGACTGCGCTGCCATGTTGACGGGCTCCATCGGCATGCTGCCCTCGGCGTCCCTGGACGCTGGCGGCAAGGGCATGTACGAGCCCATTCACGGCTCGGCCCCGGACATCGCCGGCAAGGGCATCGCCAATCCCCTGGCCACTATCTTGTCCGCCGCCATGATGCTGCGCTATTCCCTCAACCAGCCGGCCCTCGCGGAGCGGGTGGAGGCAGCGGTGGGCGAGGTGCTGTCCCAAGGGCTGCGTACCGCCGATATTCACCGGGAGGGGGCGCGAAAGGTGGGGACAGTGGCAATGGGGGATGCAGTGGTTGCCGCCCTCAAGGTGTGAAAGTACTGGAGGTTTAATATTTAACTATTTCTTTTATATGATATTTATATCGAAGAATACGTCACAACAAGCCATTTATCTAGCAGGTCGGAGTCATGAGTAAACAATTCGATGTGGCCGTATTGGGGGCCACGGGTGCCGTGGGCGAGACGATGTTGTCCATCCTGGAGGAGCGCAAATTTCCGCTGGGGCGGGTTTTTCCCCTGGCCAGTGAACGATCCGCCGGCAGCACCGTGACGTTTCGCGGCGAGACCCTGCGGGTGGAGGACGCGGCGGCGTTCGATTTTTCCCGGGTGCAGATCGGCCTGTTTTCGGCGGGTGCCTCGGTCTCCGAGGTCTACGCCCCCAAGGCGGCGGCGGCCGGCTGCGTGATCATCGACAACACCTCCCGGTTTCGTTATGACGATGATATACCCCTGGTGGTGCCGGAGGTGAATCCCCACGCCATTGCCGGATATACCCGGCGCAATATCATCGCCAATCCCAACTGCTCCACCATACAGATGGTGGTGGCCCTGAAGCCCATCTACGATGCGGTCGGGATCGAACGGATCAACGTGTGTACGTATCAGGCCGTGTCCGGCACGGGCAAGCCCGCCATGGAGGAGCTGGCCGGTCAGACCGCCGCGCTGCTAAACGGCAAGCCGGTGACCTGTGAGGTCTACCCCAAGCAGATCGCCTTCAACGTGCTGCCCCACATCGATGTGTTTCAGGACAACGGCTATACCAAGGAAGAAATGAAGATGGTGTGGGAGACGCGCAAGATCCTCGAGGACGATGCCATCCTGGTCAACCCCACCGCGGCGCGTGTCCCGGTGTTCTACGGCCACTCAGAGGCCATTCATATCGAGCTGAAGCAAAAACTGAGCGCAGATCAGGCACGACAATTGCTTGAAAAAGCACCAGGGGTGGTTGTCCTGGATACCCGTCAGCCCGGTGGCTACCCCACGGCGGTGACCGAATCCGCCCATAATGACGCGGTTTTCGTGGGCCGGATCCGGGAGGATATCTCCCATCCCAGGGGTTTAGATCTATGGGTTGTCGCCGATAATGTTCGCAAAGGCGCGGCCTTGAACAGCATTCAGATCGCTGAAATCCTGGCCAGGGACTATCTGCGCTGAATCGCGGATTCCAGGTAGGCGATTTGGTATCAGGATGATATCGTTTATATAGTGGCGGGTAGTCTCTAAAACGCTATCAATTCAGTCTATACGGTTCGGCTCACGGTCTGCCGGCATAATGAATGGAAGACGAGGTTAAGGGAAGGCAATGAGACGCACAGTCATAGGGGTTCTGGCCCTGCTACTGGTTATGCTGCTGGCGCCCTATCGCGCCGGCGCCCTGGGATTGGGCGACATCAAGCTCAGTTCCTACTTGAATCAGCCCCTGAAAGCGGAGATCGGCGTCTTGCCGGCACAGGCGGGTGAACTGGACGACGCCAAGATCAGCCTGGCACCCAATGATGCCTTTGAGAAGGCCGGTATCGAGCGCCGTGCGGTGTTGGATCAGATCAACTTCCAGCTGGTCAAGGGTGCAGACGGCACCCACCGCATCGAAGTAACCA
>Ga0316583_10000573_pt1 | contig 11175 bp, 9 predicted proteins | sample J_170502JBrBrA_D_FD_204513 | JGI IMG/M metagenome (GOLD analysis project Ga0316583, IMG submission 204513) | Rhizosphere microbial communities from salt marsh grasses in Alabama, United States - J_170502JBrBrA | ecosystem: Host-associated > Plants > Roots > Rhizosphere | place: USA: Alabama... | reverse complement strand
CCGCCTTGGCCGCGCGCTGCCCGATTCTCTTAGCCCCGGCAATGGATGGCGGGATGTATGAACATCCGGCCACGCAGGAGAATCTAGCAATATTACGAGGTCGCGGGATAACAATTGCCGGGCCTGCTGAAGGTCGTATGGCCTCCGGTCTCAGCGGCGTCGGGCGGATGGTCGATCCCTCGGATTTATTGGCCTATATCCGCTTAGAGCTGGCCTCTGAGGGCTCCTTGGTTGGCCGTAAAGTTGTTGTGACAACAGGCCCGACACGGGAACATCTGGATCCGGTGCGGTTTATCAGCAACCGTTCTACCGGGAAACAGGGCTTGGCCGTTGCTCAGGCGGCTCTTGATGCCGGAGCGGATGTCACTTTGATTTCCGGTCCTATTTGCAAAGAAGCACCATTGGGTGTTTTTTTAGTGAATGTCAATACGACCGAAGAGATGGGGCAGGCAACATGCGCCGCATCTAAGGATGCCGATGTTTTGTTTATGGTTGCCGCTGTAGCTGATTTTCGACCGGGAGAACGTGCGGATAAAAAACTCAAGAAGACGGAAGCAGAGCATTGGGGTCTGGCCATTGGTTTAGAACCCACACTGGATGTTTTATCGGCCGTTACCAAACGACGTGCGGAAACAGGTTTCCCCAGGATCGTTTTGGGTTTCGCCGCCGAAACGCACAACGCTTTTGAATACGGCCGTGACAAACTGCTCCGCAAGGGCCTGGATTTTATCGCCGTCAATGATGTTCTTGAAGAAGGGGCCGGCTTTGCGGTAGATACCAATCATGTCCTGCTGATCAGCGCTTCCGGTATCGAGGAACAAATGCCCTTGCAGAGCAAAACGGCCGTTGCCGAACGCCTTGTCGCCCATGTCGTGGAAGCCCTAAAGCAAATGGATTGAATCTGGTTGTCGCGATTAATGATGAAGCATATATATCGTAAAGAAGGAAAAAGATGAAATACGGTTACTTTGATGACAATCAACGTGAATATGTAATCACACAGCCTGACACACCATTACCCTGGATTAACTACCTGGGCAGTGAGGAGTATTTCGGCTTAATATCCAACACAGCCGGCGGTTATTCATTCTACCGCGATGCCCGATTAAGACGGTTGACGCGCTATCGCTATAACAACGTGCCCAGCGACATAGGCGGCCGTTATTTATATTTGCGTGACAACGAAAGCGGCGAATTCTGGTCACCAACCTGGCAGCCTGTAAAACGAGAACTTGACCAGTTCGAATGCCGGCATGGCACCGGCTATACCAATATCTCATCTTCCTTAAACGGCATCAGCAGCGACCTCACCTATTTTGTCCCCCTTGGCCAAAACCTTGAGGTTTGGCAGGTGAAAATCGAGAATACACGAGAGCAAACGGCCGATCTCTCCTTGTTTTCACTGGTAGAGTTTTGCTTATGGGATGCCATGGATGATTCAACCAACTTCCAACGCAACCTGAACATCGCCGAAGTCGAAGTCGAAGAAGGCGTGATTTACCACAAAACGGAATATCGCGAGCGGCGGGACCACTTTGCTTATTTCGCATGCTCTCCTGCGCCTGATGGTTTTGATACATTGCGAGATGATTTTCTTGGACCGTATCGAGGATGGGATAACCCCTTAGTAGTGGAAATTGGGGAATCGGCCGGTTCCATTGCTCATAGCTGGGCGCCTATCGCATCTTTTAGTCACCGGCTATCCTTAATGCCTGGCGAGGAAAAACAGTTAATCTTCTTGCTCGGTTACCAGGAAAATCCGCGTGATCATAAATTCGATCCGCCTGGCTCAACAACGATTAACAAACAAGATGTCCAGTCGGTGATTTCCCGATTCCTTGATTCAGGGCATGTAGATGCTGCTTTCGAAGACCTTCGCCGTTATTGGGATACCTTACTGGATGTATTTCAAACCGATACACCACTCGATCATGTGGATCGCATGGTAAATATCTGGAATGCCTATCAGAACATGATTACATTTAATATGTCCCGTTCGGCATCCTATTTTGAATCGGGGATTGGCCGGGGCATGGGTTTCCGGGATTCTAATCAGGACCTTTTAGGTTTTGTGCATATGATTCCTGAACGCGCGAGAGAACGCATCCTCGATATCGCGGCTACACAGTTGGAAAACGGCGGCGCCTACCACCAGTACCAACCCTTGACCAAGCGCGGTAATGACTCTGTTGGAGGAGGCTTCAATGATGATCCCCTCTGGTTGGTCTTAGGCGCGATCACCTACGTGAAGGAGACCGGGGATTATTCGATCCTTGATGCACCTGTTCCCTACGAGAACCAGCCGGGAAGTGAGAGGCCTTTATATAATCACCTACAGCGCAGTCTCGACTACACGCTCGACCGGCTGGGTCCACACCAGCTGCCGTTAATCGGCCGTGCCGATTGGAATGACTGCCTCAATTTAAATACTTTTTCTGAAGAACCCGGTGAGTCTTTTCAAACAACCACCAGCAAGGATGGAAAAGTTGCCGAATCTATCTTCATTGCCGGGTTGTTCGTTCTGGCTGCTAGAGAGATGGTGTCTCTGGCCGATGTACTCAGAAAAGAAGATGATGTACGCAAATACACCCAGGCGGCGGATGAGATGGTCGAAACCGTTTTTGAGTCGGGATGGGACGGCCGTTGGTTCTTGCGCGCTTATGATGATTTCGGCGATAAAGTTGGCTCATCCTCCTGCGAAGAAGGTCGAATCTTCATCGAGCCGCAGGGGATTTGTGTTATGGCCGGTATTGGTTTGGAAAATGACAAAGCTCGTCAGGCGTTGGACTCAGTCAGCGAGCACCTGGCTACAAAGCATGGCATTGTCCTACACCAACCCGCCTACACCCACTATTACCTGAATCTGGGTGAGATTTCCAGCTATCCTCCTGGATACAAAGAAAACGCAGGTGTTTTCTGCCATACCAATCCCTGGATTATGATTGCCGAAGCGGTTCTCGGCCGTGCGGATCAGGCCATGGATTATTATTTACGTATTAATCCTTCTTCCCGGGAAGCGATTAGTGACATCCATCGCAGCGAGCCTTATGTTTACGCCCAGATGATTGCCGGAATTGATGCGCCAAGTTTTGGCGAAGCGAAAAACTCCTGGCTTTCGGGCACGGCTGCCTGGAACTATGTGGCCATCACGCAGTGGATTCTCGGCATACGGCCGACTCTAGAAGGGTTACAAATTGCGCCCGTGGTGCCTGACAGCTGGGAAGGCTTCCAAGTAAGACGACAATTTCGTGGGGTAACCTATGACATCGATGTGCGCCGTGTTGGCCCCGGAAACAGTACCCAGCTTGAAGTGAATGGGAAGCCTTTGGCCGGGGATATCGTTCCTCTTCCAGAAGCGGGCGTTTCGGCCGTTCAGGTCAATGTGTCTCTGGGTACGCGCTGATAAAAGAGAAACCCGGTTTTTAGTAGGAAGCATTAACAATCTTCAGGCAAAAAAACCGGGTTTCTGAGCGAAGCAATCAAGCGCCATATGGATTTCTCCGCTGCGGTGATCATACTCCCGAAATCCACACTCTTCATACAGACGGATAGCGCCGAGCCAATCGTCATTGGTTTCAACAACAATCTTCGTATAGGCCTGCTTAATTCCACTTGAAACCAGTTCCTGAACAAGCCGGCGAGCGATGCCCCGGCGACGGCGGTGGGCTGCGACGCTCATGCGCACGATACGGCCGATTCCCGGCTCTTCCTTGATCAAGGCCCCCGTGGCGATTAATTCTTCGCTTTCATGAACGACCAAAAAGATGTCGCCGCGATCGATGTAGGTGTGCTGAATATCTTCCAGATCGGGATTGAGGGTAGGGTCTAAAATATCAAAATGATCGGCCAGGCCGGCAAGGATCAAGGTATGGGCGGCATCTTGATCGGATGGGAGAAACGGCCGTATGATGAAGTTCGCCATGGGACAGCGGGGGAAAATAAAAAGGACCTCGCTAAAATCCTGCGAGGTCCTTTTTGCAAGCTCTTAACTAGAACAAGCCTATGACATTACCATCTTCGTCAATGTCTACATTCATGTATGCCGGTTTGCTACCCAGGCCAGGCATTGTGCGCATCTCGCCTAGTAAGGGATAAATAAACCCGGCTCCCACAGAGGCGCGTGCTTCACGGACAGTCAGCTCATAGCCGCTGGGGGCATTCTTGAGCGTAGGATCGTGACTGATGCTCAGGTGGGTCTTGGCCATGCAAATTGGCAGATCGCCAAAGCCATTTTCTTCGTATGATTTAATCTGCCGTTCGGCCAAGGGATCAAAGCTGACGCTGCCGGCCTGGTAGATTTCCTTAGCGATTATCTCGATCTTTTCTTTGATTGGTATATCCAGCGGGTAGAGGAACTTGAAGTCGGACGGTTTTTCGCAAGCTGCGACAACCGCCTCGGCCAGTTCGACAGCGCCATCGCCGCCATTTGTCCAGTGATCGGTCATGACCGCTGTTTCAGCGCCCTGGGAAATAGCATACTCGCGAATCAGGTCGATCTCCGCCGCCGTATCTTCTGTAAATTTATTGATGGCTACGACTACCGGAATACCGTATTTCTTAGCATTGCGAATATGGACGCCCAGATTTGCCAGACCGGCTTCCAGGAGTTCCAGATTTTCTTCTTTATAGGCCTGATCAAGCGGCTTACCGGGGACGACCCGCGGTCCACCGCCGTGCATCTTCAAGGCGCGAATGGTTGCTACCAGGACAACGGCATCGGGGATTAATTCGGAGTAACGGCATTTGATGTCAAAGAATTTTTCCATGCCGATGTCGGCGCCGAATCCTGATTCAGTGACAATATAATCGCCAAGGTGTAGGGCGACTTGGTCGGCGAGAATCGATGAGTTGCCATGGGCGATATTAGCGAATGGTCCGGCATGGACAAAGGCTGGCTGTCCTTCAAGGGTCTGCATCAAGTTGGGGTGCAGGGTGTCTTTCATGAGGACGGCCACAGCGCCGGCTACTTGCAACTCTTCGAGAGTGATGGGCTTGCCTTTGTTATCCGTTCCAATCACGACCCGTCCTGCGCGATCGCGCAAGTCTTTCAAGGCGGATTTATAATCATGGCCGTTGACCAGAGCCAGGATGGCCATGATCTCGCTGGCGACGGTGATGTCATATCCCGCCTGGCGCGGACGGCCGTCCCATTTACCGCCTAAACCGGTGATAATATTGCGCAGCGAACGATCGTTGACATCAATGACCCGGTTCCAGGTGATGTTATAGGGATCGATGTCAATTCGATCCAGCCCAATCTTTGCCAGTTGCTCGTCACTCATGCGGCTTTCGTGGAAATAGCGCGCATCAATTGCCGCAGCGACCAAGTTATGGGCCGCGGTAATGGCGTGAATGTCTCCTGTCAGATGCAAGTTGAAATCTTCCATCGGGACAATCTGGCTGTAACCACCACCGGCTGCACCGCCTTTAATTCCGAAAGTCGGTCCCATACTCGGTTGGCGGATGCAGGCGATCGATTTCTTGCCGATCACACCGAGACCTTGCACGAGACCAACGGCCGTCGTCGTCTTTCCTTCACCCAGTGGCGTAGGCGTGATCGCGGTCACATCAATATATTTCCCGCGCGGTCGGTCTTTGACTTTCGGCATAACATCAAGGTGAACTTTCGCCTTGTAGTTGCCAAATAGAATGAGGTCCTGAGGATCAATCCCAAGATCATCGGCGATCTCTTTAATCGGTTTGACTTCCGCCGCCTGCGCGATATCTAGATCGGAGGGGACAGGAAAAACACGTTGACGAGTCATTGTACTTTCTCCTTAAAAATAGTGAGACAATAAATTTCCTTCATAGCAGTTTCAGTTAAGATAACTCCTATTCTTGTGGGCGGATAATAAGCATCGCAAGGCCTGAATCGCACATTACTTTTTCCGTTACACTGCCGGAGAATAATCTCCGCAGACCTGAACGGCCGTGAGTAGACATGGCAATCAGATCAACTTCATTTTGCGCAGCATAAGAAAGGATCTCTTCAGTGGCCGATCCTTTCTTGACAACTATATTCACATCAAGGTTCGAAGGCACGTGTCTAGTTTGAACCAGATTCAAATAGGACGCACCATTTGTAATTTCCTCATCCTCATCGGCTGAACCATTCGTTTCTAAAACTTGTAAAAACGTGACCCGACAGCCGAAATCAGCCGCGAGTGCCAAAGCTGGTTCGACAATGAGTCCCGCTAGATTAGACCCATCTAAAGTTATGAGGATATGGTTGATTTTTATGGGGCGACGAATAAGCATCACAGGAATATGAGCTTTACGGATTATCTGGCCAGAGACACTGCCTAGAAGCCAACGCGAAACGCCGCTCCGCGCGTGAGAAGCCATGACGATGAGGTCGATTTTTTTAGTGTCGGCCGTGTTAAGAACGGCATCTGCCGGCTCTCCCTCACCAATAATAGTCTTCACCAGAACACCTGAACGCTGCAGCTTTTCCTGTGTCTTGCGCAGGTAAGCGCTAACATCTTCCTGGTTGGGGAAGTCTTCTTCTCCCTTCCAAGCACGCTGGTATTCGGGGCTGATTTGCGCATCGTTGTCAAGATAGACCGGGACACGCATCAAATAGACGGTTCCCATAGCCTGCTGCGCCAGGTGTAAAGCTGGTTCCAAGGCTGACTCAGCTAACATTGAACCGTCGAGCGGTAATAAAACCCTCTTAAACATGAAAGTAAACTATGCAGGTTCCTTGTCTTGGGCAGTTATTCACAAGGGAATTGTATCACTTACCTCAAAGCCGCGCTTTAGAACTTGCAAATTACTCTCGAGTAGAGCAGCCTTACTGCTGGGAAGATGATCGATTAAAGCCTGCTCAATGGATTCAAGAGAAAGAACAGGCTTTCGAGCAAGCATAGCTCCTAACATCGCCATATTCATCATTTTGGTTGATCCCAGTTCTTCCGCGATGGCATTAGCGGGGACAAGGACGATGTCGATATCGTTTCTTTCAGACCGTTGTTCCACAATTGAACTATTTACTGCAAGCAGCCCTCCGGGTACGACCAAAGGATCGTACTTGATGAAGGATGGCCCATTGAGCACAATAGCCACGTCCGGACGCGTTACCAGCGGCGATCCAATCGATTCATCGCTGATAATGACGGTGCAGTGAGCAGTGCCACCGCGCATCTCCGGGCCATAAGAAGGTATCCAGGTGACGTTGCGACCGCAGTCCATCGCTGCGTAAGCCAACAGCTGCCCCGCGAAGAGCGCTCCCTGTCCGCCGAATCCACTAACAATAATTGATATTTCCATTTGTGAGTCTCACTTTTTCATGCGAAAACCGGCTGGTTCATAGATAACCTGGCTAATTCCTCAGCGAGGACCTCTCCCAGTCGTTTGATACCGATCTCGATTTGTTCCGGGTTGGCGTTTGAGAAGTTAAGCCTGAAGGTGTTGGGCAGGCCGTTAGCGGCATAAAATGCCGACCCGGGTACATAGGCGACTTTATTCTCAATAGCTTTCGGCATCAGGGCTAAAGTATCAACTTCTTCGGGTAGGGTGACCCATAGGAAAAGACCTCCTTTGGGTTTTGTCCAGCTCGTGCCCTCAGGGAAGTATCTCTCAAGGGCATCAAGCATAACATTCCGCCGGTAACCGTATACATCGCGGATATGTCGTACATGATCGCGCAAGAACCCATCCTTAATTAACTCATAGGCGGTCATCTGCACCAACGTGCTGCTGTGCAAATCCATGCCTTGCTTGGCAATCACACAGTGGTTGATTACCTCTTCCGGGGCTACGATCCAGGCTAAACGCAGACCGGGAGCAAGGGTCTTTGAGAAAGTGCTAATGTAAATCACATTCCCGCGCATGAAGCCGCTTTCGTATCCGGAACCAGATTTGCCATTGTGCTTTTCCGCGTCCAAGACGACGAGGGGTGTGACGTTTTCCCCTTCATAGCGCAGCTCGCCATAAGGATCATCTTCAATAATTGGGATTCCATAGATGTCCGCAATATCGATCAGGTATTTACGCCGTTCAAGGGATAAGGTGACACCGGCCGGGTTTTGGAAATTTGGCAAAATGTACATGAACTTTGGCCCAGCACATAAAGCCTCCTCCAATAGATCGGTCCGGATGCCGTCCTCGTCCACGGGAATCGAAGTAAATTCAGCCTGGTAGGCGCGCCACGCCTGGAGTGCTCCCAGGTAGGTGGGTAATTCGGTCAGGATCAAATCACCAGGATTAATCATGACCTTGCCGATTAAGTCGAGTGCTTGTTGAGAGCCGCTGGTGATCAAAATATTTTCCACCCTGGCCTCAATGCCATATCTTACCATGTGCTCGACGATCCACTGTCGCAGCGGATAGTAGCCTTCGGAAGCGCCGTACTGCAGTGCTCGCTGACCCTGTTCTTCTAGAACTTTGCAGGAAGCCGCTTTGAAAGCTTCCACGGGAAACACTTCCGGTGCGGGCAGGCCCCCGGCGAAAGAAATGATTTCTGAGTCTTGTGTCAGTTTCAATAGTTCGCGAAGTAAAGAACTTCCCATATTGTGCATACGCTGTGCGTAGCGGTGATTCCAGGGAGTTGTCATCGTGCACCTCCATTGGCGCTGTGCTTACGGTTTGTTTTTGTCATTAGCTCCGGAGCGACTTTGTAATCACCTAATGGGTAATAAGGAATCATGGCATCTCGTACCCAGTCACACGCTTCCGTAGGCGTCATATGCCAGTTGGTTGGGCATGTTGAGAGTAATTCGACAATGCTCAGACCCAGTCCCATTAACTGCGCTTCAAAAGCGATCTTAATCGCTTTTTTAGCCTGGATAATGTGTCGTGCATCGTGAAGGCTGCGGCGAACGCTGTAAACAGTCCCATCTAATTCGGCCAATAGCTCAACAATACGCAGCGGATAGCCAGCGAGATGTTCATCACGGCCGAAGGGAGAGGAGCTTGTTTTCTGACCAATTAAAGATGTTGGCGCCATCTGGCCCCCGGTCATGCCGTAAATGGCATTATTTAAGAATATGATTGTCAGATTCTCACCACGAGCTGCGGCGTGAATCGTCTCCGCAATCCCGATAGAGGCCAGATCGCCATCACCCTGATAAGTGAAGACAACATTGTCCGGGTTTACGCGCTTGATGCCCGTGGCCATAGCCGCGGCACGGCCGTGTGCCGCTTCGCAGGCATCTACATCGAGATAATTGTAAGAAAAAACGGAACAACCTACCGAGGCTACAAGAATCGTCTTCTCGCGGATAGCCAGTTCATCAATAACTTCCGCTACCAACCGGTGTGCTACGCCGTGTGTGCAGCCGGGGCAGTAATGGGTGCTTACATCTGCCAATGCCTCCGGCCTTTCATAAACCAATTTTTCATCAGGAAAGGTGACCATTGCTGCCCTCCACATTTATCCCTGCCAGGTCCGCTATCATCTTGTTTACTTCGTCAGCAATATCTGCGGGCAGGGGGATATAACCGCCCATACGGCCGTAAAACTTAACCGGCGCCTTGGCGGCTGCCGCTTCGCGTACGTCGTGCAGCATCTGGCCGGCATTCATTTCTACAACAAGGATGCCTTTAACCTGTTCGGCTAATTCGAGGAGTTCTTTTTCAGGGAAAGGCCAAAGGGTGATCGGGCGCAGCAGGCCGATTTTTATACCCGCTTCCCGGAGCATCTTAACGGCCGTTACAGAGGCTCTGGCGGCCGTTCCAAAGGCGACGATCGCGTAATCCGCATCTTCCAGATGAACTGCCTCGAAGCGCGTTTCGCCCGCCAGCTTAATTTCGCGAAGTTTTCTTTGCAGGTGCAGGTTGTAATTTTCCAGATTCAGTGCGCCCAGATTGATGGACGTGATCACGTTATGATCACGGCCGTCCGCACCGGTCAACGACCAGTCCGGCCGTTCAGTGGGTAAATCACGCATCGGCGGCAGTTCCGCCGGTTCCATCATTTGTCCAATAGCGCCATCGGCCAGGACAAAGACCAGTGTGCGGTATTTTTGGGCCAGTTCAAAGGCTAAAACGGTGTGATCGATCGCCTCCTGAACAGTAGCAGGGGCGAGGACAATGGGATGAAAATCTCCATGCCCCGCGCTTTTAGTAACTTGATTATAGTCTCCTTGAGTGGGTTGGATATTGCCGAGCCCTGGCCCGCCACGCATGATGTCAATAACGACGGCGGGTATGTCCGAGGCGGCCATATAACTGAACCCCTCCTGCATCAGGCTGATGCCCGGGCTGCTGGATGAGGTCATGACCCGTGACCCGGCTACGGCCGCGCCGTAAACCATGTTAACAGCCGCAACTTCACTTTCTGCTTGTAAAAATACGCGATCCAATTCCACCATACGTCTGGACATGTGCTCCAATAATTCCGTCTGTGGTGTGATTGGATATCCAAAATAAGCTTCACAGCCGGCTCGAACCGCCGCCTCTGCAAAAGCGACATTTCCTTTCAGGAGCTGTTTTACCATATCAAGCCACCTCCATTATCACTTTTTGTCGAGCCATAGGTTTGTTGCGAAAGACAGTGATGCCGGCATCTGGACAGACAATTGCACACAGCGCACAACCAGTGCACAAGAACTCTGGGTCATAAAAGGTTGCAGGTCTGTAACCCATCGAATTGATGTGATCGGCGACCTTGATGACTCCCGGCGGGCATGCCTCCAGGCAAAGTCCGCACCCTTTACAACGCTCTTCATTAATTATTATTCGTCCGCTTGCCATTTACGGTTCCTCCATGTATGGAATATGGGAAAATAGTGGGATAGGGGAATTCACACGTAACTTCACGCGCGTTCTCACGCACGATTGAAAACTTTCTAGCTTCTTGCACTTAGACCCCTAATCTGGACTCCACAGATTGTTAAAGAACTGGATAACGTGGTCTGAACACCTATCTTAATTATGCCATAAAGCCGCCCATATTTATAGTGATGAAAAGCATGTCTCACTGCGAGGAATGTCACACTTATCAAGCAATCTCCTAATAAATTAAATTGATCATGCTCATTGAGTGAATAATATTAAGCGCAAGACCTCGGAAAATTTGCTGTATGATCTTTCGTAATTAATTGAATCGAGGATATGTTAAACTTAATCATAGTTAAGCGTATGGTAGGGATTGATGATTTCAATAAAGTAGAATGATGATGGAATCTCATCGAGTTAGGGGTTCGCTGAGCAGAACGGAAATAAAAAAAGGAA
>Ga0316583_10000572_pt1 | contig 11180 bp, 10 predicted proteins | sample J_170502JBrBrA_D_FD_204513 | JGI IMG/M metagenome (GOLD analysis project Ga0316583, IMG submission 204513) | Rhizosphere microbial communities from salt marsh grasses in Alabama, United States - J_170502JBrBrA | ecosystem: Host-associated > Plants > Roots > Rhizosphere | place: USA: Alabama... | reverse complement strand
ATTCCTGCCCCCAAAACCTCCCCTGCATCGTTGAATTCCAGGTAGATGGGCTCCAGTCTTCCACGGGGGTCCTTGGACCCGGTTACTTCTTTTCCCCGTCGAATTCCCCCGACGCAGAGCACCACCGCCGAATCGAGCTGTTCTTTCCTGGCCGGCTCTTCGAGGCATGGGTAGACCCTTCTCCCTCAGTGAGGGTGACAACAAAAACCCTGCCGATCTTCCCTTGAGAATATTCCATGGCGATTTCCCGAGAATACACTGATTGCGTTATTTCTTGCTACCCGAGTCTGAAAAGTCATTCCAAGGACATTTGAAATTTCACCTTCTCAAGAATTCGGAATCGAGAGTGGACCTACAGGAATCAATAGTCGATTCGGGGAAAGATGTCGAACGAAATAGAAAACGGCTTGACTGAGAATCAGCATGGTGCTAGATATTCGTGTAAAGAATAGTAGACAATAGACAATAGACAATACCGCAAACACTTGCCTGTGATGTCGAGAAATAGTAGACTCGGAGAAGAGAAAGGAGGAAAAGAAAATACATCATGAGAGGAAGGCGGGGAGTGACATCCTTTGTGTCACGGGGTGAGGGCTCTTCCGTTTTGAGAAACAGCGAACCAAATTAGGAGGAAAAAATGGAAACCAAAAGAGTTTTTTTTGTCGTGGTCGCGGTTGCCTTTCTCGCACTGCTGCTCAGCGCTCCGGCCGTATTCGCTGCAGGCACCATCAAGCTGGGCGAAATAAATACCTACAGCAAGCTAACAAGCTTCACCTTCCCTTACCGGAACGGGTGGAACCTCGCCCTGGATGCAGTCAACGAATCAGGCGGTATAAATGGAAAGAAACTTGAGGTTATTTCCAGGGATGACTCGGGAAAGCCAGGCGATGCCGTCAGAATAGCAGAGGAGTTAGTCAAGAAGGATAAAGTGGCGTTGCTCATGGGCTCCTATTTATCTAATGTGGGCCTTGCATTGACGGATTTTGCCAAACGAAATAAGGTATTTTATCTGGCCGCTGAACCTCTCTCCGATGCGCTTGTATGGGCGAAAGGAAATCGATACACCTTCCGCCTGAGACCCTCAACCTACATGCAGGCCGCCATGTTGGCGAGTGCTGCAGCAAAGAACCCTGCCAAACGGTGGGCAACAATCGCGCCCAATTATGCCTATGGAAAAGATGCGGTAAACTCTTTCAAAGAGGTCTTGAAGGCGAAAAAGCCGGACGTAGAATTTATTGCCGACCAGTGGCCAGCGTTGTTCAAAATCAACGCAGGTTCTGAGATTATGGCCATGGCGAGAGTGAACCCTGAAGCCATTTACAATGTGACGTTTGGAGGAGATCTGGCCAAATTTGTGAGAGAGGGCAAACTCAGAGGATTTTTTAAAGGCAGGTTCGTAGCGAGCCTGCTGACCGGGGAACCGGAATACCTGGATCCGCTGAAAGGCGAAGCCCCCGTTGGTTGGCTGGTGACGGGGTATCCCTGGTATGCGATTCATACAAAGGCTCATACGAAATTCCTAAAGGCATATGAAGCAAAGTATCACGACTATCCCCGGATGGGATCGGTTGTCGGGTACAGCACCTTGATGGCGGCTGCAAGTATGCTGAGGAAAGCCGGTTCCACCAACACGGAGAAGATGGTGGAGACCATGGAAGGGATGACATTTGAATCTCCGTTTGGACCTATTACTTTCCGCAAAATCGATCACCAGTCCACCATGGGGGCTTACGTGGGTTATACGGCTGTAAAGGACGGAAAGGGCATTATGATCGACTGGAAGTATATGGACGGCAAGGACTATTTGCCAAGCGATGCTGTAGTCAGGAAATTACGGCCCCAGGATTGATAAGAACGAAACGGTGACCGTTATTCTCGCGTGGGGAAGGAAGCCTTGGGTTTCTACATTGTACAGTTTCTGACGGGATTATCGAATGCGTCCACCCTATTCCTTGTGGCGCTGGGGCTCTCGCTCATTTTCGGCGTAACCAGAATCGTGAACTTTGCTCATGGTTCTTTCTATATGATAGGGGCGTACGCAGCCTACTTTGTGATCGCTTCCCTTCCCCACGGGAGTGTCTCTTTCTGGAGCGGCGTTCTGATTGCTTCATTGATCGTGGGTTTGATAGGCATCATAGTGGAGGTTTTCCTCCTGAGACGCCTGTATCAAACGCCCGAGCTTTTTCTTCTCATGGCGACATTTTGTGTTGTTCTGATCGTTCAAGATCTTGCGAGGTGGATGTTTGGGTCGGAAGATCTGCTGGGGCCGACCGCGCCCGGACTCAACGGAAGCATAAGCATATTCGGCACACTGATGCCGGTCTATGATTTGACTCTGGTCATTATTGCTCCATTGATCCTCCTTGCAGTCTGGCTTTCGCTCAACCGCACCAGGTGGGGAACGCTGGTGCGTGCTGCGACGGAAGACAGAGAAATGCTCGGGGCCCTTGGGGTCAATCAGAAATGGCTTTTTACCAGTGTATTTTTCCTCGGATCGTTCCTCGCCGGATTGGGCGGCGCCATTCAGTTGCCCAAAGGAGGCGCCAATCTCTTGATGGATTTGAACGTGCTGGTGGAGGCCTTTGTTGTGGTTGTCGTTGGCGGAATGGGGAGCATCTCTGGCGCTTTTCTGGCTGCCATTATTATTGGAGAACTTGAATCCTTCGGCGTCCTGGTTTTCCCCCAAAGCACTCTTGTCATGATGTTCCTGGTCATGGCTGTCGTCCTTATCATTCGTCCTTACGGTATTTTTGGTAAGCCAGAAACGGAAAAAGCGGGTGCCGGAGTATCCTTCGAAGTCTCCCTTAAACGGGCGTCGAAGAAATTAAGATTGCTGGGTCTCCTGGTGCTCACCCTGATTGCATTGCTGCCGGCTTTCGCCGGCAGTTTTTCGCTCATTCTCCTGACGGAAATTGCCGTCTTTGCACTCGCGTGCATGAGCCTGTACTACATGATGGGACCGGGAGGAATGGTGTCCTTCGGCCACGCAGCTTTTTTTGGTGGAGGGGCGTATGCAGCTGCGCTCATGGTGCATTATGCAAAATCCCCGATGGAGCTTGCCATACTTCTTGCACCGGTATGCATGGGCTTTTTGGCACTGATAGTGGGCTGGTTCTGTGTCCGGCTGTCGGGGATTTATCTGGCCATGCTCACGCTGGCGTTCGCACAGATCTGCTGGTCCATCGTATTCCAGTGGGGAAATTTTACCGGAGGAGACGATGGTATCTTGGGCATATGGCCTTCACACTGGGCCGGCAGTGTGACTGTTTTCTACTACTTGACCATGCTTATTTGTATAGGGGGAATACTTGCATTAAGATATCTCTTGTTTACCCCCTTTGGTTTTACCATGCGGGCGTGCCGCGATTCAAGGCTAAGAGCCGGCGCCATAGGCATCAACGTCAGGCGACATCAATGGCTTTCTTTTGCTGCTGCGGGCATTTTCGCGGGAATTGCCGGCGGACTCTATGTGTTTTCGAAAGGAAGCGTGTTCCCCGACGTGATGTCTGTATCACGGTCCGTTGATCTACTGCTGGGTGTGCTGCTTGGCGGCGTAAATAACCCTTCAGGACCGATAGTAGGGTCGAGCGTTTTTATCTGGCTTGAGCACAGGATATCCGAAATTCAATCTTTTTCAATTTCCCATTTCTGGCATTTGATTCTGGGATGCATCTTTATTGTTCTTGTGGTGCTTTTCCCTCAGGGGATAGCGGGTTTTTTCGAAGAGAAATTCGGAAGATACTTTTCCGGGAAGAATGGCTCAGTAAATGACCAATGTTCTTGAAGTCCGCGGTCTGACCAAATCTTTCGGGGGAGTCAGAGCGGTAGACAATGTCAGTTTCGACCTGCAGGAAGGCCGGTTGGTTGCCCTGATAGGCCCCAACGGAGCAGGAAAATCCACCTGCTTTAACTTGATCAACGGGCAGCTGCGGCCCGACCAGGGAAGCGTCAAAATTCTCGGGCGGGAAACCACTGGAATGCGGCCAAGACACGTGTGGTCGTTGGGAGTAGGGAGGACCTTTCAGGTGACCTCCACTTTTGCTTCCATGACTGTTCTTGAAAACATACAAATGGTGCTGACATCAAGAAGGAAGCGAACCACATCGATTTCCAGGAAGGTCTCAGACCTGTTTGTCGATGAAGCAATGGAGTTCCTGAGACTTGTGGGAGTTGAGGAACAGTGGTATCGGCCTTGCGGCATTCTTGCTTATGGCGATCTCAAACGGGTGGAACTGGCCATTGCCCTGGCAAACGAGCCGAAATTGCTTTTGATGGACGAACCGACGGCGGGCATGGGCCCCAAGGAACGCCTGAAATTGATGAAGTTGACTGCGGAAATTGTGCGAACGAGGTCCATCGGTGTTCTCTTCACCGAGCACGATATGGATGTGGTGTTCGGCCATGCGGACAGCATCATTGTGCTCAACTATGGTTCATTGATTGCGGGGGGATCGCCCGATAACGTGCGAGAAAACAATGAGGTGCGCAGGATATATTTCGGGAGCCACAATATCGGCAGCACGTAGAAAAACACAGAAACGGTGGAGAAAATCTTGCTGAAATGGAAAAACCGGACACAGAGACTATCCTGCACGTTAAGTCCTTGAATACGTTCTACGGAAAGGCCCATATTCTCTTCGATTTGAGCCTGGAGATGAAAAGAGGGGAAGTCGGGGTCTTGTTGGGACGAAATGGGGTAGGCAAAAGCACAACGTTGAAGAGCATCATGGGTCTTGTGTCTCCGAAGAGCGGGAATATCGTCTTTAAGGACCAACCTATTATGGGACTTCCCCCGTATAAAATCTGCTCTATGGGGTTGGGATATGTGCCTGAAGACCGCCGTATATTTACCGGCCTCACCATTATGGAAAACCTCGAAGTGGGAAGGAGATCCGGCCGTGAGGGATTCGAGTCATGGACGCCCGAGCGGTTGTTTGAGCTTTTTCCCAACCTGGGCGGGATGAAAAACCGGCTGGGAAGCCAGATCAGTGGCGGCGAGCAGCAAATGCTCACCATTGCCAGGACCTTAATGGGAAACCCCGAATTGGTCATTTTGGACGAACCGTCGGAGGGGCTCGCGCCCGTAATCGTGGATCACCTCGGAAACACCATCATGCGCTTGAAAAATGAAGGCGTTTCCGTCCTGCTGGCGGAGCAAAATCTCAATTTTGCGCGGGCCATCTGTGACAGGGTCTTTATCGTGGATCATGGGCGCGTGTGCTTCGATGATGTTATGGGGAGTCTTTCGGATGATGTGTGCGAGACATACCTTGCCGTATAGGCATCTCCCAGCGGTAGGGAAGCGCCGGATGTCGATCCGTCTCTTGCGACTAAATACCGACAACAGGAGTGTATAGAGTCATGAAAGTCGAGTCAATTGCAGATATAGCGAAACGGCATATCCAGGAATGGATTGTCACCGGCAAGTTCCTTCCTGGGAAGCAGCTGAAAGAAGAGGAAATCTCTCAGCGGTTGGGTATCAGCCGCCCTCCCGTCCGGGAGGCACTGAAGGCGCTTGAGGCTACGGGTCTGGTTCTCAGAAAACCGCGGCGGGGAGTCTTTGTTCCCGAGATGACGGAAAAAGACATGTGGGAAATCTATACACTCAAAGCAACGCTCTATGAAATGGCTGTTGGTCTGGCGATGAAGGTAATCAAGGAGAAGGAGGTTAAAGAACTTGAGTCGCTTGTTCAAAAAATGGAAACGTGCGTGAAAACCGAACCCTTCAATGTCCTCCAATACCAGCGTCTTCATCGGGATTTTCACAATGTAATTATGGACATAGCAGGGAATAATCGGTTGAAGGCTATTGCTTCGCACCTCCACAACCAGGTGACCATGTTCAGCTATAAAACGTTGCAGGACAAGGATCATCTCCTTTCCTCCCTTCAGTACCATGGGAAAATATTGGACGCGATAAAAAGCAAAAAGACCTCCCTGGCGTGCAGATTGATGAAAGAGCACGTGCTGAACGTCATTGATGTCCTGTGCCGTTCCTTGCCTACAAGCTTCGGATAGGATTCTTATTGATGGAAAGAAACGATCTCCGACAGTGTCAAAATTACAGTGTTCATAATTTAAACAACGGTTGGTGGCCGCGACGGCGTATCTTGACTACAGGAATTCTTTGGGGAGCAATTTTCCTGCAGGCACATTGGTTGGGGTCAAGGGTTTGGCAGATCCTGAATCGCAGCTTGGGAGAGGCATTTGCAGTAGTATGGGTTATGGGTTAGCCGAGCGACAGGATAGAGGGTGGAAGGAGGAAGGGAGTGTGCCCAAAATTTGCCTGTTCCGGGCAGAATTTTGGGGAACCGTTAGTGAACAGAAAGGAGGAGGTTGAAATGAGAAGAGACGGATCGTTAGGACTGATTATAGGCGGAGTGATGGTAATGCTGCTGGTTGCGGCATTGCTGGTGAGTATTCCCACGCCTGGTTTTGCCGCGGCAAAACCGATAAAGATGGGGGTGATTCTTGAGCTTACTGGTCCAGGGGCCTCTTATGGCGTGCCTGCCAAACAATCCATCGAGCTCAGGCTTGAACAGTGCCACTATGAGATCGCCGGCAGACCCATAAAGGTTGTATGGGAAGATGATCAAACGAGTCCGGCTACCGCCATCCTGAAGGCAAAAAAACTGGTCGAACTGGACAAGGTTGATTTTATTTTGGGTCCGATTTTCAGCGATGCACAAGATTCGATAGCGCCCTACCTCGCCAGGCAGCATATCATGGGCATGGCACCCATAGGTGCATCACTGGAACTGGAGAAGTACGCCAACTGGATAGTATTTCCCGGATCACTTTACTCGTTCGGCATCCCATTGGGCGACTATGCCTATGGCAAAGGCTACAGAACAATGACCACATTGGGTGCTGATTATATTGCCGGATACCGGTTCGTCAACGGAGTGGCCGACCGCTTCAAGGCAAAAGGCGGATCTGTGATTCAACAGCAGTGGGTTCCGTACGGAACATCGGACTATGCGCCCTATCTTACGGCTATGAAGAAAGCCGATGTTTTTGCCGTATGGACGATCGCGCCGGATATGCTCACCATCTTGAAACAATACTACCAACTGGGTCTGAAGATGCCGATACTGATTATTGAAGCCGACAATTTGAATTCAAGTCAACTGGCGGGGATTGGCAAGCCTTTGCTGGGCACAAAGGGTATGATAGCCGCATATACTCAGCGTCTCGATTATCCAGCCAACCATGAGTTTGTGAAAGAATTGAAGGCAAAGTACGGACGGAGTCCTGACATGATTGATGGGTGCGCTTACACCTGTATGTCGACATATCTGGCAGGCTTGGAGGCTACTAAAGGAGACCCTCACCTCGGGGTGTTGCGGCCGGCCATATTGAAGCTTAAGTTGAACACTCCTGCCGGTCCCGTCTCATTTGCTCCCAGCGGATTTGCATTGTCTAACCGGTATATGGCTGAAGTTAAACTCATAGATGAAAAGTACGCTTGGGATCCATTTAAGACGTATACCAAAGTACGAGATCCGAGGGACAAGGTAGAGTAAACGATTCTGGTGCATAGCAGGGACCAGACGGAGATTTTTCCCAAGTGGCCATGGACAGGCCGGAGCTGAGCTTGTTTTTCAGGAGAAAGAAATGACCCTGAACGTATTTGTAATAAATCTGCTGAATGGAATTTCATTTGGCTCCGTTTTATTTCTCTTGGCTTCAGGCTTGTCCATAATTTTTGGCCTTATGGGCATTCTCAATTTGTCCCATGGGGCGTTGTATATGGTGGGAGCGTATGTCGGCTGGACAGTAGCGGCGAAATATGGATTGAATTTTGGATTAGCTGTCCTAGCGGGCGGACTCACCGCCGGAGCATTAGGGTTATTCATAGAACAGGGATTCTTACGCCGCCTTTACAAACAGCTGAACGAACAAGTTTTGCTCACTTTTGGCTTTGTGTATATTTTAACTAACCTGTGTCTTTGGATCTGGGGACCACTTGCCCGGCCTGCGTTCACGGCAGACTTCCTTTCCGGTTCTTTTCCCATCGGTCACTGGTCGTATCCTATAGCTCGCGCCGGCATTATCATCACCGGACTGGTATTGGCTGTTGGCTTATGGTGGCTGCAGAACAGGACTCGCGTCGGAGCCATTGTCCGAGCGGGAATGGATGATAAAGAAATGACAATGGGATTAGGCGTGAACCTTAAAAAGGTTTCTGTTGTTTTGTTCTTCGTGGGCTCTTTTTTGGCCGGATTTGCCGGAGTAATAGGCGCGCAGTTTTTGGGAGTGAACCTTGAGTTCGGCATTAATATCTTGCTTCTTGCACTGGTTGTTATTGTCATAGGCGGTATGGGTTCTGTGGAGGGGACTCTTTTGGGAAGTATGGTGATAGGAATTATTGATGCCTTTGGCAAAGCGCTTTTCCCTGGACTCGCCATGTTTTTGATCTATTTTGTCATGATAATTGTTTTGCTGGTCAGACCTGCCGGGCTTTTGGGGAGGATGCAAAAAGAATGAGTGTCGTCAAGCCACAGATGCCCGGTCAACGGACTCCCGATCAATTGGTGCGCTTTGTTCCTTATTTAGTGGGTGGCATAGTCCTTGTCGCTCTGCCTTTTTGTTTGCCTCCATACTACCAAATACTGATGACCAGAGTTCTCATTTTTTCTATTTTTGCTATCAGTCTGGATATTATTTACGGCTATACAGGGCTTTTTTCGTTGGGGCATGCGGCGTTCTTCGGCGTGGGAGGTTATACCGTCGGTATTCTCATGGTCCGATACGGGATTGAGAGCTTCTGGATAGGAGCGCCTCTGGCCGTATTGACGGCTTCGTTGGTTGCCGCAATCTTCGGTATTATTGCGCTTCGAGTGTCCGGGATATATTTCTTATTAGTCACGTTCGCACTGGGAGAACTGCTGGTGAGCCTTGCCACGAAGTGGAAATTCCTGTCTACCAGTGGCAGCACCGAAGGAGTCATGAATATAGTACAACCGACCCTTAATCTCTCTGGGTTCGAATGGAATACTACCAACTTTTATTATTTCGTTTTCCTGATTTTCGTTTTGTGTTTCTTTATCCTGCATCGATTAATACACTCACCCTTTGGGCGCGCATTGCAGGGAATCCGTGAAAGCGAATCTCGAATGCGTGCGCTCGGATACAACACCTGGTTATATAAATACATCGCCTTTATTGCCGCGGGACTTTTTGCCGGGGTATCCGGCGTGTTGATTGCGTATCATGATGGGTTTATGGTTCCCGCTTCCTTCGGCGTCGGCACTTCTACTTTAGCAATGTTCATGGTGATACTTGGTGGTGTGGGAACTCTTTACGGACCTGCCATTGGGTCTTGTATTCTGATATTTGTTAATTTTCTGGCCAGCACATACACTCCTGAGCGCTGGCCTTTAATATTGGGTGGTTTTTTTGTTCTCGTCATTATGTATGCCAAGGGTGGAGTTGCCGTTTACATGTCCAGACTCTGGCAGAAGGTGTTACTCTCGTGGAAGCTTTGAAGGTTGACCGAGTAGTCAAAGACTTCGGTGGTGTTCGTGCACTAAGGAATATCTCTTTCAACGTGGAACTCGGGGAGAGATTGGCGATTATAGGCCCCAACGGAGCAGGAAAGACTACTTTGTTCAACATTATAAACGGACAGATTTTGCCCACGGCGGGAAGTGTGCATTTTCTTGGGAAGGACATCACCCGTATGCCTGTACACCGCCGGGCCGATCTCGGCATAGCTCGCTCTTTCCAGAGGAGCAGCCTCTTCTCTAATCTCACGGTGTTGAGCAATATCTTGTTGGCCGTTCAAGGGACTAGAAGACATCGTTTCCAAATGTTTCGTTCAATCAACACATATAGGGAGACTTTCACTAGAGCCGAAGAGCTACTAAAGGTATGGGATTTGTGGGAAGAAAAGGATTATCTCGCAAGTAATATATCCTACGGAGACCAACGGAAATTGGAAATATCTCTTAGTCTGGCGTCACAGCCGAGGGTGTTGCTTATGGATGAACCCAGTTGCGGATTAACATCCGGTGAAACTGCTGTTGTCATAGATAAAATACGCGGCCTGGGAAAAGATATAACCGTAATCTTGGTCGCCCATGATATGGATCTGGTGTTTGGTGTCGCCAATCGAATTATGGTCCTTCACTACGGGGAAATTGTAACCGAGGGAACACCTGAAGAAATCCGAAATGATTCACGGGTGAAGAAGATTTATATGGGGGCTGAGAAAAGTTGTCAGAATGCTCAAACTAGTTGACGTACACACGTACTATGGGGAAAGTTATGTCCTTCAGGGCATTTGCCTGGAGGTCAAACAGAGTTCTGTGGTGGCCCTACTGGGACGTAATGGCGTGGGAAAAACAACCACTATCCGTTCGATTATTGGTTTCACTGCTCCGCGCCGGGGAGAGATACGTTTTAAAGGAATCGACGTAGTTGGCTGGCCCTCGTACAAGATTGCTCAAATGGGTATGGGCTTGGTGCCACAAGGACGTCGCATCTTTCCATCGCTCAGTGTACATGAAAACCTTACCATGTCGGCACGAAACACAGGAAGTTCTTCGTCCTGGTCTCTGGATAAGATTTATTTACTTTTCCCGATTTTGAAGGAACGTGCTAATCAAAAAGGTACTCTGCTTAGTGGTGGAGAACAGCAGATGCTCACGATCAGCCGTGCATTAATGACCAGTCCGGAATTGCTTTTGATGGATGAACCTTCGGAAGGCCTATCTCCTCTCATTATCCAAGAAGTAGAGCGTGTTATTGATCAACTTAAGCAGAGTGGCCTTTCTATACTATTAGTAGAACAAAATTTGTCCATGGTCTTATCCGTTACTGATTACGCCTATATCATGAGTAGAGGTACAGTCGTATATGAGTCTCCCTCAAGGGATTTGATAAATAATCAAGAGGCAGTAATAAAGTACATTGGTGTCGGAGGATGATTAATGCAGGTAAATCGTTGACAAACCAATTTGTATGAAAAGGAGAAAAGAATGGCAGTTTTACCAGAAGTAAAAAAGCACTATGGGGAGCTTCAGCTCTTCATAAACGGGGAATGGATCGCTTCGAAATCAGGCAACATGGAGAGTGATCCCAATCCCGCAACAGGTGAGGTTATTGCGGAGTTCCCGACCGCCACCGCTGATGAGGCTGTGGCGGCTGTGAAGGCGGCGCATGAGGCCTTTCAG
>Ga0316583_10000570_pt1 | contig 11191 bp, 9 predicted proteins | sample J_170502JBrBrA_D_FD_204513 | JGI IMG/M metagenome (GOLD analysis project Ga0316583, IMG submission 204513) | Rhizosphere microbial communities from salt marsh grasses in Alabama, United States - J_170502JBrBrA | ecosystem: Host-associated > Plants > Roots > Rhizosphere | place: USA: Alabama... | reverse complement strand
ACCCACAGGTGCGGCAGGAACTTTTAACTTAACCGCCGATCTGGCACAGTGCTTTGTTAGACAGGATGTGTTTTTATACAAACCCGCCTAAAATTTAGACTTTTGCTGCCTCCGCAAATTCACGCAGAGCTCTTAAATTGCGCAACGGCGTTGTGTTCATGACCACGCAGCCCGTGCCCAGGAGCAGGCGGCGACCGCCGGTTTGTTCGATTGCATCGCCTGCCTCAACGAGCATCTGCTCTGGGGACTCCTGGTGAATTGTCCAGTGGTCAATTCCGCCGCTGGCCGCACCATTGATCTGGGCCAGACCCTCTTTCAGGCTTACACCTGATTCGCGATCGTGCCAGTTAATCATGTGTACGGGGTAATCAGCGACAAGATCGAACATAATATCCGTGCTGTGAATATGCAGCATGTTGAAAGGAAGTTCTTGTGCCGCTTCCAAAACACGAAGATCATAGGAACGGCCGAATTCAGCGAACTCTTCGCGGCTCATCAACGGATAACGGGCATGCTGCACAGCATAAAATATACCATCAATCCCGGCTTCTTTCGCAGCTTCCACAAAACGAATCGTACTTTCAGTGATCACGTCTAGCGCCTTGTGAAAAATATGTGGATGACTTCGCCAGTGAGTGGCGATGGCCTCCTTTCCGGCGAGATGTTTGGCCTGCGACAAAGGAGAGAAGATAGTAGCTAAAATAGGCACATCCTCGCCCGCTCCCTGACGCACCAGCGAAAGGGTTTCGATTTGCATGGCCAATTTTCCCTGCTGGGGATCCAGCGTCTGTAAAGAAGCCCAGTCCTCGACCGATTTTATGGGCCAGTATGTCGTTTCTCGCGTGCCTTCAATATGTCCAACCCAGCGATCTTTCACGCCCCAATCGGCCACGGAATAGTTGCTGTCAGGGCCTACTTTAAGCAAATCCCAGTCATAGTCGTGGTACCATTTGAGATGAGCGGCTGCCAGTGCCTCAGCATCCTGATCGTCCCCGGGCCAGTGTCGCCACAAAGCGACCGGTAGGCGGTCTGGTTTTTCATCATGAATGACCGATTCAACCCTGCGTCGTTTATTCCAAGAACTCATATGATCATGCCCCAGTGAAATTAAGCGGGTTCTTTTTGCCCGTTGGAGAGTTCCCTATGAACCTGGTACCGCTCTTCCTGTGTTGGTTCTGATTTTAGTCGCAGGAGTGCTCCTCCAACCGGTAAATATTCATAACCTTTTTGAACCAATGCGTTGTAGTCCGGGATCATGCGCCGGCCGTCAATAACCAGATAAGGCGGCTTTACGGTTGTTTCGATTGTGCGCGAGAGGCCGCGGAATTCTTCCCAATCGGTAGAGATGTAAAGGGCATCACTCCCTTCAATCGCTTCCTTCGCTGAATTGTGGTAACTGATACGGCCGAAGAGATGATTTTTCTCCGGATTAAACCAGGAGCGCTGCGCGTCTTCCATAGCCAGCGGGTCATAAGCGCGAATAGCCTTCACGCCGCGAACTAATAAGGATTCCACAACTTTTAAGGCGGCCGAATCGCGCATATCGTTGGTGCGCTTTTTGAAGGCCAGTCCTAATAGAGCAATTGTTTTTTGGTTAAAGTTAAAGTTAGCCTCATGGACTGCCCGGTCAATTAGATAGACCTTTTGGAATTCATTGATGTTATGTACCGCTTGCAGCAGGTCTGTCGAACGCCCGGTGCTGTTCAACTGGTAAATCAAAGATTGGATATCTTTACCGAAACAACTTCCACCGGCGCCGTTGCTGACATAAGATCCCCAGGTACTGATGCGGTCATCAGAAGTTACGCCTACTTTAAGATCTTCCATGCGAATATTGGGGTAAGCCTCTCCCAGTCGCGCACCAACACCGTTCCAGAAGGATATATAGGTGAGCAGCAGGGTGTTGGCCGTGTACTTAATCGCCTCGGCCGTTTCCGGCGTCGTCTCCAGGTAGCGAATACGAACATGATTGACGAATTGGGAATATATACGGCGTAAAATTTCGAAATCTTCTTCCGTATCGGCGCCAAGTACTACACGGTCGGGCCGGCGAGATCCATTGATGGCGTTGCCCTGGGCTAAAAACTCAGGATTGGAAGCGACGCCAAAATTTTCGACCCCATATTCCTTCATCGTGTTTTCTAAGAGCCTGGCTGTTCCGACCGGGACTGTACTCTTGTTAACCAGAACAACCCGTTTCTTATCCTCTCGTTCAGCCAGCAGGCCGGCGAGGTGGTGAACGGCGTTAAGGTAATAACTTAAATCAGATGCCCCATCTCGTTTGGGGGGCGTATTCAAACACAAGAATATGACATCACTCCCATCCACGATATCGGTAATGTCAGTCGTGAAAAAAAGATAACGATCGATATTCTCGGCGATAGCGGCAGAAAGGCCGGGCTCGTTTACATAACGTTCTATCTCTTCGCGTTCTCCCGACTTATACGCGTTGATACGATCTTCATCGATATCATAAGCATATACCTCGTGTCCATATTCAGATAGCACAGCAGCGTGGGGGAGACCCACAAAACCAGTGCCGACAACGATGATCTTCATAATTTTTCTCCTAAGAGCTACTCCTACTGATGCTCATGATGGTGCTTCTTCTGTTTTACTCTCGACAATTCAAATACCCAGTCTACCTGGCATTAAAGGCGTTAACGATCTCCCATATTATCATGTTAACTTGTTGGCCGGTAACTGGCTGCAAGCGGACGCTTTTCCTATGGCGCGCCTACGTCTTTCGGGGTAGATGGTAACCCGGCAGCCTTTCGGGTTTTCTTACAGAATGAATTGATTATGATTGATGAATCCCTTCATTTATATCCTGCAGCATCAGGTGTGCTGCGCGACGGCCGATCTCAACAGCGAAGTTCGTGCCTCTGTCCCAAGGGTAAACCTGGCTCATACTTGCTAGATAAAGCCCGTTTAGAGGGGTGCGGATGTCGGGGATATTCTGTGAATGATTGACCATTGGTATGGGTTGAGCATACCGTTCGCGAAAGAGCCAGCTTTTTCGAACCCATTCCTGTTTGAAATCTGGGTTAAAATTGTGCAGCACGCTGGTAAACAAGGCTTGTAATTCTTCCTGGCTCATATTGAAATAAGCATGATCGGCCGGTACGTAATCGCCGCAGTAAAGGATCGTGTCCCCGCCGTAATGGGCCTTATCAATATAGTTTGTGTGTTCGACAAGCGCCAGGAAGGGGATTTCATTTTCACGCTTATCTGGGGAATGGGCGGGGATGTTCAGCCAATAAGTATGGGTATCTGTCATCAGGGGCTCTTTAAGGGCCAGGGTCATGACCACGGCGCCCATGCTTTTTAAATTTCGCAAATTGTCCGTATAGCGGTTCGGCAGTTCGGGAGCGATCCTTGCCAATAAAGCAGGAGAGACGGTTGCCAGGATACGATCATAAACAGCCTCTTCTCCGGCTGTATTAAGTATGAAACCGTCCTGTCCGGCGCTTGAAATGCTGCGCACGGGCGACTGGTAATAAATCTCGCCGCCGCGATCTTCGACCGCCGATACCAGGCGATCGATGAAGGCCTGGAATCCTCCCTCGAAATAACCCAGCTTAGGGGACCGTACATGCAGCCTGGCCCACATCCAGGCCATATTTGCTTCCTGGTAATGAGGGCCAAATTTACCGATCAACATCGGCTCCCAGGTCATTTCGTAAATTTTGTCGCCATACCAGCGGCGCATCCAACCGTCGGCCGTTTCTTTCTCCAACGAACGCCAGGAATTGCTGAAGCGCAGGTAGGCACTGACCATCCCACAACGGCCGACATCCAGGAGATTAAAACCGGGGAAGGTGATCCATCGCTGCGGCGAATCGAAAGGCACGATTTTCCCATCATAGATAACGGAGGTCGTCGGGCGGGGGAAAAAGAGTTTGTCTTCCATCCCTAATTCTTTGACCAGGCTGATGATCTGATCATCTGAAGTGAAGAGGTGGTGGTAGAATTTTTCTAGCGGCCATTCCCAACGTTCATCCTGAAATCCGGCGGCCAAACCACCAGCCTGGCCGGCCGCTTCGTAGAGGACAACTTGATGGCCTGCTGCTAAAAGATCATAAGCTGCGGAAAGGCCGGCGATTCCGGCCCCGATAATGGCGATTTTCATGCGACGGCTTCTTCCTCCGTTCCCTCCATGGCCTGGCTAAGCTCCGACCAGCTCATACCTTCGCGCAGCATGTAGTAAAAGCCCAATAATGTGATTGGCAGCCAGAGCGCGGCGTGGAGGATTAATGTATAGGCGGCAGCGGCGTTTTCATTCACGCCAAACAATTTTAAAATTTCGATACCCGGCTCATCGAATGTTCCGACGTACCCTGGGGCCGACGGCAAAGTGGTGGCCAAATTAACCACGCCATTCATAAGCATCAAGGCGAAAAAGCTGACCTCGAAGTCAAAGGCATGCATGACAAACCAATATTTAACCGTTTCCAGGAGCCAGATGAGCACGGATGTGAAAAAGATCATGATCACGTTCCTGAAACTACGCAGGGAGGCGAGACCCTCTAAGAAGTGATTTAGGAGTTCCAGCATTTGTTCAGCGACTCGCTGCGGTAATAAATGATCCGCGAACCATTCGGCCAGGCGCATGAAGCGATCGGGAAATGCGGCCAGGATAAAGAACACGATCATGGCCCCGAAGAAGGCAATACTGGCCAGAGAAACCATGGTGCTGATCCGGCCGTTCTCATCGCCGGGAATGGGCGTTAACGGCAGAGCAACAAAAACAAAAGCCAACATTACCAGGCCGTCAAAGACACGCTCGACGACGACAGTGGCCAGGCTGGAGCTGATGAGGATAGCTTCGCGCTGCCGCAGGACATAGGAACGCAAAAGTTCTCCCGCCCGAAAGGGGAAGATATTATTGCCCATGTAGCCGATGACAACGACGGGAAAGAGGCGTGGAACGGATACGCGTTTCAACGGGCGCAGCATAAAGCCCCAGCGCCAGGTCCGAACCACAACGGCCGCAAAATAAACTAATACGCTGGGTACCAGCCAGATATAGTTAGCATGGCGTATGTTGTGCCAAACATCTTCGAGCTTCAATCCCCGCAGCGCCAGCACAACAAAAACGGTGCTGATGAGGATTCCTAGCCAAAACTGCCATTTTTTCAAAAACAGAACCTTTTATTTCTTATTTCATTTACCAGTTCATACACATCTCTCGTGCAAGGTGCGCAGTAGAGCGGTTGACCGGCCACGGCCGTTAATCTAGAAGACGGCCGTGTCTCTTAATTGTATCAAAGCCCTAATATGCGTCATGGTCACTCTTTCTGAGCACATTTTCTACTCATTGGAAACTGCGTTAGATGTTTGCAATCTACTGCGCATTCTCTATAATCCTTGCTGTTCGGGGTGTGGCGCAGCCTGGCAGCGCGCTTCGTTCGGGTCGAAGAGGTCGCCGGTTCGAGTCCGGCCACCCCGACAGACAGAAGGCTATGTGCAGTTAATTGTACATAGCCTTTTTAATTTGATTTGCTGGACCGTGAAGAAGGTGGCAGTTAAGATACCATCATGACAGGCGATCGAAAAATTTGGAGCGGAACCGTAGAGGCGGTCAGGCGAACGTCGACCGCCAAAGGCCGCGCTGCCGGCGGTTTATTCTCCATTGAGGGCCTCCGGCTGCATGAACGCGCTCTGGGCGCCGGCTGGCAGGTGGAAACGGCCGTAATCGGCCGTTCGTTTCACCTGGACAATTCGCCGCGCATTCAAACCCTTGTCCAGGATCTGAAAGAGAGCGGCTGCCTCCTGGTTCCCGTCCCCGACGAGGTTATGGCTGAGTTAACGGAAGGTCGTGATTTGGGGGCCATCATCGGCTTACTGCGTATCCCGGAATCTCCCCAGCCGAACGACGTCGTCGCTGCTGTTGCAAATGACCCGCTTGTGTTCCTGGTTGCCGTGGATATAAAAGATCCTGGCAATATTGGCGCCTTGATGCGTACCGCTCTCGCCGGCGGCGCAAGCGGCTTTGTCGCCTGTGGGGTAAGCGATCCATACCATCCCAAAGCGCTGCGCACCAGTATGGGCAGTCTTTTCAAACTTCCCGTACTGATTTATTCGAAAACACAGACATTCATGGCCGAGTCAGCCGCTCTGGGCATTCAAAACGTGGGCCTGGCTGTGGCAGGCGGGGTGATATTGCCCGCTGCGCAATTTTCCGCAAAAGGCGTTGCCCTCTTTCTCGGCAGTGAGTCCTGGGGTTTGGATGCGGAGACGGAGCAGTTGGTCGACTGCCTCGTTTCAATTCCCATGCCTGATGGGGTGGATTCCTATTCCGTTAACGCCGCGGCAGCGATTGCTTTGTACGAGCTTGGGCGGCGACAGGGTTTTCGTCATGCCAGGGTGGAAGAAGCGGATGAATAAATCACCTTTCATCTGGCTTGGTGCGGGACGGGCTAAGAAGCGTGGTGTGGCGCGGCGAGGACGCCATTTAGACGATGCGGCGCGCGCCGGTCTGCCGGTTCCCGAAGGCGCGATTTTGCTTGACGAACTCTTTCGTATATTCCTGCGAGAGGGGGTTATTGAACGGGTGGGCGACAAGATCATTGTGCCTGATCCAATCTGGCTGCTGGAAGTGTTTTATCGTGATGTACGCTTTCCACGCCTGCAGAAAACGGTCGATATCCATGTGATACTCCCTGACGAATATGAAGGTTGGCTGCCTCCGGGAGCGGCTGCCAAAAACGTTGATCTTGAAGATGCAGCGCAGTTGGCCGCGGCCCTATCTCAACTCTGGTCTTATCCGGCCCAAGATGATGAGTTTCGTCGTGATCTCTCTTTGGTTGCAAACATGACTTATAGAACGGCCGGCAGGGTCACCGCCTTCAGTAATAGCCGGGATGTTGTATACAATCTAACATCAGCAGCGAATGGCGGCGATGAGATGGAAACAATTTCATTGCCTCGTTTGGGGAAATGGCAGCGACCTTCCCAGGAATACGAGCCCTCTATGCGCCGCTTGCAGATGCTGCTGCGCGGGATTCGCCGCACATTAAGGAACGAGGACGCTTTCGATTTCTATTGGCGAGACGACGGGCAGGTATGCTGGATTGTGCTGTTTAACTAAAGCTAAGTGATCTTTATCTTAATAGTTGCCAGAAAAATAGTGATCGGAGGTGCCAGGCACTTTCCATCACCGAGCATCCCGAAAAATTAACGAGTGAAGTGCCTGGCACCTGGCTCAGTAGCCTTTTAAACATTGAACCGGAAATAGATCACGTCACCGTCCTGGACCACGTATTCTTTCCCTTCCACGCGCAGCTGCCCGGCGGCGCGTGCTTCGGCCGTTCCACCGTACTTCGCAAAGGTCTCAAAATCGACGACTTCGGCGCGAATAAAGCCGCGTTCGAAGTCGGTGTGAATGACCCCGGCCGCCCGCGGAGCAGTCCAGCCTTGATGGATGGTCCAGGCCCGGACTTCTTTTTGATTCATGGTGAAGTAACTGATCAGGTCCAGCAAGTTGTAGCTTTTGCGGATCAATTGGTGGAGTCCGCTTTCTTCAACACCTACCAGGTCTAGATATTCCTGTCGTTCCTCATCACTGAGACCAATAAGCTCCGCCTCCATTTCCGCGCTGAGGACGATCACCTCCGCGTTTTGTTCCCCAGCAACCTGGCGGACTTCTTCAATGCAAGCACTGCCATTGGTCAGGCTTTCTTCATCGACATTCACGGCGAATATGACCGGCTTGGCCGTCAGGAAGCGCATTTCTTTGTTGAAGTTCTTAAAGACCAGATCTTGATCGGGGTAGGTGGCAATCGGCCGTCCGGATCCCAGGTAATCCTTTAAGCTGTTGGCCAGCTCCATGATCGGCCCGTAAGTCTTGCGGTCCCCTTTCACCTGACTTTCCAGGCGCTCCATCTTGCCTTCAATCTGCTGCAAATCCGCCAGGATCAGTTCCAGATTCACAACCTCAATGTCCTCGCGAGGTTTTGGTTGGGGATTGACATGCACAACATTGGGATCTTCGAAGCAGCGCACAACATGGACGATGGCATCGGCGTCGCGGATATTGCCCAGGAATTGGTTGCCTAAGCCCTCACCTTGGCTGGCCCCTTTGACCAGGCCGGCGATGTCGGCGAACTCAATCGTCGCATAAATCTTGTCCGGCACGCCGGCCAATTCATGTAACTTATCCAGTCGTGCATCCGGTACGGCTACGATGGCCTTATTGGGTTGGATGGTGCAAAAGGGGTAATTAGCCACTTCCGCATTTTGCGCCCGGGTCAGGGCATTAAGGGTCGTACTCTTGCCCACATTTGGCAGGCCTATGATTCCAATGCTTAGTGACATATTACATCCTAAATGTTCCGTAACGGCCGTCGGGTAGAGGTGCGTAGAGCGAGGCGGCAAAGGCCAATGCCAGGGCATCTCGCGTTTGCGCCGGGTCGAGAATGCCGTCATCCCATAGGCGGGCCGTCGCATAGTAAGGACTGCTCTCGTACTCGTATTTAGCCAGCACCGGTTCCTTGAATTTCGCCTCTGCCTGGGCGATTTCAGCTTCCGTGGGATCATCCATCTGGTGGAAGACCCGCTGCCTACCCACCGTCCACAGTGTATCAGCGGCCGATTCGCCGCTCATAACGCTGATGCGGCTGTTAGGCCAGCTAAATAGGAAGCGCGGATCGTATGCGCGGCCGGACATGCCGTAGTTCCCCGCGCCATGACTGACCCCGTTCAGCAAGGTAATGCGCGGCACATTGACATTGCTCACCGCCATGACCATCTTAGCCCCATCCTTGGCGATGCCTTCATTTTCATACTGTTTACCGACCATGAAGCCGGCGATATTTTGCATGAAGAGTAGCGGCGTACCGCGCTGACCGCAGAGCTGAATGAAGTGCGTCGCCTTCAGGGCGGATTCACTGAACAACAGGCCATTGTTAGCGACGATGCCCACGGGGATGCCCTGGATGTGGGCGAAACCGCAGACAATCGTCGGTCCATAGCGCGCTTTAAATTCACTTAACCGGGAACCATCCACCAGGCGGGCGATGACCTCACGCACATCGTAAGCCTGGCGGCTGTCGGCGGGAATGACGCCATACAATTCCTGGGGCTCATATACCGGCGCTTCAGGCGCTTGTAACACGACGGACATAACCTGGCGACGGTTAAGCTGGCTGACGATATCGCGCACTTTTTCCAATGCGTCCGCTTCATCTTCGGCGAAATGGTCGGCCACACCGCTTAAACGCGTGTGTACATCAGCGCCGCCCAACGCTTCGGCCGTTACTTCTTCGCCGGTTGCAGCCTTAACCAGCGGCGGTCCGGCGAGGAAGATGGTGCCGTTGCCTTTGACAATAACCGTTTCGTCGGCCATGGCCGGGATATAAGCGCCGCCTGCTGTGCAGGAACCAAGAACGGCGGCGATTTGCGTGATCCCTTTGGCCGACATGCGCGCGATGTTATAGAAAATTCGGCCGAAATGTTCGCGATCGGGAAAAACATCCGCCTGAAGGTGTAAAAAGGCGCCGCCGGAATCGACCAGATAAATAGTCGGTAAATAGTTTTCCTCGGCAATCGTCTGCGCGCGGATATGCTTCTTGACCGTCTCCGGGAAATAGGTGCCGCCTTTGACCGTCGGATCGTTGGCGATTATCATGCAGGTCAGCCCGGAGATACGGCCGATTCCGGTCACTATCCCCGCGGCAGGAGCTTCGCCATCGTGCATATCCCAGGCCGCCAGTGGGGAAAGCTCTAAAAAGGGGCTGTCCTCATCCAGGAGAGCATTAATACGTTCGTGAACCAGCAGTTTGCCGCGCTCACGTTGGCGCTTGATACTTCTTTCGGATCGTTCGAAGGCTGCTTCCTGCTGCCGTTCGCGCAGTATATCCGCCAGATCCTTATTCTGTTTGAAATTGGTATTAAATTCCTCGCCGCCAGGGTCAATCCGGCTTATTATCTCACTCATAATGCTGATGAAGGGTTGCTGGTAATGACATGATAGAATTATGCCTGAAATTGGAGGAAGTGAGAAGGCAGGGTTTTATAGAGTAAAAAACTATGAATTCGCGGGATCTCGCTCAATTTATCGAGCAAAATGAAGTTGAGGCGCAAATTATACACCTGGAATCGCACACGCCGACGGTGGCTATGGCGGCGGAAGCTCTGGGCGTGCAGCCGGATCAAATTATTAAATCAGTGCTTTTCCTGGCTGACGGCCGTCCCGTTTTGGTAATCACCAATGGGCTGGCGCGCATACACCGCAAACTATTGGCGGATGTCTTAGATATGTCACGCCGGCGCGTAAAAATGGCCGGTGAAGAGCAGGTGAATGCAGTTGCCGGTTATGCGATTGGCGCTGTACCCCCTTTTGGCCATCCTCAGAAGCTAGAAACATTGATTGATCAGGGGGTTTTACAACAAGATGAAGTTTTTGGCGGTGGTGGTGAGGTTAATGCCTTGATGCGCGTGACCGTTTCCGAATTACAGCATATTACCGGGGGGCGTATCGTCGATATCGCCGAGCGTTAATGACTATGTACCCATTTCGTAACCTGGCATTTCAGGGAGGAGGAACCAAGGCGCTTGCTTATCATGGCGCCGTGCGCGTTCTCGAAGAGGAAGGCGTCCTGGATGGCATCGAACGTGTTGCCGGCACCTCGGCCGGTGCGACTCTGGCCACACTGCTCAGTTTACGGCTTGATAGTGACGAAATTCGTCATATCTACCGCTCTTTTGATGTTGAACAATTCAACGAGGCCCTGGCCGGCGGGCACACGGGAAATGATGGGATTTCACCCCGTTTATGGGGCCGCTTGCATGGCAATATTTCCTCCATGAGCCGCCTGGCCACCCGCTTTGGCTGGAACAGTCTGGACTATTATTATGACTGGCTGCAGCAGGCGCTGGTTCCTTATTGTAAAAACCACGGTAAAGCTACCTTTGCCCAATTCCAGGAATGGGGCTACCGCGATTTATATATTGTCACTACCAATGTATCACGGCGCAAAACAGAAGTGTTTAGCGCGCGCACGACTCCCGATGTGGCCGTGGTTGATGCTCTTCTGATGAGCCAATCACTGCCGCTCTTTTTTGAAGGGCTTCAATTTGATGGAAAGCAATTTGGAACAGGGGATTATTTCGCCGATGGCGGCATGATCCTCAATTATCCCCTGCCGATTTTTGATGAGCCGCAGTTTGCCAGGAATAACCGTTGGTT
>Ga0316583_10000569_pt1 | contig 11193 bp, 7 predicted proteins | sample J_170502JBrBrA_D_FD_204513 | JGI IMG/M metagenome (GOLD analysis project Ga0316583, IMG submission 204513) | Rhizosphere microbial communities from salt marsh grasses in Alabama, United States - J_170502JBrBrA | ecosystem: Host-associated > Plants > Roots > Rhizosphere | place: USA: Alabama... | reverse complement strand
CGATCTGGTCGCCGAGCGGATCGGCACCCCGGAGCACCAGGCCGTGGCCGCGGCGCTGCAGGACACGGCGGCCTAGTGGAAGCCAGCGAAGCATCGCAAGCGGGATCGGGATCCGGATCGAGACCCGATGCCGATGCCGATTTCGATCGCGCATGCCGTCCCTATCCGGACGGTGTCGCACAACCGGGTGCTCGGCTCAGCCGGCATCGTCCGGCCACAGCATCGCCGCGCCGCGCACGCCGCTACTGTCACCGAAGCGCGGCGGCAGAATGCGCGTGGCGAGTCCGTCGGAAAAGACGTACTGGGCCACCAGTCCCGGCAGGGTCCCATAGAGTCGCTCCAGCTTGGACAGCCCGCCGCCCAGTACGATGACCTCCGGGTCCAGCACGTTGATCACCGCCGCCAGCGCGCGTGCCAGCCGGTCCTCGTGGCGCCGCAGCGCGGCCTCAGCCTGTGGGTCGCCCCGGTCTGCCGCGGCGGCGATGGCGGTCGCATCCAGTGAGCGGCCGGTGGCGGCTCTGAGGTCCGCAGTAAGGCCAGGTCCCGAGCAGAAAGTCTCGATGCAGCCGCGCCGACCGCAATAGCAGGGCGGCCCCGGCAGCTCGTCGGGCCGCGGCCAGGGCAGGGGGTTGTGGCCCCACTCGCCGGCGATCGCATTCGGCCCCCGCAGCAGCCGCCCGTGCACCACGATGCCCCCGCCGGTGCCGGTGCCGATGATGACGCCGAAGACGCTCGCCGCTCCCGCCGCGGCACCACCGTTGGCCTCCGATAGCGCAAAGCAGTCCGCGTCGTTGGCCGTGCGTACCGGGCGGCCGAGCCTGGCGGCCAAGTCGGTCTCAAGGCTTCTGTCGTTCAGCCACACGGAATTGGCGTTGCGCAGCCGCCCGTCGAATGGGGAAATGGCCCCGGGCGCACCGACGCCGATGGGCTCGTCGCAGGGAAGAGCTACGGCGAGCTTCTCCACCAGCTCGGCAATGCACGAGAGCGTACCGTCGTAGTCATGTCGCGGCGTAGGTACCCGTTGGCGGTGCGCTAGCTCACCGGCGGGCGTCAGCACGGCGGCCTCGATCTTGGTGCCGCCGAGGTCGATGCCGATGCGGGCCAGTTCCGCCTTCCGGGCGCTCACGCGGGGTTGCTCCGCGGGCTCAGCCCTTGAGTCCCCGCGGGTTGGTGAAGCGCTCGTTCAGGCTCTGCACGTACTTTTCGCAGTCGCGCAGCACGTCGGTGATCCGCTTGTCGGATAAGCTGCTGTGCCCGGCTGGACGGCCGAGAAGCTCCTGGCCCCAGCGCTTGACGTTGGCATCGAAGGCGGTGGCGGGCTCACCAGGGAGTTGTTTGCCCTTGAGTTGTCGCTTCAGCCACCGGCGGGCGCCGCCGGCGGCGAGCCGCCGCACGCCCAGATGGAGCACGATCGCCAGCGTGGCCACCACGGCGATGGCGATGTCCCGACCACGCTCGATGCCTTCGGACTGCAGCCAGGCCAGCCAGGCTGGCCGATAGCTGAGCCCGTCCCAGTCGCCGACATTGATGCTCCAGAACAGAAAGCCGACCGCGGCCGCCAGGAACGCCAGCAGGTCCAGCCACAGTGTACGGGAGCGCCACTTTTGCAGCGCCTCGGTCAGGAGCGGGATGCTCTCATCCGTCAGCTCGGTAGCCGTCTTGCGCAGCGACGAAATGATCCGATACGCACGCTCCACTTCTACCTGATCCATGCGCTCGTAGATCTCGTTGAGGTCCGCGTCCCGCTTGGCCTCGAAGCGCTCACGGCGGGTCGCATCGGCGATGGGCGGCGCCGCCGGGCTGAAAATCGTGTAGAAGCGTCCGGTGGTCATGCCCACCTCGCCCAGCGCGCGGAGCCAGGCGGCCACCACGTCCTCGGGGTTGTCCTCCTTCGAAGAGGTGTCGAGCTGATTCAGGATAAACAGGAATTTGTTGGAATCCGCCCGGTTCTTGGTCTCCACCACCAGGTGCTTCAGGGTATCGCGCATGGCGCCCGGTTCCGGGTGGCGGGCATCGAACATCACCAGCACCAGGTCCGACAGGCCGATCATGTGGTCGGCGATGCTCAGAATCGCGTCGCGTTGCGCGTCGGCGTCGAAGCCCGGCGAGTCGATGAGGATCTTGCCCTTGAGTTGGTCGCTGCGGCAGGTCTTGAGCTGAAGATAGGCGTCGATGCGCTTGCCCTCGCCACCGGCGACGCGCTCGATCTGCTGCGACATCTGGTAGAAGGGGAAGCGCGGATCGGAGTCCAGCGAGATGCCCGGTAGCGTGCGCGAGCGCTCCTCGGGGCTGTAGACGATCACCGTGAAGCGGTCGTCCACCGCCTGGTTGCCGGTGCGCTGAACGGTGTGCCCCAGAAAGTCGTTGATGAAGGTGGACTTGCCCGCCGAGAAGGTGCCGAGCACCGAGATAAGTGGCCACCAGGGCACCTGACTCGCGAAGGATCTGTTCTGCGGCAGCAGGGCCATGTCGTAGGCGACTCGGTCCAATGCGCGGAAGCTTTGTACCGCGTTGAGCAGAATGGGATTCTCCTGCTCCAGGTGCGCTTCGAGGTCGCTCAGGCGTTGCTGCACCGTTTCCGGTCCTGCCGCAGAAGGCATCGGCGGATCTCCTGGTCTGTTGGGGTGGCGATGGTGGAAGCTTTGGCGCCGCGGTGGGGCGTTGCGATGGCGCGAGCCGAGCGGTTGGCGCCAAACGGGGCGAGCGCTTGGGACGACGATCACCTGCCCCGCGTCGTGCGCGCCGCGCTGTGGGCGGATACTATACGCGAAGTGCGACATAGGTCAGCCGACGCGCCTGCGTGCGAGCTCGATGCTGCACCTCGCGGTGGCCGCAGCGGGGGTCGAGTCGGCCCCTGGATGTCGTTCAGACTGCTCGCCGTGACGGCAAATTGTTGATTTGGATCGGTTTAGTGTGCACTCAGGTTGAAGTTGTTGCGCATTTCCGTGATACTTGCCGACTGGGCGCGGTGCTTGATCTGCGCACGCGCGAAAGAATCAGAAACCACGCCACAGGAGCGTGCACTGACAGAAAGCCCGACCACCGTAGGCGGCGTCGGCCGAGCGTAGCATCGACACTGCGGCATGTGTCTTCGCTGGCGGTTGGCGCGGGTCGTCATCTCGCGCGCTGCCTCACCACCTCCCGCTGTTTTCAGGAACCCGTACACATGGGAAACACCTCCTCAGTCGCGGCTAGGCTGCTCGCCGCTTGCCTGCTGGTTCCCGCCGCGGCGCAGGCTGCCGACGGCGTCTATGTCGTTAAGCAGGCGGAAGGGCTGCCCACTGTCTCCGTGGGCGGCACGGTCATACCGTACAAGGAGGTCACGCTCGCGGCGCAGTTACCCGGCCGCGTCAAGTACCTCGCCGGCATCGAGGGCGATGGGTTCGATCGGGGCGACACCCTGGTCGCCCTCGACGACAACGAGCTGCGCGCCAAGCGAGAAGGCCTGATCGCGCAGATCGCCACCGCCGATGCCAAGCTGCGCAACGCCGGCGTGCAGTACACCCGGGAGCTCTATGCACCGCGTGCGCGCACATCCCCTGGTGGCATGGGCATCCCCAACCTGTTCGATCAGTTCTTCACGCGCCCGATGGAAGACTTCATCGGAGACCGCGATCAGGGTGCCGAGCTGTCTGCCGATCTCTATGCGTCGGGTACCCAGATCCAGGAGGCGCGCAACGCCATCATGGCATTGCAGGCGGAGGTGCGCGCGCTCGACTCCAAGCTGCGCGATGCACGGTCCGTGGCGCCCTTCGACGGCGTCATCGTGAAGAAGTTCGTCGAGGTGGGTGACACGGTTCAGCCAGGACAGCCGCTGATGAACTATGCCGATGTCGAATACCTGCAGGTCGAGGTGGACGTGCCCGCGCGGCTGCGTCCGGGTCTGCGCGAGGGCATGATGTTGCGCGCCGAGTTGGACGTGCCGGCGCGCGGCGGCAGCGTCTCCGACGGCGCCGGATTGCCGGTGCGGGTAGCACAGATCTTCCCGATGGCGGACCCACAGCGACATACCGTCAAGGTCAAGTTCGACCTGCCCCAGGGCATGTCCGAGCCCGGCATGTATGCCAAGGTGCTGGTGCCGGACTTCAACGCACCGGCGCGCGTCAATCCGGTGGTGCCACGCTCGGCGATCCGCTTCAACGGCAGTCTGCCGGGCGTCTATGTGCTGGACGAAGAGGGTAAGCCGGAGCTGCGCCTAATTCGCGTCGGTGAGGCCCGACCGGACGGCATGGTAACGGTGCTGAGCGGGCTGCGCCCGGGCGAGCGCGTCCTCGAGAATCCGGGCGCCGGCGTCACCAGCAATTGGTCGCGGGGCGGCGGTGGCGGCCGCTGAGGCGCGCGTGGCATGCCCCGTCGTTTCCCCATGGTCCTCACGTCGCTGTGTCGCCACCTGGGTACTCGGCCCGCCGTGTCGGCGCCTCCCGTTGGTGCCGCTTCGGTGAGCGCTGACATCACCTGGGCCGCGCGACTGTGCGCTGCCGAGAACACCGATCCCAATACCGGCCCCGATACCCACCCATGAGCCAGGACGACAGCACCCGCGAAACCCCGCCCAAGGGCGAGCCCGCCTACGACGAGGCGAGTCTGGGCCTCGCCGGGCGCACGGCCCGATTCTTCATTCGCTCTCCGCTGTCGCCGCTTTTCTATGTGGCCATGCTGATGATGGGCCTATTGGGGCTCATCGCCACACCGCGGCAGGAAGACCCGCAGATCTCCGTGCCCATGATCGACATCATGGTGCAATATCCGGGCGCCTCGGCAGACCAGGTGAGCAACCTGGCTATGCAGCCGCTGGAGCGGATGATCAGTGAGATTCCGGGTGTCGAGCATGTCTACTCCGCCGCCGAGCGTGGACAGGGCATCGTTACGGTGCAGTTCGAGGTGGGCGAGGAGATGGGCCCATCCTTGGTCAAGGTGAACGACAAGCTCGCGTCCAACATGGACAAGGTTCCGCCGGGGGTCATGCCGCCGTTGGTGAAGAGCAAAGGCATCGACGACGTGCCCATCGTGACGCTGACGCTTTGGTCTAAAGACGTCGACGACAACGGGCGCCCCGATGTGGACGACGGCCAGCTGCGTCTGCTGGCGCAGGATGTGCTGCAGGTGCTGAAAGAAGTGCCGAACACGGGCAATGCGTTCATCGTCGGCGGCCGGCGCGAGCAGATCACCGTGGACGCCTTCCCGGAGCGCCTGTCCGGCTATCGCATCAGCCTCGGTGACGTCGCCAACACCATCAAGACCGCCAACGCGGAGGCCACCGCGGGCGGCGTTGAGTCGAGCGGCTCCCACTTCTCGGTGACCACGGGCTCCTTCCTGAAGAGCGCCGACGAGATTGCGCGGCTGGTAGTGGGCACGTTCAATGAGATTCCGGTCTACGTCTACGACGTGGCTCAGGTGCGCCGGGCTCCCGAGGACGCCACGCAGCTCGTTGCCTACTACACGGGCCCCGCCGCGGAAGGGGCGGAGGAAGCCCATGGCGTCCCGGCGGTGACCATTGCCATTGCCAAGAAAGAGCTCACCAACGGCGTCACCGTCGCCAATGCCATCATCAACAAGGTGGAAGAGATCAAGGGCGGGCGCATACCCAACAACGTCGAGGTCAGCGTCACCCGCAACTACGGCGAGACCGCCGACGAGAAGGTCTCCGAGCTGATCTTCAAGCTGTTCGTGGCGACGTTCTTCGTCTTCGTGCTGGTGCTACTCGCGTTCCGGGCAATGAAGCCCGCCATTGTGGTGATGCTGGTCATCCCGGTGGTTTTGTTGATGACCATCTTCACCGCGTGGGTCACCAACTACACGATCGACAGGGTCAGCCTGTTCGCGCTGATTTTCTCCATCGGGATCCTCGTGGACGACGCCATCGTCGTCATCGAGAACATTTATCGCCGCTGGCTGGAAGAGGGGCGCACCGACGATGTCACCGCAGTCGACGCCGTGCGCGAGGTGGGCAACCCCACCATCCTCGCCACCTTCACCGTCATTGCGGCGCTGCTTCCCATGGGCTTTGTCAGCGGCATGATGGGGCCGTACATGGAGCCGATCCCGGCGCTCGGCTCCGTGGCCATGCTGATCTCGCTGTTCGCGGCCTTCGTGTTCACCCCCTACCTTGCCATCTCCAAGTGGCTCAGGCCCTCCATGCGCTACCTGGAGGTAGCCGAAAAGCGTGAGCACCGGGAGGCGGAACGACTGGAGAAGCTCTATCTCTCCATTCTGACGCCACTGATCGAGAACAAGCGCAAGCGGCTCGCGTTCAAGCTGATCATGTGGGGTACCTTTTTGTTCACCTGCGCCTTCTTCTACTTCAAGTGGGTGCCGGTGAAGATGCTGCCGCTGGACAACAAGCCTGAGTTCTCGGTGGTCCTGGACATGCCGGAGGGTACGGCGCTTCCGGTGACGGCGAACCTGGCGCACCGCATGGCCGAGAAGGTGCGCAGCATGCCGGAGGTGACGGCCATCCAGCTATACGCAGGCACGGCGCGTCCGTTCGACTTCAACGGCATGGTGCGTCACTACTATCTGCGCGACAAACCCTGGATGGGCGAGCTGCTGGTGCAGCTGACCAACAAGCACGAGCGCAAACGCTCCAGCCACGAGATCGCCGTCGAGGCGCGGCAGATGCTCAAGCCCCTCGCCGACGAAAGCGGTGCGCGCATCGCGGTCGTCGAGATGCCGCCGGGCCCGCCGGTACTGCAGTCGGTGGTGGCCGAGGTGCATGGTCCTTCGGAGGAGGTGCGGCGCGACTTCGCCCGCGATCTCACGGATATCTTCGAGCAGGCCGAGAGCACGCGGGACGTGGACAACTACATTCGCGAGCCCTTCGATTACTGGCGGTTCGACGTCGACACCGAGAAGGCGGTGCGCCGCGGTATCTCCGTGGACGCCATCAACCAGAACCTGGCCATGGCACTCGGCGGTGCTACGCTGGGCGACGTGAAGATGCGCGCCGGCCACGAGCCGGTGAACATCGTGCTGCAGGTGCCTCTCGGTGAGCGCTCGCAGATCGATACCTTGGGCGACCTGCCGATCCGCTCCAATGCTGGCTTCACCGTGCCGCTGCGTGAGCTCGGCCGGTTCGAGCGGGTGCCTGAGGAGAACATCATCTACCGTAAGGACCTGCGTGCGGTGGAATACGTGGTCGCCGATGTGGGCGGCGACCTCGCCGCACCGGTCTACGCCATGATGCAGGTGCAAAACCGTCTCAAGGAGATGGGCTACGTGGCACCGGATGGCACCGAGCCGAGCGCCTTCTGGCTTGGGCCGCCGCTCACCGACCAGGTGTCCGGCTTCGAGTGGGCGGGCGAGTGGACCGTCACCTACGAGACCTTCCGGGATATGGGCGCCGCGTTCGGCGTTGCGTTGGTGCTGATCTACATCCTGGTGGTCTGGGAGTTCGGCAACTTCCGCATTCCGCTGGTGATTATGGCGCCGATCCCGCTGACGCTGCTCGGCATCATCCCGGCGCACTGGCTGATGTTCCAGCTCGGGCTAGGGGGCGAGTTCACCGCTACGTCCATGATCGGCTGGATCGCGCTGGCCGGCATCATCGTTCGGAACTCGATCCTGCTCGTGGACTTCTCCATCCACGAGGTGCAAAAGGGCGTGCCAGTGGCGGAGGCCGTGATTCGCGCCTGTAAGACCAGAACCAGGCCCATCGTCATCACCGCGCTGGCCCTGGTGGCCGGCTCCAGCGTCATCTACACCGATCCGATCTTCCAAGGGATGGCCATCTCGCTGTCGTCCGGCGTGCTGGTGTCCACGATCCTGACCCTGATCGTCATCCCGCTCGGTTGTGTCTCGGCCAGTCGTGACCTCTGCGAGGTGGCGGTGGCGAGTGCGCCGGCGGGCTCCACCGTACCCTGCGCGGAGGATCTCCTGGATGATGCCAAGGCCAGGACGCCGCAGACGGCCCAGTCGCGGGAGCCCTCGCCAGTCCTCGCCAAGCTCGGTGGTGCCCTGATGATGGTGTTCTACCTGGTCCGGGGCATCTTCTTGCTGCTGTTCGACTGGGCGAAGACACGCTGGCGCAATTTCCGCAAGTCCAAGCCCAGTGGCCCGGGTGGCGCCTCTGGTGGTACCGGTACCGGCCCGACCGGTGGCGGCGGTGTCGCCTACGACCAACGCAGCGTCTCGGCAGACGTTCGCAACGCCTTGCGTACCGGCGGCGTCGCCGCCGAGTCGGACCCTAGCCACTCGGTTGCACCGGCAGCGGCACGCGATACTGTGGAGAGCGACGAGAGTCTCTCGCAGCCGGCGGCCCGGGCAGTCGTGCCGGCGTCCGCGCCCGATCAGCCGCGGAGCCGCGCCGGCACTGCAAAGAAGCGGGCCGCGGCGGCGCCCAAGGCGCCGGGCACGGCGAAGGTCGCCAAGGTGCAGAAGAAGGCCGCCCGGCGCGGTATCCGGCTCAAGACCGAGGAGTCCGATCAGGACACCTTCGAATGATCGGAGGCATCCCTGACCTCTTAGTCGTCGCCGCGACGGCTAGACTGTGATGTCGGGGGCCGCCGATTTCGGCCGCCCGCTTGAATGGAATGCGCCGCAGCTGGTGTTGCATATGTCAAGACTTACGGCCGTCGTCCTCCTGCTGACGCCCATCGCCTTCCTGACGAGCCCACTCACGGCAGATGATCTCTACGGTGCACCTGACCCGGGTTGGTATAACGCGGGTAGCGGCTGGTCGCGCGACCGCGGGCCGCCGTCAGGCTACGACACCCCGGATTATGGTGGGGCCTACGAGGCCGATGGGTACGACTACGATCGGGGTTGGTCGGACTCGGTGGGGGATCGCGGTATCGATGCAGACCATTCATACCGCGGCTGGGGCTATGACGAGCCCCCATCGCCCGATTACCGTTACCAAGACGGTGCCGTAGCTGCTGACCGGTATGGTTCCGATCGCTACCCGGGGCGGGGCGAGACCTGGCGGCCGTCCGAGCAGCGGCGGGAAACGCCGGAGCCCCTGTCACCGGACGGCTACGGCGCGCCGGACTGGGCGCAGCAGCAGTTGCCACCGAGCGTCGAGTCATACCAGCGCCGGCCGCCGCCACCCGGTTACCGTGACGGCACTGCCCTCGGCGAATCGATCTACCGGGAGCCGTCGCGTGACGCCTGGCGGGCGCCACCGTCACGTCAGGCGTATCGTTTCCGCGAGGACCCGGATCTGGAGCAGCCCATCGGCGGTGGGAGCGCATCCGGTTATCGCTTTCGGCCGTTGACGCGCAACGAACAGGAACGCTCCCGCGCTGCCTCCCCGGATTACCGCGTCGCCGAGCCCGCCCGCGACCGGCGTTTCCGCCCGCGTGACGATGACGAGCGGGGGACCGCCTTCGGCTACGCGCCTGGCCCGTCACCGCAGGATGACTTCTATCGGCGGTATTATCGAAGCGGGCCCTAGCCCACTGAAACCCTGGCCTGAGGTATGCTTGTCCGCGTTATTTCTCGGCATCGCAACGGAGCTCGCCCGACATGATCACAGTGGTTGGGAGCTTGAAGGGGGGCTCCGGCAAGAGCACGCTCACCTTCAATCTTGGCGTCTGGCTGGCTATGGCGGATGTGGACGTCCAGCTCATCGACGCCGACCCGCAGGCCACCCTCGCGGATGTGAGCGAGGTGCGTGCCGAAGAGGGCTTCGAGCCAGAGATCCTGGTGCGAGACCGCCAGGCGTTAACGCCGGAGGGCTTGGCGGAGCACGAGGAGACGCTCATCGATATCGGTACCGCCGATATGGACGCCGTGCGCACGGCGCTCGCGCTCTGTGACCGAGTGGTGGTGCCGGTGCCGCCTTCGCAGGCTGATATCTGGTCCACTCAACGGTTCGCACGTCTGGTTCGTGCCACCGAGCGCGAGCGCCCGTCGGAGATCATTGGCTTCATCAACCGCGGCGACACCCATCACGCGGTGCGCGAGACCAACGAGGCCGCCGCGGCGTTGGTCTCGCTGCCCGACGTGCGCTTCATCAAGCCGCGGCTGTCGCAGCGCACGGTGTTCCGGCGCTCGTTCAGCGAGGGTTTGGCCGTGTTCGAGCTGGAGCCCAGGGGCAAGGGCGCCAAGGAGTTTTATGCCCTGGCCGCGGCGCTGTTTCCGCACCTGCTGAGTTGATGTGCATCCCGACGCACACGCAGGCGCGCTTTGTGGGAATCCTGAGCCTTTGTGTTAGTCTTTAGTGTTATACCTCCGCGAGGCTCGCTTTGGCCCGCGCCACCATCGGTGGCAGTCCCGGTCGGCGTCTCGCCTATAAGACTGTGACGCACTGAGGCAACCGCGGCGATGGCCCATTCCACATCCGATTCCGGCCCCGGCGATCTCCAGCAGCCCGGCAGCGACCGGTCGGCGAGTCCCGCGGGGGCAACCGACTCCCAGGCGAACGCCTACGCAATGGACCGGCTCTCGCAGGCGTTCGAGAACAGCGCACGCCGCTGGGAGCTGATCGTCTATCCGACGCTGTTCGCGTTCATCATCCTGGCCGCCTATGGTTTCTACCTGGTCTTCAGCTTGGCCAAGGACGTGCATTACCTCGCCATCAGCGTCGACTCCAACATGACAGTCCTGGCCAGCAATATGCAGACCATTTCCGACAACATGGGTCAGATCAGCTCCAACGTCCGCACCATGGCGGTTGGTGTGGACTCCATGGCGCGGGACGTGAGCGTACTGGAGCCCATGCTCACCACCATTCAGGGCATGGAGCAATCCATCCAGTCGATGACCTTCAGCACGGCCACCATGCGTGACGAGGTCGGCATCATGAACCGCAACGTTGGCCGGCCAATGCACTTCATCAACTCCTTCATGCCCTGGTGAGGGTCAGCCGGCGGGCGCAAAGGGGCAGGGTCCAGCAACCTTGAGCAGCTCGGATCGCCCACCTGCCGATCATTGCATTACAGGCGATCACGCGTCTGCCGACAGTCGTCGAGCGCGGGCGGTGAGCCAGGCCGAGGCCGTGGCGGAGCCCCCCATCCGGCTCACGGTGGCCATCGCGTCCCGGGCGCTATTTGACCTCGACGAGTCCCATCGCGTCTTCGAAGAGGAGGGCGTCGAGTCCTACCACGCCTATCAGGTGGCGCGCGAGAACGACGTCCTCGGGCCTGGCGTGGCTTTTGCGCTGGTGCAAAAGCTGCTGGGGCTGAACGAGCGTATCGGCGCAGCGGGGCGGGTCGAGGTCATTCTGCTCTCCCGCAACAGCTCCGACACCGGGCT
>Ga0316583_10000568_pt1 | contig 11213 bp, 13 predicted proteins | sample J_170502JBrBrA_D_FD_204513 | JGI IMG/M metagenome (GOLD analysis project Ga0316583, IMG submission 204513) | Rhizosphere microbial communities from salt marsh grasses in Alabama, United States - J_170502JBrBrA | ecosystem: Host-associated > Plants > Roots > Rhizosphere | place: USA: Alabama... | reverse complement strand
AGATAGCCGGCCTCGAGCAGGGCGCCGAACAGGATCAGCCCGAGCAGCGCCAGTCGACCCTCGCCCGCCAGGGCATGGACCAGCTCCCACTTGGCGTAGAAGCCCGGAAACGGGGGCAGGCCGATCAGCAACGCGATCAAGCTGGCGAAGGCGAAGATCAGGATCGGATGGCCCTGCAGGGCGCTCCAGGCGGTCAGCCGGCGTCCTTCGACCAGTCCCGACAGCCAGAAGAGTCCGGCCTTGGCGACGGCATGGGCGAGGAGGATGCCGCCGGCGATGAAGAGATAGTCCTCGCCGAGGATGTCGCGCTGGCCGATCACGGCCAGGACCAGCCCGATCTGTGCCACCGAGGAATAGCCCAGCAGCCGACGGTCGTTGTCCTGGGCCAAGGCGAATAGGTTGGCACCGACGAAGCCGAGGATGCCGATCGCGGTCGCCACCGGGAGCCAGGTCGGACCGCCGAACAGCAGCAGCTTGTCCGCCGCGAACAGTGCCGCCGATCCTGCCGCCGCCGAGAGCATCGCCGAGAACGCCGGGTGTGCCGACTCGTAGATGTCAAGTGCCCAGCCATTGGCGGGAAACGGCTTGAGCTCGATGATCACCGCGATGAACATCAGGAAGAAGGCCAGGGCACCGCCGCCCAGCACCACCGGTGGAAGCTCGGCCAGGCCGTCGATGTTCAGCGTGCCGGCGGCATGATAGGTGAAGATAATGCCCACGAGCAGGAGGATCGTGATCACCTGGGAGGCCACCAGATACTTGAAGCCTGCACCTAGGGCGCGCTGGTCCCGCGAGAGCAGAATCAGGCCGCCGGTGGCGATGGCGACCAGCTCGAAGAAGACGAACAGATTGAATAGGTCTCGGGTCAGGACGACGCCGCAGGCGGCCATGGTGAAGATCAGCAGCACGGCCATCGCCCGGCGGCCCTGCTTGAACATGGTGTCGCGAAGATAGATCGCAGAGAACAGCCCGGTCAGGTTGATCAAGAGCGTTAAGGCCGCCTCGGCGAGCCCCATGCGCAGCGTGATCGCGAACGGCGGCTGCGTCCCGGCGGTCATGATCTCGACCGGCGCCAGATCCCCCGCGGCCAGGCCCCAGACCCAGCCGGCAGACACCAGGCTCATGAAGACAAGGGCGGCGTTGGTGGCGCCATAGGCGGCGGCCCGCCACTCGTCGCGCAGCAATCCCAGCAGGAACGCCGCGCCCAGGCCGACCGCGATGATGTAGATGGCGCTTACCATTTCAGTTCCGTGTACTTGGAGATATCAAGCGTGCGCTTGGTCTCGTAGAGCCGATAGGCGTAGGCGAGCATCAAGGCGGTCACGCCGACGCCGATGACGATGGCGGTCAGTACCAGGGCTTGTGGCAACGGATCGATGATTCGCGCGGCCGCCTGTTCGACTGGGACCGCCTCGTTGAGGATTGGCGCCGTACGCCCGTGCAGATAGCCGACGGCCACCATCACCAGGTTGACGCCCGTATTCGCCACGGTGAACGCGACGATCATGCGCAGGATGTTGCGGTTGGTCAGGGCCCCGTAGAGCCCGATCAGGATCAGGACGAAGCCCGTCGTCAGCGCGATATAGGCCATCAGAGATCCTCGGTCTCGGAGAGGTTCGCCAGCATCGATGAGAACTCCGCACCGACCTTGAGCCCGATGAAGGAGTAGATGATCGGGATGGCCCCGGCCGAGAAGAGGTTGCCGAGGTCGCCGATGGGCAGGATGCGGTTGTCGAGGAACCCTCCGGCAAGGAGGATGCCGAGCACCCCGATGCCGACGAAGATCAGCCCCGCCGTGGACTCGATGGCGGCGATCAGGCCGTGACCGATCCGCAGCAGGGGATCGGTCAGCAGCAGCATCAAGACGGCCGAGGCCAAGATGGCGCCACCCTGGAATCCGCCGCCAGGGGTCAGGTGGCCGTTGACGAAGACGTACACGCCGAGCAGCAGGATCAGCGGCACGAGCAGGCGTGTGCCGGTGGTCAGCAGCTCGCCGGACGGCGGCAGTGCCCGCTGGGGCGCGTCGGCCTTGCGGCGGCTCTGGACCAGGACCATCCCGACGATGGCGGCGGTCAGGAACAGGACCGTGACCTCGCCCAGGGTATCGAGCCCGCGGTAGGTGACGATGATGGCGGTGACGATGTTCGCGGCGCCGATGTCCTGAGCAGTGTGCTCGGCGTAATAGCGGGCCGTGAGATTGAGTGCGTCGTCGGGGCTGTAGCCCGCCACCAGTCCGGCGAAGACGCCGCCGAGCCCCAGCAGCAGCAGGATGACGAACAGGCGCCTAATCACGCTCACCTCCGCGAATCCGTCCGAGGACGAAGAAGAACAGGAAGGTGGTGAGTCCGCTGCCGATCGCCGCCTCGGTCATGGCCACGTCCGGCGCGGCCAGCAGCAGAAACTGGACCGAGGCCAGCAGGCTGACGAGGCCGGCGGCCAGGATGGAGATCGACAGGGCTTGGCTCGGCCGCGTCGCCAGCACACCCGCCGCTGCCGTTGTGACAGCCAGGAGCAGCGACATCCCGATCAGCAATGGGGTCATGAGCTTTCTCCCAGGTCTTCCTCGAGCCGATCGACGACGGTCTGCGGAGCCTTCTTGACACCGATACGGTGGGCCGCACGGGCGAGGACCTGCGACGACAAGGGGTTGGTGAAGAGCAGGAAGATGCCGATCAGCAGCAGCTTCAGGGCCCATTCCGGGCGCAGGCAGGCCACTCCGGCGAGGCTCAGCAGCGTGCCCAGCGTGGTCGTCTTGGTTCCGGCCTGGAGCCGGTTGTAGGCATCGGGCATGCGCACCAGCCCGATCGCACCGAAGAGCAGGAAGGCGGTGCCGCCGACCAGCAGGATGCCGCCGACGACGGCAAGCAGCGACGACATCAGAACCCCCTCTCGATGTAGCGGGCGACGACGATCACCCCGAGGAAGGACAGTAGGGCGTAGACCAGCGCGACATCGAGGTAGATGCCCCGTCCCTCGGCCACCGCGCCCAGGACGATCCCGGTAATGCTGACGATGGTCAGGCCGTCGAAGGCGATGACACGGTCGGCGGGGGTCGGGCCGAGGATGAAGCGGATCAACGCGAGCACGAACGCTACCCCGGCCAGTGTCGCTGCGAGATAGATCAGAAGATCAGCCATAGATGACCTCGAGATAGCGCTCGAAACCCGCGACGATCTTGTCGGTCGCCGCCTCGATGTCGTCGGATTCGACGCTGGTCCAATGGACGTACAGCCACTCGCCGTCCATCTCGACGGTCAGGGTGCCCGGCGTGAGGGTGATCGAGTTGGCGAGCATCAGCCGCCCCATCCGGCTCTTCAGCCGCGTACGGACCTTGACGATGCCCGGCCTGACCGGCAGCGATGGGGACAGAACGATGGCGGTGAGTCTGAGGTTGGACTTCACCAGCTCTTTGAAGAAGTAGCCGTAGTAGCGCAGCCCCGCAACAAATGCCGCGGGCGTGGCGCGAAATTCGGTGAAGAAGGAGAGGCCGTTCGGGTAGAGGACCGAGATGGCCAGGGAGGCCAGGACGCCGACGACAAGGACATCGACCGTCACCCTGCCCATCAGCATGAGCCAGAACAGCATCAGGGTCGCGAACATCACGACCGTGTTACGCATTCGCGTCATGGTCTCGCCTCGTACTTCTATCGTGACCCTATTGACAACGAATCGTGTCAACCCGGGATGTCCCTTGGTTCGGTCGTGACACCGCAGGTCGAGACGGGTCCGGGCCGACGGACGACGTCACTCTAACCCTTCGCGCTCGGCGAGCGTGATGCGCTCAGTCAAGGACAGATGCGAAGGCGTGCGTCGAGGCGGCTGCGTTAGGCCCCTTTCCCGCCGTGGGTCTGGCCGTGAACCTGCGCCGCCGGCGTGTCCTGCTCCGCCGTTGCTTCGATGGGAGGCTGCAACGGCCACGAAATCTGGGCAGCTCCATCGCCAAAGGACCGGAGCGGCGAGCAACAGCTGCCGACTGCTGCGCTCGTGGTCTACCGGTGTCCCGAGGGAATCCAGCCCATCGTTCAGCGCGAGAGCCAGTAGGGCAGCAGCAGAATGATAGCGATGCCGTTGTGGATGCCGTGGCAAACCGCCGTGGTCCAAAGCGCTGTCCAGCGCGACCGCTCCCGCCAGTAGACATAGGTGAAGGCAAAGTAGAAACCGCCGACCAGGCCGGCGCCCAAGCCCACCGAGACGCCCTCCCGGAAGTGGGCTGCAGCGAACAATGCGGTGGCCACGAGGACCTGCCACCCGAAGCGAGTCCTGAGCAGCCGCATCACCCCCACGGGCAGCGCCTGGAACAGCACCGTCTCGACGAGCGGTGCAATCAACACTCCCAGCAAGAAGAACGCATAGTACGGAAGCTCCAGCAGTGTTCTGGGCTCCGTGGTTACGAACGGGACAAAGATGAGCGCCGCGGCGAACGACACGACGACAGACTCGATGGCGATCCGCCAGCAAAAGCTCCAAGGAGACCTTCGGCGATAGCGGGCAAAATGCTCGCTAACCAGTCTTGCTCCGCTACGCAGCGCGTTCATCCTGAACGATGGCCATATCTCGGCGAGGCTGAGCGTCTTAGGAGCCTGATCTCAGCAGCCGGCGGCGGGACGGAAGGCGCGCAGCAGCCCATACAGGCCATCGGGCTCCTTGATCTCTGGTTGTGAAAGCGCACTCGGCGTAGGCTAAGAACTGGGGTATCCACCGTCGTTGACTGTGATCTTGGCTGTGACCAGGCAACAGGATACGCTAGCCCTCCGGGCCGACGCCGAACACGATATGCCACCGTAACTCAGAGGGAACACGGATGCTTGAAAAGAGACGCATCAAAGCCTGGCAAGATATGCAAGCCGCTGCCCATGCCGCTTTCGAGCAAGCCGATACCACCATCGACCTGATCAGGGGCTCGGTCTCGGAGCGCTGCGAGCCTGACAAGGAAGAGCGCTTGGGAACGCGCCTCGGCCCTCACTATCACGCGGGGATTATCTCCGAGCAACTGCGCGCGGGTTTGGGAATCAGCCCGCGGTGGAACCTCCTTCGCGTCGAGGGCGGCTGTCTCAAGCCGCTCTATCAACAGCCCGCCCTGATCGGTGCCCGTTTGCTCATGCAGAGCAAGAAGCAGATCACGGTTGCCGTTCATCTTTGGGTCGATCCGAGTGAGTGGACGAACACCGCCTGGCCTGCGTCGGGCCAGGTGCAGGCCAAGCCAGAGGTCGAGGATCAATGGGTTGAGCGGACTCTGCACCTGGTCGCCGACAACGTGTTCCAGCATGAGGACGCCGGGTTGCTCTGGTCGCCTGATGCCGCGATGAGCCAGAAGATCCGCGCGGCGATCGATCGACTGCGGCAGTCTTCGGAGCTCGGTCTCTCCCAGCATCGCCGCGTGCTTGGCGTCAGCGTCGGCGCGAGTCCGGTCGAGATCAAGGCGGCTTGGCGACGCTATGCGGCTGAGCATCATCCCGATCGGGGCGGCGATACTGACCAGTTCCGCCGCGGCAGGTTGGCTTATAAGGCTCTCGTGGGCTGACGGCAGAAGTGGGTCGTAGCAGGCGCAACGTCCAACAACTGGGCCGCCGTACCCGCGTGCAGCCTGTTCTTCGCCGTGGCCGAAGTGCCCAGGTGGGACGTCAGAGGTTGTGAAAAATTTGATGGCGGTAGCGAGGGCGTCCCTGCATCTGTCCGGCAAGACGCGGGGAGCCGCCAATTGGGGCGCGTAGTGCGTCGATGCGGCCCGGTTTTCGGGTTTCCGCAACGCAGCCGGGCGCGGCCAGGGGCGTCCGCAGTGGGTCGGCGGATTTCTTCACAAGCTCTCAGGTCCGTATCCGCTGTCAACAAATCGTGGCTCTTGCGGCACTTGCAGGTTTTCGTTAGGGTCTTGGTCCAAGAGCCTGTATCCACTGATCGACGACATGGCTGGAAGTCAACACAGACGACATCCGACTCTCGTCTCCTGCTGGATGATGCGACTTGTCGTGCTCGCCTCCACGGTGGTCATGTCCACCGGATGTGCGACCCCGGGTAGTACGGTTCTGGGGTCCGAGGAGGGCGTAACCATCCAACCCTTCGAGGAATTCAGCGGCGGGACCCCGTCGCCAGCGTCCGCCTGCAAGGTCGGTTTCACTGTCCGCTACCCGGAAGAAACGCCCCCTCACGAGCGCGTTATCCGTTACCGATACGGCTACGAGCTCAGCAAGGGCAATCCCGTCGGCGCGCTGAAGGAGGGCGGCGGTCCGATCGCACTGCCAAGACCCGAGCGAGATCGGCGCGCGGTGCCCCAGGGCGACGGCACCGTTGCGTTCAAAGTCGCGGTCATGACCTTCGGCCCATGCGAAAGCTCGGTCGGCGCGGGGACGCTAGAGCTCATCATCGGCAGTTGTGCCAGCGGCGAATGTCCACCCATGCGCTATCGGGCACCTGAGCCAGCGGCCATCGCCAAATTGCGGCTTGCCGAGGAGTAGGCGCACCGCGACGGGCAGGCTGCCTGGCGCTTTGACAGGTTTCCACTGGCGTTGCTCGTTCGCGCCGTTGGCGGCGCATCGCTGGTTATCTGCTCTCTGCCGCACTGGCCCTTTCGTTATAAAGAAAGGGGCTGTTATTCACGGTCGAGCGATCCTCTCTGGCACTGATCGTCGCGGTCTCCCTGCTCAGCCTGCCCGCCTTCGCCGATCGTTGGGGGGTTACGGATCGGGGGAAGAGCCTCGAGACCGGCGAGGCCACAATCAATCTCTTCAGCAGGCAAACCATGCCGCTGGCGGAGTGTAGGGAGGAACGTTAAAGGGGTGTTCTATGGAGGCAGCGACTCTAATTCGATACCGACGATGGCAGCCGCACCCATGCGGAGCGATTAGCCCGCGGACTGATGAACGACGCCCGGCATCCGTCGAGTCCATAGGCTTCGGGAACGTTTTTTGGGTTTGCGGCCACGGTGGGCGCGCGGCCTCCTGTGGCGCACAGGCTGGGATCTTTGGCGGCTGGTGCCGCGGTCGGCGGCTATCGGTTGTGGTCGCCGGCCATGGCGAGCCGTCGCGATAAGGGGCAGCGGGGCTCACCGTCCGGCGAAGAAGGCGCGGACGGCCTGCTCCGCGGCGTCGGCGAGTAGCGTGTCGGCATTGACGAGCGCGTCATCGAGACTCATCGGACCGCGGCAGAGGCTGAAGACGGCATCGATGCCAAGCTCCTGGAGGGCGGCGATGTCGTCGCCGATGCCCCCGGCGATGGCGATGCACGGGATGCCGTGGGCCTTGGCGCGGGCGGCGACGGCGGCCGGGGCTTTGCCTTGGGCGGTCTGATGGTCGATGCGGCCCTCTGCCGTTAGCACGAGGTCGGCGCCGGCGAGGTGACGGTCCAGGTCCAATAGGTCCAGCACCAATTCGGCGCCGCGCTTGAGGGTGGCGCCGGCGAAGGCGACGAGGCCGGCGCCGATGCCGCCGGCGGCGCCAGCGCCGGGGAGGTCGGCGACCTTCAGCCCAAGGTCGCGCTCGATGAGCGCTGCAAGGTGGTCTAGGCCGGCGTCGAGGGTGGCGACTTGCTCCGGGCTGGCGCCCTTTTGTGGGCCGTAGACCTGCGCGGCGCCGCGGGCGCCGGTGAGGGGATTGTCCACGTCGCAGACGGCCTCGATGCGGACGCGGTCGAGCCGTGGGTCTCTACCCGCGCAGTCGATGCGGGCGATGTCGCAGAGCCGGCCGCCGATGGGCGGAACGGGCTGGCGGGTTGCGTCGAGAAAGCGCAAGCCGAGTGCCTGGGCCATGCCGATGCCGCCATCGTTGGTGGCGCTGCCACCTAGGCCGACGATGATATACCGGGCGCCGAGGTCCAGCGCGGTGCGCATCAGCTCGCCGGTGCCGAGCGTGGTGGTGGCCGTCGCGTCGCGCTCTCGCTCCGAGAGCAGTGCCAGCCCGCTCGCGAGCGCCATCTCGATGACGGCGGTGCGCCGGCTCGTGCTCCACACCAGTTCGGCGTCCACCGGCTGGAACCGTGGCCCCGTGACGGTAAAGGTCCAATGCTCGCCATCGAGCACCTCGGTGAGCACCTCGGCGAGGCCGTCGCCGCCGTCCGCCACCGGCAGCTCTACCAGTATGGCCTTCGGCAGCGCGCGGGAGATGCCACGGGCCATGGCCGCGGCGGCCGCGGCGGACGTGCAGCTGCCTTTGAGGGCATTGGGGGCGAGGACGATCTTGGACATGTCGTTCGGGCGCTCGGATCAGTGAGCCGGATTTGGCGTTGGCGCGGATCATGGCATCGATTGCCGCGGGCACGCACGTCGGGCGCGTCTCCACGTAGCACGCGGTTCCAGCGCTTGTCTCCGCTCCTTGCGGCCCCCCGGCCCTCGGCCCTCCCCCTTGCTATGATCCAGCCCAAGGGCAAGACAGCAGGCGGAGAAACGATATGCGCGTCCTGGTTGGCGACATCGGCGGCACCAAGACCGGTCTCGCGGTGGCGGAGGTAGACGGCGACGCGGTGGCCTTGTCCGCGGAGGCTCGCTATCCGAGCAGGGATTTCGGGGCGCTGGCGGAACTGGTAAGGCGCTACCTGGACGAGACCGGTGTGGTGTGCGATGTGGGCAGCTTTGCCATCGCCGGGCCGGTCGTTGATGGGCGTAGCAAGACCACGAATCTGCCGTGGGACGTGGATGCTGATGAGCTGGCACAGGCGCTGCGGCTCGGGCGGGTGTGCCTGCTGAACGACCTCGAGGCGGTGGCCTGGGGCGTGGCGGCGCTCGGGAACGGGGATCTCGCCGAAATCCAGGCGGGTGCGGCAGGGGAACCGCGGGGCAACGCCTGTGTGGTAGCCCCCGGCACCGGCCTCGGCGAGGCGGGACTGTACTGGGACGGAGCGGGTCACCGCGCCTTTGCGACCGAGGGCGGGCACACGGATTTTGCGCCGACGGACCAGCGCGAGTTCGCGCTGCTGCAGCACCTGCAGGGGCGCTTCGGGCGGGTGAGCTGGGAGCGGGTCGTGTCCGGCATGGGCATCGGGAACATCTATAACTTCCTGGCTGACTTCCACCGTGCCGAGCATCCGCCGGCGGTGGCGGTGGCGCTGGCGGGCACTGGCGACCTGGCCGCCGCGGTGGCGGAGAGCGCGGCGTCAGCAGGGTGTCCGGTCTGCGCGGAGGCCATGGACCTGTTCGCGCTGCTCTGCGGGCGTGAGGCTGGCAACATGGCGCTCAAGCTCATGGCCCTGGGCGGTGTCTACATCGGCGGCGGCATCGCACCGAAGAATCTGGATCTGCTGTGCGCTGGCGGCTTCCTGCAGGGCTTCCTGGACAAGGGCCGGATGCGGACGCTGATGGAGCGGATGCCGGTGCATGTGATCCTGAACCAGCAGGCACCGCTGCTGGGGGCGGCGCGGTTTGCGGCGCAGGGGGTGTCGGGTTGATGGGATGCGCTTTGCGGGCGGTCCCTTAGGGCCGACAATGCCCTCGGCCCTCGGCCCTCGGCCCTCGGCCCTCGGCCCTCGGCCCTAGTCCTTTAGGCTGTAGCGCCGCTTGAGCCAGGCCGTCAGCCCCTCCAGGCCCGGGAACAGCACTCGCGCGGTGATGTTGGACTGGTCCATGAGCCGTGTCGGCAGGCCGTAGTGTTGCGCTACTGACAGCCAGTGCCAGACCGAGTCCCGCTCGACGACGCGGCGATGGGCACATTTGCACGAAGTACGAAGTACGGAGTACGTGGGGGCACCCTTGGCGTGGATGACTGATGCCCCCCGCAGCCGCGCGCCCGTACTTCGTACTCCGTACTTCCTACTTGACACTCTCAATTCCACCCCGAGCACGCAGGAGCTTCCCGCATGTTGTCCCGTGAGCGTATCGGCGCCTGGATCGAATCCTCCCCGGTGCAGCGCTTTATCATTACCGTGATCATCGTCAACGCCGTGACGCTGGGTCTGGAGACCTCGGCATCGCTGATGGCGGACTGGGGCGCGTTGCTGCACCTGCTCGACCGCGCGGCGCTGACCATCTTCGTGATCGAGATCGGCCTCAAGCTCTATGCGTTCCGACTCGGCTTCTTCCGAGGCGCCTGGAACGTTTTCGACTTCATCGTCGTGGGCGTCGCGCTGGTGCCGGCGAGCGGGCCGCTGGCGGTGCTGCGGGCGCTGCGGGTACTGCGGGTGCTGCGGCTGGTGTCCACGGTGCCGCGTCTGCGCTTCGTCGTTGAGGCGCTGCTGGCTGCGATTCCGGGTATCACCGCCATCGCCGGGCTGATGCTGCTGATTTTCTACGTGTTTGCTGTGATGTCGACCGGCCTGTTCGGGCAGGCCTTCCCGGAGTGGTTCGGCAGCATCGGCGCGTCCATGTACACCCTGTTCCAGATCATGACCCTGGAAAGCTGGTCCATGGGCATCGCGCGTCCGGTGATGGCGGAGTTTCCGGCGGCTTGGCTCTTCTTCGTGCCCTTCATTCTGATTGCCACCTTCACGATGCTGAACCTGTTCATTGGCATCATCGTGGACACCATGCAGACCATGCACGAGGCCGACCATGCCGCGGAGCGCCGCGAGGTGGAAGGTGCGATGCACCGCGACACGGACCTCGTGTTGGCGGAGGTGCGTCGGTTGCAGGCCGATCTCGCCTCGCTGCGCGCCGAGCTGCACGGCAGATCGAGTGCCGGCGATGCGCCGGTGCCGTGCTCGGATGATCCCCGCGAGCACGGTCCGCAAACATCATAAAGACGTTGACGAGTTTGGCATATCGACTTGTATTCACTAGTATCTCGCGTATGCCCCCGCTACGCCCCAAGCGCCGGTGTCAGTCTCGCAGCCGGCTCGTCCCGGGGCGGTCGCTGTTGTTGTGCCTCGTGCTCGGCCTGCCGCTGCCGACAATGGCCCTATCTCTCAAGGTGAAGGTAGAGGGCGTCGAGGGTCAGGAGCGCAAGAACGTCCTGGCGATGCTCGCCATCTACCAGGAGCAAAACGACAAGGACCTCACCGTGCCACGTCTGCTGGCGCTGCACCGCCGTGCACCGGATCAGATCCGCGATGCGCTCGCGCCTTTCGGCCTCTACCGAGTGCAGGTCGAGGACAGTCTCCAGCAGCCGGATGCGGGTGGCGACCGCTGGGCGGCCACCTATCGCATCGACCCGGGATCGCCGGTCAAGATCGGCTCGGTGGACTACCAGATCACTGGGCCGGGCGCGGACAACCCTGCGTTTCCGAAAGCGTTCCCGATGCAGCCGGGCGCCGTCCTGCTGCACGCCGACTACGACAAGGCCAAGGCGGAGATC
>Ga0316583_10000567_pt1 | contig 11222 bp, 9 predicted proteins | sample J_170502JBrBrA_D_FD_204513 | JGI IMG/M metagenome (GOLD analysis project Ga0316583, IMG submission 204513) | Rhizosphere microbial communities from salt marsh grasses in Alabama, United States - J_170502JBrBrA | ecosystem: Host-associated > Plants > Roots > Rhizosphere | place: USA: Alabama... | reverse complement strand
TTTCGTCGACCACCGCGGCGCTGATCAGCGCATAACGCTGGAAGCGCAGCGCCACTTCCTCCTGGTCCATCATCACCGGGATCAGCGTCTGGTCGCGCTTCATCACGTCGGCGAGCGCGACGTGGCGCGGTGTTCTGAGAATCCAGCTCAATTGGCAGGTGCCGACCGGTCGGTGATGCGCATCGACGATGAAAACTTCCCAGAACTCGGTGGTCAGCTCGTCGTGCTCGCGCAGATAATCGATCAGGTCGCCCACGGTGAGGTGTTCGGGCACCGCGATCAGCTCGCGCTGCATCAGGCGCCCGGCGGTCTTGTCCGGATAGGCCAGCGCGCTCTCGATCGCCGCGCGGTCCTCGGGATCCATTTCGGCGAGGATCGCCTGCTGGTCCTCGTGATCGAGATCCTCGATCAGCTGCACCGCGTCGTCGGTTTCGAGTTGCTCGGCAAATTCGGCGACGGTTTCGGGCGGCAGCGCCTCGACCATATCCTCGCGGACAAAATCGTTGAGTTCGGCGATCACTTCGCCGGTCATCAGGTCCGAGATTGCCGAGGCGAGCGGTGCGCGCTGCTGCTTGCCGACGAGTTCGAACAGGTCGGCGATGTCGGCCGGGTGGAGCGGCTCGACCAGCTCGTAGACCTTGCCCGTCTCGCCTTCTTCGAGCGCCTCGGTGACCCGGCGGACGAATTCGGCCTTCAGCCGGTCTTCCTCGTCGAACCGGGCATGCTCGCCCTGCGCCGGAAGCTCGGCGGCACGGGGCAGTTCGTCGAGCTCGTCCGCGGCCATGACCCCCTCCTATTTCCGGCTGCGACAAATGCAACCGTGCGGGGTGACAATGCGCCCGTGCGCTCTATAGGGGCGTCACGCAACAGGAGAATTCGCCATGGCCGACGACAAACTGACCCTGACTCTCGACAGCGGTGACGTGGTCATCAAGCTGCGCCCCGATCTCGCGCCCGGCCACGTCGCGCGGATCACCGAGCTGGCGAAGGAAGGTTTCTACGACGGGGTGGTATTCCACCGCGTGATCCCCGGCTTCATGGCGCAGGGCGGCGATCCTTCCGGGACCGGGATGGGCGGGTCTTCGAAGCCCGACCTCCAGGCCGAGTTCAGCAACGCGCCGCACGTCCGCGGGACCTGTTCGATGGCGCGCACCCAGGCCCCGCACAGCGCCAACAGCCAGTTCTTCATCTGTTTCGACGACGCGCGCTTCCTCGACGGGCAATATACCGTGTGGGGCGAGGTGGAGTCGGGCATGGAGCATGTCGACGCGCTGCCCAAGGGCGAGCCGCCAGCCAATCCAGGCAAGATCGTCAAGGCGAGCGTGAGCTAGGATCTACCCCGCCGGACTCATCACCAGGATGTGAAAGCTGCCAGGTTCGAGCGGCGGGCGTTGGCCCGGCCCCGCCTGGCCGAAGCGCGCGGTCGGCAGGAACAGCCGCCCGCTCGACGGGTCGAGCGCGGCGGTGCGCGCGCCAAGCTCTGTCGGCACCGAAGTCGCAATGGGCTCGCTGTCCGGCTTTCCCAGCGCGATCAGCGAGAGCGTGCCGCTGCGCCCGCAAGGGACGATGAAGCGCTGACGGGCGAAATCGTAGATCGCGGTGTCGGGCCCCTGGCCGATATCGACCAGTCGAACCAGCTTGCGCGCCTTGACGTCGACCAGCGCGGCCTTGCCATTGCGGCAGGTGCTGATCGCGAGCCCCCGGTCAGGCGCATAGGCGAAGCCGGTCGGGTTTGCACAGCCGGGGATCGCGATCGTCCCGTCGGCTTGGCCGGTGGCGAGGTTTGCCAGCTCGATCTCGCTTTCGTCCTCGTTGTTGACCGCCAGCTCTGCCGGGCCGACCAGCGCGCCGGCCTCGAGCCCGGGCTTGAGCGCGATGCGGCCGGTCTCCTTGCCGGCCTTGAGGTCGATGACCGAGATTTCGCCCGAGCGCGCGTCCATCACCCAGGCATGCGCGCCGTCTTCCGCCATCACCGCCGCGTCGGGATCCTGCCCGACCGCGATGTTCGCGAGCTGCTTGCCGGTGTCGCGGTCGAGAATCCGCACCGTATCGTCGCCCCCGCTGGTGGCGAAGATGTTCGGCGTCCCCGGAATCGCCAGCGCGATATGCGCCCGCACCAGCTGGCCGATGGCGTGGACAGTGCCGCGCGCGGGATCGACCACCAATATGTCGTTAGAGTGCCCGACCAGCACCTGCTGGCTGGCGTCGTCCCAATTGGCATAATCCCAGAAGCCGTCGGGCCCGCCGATCGAGCCGGTCTTGAAATAGGCGGGAACGCCACCGGCGCAGGCCGGCGCGGCAAGCGCGAGTGATGCTGCGCCCAGCAAGGCGGCGAAGCGGCGGGCTGCGGGCATGATCGTTCTCCCCGCGCCAAGGTGGCGCACGGGACTTCAACGCTCCATCGCGGCGAATGTCCAGAGCCAAGCGGCGAGCCGGCCGCTTCGCCGCGGCTGGCGCGAGATCAGGGCTTCGGGCCGAGCTCGAGTTGGATGAAGGCGGGCTTGCCGCGCCCCTGGACCATCTTCTCGGCAACCTGGTAGTGGCCATGCGGGAGCGCTGCCAGTGGCATGCCGGCCGAAGCCAGCGCATAGGGCGAAACGCGGTGGCGGGTGACCAGGCTGTCGGAGCCGTCGCTGATCAGCTCGGATTCGAATTTCACCCCTTGCGCAGAATCGCTCGTACGCACGACCTTGGCGACCACCAGCTGGCCCGCGCCGAGGTCGAGGACGAAATCGGTCCCATTCGGAACGCCCGCCAGGCCCTCGATCCAGGCGCCCGTCTTCGACAAGTTGCGCAACATCACCGAGTAGTAGTGATCTTCGTGAATCAGCCCGATCTTGCGGAAGACGCTCCGGCGGTCGGCGCGATATCGCGGGGGGCCCGAAGGCACGAACTTGAGGTCGCCGCTGGCCAATTTCTCGACGATGTCCCCGTGGCCCAACGGCTTGGAATAGATATAGCCCTGGACCAGGCTCGCGCCGCGCTCGCGCACCAGGGACAGCTCGTCCATCGCTTCCACGCCCTCGGCTACCGTTTCCATATCGAGCGCATTGGCCATGCTGACGATGGCCGAGATGATCGCCGGATTGGTGTTGCCGTTTTCGGTGCAGCCGCGGATGAAGCTCTGGTCGATCTTGATCTTGCTGAACGGCGCGCGCTTGAGATAGCCGAGCGAGGAATAGCCGGTCCCGAAGTCGTCCATCGCCAGGCGCACGCCGAGGCGTTTGAGCGATGCGAACATCTTGTCGACCGCCTCCACGTCGCCGACGAAGACGCTCTCGGTGATTTCCAGCTCGAGCCGGGAGGGATCGAGGCCGCTGCTCGAGAGGGCACTGGCGACCACCTTGGGCAAGTCCTCGTTCATGAACTGCTTGGCCGAGACGTTCACCGCGACCTTGAGCTCTACCGGCCATTGCGCGGCCTCTTCGCAGGCGGTGCGCAAGGCCCACGAGCCGAGCTTGATGACGAGATCGGTCTCTTCGGCGATCGGGATGAAGATTGCCGGCGAGACCGAGCCGGTCTCGGGGCGCTCCCAGCGCATCAGTGCCTCGAATCCCTTGACGGTGTCGGTTCGGGGATCGACCAGCGGCTGGTAGTTCAGGCTCAACTCCCCGCGCGCCAGCGCATCGCGCAGATCCTCCTCGATCTGGCGATGCTTCGAGGCGGCATCCTTCAACTCGGCATTGTAGAAGCGGTAGACGCCGCGCCCGCCGCCCTTCGCCGCATAGAGCGCCATGTCCGCCGCGCTGTTGAGCTCTTCGCTCTCGATCCCGTCGTAGGGCGCTATCGCGACACCCACCGAGGTCCCGATGATCGCGCGCTTGCCGCTGATCGAATAGGGCTGCGAGAGCATCTGGATGATGCGCGACGATAGGCTCGCCAGCTCGCCCCGGTCGTCGATGTCGGGCAGGATGATCTGGAATTCGTCGCCGCCGAGCCGGCCGATCTCGCCGCTTTCCTTGACCAGCACCCTGAGCCGCTCGGCAACCTGCCTGAGCAGCTCGTCGCCGGCTGGGTGGCCCATCGTGTCGTTGACCTGCTTGAACCGGTCGAGGTCGAGCATCATGATCGCGCAGCTGCGTTGCGCGGCCTTGCATGCGGTCAGGTGCGACCTCAGGCGGCTGCTCATCCGGCGCCGGTTGGCGAGGCCGGTCAGCGGGTCGCGCTGGGAATGCTCCTCGGCGGCGCGCTGGCGGTCATACTCGGCCGAAATGTCGATCAGGCTACCGCGATAGCCGTGAAAATCGCCTCGCGAATCGAGGAAGGGCTTGCCCGAGATCCGCCACCATTTCTGGGCGGAGCTGTTCGAGGGGCCGCCGTCCCCGATCTCGACCTGGACAACCTGGTTCTCGATCTTGGACTTCGAGCGCAGCTGGAAGGTAAGCGTCCGTTGCGGTCCTTCCCCGTCTTCTAGCGGGGCTTCCTTGAACACCGAAGTGAACGGCTGTCCGACTGGATCTTCGCCGGCCTTGGCAAAGGCTTCCATCGCGAGCGGCGAAAGGTAGCTCAGCCGGCCCTGCTCGTCGGTCGCCCAGAACGATCCGACGCCGACCGCTTCGATCTGGTCGAGCAGGTCGGGGCGCCTGATCCGGGCGAATTCCTCGTCCGACGGCTTTCCCGCCGACGAGGAAGCAGAGGATCCCTTGAAGAGCTTCAAAGCCAAATGATCTTCCCGAAACTTTTGGCGAAGTTACGATTTTCCGATCATATCAATGGCAATAAACCCACTTAAAAAGCGTAAATGTTGCGGTGAGTCGAGGAAGGAACTCGTTAAGCATGACGGCTGGCAATATTCGGGTTTTCCGTGGGCTAGGCCGTCTTGCGGCGCCCTGCGGCGTTAAGCCTGCGCGCTAACCAGCCTGCGCGACAGGCACTTCACAACGCATCGCCCGTTCGATCGGCCACTAGCTTGCGGGCGGAAGCGTCTACAGCCCCGCCTCCATCATCCAGTTGTAAAAGACACGCAGCGGGGTCTGTTCGAGCGCCTTGGGGCGGCAGACGAACCAGTAGGAATAGGGGCTCTCGACGTTTACGTCGAAAAGCTGCGCGAGGCGTCCTTCGCCCGCGCGGTTGAAATGGTCGTCGTGCATGATCGCGATGCCGAGTCCCTGGGCCGCGGCCTCGAGGATCAGCTGGCCGGAATCGTAATGGTCGATCGCCGCCGGATCGAGCTTCTCGAGCCCCAGCGCCTTCTTCCATGCCCCGAAGCTTTCGGGCAGGTCGGAGTGGATGAGGAAGGTCTGCTTGTTGAGGGTCTCGAGGTCGGGATCATCGCCGATCTCCTGGATCAGACCGGGGCTGGCAATCGCATGCACCGTGTTGTGGTCGATCTGGACAGCGTGAAAGCTCTCGTCGGGGGTGGTGGTGAGGATGATCGCCGCGTCGAGCGTGTCGCCGACGCGCGACATCAGGTTCGGCCCGGTATCCACGTCGATGTGCAGCCGTGGATGCAGCTTGCGCAATTCGGGCAGCCGCGGGAACAGCCGCTGGCTGCCGAACAGGGGCGCCACTCCGAGATGCAGCCTGAGCAGCTGGAGGTTCTCCGACTGGACATCGATCGCCGCGGCTAGCGCTTCGAGATGCGGGTTCACCGCGTCGTAGAACGCCTTGCCCTCGTCGGTCAGCTTCATCGCCTGGTGGGCGCGGGTGAACAGCTTCTTGCCGACGAATTCTTCCAGGCTGGTCACACGCCGCGAAAGCGCCGAGGGGCTGAGGCCCAGCTCGTGCGCGGCCGCGCGCGCCGAGCCGAGGCGGACGATGCGCACGAAAGCCTCCAGGGCGCGCAAGGGGGGAAGGCGGCGGGTCGGCATGATGTGGGGATTAGTTCAGAAAATGGGATTCGTGTCGAGCGGCGGCAAGGGGATTTTGCGAAACTTTCGCATGCGTGAAAGGCTCATCCGTCGGCGTCCGGCCTTTCCTCGGGCGGATGCAGCCTGAGCCGCTTCGCATGCGTCTCGTCGGCATCGGTCACCTCGATTCGCCAGCCGCTGGGGTGGGTGAGCACCGTTCCGACCTCGGGCACCTGCTCGGCGAGCACGAAGGCGAGTCCGCCCAGAGTGTCGACCGCCTCCTCGACTTCGGCGAGGCGCGGATCGCCTACGATTTCGGCGACATCGTCCAGTTCGGCGCGCGCGTCGGCATCCCATTGGCCGTCGCCGACCGGCACGATCAGCGCTTCGGGCTCCTCGTCATGTTCGTCCTCGATTTCGCCGACGATTTCCTCGACCAGGTCCTCGATCGTGATGATTCCATCGACGCCCGAATATTCGTCGACCACCACCGCGAGATGCGTCCGCCGCGCGCGCATGTCGGCAAGTACGTCGAGCGCGCCGCGCGCCTGCGGCACGTAGAGTGGCTCGCGCATCAGCGTGGTCCAATCCTCGGGTGGCTGCTTGCCGGTCGCGACGATCTCGAACACGTCCTTGATGTGCATCATCCCGATCACCTGGTCGAGCGTATCGCGATAGACCGGAAGCCGCGAATGTCCGTGCTCGACGAACTCGCTCACCACCGTATCCCAGTCGGCATCGGCCGAAAGGGCGATGATCTCGCTGCGGGGGATCGCGACGTCGTCGGCGTCGTGCTCGCTGAAGTGCAGGAGGTTGCGCAGCATGGTGAGCTCGACCGGCGAGAGATCGCCGGTCCCGCCCTCGGCCTGGCCGCGGGGATGCTCTTCCTGGTGCTCGTCGATCGCTTCCTCGAGTTGCGCGCGCAGCGTGTGCTCGCCATTGTCGCCTTCGAAGAAGCGGCGGATCGTGTCCCACAATCCGGGTTGACTATCCCCCTCTCCGTTGCCGGAGTCGGCGGGCCTGGAATTCTCGGGCATGGCCCCTGTCTGGATACCCCCTATTAGCTGTCGCGGTCCCCATATGGGTCCGCAATTCCCAGTTTCGCAAGCGCCTTTGTCTCCAGCGCTTCCATCGCCTCTGCCTCTTCGGGCGAAGTCTCGTGGTCGTAGCCGGCGAGGTGGAGCAGCCCGTGGACGATCAGATGCGTCGCATGATCCTCCAGCGAAGCGCCCTTTTCCGCGGCTTCGCGGGCGCAAGTCTCGTGCGCGAGGGCGATGTCGCCCAGCATCATTTCCGGGCCCTCGGCGGGGAGGGCGAGCAGCGCCGCGCGGCTCAGCATCGGGAAGGACAGCACGTTGGTCGGCTTGTCGGTGTCGCGCCAGTCGCGGTTGAGCGCGTGCACCGCGTCGTCCGAAGTCAGCAGCAGGCTCGCCGAAAGCCGCGGGTTGCCGAGTTCGGGCGCGACTTCGAGCGTCGCTTGTGCTGCGCGCGCGGCGAGGCCTTCCCAATCGCCTTGCGGCCAGCCTTCCATGGCGATGTCGAGTTGCATTCCGGCGGAGCCCTAAGAATCCCGCCCCTCATAGGCCTCGACGATCTTCCCGACGATCGGGTGGCGGACCACGTCGGAGGCGGAAAAGCGGGTGATCGAGATGTTCTCGATTCCCTCGAGCTTTTCGACCGCGTCGTGCAGCCCGCTCATCTTGTCGCCTCCGGGGATGTCGACCTGCCTGGGGTCGCCGCACACCACCATCCGGCTGTTCTGGCCGAAGCGGGTGAGGAACATCTTCATCTGCTCGCGGGTCGTGTTCTGCGCCTCGTCGAGGATCACGAAGGCATCGGACAGAGTCCGCCCGCGCATGAAGGCGATCGGCGCGATCTCGATCTCGCCCGACGCCAGCCGCCGTTCGACCTGCTCGGGCGGCATGCAGTCGTAGAGCGCATCGTAAAGCGGACGCAGGTACGGATCGACCTTCTCCTTCATGTCGCCGGGGAGGAAGCCGAGCCGCTCGCCCGCCTCCACCGCGGGACGCGAGAGGATCAGACGCTGGACGCTGCCGGTGATCAGCTGGCTCACCGCCTGGGCGACCGCGAGATAGGTCTTGCCGGTGCCCGCCGGGCCGAGCGCGAAAATGATCTCGTCCTTGGCCAGTGCGCGCATGTAATCGATCTGCATCGCCGAGCGTGGGACGATCGTCTTGCGGCGGGTGCGGATCATGATCGGCGGGCGCTCGTCGTCGCCCGAGATGATCCCTTCCAACGTCGGCTCGGAGGACATTGCGATCAGCGATTCGATCAGCCCGGCATCGAGCTCATGGCCCTCGAGCAGACGCTGGTGCATCGCCTTCAGGACGTCGCGCGCGCGGGCGACCGCGTCTTCCGGCCCCTCGATCTGCACCTTGTTGCCGCGGGCGGAGATATAGACCCCGAGGCGGTTCTCTATCTGGACTAGGTTGGCGTCGAATTCGCCGAACAGCACGCCGAGCACGGTCTGCTCGTCGAACGCGATCTCGGCCCGGGCGCGGCGCGGCATGCTGCGGCGGTCCTTGGGGCTGGTGAGCGCCGACACATTCGCGGCGCCTGTGGTCTTGCGTGCCATGCGCTCCTTTCGGCTAACAGGGCCAAGATAGTGCCGCCGCGGCCAAGGGCAAGCTTGGGTGCAGATTATGACGGGGAAATGGCGAGATTGGTCAGGCCTGGTCTCCGCCGGCAGGCTGTTCGAACGTGACCCGCGCTGTCAGGCCCCGCCCCGGCGATGCGAGGTTGAGCGTGGCGCCCAGGCTTTCGGCGATATCCTTCGCGATCGCGAGGCCGAGGCCGGAACCGGGCGTGTCCGGGTCGAACCGCGTGCCGATGTCGAAGGCCCGCGCGATCTGGTCCTCGGCCATGCCAGGGCCGTCGTCGGAGATGATGAAGTGGACGGCGCCCCGCGTTTCGCCGATTTCTGCCACCACCTCGCGCCGCGCCCATTTCCCGGCATTGTCGAGCAGGATCGAGAGCAGCTCCGACAGGTCCACTGGGTCGACCGGCAGGGAGGTTCCGTCCGGCAGGCGGTTCTCGATCCGGAAGTCCTTGTCTGGATGGAGCCGCCGCATCGCGCTCAGGATCGGCACGAGCAGGTCGGGCAGCGTGCTGCTGGTTCCCGGCAGGCGCGCGCCGGCGGAAGAACGCGCGCGGGCAAGATGGTATTCGATCTGCTGTTCCATCTGCTGCGCCTGGTCGAGCAGCACTTGGGCCGATTCGGGAGCCTTGTTGCCTTCGGCGAGGCGCTCGGCCTCGTCGGTCAGAACCGCCAGCGGCGTGCGCAGCGAATGGGCGAGGTTGCCTGCCTGCACGCGGGCCCGGGCGATCATCTCGCCGGTCTGGCGGATATAGTCGTTGAGATCGCTCGCGAGCGGCGCGATTTCGCGGGGATAGGCACCTTCGAGTTGCTCGGCCTTGCCAGCGCGAAGCCGCGCGACCGCTTCGCCCAGCCGGTTGAGCGGACGCATGCCGAAGTTGATCACGATGATGCCCGTGGCCAGCAGCAGCGCCGCCAGCGAGACCAGCCAGATGGTCAGCTCGCGGGTGAAGCTTGCCACCACCTTGTCGAGCTCGCTCTTGTCGGTTGCGATGACGAAATGGACCTGCTCGCCCCCGGGGCCGGGCTCGAGCATGCCATAGGTGATCGCCGGGCCCGTCGGCCCCTGCTCCAGCCGGTGGACGATTCGCGGTGAGTGGGCGACGTTTTCGTCGAGCTTGCCGCGAGTCATCGATTCGGAGCGCAGCGGCACCTTCCCGTCGGCGGTGACCTGCCAATAGTAGCCCGACAACGGCACTTCGTAGCGCGGATCGGACAGCCGCCGGATCAGAACCGGCTGGCCATCCTCGCCGATCCGGGTCAGCCGCACCAGTTCGCGCACATGGACATCGAGCTCGTCGTGGAAGCTGGCCTCGACATGGGTGGTGAACAGCCGCGTCGCGGAAAACCAGATCGCGGCGATGCCCAGCGCGACCCACAGCATGATCGCGAGCATGAAGCGCAGCCGCAGGCTGCCGGGTTGCCGTTGCGGCCGGCTGGCCCTTTCGCTCACTTCTCGAACCTGTAGCCGAGCCCGCGCAAGGTCGAGATGCGCTGCTTGCCGATCTTGCGCCGCAACCGCCCCACCAGCACTTCGATCGTGTTGAGTTCGCGCGGTTCGTCGAGCTCGTAGAGATGTTCGAGGATGTCTCCCTGTGGCAGGATTTGCCCGGCGCGGCGCACGAACAGGTTGAGCAGGCGGAATTCCTGGCGGCTCAGTTCGAGCTGCCGGCCTTCCAGCTCGGCCGTCCGGGCGAGGGTGTCGATCCTGACCCCGCCGGCCTCGATCACGCTTTCGCGCTTGCCCATGTGGCGGCGGAACAGCGCGTTGAGCCGGGCGAGCAATTCCTCGAAGCGCACCGGCTTGACCACGAAATCGTCCGCCCCGGCGTTGAGACCCTCGACCTTGTCCTGCCAGCTGCCGCGCGCGGTGAGGATCAGGATCGGGCAATCGACGCGCGTCGTGCGCCAGTGCCTGAGCACTTCGATGCCGTTGCCGTCGGGCAGCCCGAGGTCGAGGATAACCGCCGCCATCTTGTCGAGGTCGGGCCAGTTTTCGGCTTCCTCGCGCGTCGTCGCGAGGTCGACCGCGAAATCGGCGGCGCGCAGGCGCTCGCCCAGCCGCCGGCCGATCTCAGGATCGTCTTCCACCAACAGCAAGCGCAAGTCCGAAGCCCCCGACAACAAAGGAGTGTGTGATCGCACGGCAATCGCCTTGCCGGCGCAAACTGACAAGAAGCTGCCAAACTGACAAGTTGTTGTCAGCTTGGCGAGGCATCGGGCGATCATGATCCGGCCAATCCGCAAGCCCTTGCTGCTCGCCATCTGCTGCACCCTTGCGGCCTTGCCTGCCTGTTCCGGCAATAGCGGGGACGCGGCTGGCGAGGCGGTCAGCCAGCAGGCTGCCGACCCGCTCGCCAAACTCGAGATCGCGACTGCCGCCGCAAAGCGGTCCGACAAGCTCCCGGTCGCGAGCGTACCCGGGGTCGTCGTGCTGCCGCCCGACGCGCGAGTCGCCGTGACCGCATCCTTCCCGGGTGCGGCGGTGCGGGTCTTCGTGATCGAGGGCCAGCAGGTCGCCAAGGGGCAGGCGCTGGCGCTGGTTCGCGCCGCCGAGCCGGTGCAGATCACCGGCGAACTTGCTCGCTCAAGGGCCGAACTGGGGCTTGCCCAGGCCCGTGCCAAGCGGCTTAACCAGCTTGCCGATGAAGGCATCATCGCGCGGGCGCGAGCGGATGAAGCCGACGCCGCGCTGCGCCAGGCGCAGGCGATGGTCTCCGAAAACCAGCGGCTGGCTGCGCTGGCGGGCGCCGGGCCGGACGGCACGATGGCCCTGCGCGCACCGATCGCCGGGCGCGTCGCGCATGTCGCGATCG
>Ga0316583_10000566_pt1 | contig 11223 bp, 7 predicted proteins | sample J_170502JBrBrA_D_FD_204513 | JGI IMG/M metagenome (GOLD analysis project Ga0316583, IMG submission 204513) | Rhizosphere microbial communities from salt marsh grasses in Alabama, United States - J_170502JBrBrA | ecosystem: Host-associated > Plants > Roots > Rhizosphere | place: USA: Alabama... | reverse complement strand
AGCGGAACCAGTCGGCGTTGACGATGGGGGTGTGGCGCTTCCGACTGGGGCCGCACCACGAGCCGTTGTCCTGGAGACCGCCGCACACCCGGTACGGCACGGACATGTCGAAGCTCACGGCGTTGAACTGGCCCAGGGGGATGCTGTTGAGGTAGTCGTACGTCTCTCCGCCGTCCCAGCTCTGGTCCACGCCTCCGTCGTTGCCGACGACGATGTGGCGCGGATCCGCGGGGTCGATCCACATGGCGTGGTGGTCCGGATGGATGCCCCGCATGGTGACGTGGGACGTGCGACCGCCGTCCTCGGACATGCGGACCGGCGTGGACGACCAGAACACGCGGTTCGGATCGCGGGGGTCCACCCGCACCTGCGAGAAGTAGAACGGGCGGTTGTCGATGGAACTGGTGCGCGTCCACGTGGCACCGCCGTCGGCGGAGCGGTAGAGCCCGCTGAGCAGCCCGTGCCCGCCGGGCACCGAATCGGCCTCCACGGACGCGTAGACGATGCGGGGGTCACTGGGGGCGAAGGCGATGCCGATGCGCCCCTTCTCGGTGGAGGGGAATCCTCCGCCCCGGATCTCGGTCCACGTGTCGCCGCCGTCCTCCGACTTCCAGAGGCCGCTGCCCCTGCCGCCGGAGGCGAAGGAGTACGCCGTGCGGGCCACCTGCCAGCTCGAGGCGAACACCTCCCGGGGGTTCCGGGGGTCGAGGGCCACGTCGATGAAGCCGGTGCTGTCGTCGACGAAGACGACGCGCTTCCAGCTTCGCCCGCCGTCGGTGGTCCGGTACAGCCCGCGATGAGGGTCGGGCTTCCACACGGGGCCCAGCGCCGCCACGAAGACGATGTCCGGGTTCGTGGGGTCGACGACCACACGGCCGATCTGCTGCGTGCTCTCGAGGCCCATGAGCTTCCACGTCGCGCCGCCATCCACCGACTTGTAGACGCCCCCGCCGGGGAGGACCGTGTTGCGGACGTTGGCCTCTCCGGTACCCGCCCAGATCTGGCTGGTATCCGACGGCGCGATGGCGAGATCCCCGATGGACGTCACCGCCTGGTCGTCGAAGATGGGCGTGAAGGTGGTCCCTCCGTTGGTGGTCTTCCAGATCCCTCCGGTGGCCGTGCCCACGTAGAACGTGTGCGACGGGGCCGGGATCCCCTCGACGTCCGTCACGCGGCCGCCCATGGCCGCCGGTCCGATGCTGCGCCACGGAAACGCCGAGACCCAGGTGGAGTCCGCTTGCTGGGCGACCAGGGGAGCGGCCGGGACGGCCCCGGCGAGTCCGCAGGTGAGGGCCAGGACCGGGAGGAGGGGGAGGGCGCGCCGCGAGGGCATCGCCCGGGGCGTGCGCGACGCCGGACGGGGAGGGCTCGTGGTCATGTTTCGCGGTGTGGAAGGGGTCCATCAGGAGACGCGACCCGGAGGGCTCGTCGAGGGCGGGAACGACGGTAGGCCGCCGGCATCCGGCCTGCAAGAGATTGCGGGATCGCACCGGCTCCCGGTGGGCCATGGGTGAGCCGGGCAGCCCGGTGTCTTTCTGGACTGCGGGCCTCCAATCCGCTACCTGGTACGATGATTTCGAGCGCGCAAGCGGCAATCGAGGCATCTTTCGAGCCGATTCGTGACCAGGAAACCCGCGTCAAGAGGCGAATATGACCTGCCCCCCTCCTCGGGGACCTCGAGCGCCGCGACGGACTCAGACCGAGCCCGTGAGCACCCCTCCGGCACAGCGCCACCGACCTCGGCTTCCGCACACGCAGCCCGGGACGCGGGGGTTCGACATCGTGGTGATCGGCAGCGGCGTGGGCGGAGGCACGCTGACCCACGCCCTCGCGCGGACGGGTGCTCGAATCCTGCTCCTGGAGCGCGGCGACTTCATCCCCCAGGAGCCGGAGAACTGGAGCTCCCGTGCGGTCTGGAGAGAGGCCAGGTACCGTGCCGACGAGCAGTGGCTCGACGGGGCCGGCCGGCAGTTCAGCCCCTACACCCACTACTGCGTGGGCGGCAACTCGAAGTTCTGGGGGTGCGTGCTCTATCGTCTCCGCCGGGAGGACTTCGGCGAGCTGCAGCACAAGGGGGGTGACTCCCCTGCGTGGCCCATCACGTACGATGTCCTGGCGCCCTACTACGAACGGGCCGAGTCGCTCTACAGCGTTCACGGGGATGCCGCGGCGGATCCCACCGAGCCTCCCAGGACGTCCTTTCCCCATCCGCCGGTGCCGCACGAGGGACGCATGGCTCTCATCGTCGAGCGGCTCCGCGAGATGGGTCTCCACCCCTCGCACCTCCCTCTGGGTCTGCAGCACCCGGGAGAGGACGACGGGTGTGTGCTCTGCGGGACGTGTGCCTCGTTCCCGTGCCGGATCCGGCGGAAGAGCGACGCGGACGTGTGTGCCGTGAGTCCCGCCCTGCAGGGCGGGAACGTCACCCTCTGGACCCACGCGCGCGCGCAGCGCCTGGTCCCGAACGCGCGCGGCGACCGGATCGTCGCCGTCGAGGTGCACCGTCGCGGTCAGGTCGTCCGCGTCACGGCACCCCTCTTCGTCGTCTCGTGCGGTGCGGTGAACTCCGCCGCCCTGTTGCTCCGATCGGCGACGCGGTCCCGCCCGGAGGGGCTGGCCAACTCGTCCGGGCTGGTGGGTCGGAACTACATGGCGCACCTGTCCACCATGATCGGCGCGTTCATGCCCCCGAGGCATGATACGACGTTCCAGAAGACCGTCGCCGTCAACGACTTCTATCTCCAGGGCCCGGGCACCGACTACCCCCTCGGACAGATCCAGTCACAGGCGCGCTCCAACGCGGTCATCGTCAAGGCCGGTGGGCCACCCATGGCGCGCTGGATCCCCAAATGGGCCTTCGACATGTGGTTCTCCCGGAGCGTCGAATGGCTGGCGATGACCGAAGATCTGCCCAGTCGCGACAACCGGGTGACGGTCACGGGGGACGGTCGCACGCGCCTCCGGTGGAAGCCTCGCAACGCCGTGGCCCACAAGGAGCTGGTGGAGCTCACCAGGCGCATGCTGCGGGATGTCGGCTGTTGGCACGTGGTGCCCGTCTCCCTGGGTGTGAAGAACACCACGCACCAGTGCGGCACCGCGGCCTTCGGAACGGATCCACGGCGCTCGGTACTCGATCCCTGGTGTCGATCCCACGACGTGGACAACCTGTTCGTGGTAGATGCCTCCTTCTTCCCGTCCTCGGCCGCGGTGAACCCCGCGCTGACCATCGCCGCGCAGGCGCTGCGCGCGGCGGACCACATCCGCGACAGCCACCTTCGATGAGGAGAACCACATGCGGGCGCGATCCTTCAGCCACACGGGGATTACCGTCGTCGACTTCGATCGCTTCGTGCAGTTCTACTCCAGGGTCTTCGGGTGCCGCCTGGTGGCGGTGGGAGAGAGCGACCCCGCTCGGGTGCGGGCGTTCTTCGGTGTAGAGGCGGACGAGCCCCGGTGCCGTATCGGATGGCTGCGCGCGCCGGGCGGAGGGATGCTCGAGATCTTCCACTTCACACCGTCCCGACCTGCGGAAGAGGTAGTGTGGTCCCGTGTGGGGCTCACCCACATCAGCTTCGACGTGCGCGACTCCTACGCCTGGTACGATTACCTCGTGAAAGAGGGCGTGGAGATCGTCAGTGAAGTGGAGACCTCGCAGCACGGACACACGTTCTTCTTCGTGAAGGACTGCGACGGCAACCTCATCGAGATCATCGACCTGAAGTACAGGTACCCGCTCCTGAAGTGGTTCGGATGGCTCGCCGGGTGGCTGTTCCGCCGCGGGATGTACCGGAAGTACTACGAGCCCAGGGAGGCCTTCGCACCCGGAGGTGGTGATTGAACCCAGTCCATATCGCGTTCCTGGGGTGCGGGTTCATCACGAGGGTCCACAGCCGTCACGTACGTACGCTGCGGGGTCAGGTGATCCGCTCCTACGCGAGCCGCGACCCGGCGCGGGCGGCCGATTTCGCACGGCGATATGGAAACGGGGGCCACTACGGCAGCTACGAGGGCGCCATCGCCGATCCCGGTGTGGACGCCGTCGTCGTGGCGGTGCCACCCCGCTGGCACCTCGAGCTCACGCTGCGGGCCCTGGACGCCGGCAAGCACGTGCTGGTGGAGAAGCCGGCCTTTCCGCGACTGGAGGACTACCGAACCGTTGTCGCCGCCCGGGACAGGGCCGGACGGGTGGTCATCGTAGGGGAGAACGACCACTACAAGCCACTGGCGGTGCGCCTGCGCCGTGTCCTGGGGGAAGGCACCCTCGGCGAGCTCGTTCTCGCGCACTTCATTACCGTCGCCGACCGCCCCAAACCCCCGGGGGACTGGCGCAACGACGAAGACATCTCCGCAGGCGACGCCTTCTTCGAGGAGGGCATCCACTGGCTCCACTTCGCCGGGAGCCTGGGGCCCCGGATCCGCGACGTCCACGCCTATCGTCCGCCGGCCCCCACCCGGCCACGTCCCAGCGGAGACCGCCGGCGCAGCACCATGCTGGTCTCGTTCCAGTACGACAACGGGGCCGCGGGGGCCCTCTACTACTCCAGGGAGATCCCGTCCCTCCTCCGGGGACTCCGTCTGTCCAAGCTCTTCGGTCGGGACGGCGTCGCCACCTTCGAGTCGAACGGGGCGTTCCTCGTCGTGCGGGGACGGGGTCTGCCCCGGGTCACGTTCCCCGGCTTCCGGGACCTACGGGGCTATCGCGCGATGTATCGGGACTTCGTGCGCGTCATCCGGTCCGGAGGAGCTCCGGAGATGAGCGTGGAGCGGGCGGAGGAGGATCACCGGCTCATGGAGAGGATCCAGCACAGCGCGGACGGTCGGTAAGAGGGGTGCCGTCCGAGTAGGGTGACCGACGGGTCGGCACGACAATCTGGACGTCGCGCAGGCGCGGGCGCATAGGTTGGAGAGACGACCCCGACGACCCGACCGTCGTCCGAAAGCCCCGGGGAGCCCCCGAGCGAGGAGCCGCACGATGAAGCGCATCCTTCTGCCCGCGTTGGCGATGCTCGCCGTCGCCGGCTGCGCGAAGACCGCCAAGCCCGCTCAGCAGGCCAACGATCAGGACACGATGACCGTCCGCCAGTCCGACAGCGTCCTGTCCACCTTTCCGATACCTGGAGCCAGCAAGATCCGCGATGCCCAGAAGGCCGCGGACAAGATGAACAAGGACGCGCAGGCGCTGGACACGATGCACTGACGGGCCGGCACCGTGGGATCAGGGCACGGAACCGGGGTACCTCCCTCCGTCAGCCCCCCGCCGCTCGCTCGTCCCACGTCGCCGCCCGTGCCGAATCCCCCGACAGCCGTCGCAGGCGGGCCATGTCATGCGCGACCTTCCGGGCCTGCGGCATCGACGTCTCCCCGGCCGCCACCAGTTCCTGCCACGCGCTGTCGAGCTGCGTCTCCGCTTCGGGCAGCCGGTGCATGGCCGTCAGCGCCTGGGCGAGGTGGCGCCGCTCGGCGGCCACCCGCCAGTAGACGCCGGTGGGGGCGTGCGCGATCCGAACGGCGAGGGCGTGCCGGAAATAGGCCTCGGCGCTGTCCGGCTGCCCCTCGCGCAGCAGGGTCTCACCCAGCCCGGAGTACACGTACGCGGTGCTCGGGTGGTTCTTCCCGAAGATCTGCTCCTCGAGGCCCAGGTCGTGGCGCAGGATCCGTTCCGCGTTCGCGAGGTCCCCGAGCTCCCGTGTCGCATTGCCGAGATTCAGCAGCGTGAGCGCATAGACGTCGGAATGCTCCCCCAGCAGCCGCGCCCGGATCTGCCGCGATTCCTCGAACGCGTGGGCGGCGCTGTCGAACCTCTGCTGGTCGAAGTAGACGGATCCCAGATTGTTGAGAAAGCGCGCGAGGCCGAGCTGTGCGCTGTCGCCACGGGAGCGGCGCGCCAGGGCGACGGCCTGCCGGAGATACGTCACCGCGCGGTCCGGTTGGCCCATGTCGGCGTATGTGTTGCCCAGGTTGCTGAGCGACTCGGCGTGATCCAGGGGATCGGTGGCGACGTGGCGCGCCGTCAGGCGGGCCAGCTCCTGCCGCACTCGCAGCGCATCCTGGAGGTCGCCCTGGTGCCACTCCACGGTTCCGAGTGAGTAGAGCGACTCGAACACGCGTGGGTCGTCGGGCGGGTGGCGGGCGCGGCGCAGGTCGAGGGAGCGCTGAATGAGCGGGCGCGCCTCGTCGTACTGCCCCAGGCCCGCGTAGCTCTCGCCGATCACCAGCGCCAGCGAGGCCTCCGTCTCCGGGTCGTCCGCGAACTCGCCGGCGAGAAGGCGGCTGCGTGCGGAGTCGAGCACCTGACGCACGGTCACCGTGCGTCCCTGGTTGCTCGGACGGACGGATGCGAGGAGACTCGAGAGGAAGGCGCTGGTGGCCTGTGCCCGCCGCGCCTCGGATCTCGCCTGCACGAAGCCCGCGGAGGCGGCGACGGCGCCTGCCGTGAGGGCGAGCATCACGGCGGCGCCGGCCGTGATGACGATGCGGTGGCGCCGGGCGAACTTGCGCGCGCGGTAGGAGAGCTCCGGCGGTCCCGCGCGCACGGGACGATCCTGGGCGTACCGGTCGAGGTCCTCGGCCAGCGCGAGCGCGGATTGATAGCGGCGCTGGGGTTCCTTCTCCAGCGCCTTCATCACGATCCAGTCCAACTCCTGCCGGCGGTGGCGCCGTCGCCGTCCGGTGTGCCCGCGTCCGGCCCGCCCGTCGTGTCGATCTCTCGGCAGGCGGCGGCTCGGACGGGGCGGGTCCGTCTCCGCGATGATGCGCTGTGCCTCGAGCAGGCTCGCGCTGTCCAGTCCCGCATCGTCGAAGGGGTGCCGACCGCATACCAGCTGATAGAGGATCACACCCAGCGAGTAGACGTCGGAGCGGACGTCCACGGCGTCGCCGTCCCCGCGGATCTGCTCCGGGCTCATGAAGTCGAGGGTCCCGACGACGGCGCCGGCGCGTGTGTGGACGTTGTCCCCGACGGGCGTGCCCTTCACCGCCTTGGCGATGCCGAAGTCGATCACCTTGGGCACGGCGTGCCCGTCCACCTGCGTCACCAGGACGTTGGAGGGCTTGAGGTCTCTGTGGATGACGCCGCGTTGATGCCCGTGGTGGACGGCGTCGCATACGACTCGGAAGAGCGCGAGCCGCGCGTCGAGGTCGAGCCCCTCCTGATCGCAGTAGTCGGTGATGGCCCGCCCTTGCGCCAGCTCCATGACGAAGTAGGGAAGCCCACCCTGGGTGGTTCCGGCGTCGAACACGCGGGCGATGGCGGGGTGCTCCATGCGCGCCAGGACCTGTCGCTCGGTGGAGAAGCGCGCGAGCGTCTCCCGATCGGCCGTACCGGGCCGGATCACCTTGACGGCCACGTCGCGCTCGAGGGGTGCGTGCTGACGTCCGAGATACACGACACCCATGCCACCGTGGCCGAGCTCGCGCACGATGGTGTACGGGCCGATCTCCGGAGGTGGGGGCATGGGGGCGGGCGCCGCGTCCGCGGCGGCCGCTTCCACCAGCGACGCCACTCGTGCCGTCACCCGGTCGAGCGATGTCGCATTCGCCTCGGCGAGCAGCGCGCGCGCCTCTTCCAGTAGCTGGGCGTCGTCCCCGAGCGCGCCGGTGAGAAAGGCGTCGCGCTCGTCCGGGCGCCGCCCCATTGCCTGACCCACGACGTCGATGAGGCGCCGAAACGTGCCGCGATCCATGGGCGAGCCGGACGAGAATGGGAGGGAAACGGCTCCAGGGCCGCGGCACGCCACCATTCATGGGGCGGGCCGTGACCCTGAGTCGCCCGAACGTATTCCTCCTCCTCCGGCGCCGCAATCAAGGCCGGCGCGCGCGCCCGCTTCCGGCCGTCAGTTGCCTCCGCCCCGCGCGCTGGACGGATCGGGCAGCCGCGGCGGCGCGTCGATCCCGTTGGGATAGAGATCCTTGAGCAGCGCGTCTTCGATCTTCCCGGCGCTGAACTGCTGCCCCTCCCGGTTGGGGTGCGCCATGCCGTAGTGGTCCCCTTGCCGCAGGTACGTCTCGTCGAGGCGCGTGATCCAGTGGTCGTGGGCGCAGTAACCGTGCGGTGTGTACCCCGCATAGATGCCGGTGACGTAGTTCCATCCGTACTGCGAGGCGGCCGAGCGGACGTCGCCGTTGAGGTCCGCCTCTGCGTTCTGGTCCAGCCACTGCATCTCGTCCACCGAAACGCCGGCCATGGTGCCCAGGGGATCCGTCGGATCGGGCGTGCAATAGGCGCCGGCGTCGTTCTTGGTGAGATCCCCGTACTCGGTGATGTACACCCGATTGGAGCGCAGGAGCTGCGCGGGATCGGTGGTGCCCGACCCGGAGTCCGGGCGCAGGAGGCCCTGTAGCAAGGGAAGGTCTTGCGTCGCGAGGACACCGTACCGTCCGGGGAGCAGCACGGAGGTGCTGTCCAGGATCTGCTTGGCGGACTGCTGCGGCGTGTTGTCCTGGATGGTATCGGTGCACTCGGTGCCATAGGTGCTTGAAACGAGGGCGATGGCGGCGCAGGCGGCCACGGCCTTGGACGGGTCGATGATCGGATTGTCGGAGTAACAGGGCTGCTGCTCGACGCACGCGGTGGCCAGCTTGGAGAATCCGAGGTCGTTGCCGCCGATGGACACGATCACCGCGTCGATCTCGCGGTTGCCGATGAGCTTGTTCGCCCACTTGATCTGCCGGTCGATGGCGTGACCACCCCCCTCGATCTTGGCGCCCGAGCACGCCAGGTGCACGAAGGTCACGGAGGTGTGCGGGTCGGCCTGCTCGAGGGCGAGCGCGGCCTGGGCAGGCGCGGCGTTGGCCGATCGGTGGCAGAGGTAGGGGTCGGGGGAGCTGTCTTGCTCGACGGGGTACTTCGCGTGCCATTTCGGCGGACCGAAGCCGGCCTGCTCTCGCTGGAGCGCGGCTTGAGCGTCGGTGACGGCGGTCTGGGCGGCGCTGACGGCCGCCTGTGCCTGCGCGACGGCCGTTTTGGCATCGGTCAGGCGCTGCTGCGCGTTGGCGACGAGCTGGTTGAAGTAGGCCTGCGCCGCGCTGAGGCTCGGGAAGGACAGGGAGTGCGCGGTGAGGAAGGTCACACAGGTCGACGAGATGAGCGTGCTGCACGCGGCCTGGAACTGGTTGAGGAGCTGGACGGCGTTGTCGTAGGCCTGCTGGGCGAGCGCCTGGGCCGAGAGCGCGCTCTGGAGGCTCTGTTGCGCCGCCTGCAGCTGCTGCTTCGCGGCCATCAACTGGGTGACGGATGCTTCGACGGCCGTGATGAGCGTATCGCTGGCTACCGGTACATCGGGGTTCCCCTCGCCCGACGCGTAGGAGTCGCCGATGGAGAGTATGAGCCAGTCCTGCACGACTACCTGCTGCTCCGATCGCACCGTCGTGTCCGCGGCGGCGCTGGTCACGTCGACGGCCACGTCGTACGAGCCCTCGGCCGGGAAGGGGTACGAGAACTTGCAGGTGCTCACCGACCCCACGGAGACGCTGTCGACGTACCACCGGTAGTGGTCGCCCGCGATGTTGCATGCGTCGAAGTTCACGGTCCACGAGGCGGGGTGGATCTGCGCCGCGTCGGGATAGTCGATGAGACCGTCGTTGTTCGCGTCCTGTCCGAAGCGGGCGGGCATCGACCACTGGAAGGGCGCGCCCTGGATCACCGGCGGCGAATTGGACGTCGACGGACCGGAGACGTTGTTGCTGCAGCCCGCGATGAGCAGGGCGGCGAGCGCGCCGCTCAGCACGGCGATGGAGGCCCGGCGGGACGCGGTGGCGCGCGCGGTCCGGCGGTGAGGGGGGCGGGGGGACATGGTTCTGCTCCTCGACATCAGGTGTCCTGCGGCGGGAGGGTCGCAGCTACCTCCTGATGCGGAAAAACGAGGAGGAGACTGCACGCGGGGCCGGCAACGGGCCGGTGGGGGAGTCGTGGGCCCGCGGTCTTCGGGTGGGCTCAGCCGGTGGCCAGCTCCCGCCGAAGCCAGAGGCGGATGGCGGCCCAGTCCTTGGCGGCCTTCCGGGGGGAGACGCCGAGCGCCTCGGCGGCCTCGTCGACGGTGAGCCCGGTGAAGAAGCGCAGCTCCACCAGCTGCTCGAGGTCCGGGTCCAGCTCGGCCAGGCGCTCGAGCGCATTGTGCAGGTCGATGACGTCCCAGGGGTCGTCCTCGGCGCCCGCCAGGTCGCCCTGCAGCGTGACACGCTGCCAGTCACCGCCACGCTTCTGGGCGTTCCGGGTCCGCGCCGCGTCGACGAGGATCTGGCGCATCGAGCGCGCGGCCAGACGCAGGAAGTGGCGGCGGCCGGTGACGGAGAGGGTCCCCGCGTCGGCGAGGCGGGCGTACGCCTCGTGCACCAGGGCGGTGGGCCGAAGCGTGTGGTCCGGGTGCTCACCCCGGAGGCGACGGCGCGCGATGCGTCGCAGCTCGTCGTACACGAGCGGCATAACCCGCGCCGCCTGCTCGGGGTCGCTGAGGTTGACGGCGCCCACGATGGTGGAGAGTCGGGTCCGGGCGGTGTCCACGAACCGAATGTACGAGTCGGCGGACCAGGGCGGCAAACCGGTGCGCCTGCCCGGTCTTCCGTGAGACGAGCGAGGATGCGTGCGGGCCGCGGCTTGCCCGGCGCCCTCAGAACAGGGGGCTCATCAGCCGGACGACGTCCTCGGCCCACCGCCGGGCCCGCGGCCGCGCCTGCCATGCCTCCAGCGTCAGCGGGCGGGCATCGCGCAGGTACCGGTCCTGCATGAGCACGACCTGCTCCACCGCCTCCTCCTCGTAGAGCAGCAGGTTGAGCTCGAAGTTCAGGTGGAAGGAGCGCCGGTCGAAGTTGGCGGAGCCGATCATGGCCAGCGTGCGGTCGGCCGCGAACGTCTTCGCGTGCAGGAACCCGGTGTGGTGCTCGTGCACCTCCACGCCGTCCGCCAGGAGGCTCTCCAGGGAGGCTCGGCTCGCCACGTCCACCAGGGGCAGGTCGCTGCGGTGCGGGACCACCACCTGCACGCAGACACCGCGCAGCGCCGCGAGCTGCAGCGCCATGCGCGTCGCCTCGTCCGGAACGAAGTAGGGGCTGGTGAGCACGATCCGCTCCCGCGCCTCGTCGATGGCCGCGACCAGGAGGTCGTGGATGGCGTCGACCCGGTCGGTGGGGCCGGACGGGACGACCTGGAGGGGAGCCCGTCCCTCGATGCACGGGTCGGGAAAGAGGTCCTCGGGCGGTAGCGCCCCCCCGGTGTTGTAGCGCCAGTCA
>Ga0316583_10000564_pt1 | contig 11232 bp, 10 predicted proteins | sample J_170502JBrBrA_D_FD_204513 | JGI IMG/M metagenome (GOLD analysis project Ga0316583, IMG submission 204513) | Rhizosphere microbial communities from salt marsh grasses in Alabama, United States - J_170502JBrBrA | ecosystem: Host-associated > Plants > Roots > Rhizosphere | place: USA: Alabama... | reverse complement strand
ACCGTCATGCTCAAGGAACTGCAAAGCGATCCTGTTCACGAAAGATATCTGCATGCGGATTTTTATGAAATCTCCATGGACAAGGAAATCACGGTGAACGTGGCTATCCAACTCAGCGGCACACCGGTCGGAGTTACGAACGGCGGTATTCTGGAGAATGTGAAGAGGGAATTGTCCGTTTCGTGTCTCCCTGACAAGCTGACCAGCGCGATTGACGTGGACATTTCGGATATGGATATCGGAGATGCCATTCACATCGAAGATATTCAGCTTCCTGAAGGGATGAAGGCGCTGGAAGACGGGCATCTGACGGTGGCCGTCATAGCTGCGCCCGCCATGGAAAAGGAAGAAGGTGAAGGGGAAGCAGAAGAAATGGAAGAAGGTGCAGCCGAGTTGGAAGGGACGAGTGCCGAGGAATCAGGAGAAGAATAGAAAGGGGGTGAGGGGACTTACAAGAAGTGTTTTTGATTGTCGGCCTTGGCAACCCGGGCGAGGCGTATGAGCATACCCGGCACAATGTAGGCTTTAAAGTACTCCGTTCATGGAGCCGTTCGCTGGGCGCTCGATTCTCCGGCCGACGTTTCCAATCACGGTCTGCTCTCGTGGTGTTTCAGGGGAAAAGAGTGATTCTCCTCTGCCCTGAAACATACATGAACCTCAGCGGAAATGCGGTCAAGGCCTGCGCGGATTATTATGACGTGGACCGGAGACAGACACTGGTCATTCATGATGATCTGGATCTTCCTGTGGGAAGAATCAAAGTTGGAAGAAAGAGCGGCTCCGGAGGACATAAAGGGGTGGCCTCCATTATCCGGAATCTCGGAACAGTGGAATTCCCCCGCATCAAGATCGGAATCGGACGTCCTCGGTATGGTGAACCTGTTGAAGATTTCGTTCTTGCGCCATTCTACACGGACCAACGAGTGGTGATAGAGAAGGTGATCCAGGGAGCGGTTCAGGCATGTGCATTGTTTGTATCGGAAGGGGTTGAAGCGGCAATGAATGCTATCAATTACCAGAATTTCGTGAACGAGGAGGTAAGAGTCTGATGCAGGGATTAACAATTTATGCTCCTTTTATAGGACTACTGAGTCTGATTATCGCCTGGCTGATCTACGGGTATGTCAAGAAACAACCCAACGGCAATCCATTGATGCAGGAACTGGAAGAGGCCATCCATTCCGGGGCCATGGCCTTCCTGAAAAGAGAATATTCCACACTGCTCATTTTTATCGCGGTGGTGTTTGTGCTGCTGGGCTGGGGGATCTCCTGGAAGACGGCAATCGCCTTTGTGACGGGTGCGTTCTGTTCCATGCTGGCGGGTTACTCGGGCATGACGGCCGCAACCAGAGGAAATTCGCGGACGGCTGAAGCCGCGAACAAATCGGGTCAGGCCCGGGCCCTGAACGTCTCCTATTTTTCGGGATCAGTCATGGGGCTGGCGGTTGCAGGCCTCGGCGTCCTGGGACTGGGCTTCTGGTTCTGGGTCTACGGCGGGAGCCCGGACAGCGCACAGTATATCAACGGCTTTGCCATGGGCGCCAGTTCCATCGCCCTTTTCGCCCGTGTGGCCGGCGGGATCTATACCAAGGCGGCCGATGTGGGTGCAGACCTGGTGGGGAAGGTGGAAGCGGGGATTCCCGAGGACGATCCCCGGAACCCGGGGGTTATCGCGGACAACGTGGGTGACAACGTGGGTGATATCGCCGGGATGGGCGCCGACATTTTTGAATCTTTTGTGGGCGCAGTGGTGGCAACCATAGCCATAGCCGCGACGCTCAATATCAACTCGCCCGATATGCTGGCCGCATTCGTGAAGCAATTTCCCATCCTCGGGCCAGTGAGCGCCACGAGCGCAACCGCCATCAAGTTGAAATTCATGGCCACTCCCATTCTGGTGGTCATGGCGGGACTTCTCAGTTCCTTTATCGGCGTGTTCTCCATAAAGGTTTTCCAGAAAGGGAATCCGGCAGGAGCACTCAGGTACACCACATTTGTGGCGGCCATCATCTTTGTCATTTTGATGATTATCATCACCAAGAGTCTGGGGATGCCCATGGGCGCATTCTGGGCTGTCTTTTCGGGATTGGTTTGCGGCATTGCCATCGGCCTCCTGGCGGAATACTACACCTCAGGTCCTCCGGTTCGACGCATTGCCGGACAGTCCAAGACAGGACCGGCCACGGTGATTATTGCCGGTCTCGCCGTAGGCATGCAGTCCACGTATCTGCCGGTCCTGGGTATCTGCGTGGCCACCTTTATTGCGTATCATACGTGCGGGATCTACGGCATCGGCCTTTCAGCCGTGGGGATGCTTGCAACCGTCGGCGCGACCATGACGGTGGATGCCTATGGGCCCATCGCAGACAATGCCGGAGGCATTTCAGAAATGGCGGGCCTGGGCCCGGAGACCCGGAAGATCACCGACGGGCTCGATGCCCTCGGCAATACCACGGCCGCCATTGGGAAGGGATTTGCGATCGGCTCTGCCGCACTGGCTGCACTGGCCTTGTTCGTTGCATTTGCCCAGTCCGCGGGTTTGGATACAATCGACATCAGAAACCCCATGGTAGTGATCGGCGCCTTCATCGGCGGGATTATTCCCATGCTCTGCGCCGCATTGACCATGACTTCCGTGGGCAAGGCAGCCTTCAGCATCGTGGAGGAGATCCGGCGGCAGTTCAGGGAAATTCCCGGACTCCTTGAAGGGAAAGAAGGGGCCAAGCCCGATTCCAAGGCCTGCGTCTCCATTGCAACCGGATCAGCTCTGAAGCAGATGGTGGCCCCAGGCCTGATCGCCGTGCTAAGCCCGGTGGCGGTCGGCTTTCTCCTCGGGAAAGAGACGCTGGGGGGAATGCTGCTGGGCGCAACGGTCATGGGGGTATTTCTGGCGCTTTTCATGGCGAATGGCGGCGGCGCATGGGATAATGCCAAAAAGTACATCGAGGAAGGAAACTTAGGGGGCAAAGGCTCCGATAACCACAAGGCGGCGGTGGTCGGCGACACCGTCGGCGATCCTTTCAAGGATACTTCGGGACCGGCCATGAACATCCTGATCAAGCTTATGTCCGTGGTCTCTCTGGTCATTGCACCGCTCCTGCCTTTTGTCGGCTATTTGTTCAAGCTTTAGCCGAATGAAGCCATGGTGAGGAGCGGGCCGTTCTTTTCGGCATCCTGGTTCAATCCTCACCATGGTTTTTTCCGTTACTGATTTCCGCTTGCTGGAACAGCTCAAGAAAAAGGCATCTCTCTTTGATCGTTGAGCTGCTGTTTGACGTTAGAGGAGTTTTTGTGGTATGTTTGTCTTAGATTGGGGGCTTAGATGTTTACAGTAGGTGATTTGGCCGTCTATCCGGCTCACGGTGTTGGAAGAATTGAAAGAATTGAGAGCCAGGAAATTTCGGGGTGCAGCCAGGATTTTTACGTCATGCGGATCCTTGACAATGATATGATCATCATGATTCCCACGCAGAATGTGGACAATGTGGGATTGAGAGAGATCATCGGCCTGAAAGAAGTCCCAAAGGTTTTCTCCATCCTGAGGAAAAGAGATTTGCCCATAGATAATCAGACCTGGAACCGCCGCTACAGAGAATACATGGAGAAGATCAAGACCGGATCTGCTTTTGAGGTGGCCGAAGTCTACCGGGATCTTTTGATGCTGAAAGTGGAGAAAGAACTCTCGTTCGGCGAAAGAAAGATGCTGGACACAGCGAGAAACCTGCTCGTGAAAGAGATCTCCCTGGCGAGAGAGGTGGGCGAAGATCAGGTAGAAGAAGACCTGGATCGCATTTTTGCCTAAGCCGGCTTTTCCTGCCCATCTGTCAGGCTTGATGTCCGGATGAACCAGAGACCTGATATGCCGAGCGGCGGCGGCACGTTCCTCTTTAATATCGGCGGAGAGGAGCAGGGTCTGCGGCTGGATCACTTCCTTGTGTCCAAGTCGATGGCGCTTTCCCGTTCCAGAATTCAGGAACTCATCAGAAGGGGATCTATCAGAGTCAACCGGGCAGCCTCCAGGCCCAGCTACCGGGTGCGGACGGGAGATCACATCAGCGTTTCTATTCCCCCACTCTTGCCTCCTGCGCTTCAACCTGAACCAGTTTCTTTTGCCGTTGTATATGAGGATACTTCCGTTATCGTCGTGGATAAGCCGGCCGGACTGGTGGTCCATCCCGCCCCCGGACACGCAACAGGGACCCTCGTCCATGGACTCCTCTGGCATTGCGGAGACCTTTCAGGAATCGGCGGGGTGACAAGACCGGGCATCGTCCACAGGCTTGACAAGGACACGTCGGGGCTCATGGTGGTGGCGAAGAATGATCATGCTCATGCTGCCTTGGCGCGGCAGTTCAAAGCGGGTGAGATACGGAAAGAATACCGCACTCTGGTGCATGGCCGGTTGAAAGAGACAAAGGGCATGATCGATGCGCCTATCGCACGCCATTCCCGAAAACGCAAGGAAATGGCGGTGGTGCAGGACAGGGGAAAGCAGGCGATAACAGTCTGGTGGCTCCTTGAAAGCTTTGAAGCCGGGTTTTCTTTCCTCCGGGTTGCCATCAAAACCGGAAGAACACACCAGATTCGTGTCCATTTTTCCCACCTCGGCCATCCGGTTGTCGGGGATTTGGTGTATGGATACGGGAAAAGATGGTGGAAAGGGCACCCTCTGCAAAAGAGGGGAACCACGGTGTTTCCCCAGCGCCAGATGCTTCACGCGAAATCTCTGGGTTTTCACCACCCCGAGAGCGGGCGGTTCATGCAATTCGACGCGGACCTCCCGGATGACTTCCGGGACATGCTGGAAAGCCTTCGGCACCCGGGATCAGGGCCCGGTGAGGAAAAACCTTGACAATCTGTATTGTGAGGCTATATTATTAACAATTATACTTCCTACCGTCTGGAGGATTCGGTAAAGACCGGATATCAGAAAACTGCATAGCTCATCTACTGAGTCACCTTCTCTAACTCACACATAATGGTTTCGGGGTCGAGCGTCTTGCGACACTTTCCATTATTCTCACCGGCTTTGAGGAAACAGGTGCGCGGGAATGGGTTCGGGAAGCAGCGTTCCTGGCCAGAGGGCTCCGAGAATCCCGAAAGGCAAATCTTGAAGAAACGCTCCGCCATCCAGGAAATATGAGCAACAGCGAATAAATAGACCGTCCACCATGAACATGTCATATCAGTGTCAAACAGCAAATGGTTGAACTGAGTAAAGGCCTGGACCATAGTGAGTCCCGCAGTCACCGGACCCAACAGCCTTGGTCATTTTGTCATTCAGATTTCATTCGACATCCGGGCTTTGGCATTTTGCTGATTCCGACTTGCGTGTGACCGGTGGGCTTATCCGGGTTCAGTACTGGTGTAAGAAATATAAGAAATAGAGGAGAGAAAGAGAATGAATCTTGTTGAACTCAAGATGAAGAAAATCAGTGAATTGACGGAACTCGCGAAGGAGTTCCATATCCAGGGCGCGTCGCGGATGCGCAAGCAGGATCTCGTCTTCTCGCTGCTGCAGGCCCATTCCGAAAAGAATGGCCTTATTTACGGGGAAGGAGTCCTGGAAATCCTGCCGGACGGGTTTGGTTTTCTCAGGGCCCCGGATGCCAACTACCTGCCGGGTCCCGATGATATCTATATTTCGCCTTCTCAAATCCGCCGCTTCAACCTGAGAACCGGTGATACGGTCTCCGGGCAGATCAGGCCGCCGAAGGATTCAGAGCGTTACTTCGCCCTGTTGAAGGTGGAAAGTGTTAATGGCGAGGACCCTGAAATTGCCCGTGAGAAGATCCTTTTTGACAACCTTACGCCCCTGTATCCTGAAGAACGCATCAAGCTGGAAACAACGTCCGATAACTATTCATCCAGGATCATGGATCTCATGACTCCCATCGGCAAGGGTCAGAGGGGCCTGATCGTGGCGCCCCCGCGAACTGGAAAGACAATGCTCCTCCAGAATATCGCCAACAGCGTTACGGCAAACGACAGTTCAATCCATAAAATTGTCCTTCTCATCGATGAAAGACCGGAAGAGGTGACCGACATGTCGCGGTCCGTCGAAGCCGAGGTTATCAGTTCCACGTTTGACGAACCTCCCCAACGCCACGTGCAGGTTGCCGAGATGGTCATCGAAAAGGCCAAAAGGCTTGTGGAGCACAAACTCGATGTCCTGATACTGCTGGACAGCATCACCCGTCTCGCAAGGGCCTACAATGCCGTGGTCCCTCCCAGCGGAAAGATTCTTTCGGGAGGTCTGGATTCCAATGCTCTCCACAAACCGAAACGGTTCTTCGGGGCCGCCCGTAATATTGAGGAAGGGGGCAGCCTGACCATTATCGCCACCGCCCTCATCGATACCGGAAGCAGAATGGATGAAGTGATCTTCGAGGAGTTCAAGGGCACCGGGAATATGGAAATACACCTGGACCGCAAGTTGACGGACAGGCGCGTGTTCCCTTCCATCGACATCAATCGGTCCGGGACGAGGAAGGAAGAACTCCTGCTGGAGGAGGCGGACCTCAACCGCGTCTGGATTCTGCGGAAACTCCTGTCTCCCCTGACCCCGGTGGACAGCATGGAATTTTTGCTTGAAAAGATTAAGGGAACGGCGGATAATAAAGATTTTTTGGCTTCCATGAGTGAATAGTGAGAGGAGAAATTATGAAACCAGGAATTCATCCGGAATACCATCAAGCGAAAGTCCGCTGCGCCTGCGGCAATGAATTTGAGGCGGGTTCAACGCTGAAGGAAATCAAGGTGGAAATCTGTTCCAAATGCCACCCGTTTTTTACCGGCAAGCAGAAGCTGGTGGACTCGGCAGGGCGGGTAGAGCGGTTCAAGAGAAAGTACGCGAAATTTGAGAAGGATCGTTCCGCCAAGGCTGCACCTGAAAGAAAAGGGTCCTGAGGAGGCGGTTTCTGAGGTTCTCACCGCGAACCCCGGACAAATGTCTATGCTTGGCAAGATAAAGGAAATTGAAGACCGGTATCTGGACCTTGAAACATATTTGGGTAATCCTGAAGTATTGAAAAATCAGAAAGCTTACCAGAAATACGCCAGGGAACACAGCCAGCTCGGCCCCATCGTTTCGCTTTTCCGGAAATACAAGGCCGCACAGGAGGAAATTGAAGAGAACAGGTCTCTCCTGGATGATGCGGATCCGGAGATGAGGAAACTGGCCAGGGAAGAGATCGAATCCCTCCGTTCCTCCATGTCGGACTTGGAAAGCGAGATCAAGATTCTCCTGCTCCCCAAGGACCCCAATGACGAAAAGAATACCCTGCTGGAGATTCGGGCGGGAACCGGCGGAGAAGAGGCCGCCCTCTTTGCCGCCGATCTTTTCAGGATGTACGGCCATTACGCGGAGCTGAAATCCTGGAAGACGGAAGTCCTGAGCCAGAACGCAACGGGAATCGGAGGGTTCAAGGAAATCATTATCCTGGTTTCGGGCGAGCGGGTCTACAGCAGGCTGAAATATGAGAGCGGTGTTCACCGGGTGCAACGGGTTCCCGAGACAGAAACCCAGGGCCGGATCCATACGTCCGCAGTTACAGTGGCGGTACTGCCGGAGGCGGAAGAGATCGACGTGGAAATTGATCCCGAAGATCTCCGGATCGACGTCTATCGTTCCACCGGACATGGAGGCCAGCACGTCAACACCACTGACTCCGCGGTTCGGATTACTCACCTTCCCAGCGGACTGGTAGTCACCTGCCAAGATGAAAAATCACAGCACAAAAACAAGGCCAAGGCCATGAAGGTGCTCCGATCACGCCTCCTGGATCTGGAGCAGTCCCAGCAGCAGTCCAGGATCTCCGAGCAGCGTCGGAGTATGGTCGGATCCGGGGACCGCAGTGAGCGCATCCGGACCTACAACTTTCCTCAGGGACGGGTGACGGACCACCGCATCGGGCTTACCCTCTACAAACTGGAAGATGTCCTGCACGGACAGCTCGATTTCGTCATTGATCCTCTCATTACCTATTTCCAGACAGAGACCCTCAAGAGAAGCGGGGAAAACTGATTTCCGCTGACGCATGACACAGGCTTCCTGGCATATCGGCGACCTCTTGAAGGTCACCACCACCTATCTGAAAGAGAAGGACGTTGAGAGTCCCCGCTTGACCGCGGAGGTCCTGCTGGCCCGGTTTCTCGGAGTGGACCGGGTTACGCTCTACCTGGAGTTCGAAAAGCCCGTTACCGATAAAGAGCTGTCAGGCTACCGCGAACTCGTAAGACGCCGGGTCCGGAGGGAACCACTGCAGTATATCACGGGAGTCCAGGAATTCTGGTCCATGGAATTCCAGGTGGATGCTCGGGTACTCATTCCCCGGCCGGAAACGGAAATCCTTGTGGAGCAGGCCCTGGCTTGTGCAAAAGAGAATAAAACGGATGAGGAATACTCGCACCGGCTCCTGGACCTGGGAACCGGGTCGGGCATCCTTGCCGTGTGCCTTGCAAGGGAACTTCCCGGGTGGGAAGTGTGGGCCACCGATATCTCGTCCGATGCCCTGGAGCTGGCCGAGCTGAATGCCGTAACACATGGAGTCGACAACCGTATCCGGTTCCTGCAGGGAGATTGTTTCGGGGCATTCAAGAAGGAGCGGGTCCTCTTCGACATCATCGTCTCGAATCCTCCGTATGTTGCCGAGGAGGAATATGGCGAGCTGCCCTCGGAAGTGAAGGATCATGAACCACACATTGCACTCGCGGGCGGGAGAGGAGGATGGGTATTCATAGAACAGATCCTGCGGGAGGCCCCGGATTTCCTGAGTCCCGGCGGCCGGCTGCTGGTGGAAATGGCGCCGGGGCAGACGGAGCGGGCCATGGAAATTGCACGCGAAACCCGGTGCTACGGTGAAATCCGTCGGATGCGGGATTACAGCGGGCAGCACCGGGTTGTGAGTGTCACGAGAGCGTGAATCGCGATCCAACGCTGTTGAGAATAAATGATTCAGGAAATTCTTGAGAAAACCGGTTGATGGCCTTCCATCCCGTACAATGCATAGGGACCAGAACGCGAGGGTCCAATTTCTTCAATTCCTGTATGGTATCTTCGATGATGGGTTCGAAGAAGGCGCCTGACAGGTGGAATCCCCCCAGGACCGCGTGCACATGCTCCTCACCGGTCAGTTTGGTTGCATATCGGAGTGTGTTTACGATTCCGGCGTGTGCACACCCTGAGACGACCACGAGCCCTTTCCCTTTCAGCTTCACCACGATGGCCTGATCATCCAGGATGGGGTCCTTTTCTATGGCGCCGTTTCTTTCCAGCAACGCGTTCGGAAGTCCCTTTTCAAAGGCGGTCGTGCGTTCCACCTCACCGGTGACAAGGGCCGTATCTCCGGCAATGAGGACCGGCTCTGCGCTCTCCATGATCCGGACGTTCCGTTTTTCCAGTTTGGACCTCTTCAGGGTATCGGGAAACAGGAGTTTCCGTCCGTCATCGAGAGCGAAATAACGGGGCGAAAGGAACGCATCGGGATGAACCACCAGGGAGACAGGGCCGGGTATCCTGTCGAGAAGGGAGTAAAGGGTTCCTCCGTGATCCATATGGCCATGACTCAGTACGACGGCCTCAATCTTAGTCGGATCGATTTCGAGCAGCTCCATATTGTGCAGCACCCCTTTGCTGCTGTACCCGGTGTCAAGGAGAAAGGTACGGCTTTCATCTTCTCTATGAAGCGTAACCAGGAGAGAGAGACCATGTTCCGCCAGCAGGGTGTCGGCAGGGATCCGGCCGCCCTTTGCGAGGGGAGGTCTGTAGACGACTTCCGTATTGGTGAGCAGGACATCTGCATAGTTGTCCATGAGGGTGAGCACCTCTACACGGTCCACTGCATGCAATAAAACCGGGGAATAATCCATTTTCTTTCCTCCTTCGAGTCTCGTGGTAAGTTATAAGAAAATTTGCGTTCACATCGAGCACGGAATTCCGTGATGATCGCACTGAATGTCAAAATCCAAAATCCAAAAGTCAAATCAATGTCAAATGTCAAATGACCAAATTGGGAAAAGTCCCCACTGTTCTCACGTACGCTGTTTCCTGTTGCTCCAGCAGGCATGTAGGCAGGAAGTGCTGTCATTGAGGCATTTGGATTTCATTTGACATTTGAACTTTGATATTTGTCATTTCCGGCGGAGACGTGTGATAACTTGCCAGAGATCTGCCACCTGCTTTCGTGTTTCTTCCAATCCTTTTTCATTACGGATCACGAAATCGGCATTTTCCATTTTTACATCGATCGGCAGTTGGGCCTTCAGGATATTTTCCGCCTGTTCACGGCTGATCGCATCCCTTTTCATGAGCCGTTCCGCCTGCATCTCCCTCGGGATATACACGACGAGGATTTTGTGCACGAGATCCTCAAGGTGCGTCTCAAACAGGAGCGGGATCACCGCCAGCACGACCGCGTGAGGATCCTTCCTCGCGATCTTCCTGATCCTGCTCAGGTAGAGATCCGCGATGAGCGGATGCGTGATGGATTCCAGTTTTTTCCTTTTTTCCGGATCGTGGAACACCAACCTTGAGAGCTTTTTCCTGTCGAGAGATCCGTTTTTGCGGAGTACCCGGGCGCCAAAGCATGCCACGATATCCTTCCACGCGGGCTTTTCAGGCTCCACCACCTCCCGTGCCAGGAGATCAAAATCAATGACAGGGGCCCCGAACCCCCGCATCATTTCGGCCACGGTGCTCTTGCCGCTCGCAATCCCGCCTGTGATCCCCAGGATCAGAATGTCGGCGAGATCCGGAAGATTGATCATCTTCGGCCTCCCGGATCCCAATTCCCCGGGTTCATGATTCCAGCCGGGTCCAGAAGTCCCTTGACCCTGGCTATGAGCTGCAGGGTATTGGGATCCATCCTTTCCATCGCCATTTCCTGTGCCCCCAGTTCACCTTTCCACACCATTCCACCCAGTTCATAGGTCAGCGCGTTTGATTCTGCAAGGGCTTTTCTGGCGTTCTCAATGTCCTTTTCGTCGGCCCTGTTAAAGGAATAATTGAACCCGAACATGATTCCCGGCCCCGGTAAGACCTGGTGGACATAAGAGCAGGCCATACCGTAGCGATGCGCGATCTCCATGCCCTTCCTCCAGGCCTCCGGAATCCTGTCTATGGGCAGGATGGCGCCTGTATACTCAAATCCCCCGCCCTTGCGGAAATCAGCGGCCAGGGCTGCCAGGGGAGGCACATCGAGGAATCTCTTCCTGAGGGAGGGATGGAGGTCT
>Ga0316583_10000563_pt1 | contig 11235 bp, 11 predicted proteins | sample J_170502JBrBrA_D_FD_204513 | JGI IMG/M metagenome (GOLD analysis project Ga0316583, IMG submission 204513) | Rhizosphere microbial communities from salt marsh grasses in Alabama, United States - J_170502JBrBrA | ecosystem: Host-associated > Plants > Roots > Rhizosphere | place: USA: Alabama... | reverse complement strand
TGAAGCTCTTCTTCTTTATTACACACAGAAGGTTTTTGCTCTCCTATTGCGGGATTTTCCACCTCGTGAAGTTACATGGCGGGCTCTACCCAACTCGACTCAGTTACATTAGGGACCAGGTGATGAAGTTCTGCTGTAGTTGGTGTGAAATGAGCTGATTCTAGTCTCGGAGGTCTTGTTGGTATGGAACCTACCTTTCCTCCGTGAAGGATTGTCTCCGATTTGCTTTTGGTTGAGAGTCGAGTGATGAAGCTTCTTATTCTGCCGTTAGTGAGAAGCAAGTCAACTCTATAGCCCTAGGTCGACCTTCGTTCAGCAAACTCCGTTGAATAAATCGTTGAGTAATATACTACGAGAGACGAAGAAAGATGTGTCAGAAAAGAAAGAGGTTAGGAGGAGTCGCTGGTCGGATAGAATCCTTAGTTTTTGAAGGACTTTAGATGAGAATATGCACTGAAAGAAAAAAGCATAGACCTGCCAGGAAGACACTTATAGCAGTAACGTCGAGACTAACGTCAGGGTTCTTTTCTGGAAGAAACGTATAGGGTATGTCGAGCAACTAGCTTGAAGGTCATATTCCGTTGGTCAGCAAGTAGGTAACAGGTTCTGTTTTCCCCTCTAGCAAGTGCAGGAAGGAAGCCTGGGAGTAGCACGCGGGCAACTCACTCATCCAATCTCTCGAGAGCGAGTCCTCATTCATGTGTAATTTCCTTCTCTTCTTTCTGGAGAGAAAAAGCGACTTCCTTGGATTCCTCACTTCCCCTCCTGACATGACAAGGCAGTTTTTCTCAAATCAATTGATCAGGAACGTGTTTTGAGCCCTTTGATAGGCTGGCTTGCCTTTACCTAGCGCCAGTATATAAAATGTCGTGTAGCTCTATTTGTCAACAGAAAGAAGAATCTACAGTAGATGAGGAAGGGCCTTATTGAAGCTAGCTGGAGCAAGCGTATTTCCAGGAATGAAGTGCCCTAGTGTAGAAAGAAAGTCCGGTAGTTCGCACCCTTGAGATTAACAGAGCGGGCTGGAGTGAGACAGAGGCATAGTCCCACAAAGCAAGCACTCCTCAGAGATAGGAGGTACTGGTACCGGCGTACAACACCACAAATGGTACCCGCATAACAAGCATGAACTGCAGAAACCTACTGACCCAGTGGAGATTGGAAGGACTGCTCTGGACTATCTGATATATTACTTGATGGATGGACTGCAGGAACCGTAATTACACACCTGGAGTTCGCGTAATTGATGGAACACCTTTCACAAATTACACAACCGAACTGAAGACGCCGAAAGAAGTCCTTCTCATCGAAACTACAACGTGTGTACAGCCAGGAGAGGCATTGATTCCACTCACTGCGGGACTTAATAGAGTGGCTGCTTCATTTCCCTTGGCTCATTTCCCTACTTGACCACCTGTCTGTCTATCAAGCAGGTAGCTAGATTCGGTAGAAGACTTCTCCGTGGAAGCTTGACATGAAACCTCCTTTCCCGAATAAAAGAAAACTTCCTCCTCTATATCGGAAGACGGAAATGCGCCGAAGGAAGGATTTCGAACACACAGATCAGAAGATCGTACTGCTGGCAAGCGAAGACAGATGCCGATAACGAAGTATATTATAGACAAGACTCTCGAGCAGGGCTTGTTCTTCCAGTCTCAGAATCAGCACTGGTCCTTGCCTTTAGAAAACTCAGCCTCGAGTTCACCCATACAGAAATGGTACGAGAGAAAAGACCAAAGATGACTCCAAGGAAAGTGGATTTGCCAAGCCCGGGAACCTTCTTTTCTTCCCTCTATTGATTCCTCGGATCTGAAGAAGCAGATTCTCATTGAAAAAAACAGAAAGAATAAAGAGCAGTGGACACTGAAAAAATTCCAAGGTCATCCTTGAAATTCCACCACCAAACAACCTACGCTAACTAAAAGGGCTAGAAAGAAGAAAGACAACCTTCATCAGAATCATCTCAAACCTACCTATCAGGAAGGTGTCAATCTCAACTAGGCAACTGCAGGATAGTGTCAGCAGTATGAGGTTAGAAGAATTCCCTATCCTCGGATTAATTCCTCATCTCTGGGGTTAATTAGATATATTATTCAACAATATGTGGGCTGAGCATGTCATTAGTGCTCAGAACAAAATCTTCAATACTAGTGGTCTCATCAGGAATGCTAAATATTCAATAACCTACTTTTCCACCGTGGTACTCCACGCAGACCAAAAGACACCTATCAATTGGTCCCATGGGATTGGTGGAAACTAATGGGATGTACATAAGAGATTTCACATCCGTAACCAAGTCTTTCATTCCCCCCATGCTTTTTTTCTGTTCTGGCGCACTTGTTTTCCCGTTTACGCGTTTTGAGATAGGACTGAGAGGCTGCCGAGAAAGCATCAGTCCGTGTTCACACTTAGATTTCTTCCTTCCTACAGTTTTCTTGTTCCAAGGCATAAGAAATCCTCCGGTAACGATGGTCAAACACACTGAAAATTCTCACCTGCTACTGATTCAGACACATATGAACTATTATATATAGTACCAGCAACTCTGATAGTAATGATCATACTGATGATGAAAAGAAGCCTCTGATACACTGATTTAGAAATCACATCCAAGCTCACTACTCATGCAATGAAGAGCGGACCGATGAAAGAGTTTTGTCACTTGGAAAGCTGTGTTTCAAACACGTATCTAATGAACTAAAGAGAAGCGACCCCTTCCACCCAGCTACATAATGGATTTCGCCCATCAATTTGTTTCAGTTTACCATGACAAATCCTTTGTCTTTCAAGCCTCGGTTTATTCGTTTGATTCTGGAAAGCGCCCTTCATCCTCAGATTTCGGGCGGTAGCATATCCCGACGTCGAATAAGAAATCTAATTATAGCTCGTGAACACCCCCTTTTTGGTATTTGGAACCCGTGTTTTTCACATCATTTGTACCATTTGCATTCTTCAAAGTTCCTAGTTTTGTCAGTGAGAGGTGCACATCATTGGCTATACATTCACTTGACTCGCTGAGGATAATGAACTCCTCGCTCACGCGCATATGCGTCCGAATCAATTGCATTTCTAGCCCCTCTGGAGATTATGGGGAATCTGCTCGCCCCTTAGCCCCTGCCTCAACTTCGCTCGGCTGACTCGTATGCTTCCCGGCGCGGTTGCCTACCCTCTTGTATTATAGGTAGGGGTCAATAGCTTTTGCCTTCTCATCCTTTTTTGATCCTAAGCTCGATTGAATCTGTCAAATAGAGCTCCTCCAGACAGATTTTTTGATGCATTTCAAAACCCTAGGGAAGATGCGTTTTCGATCAGCCCGCCCAGAATAGTACCTGTAGCAATGCTTAATAGGTTTCTCCACTGGTGATTTCCTCCTTGTTGACATGAGAAAAGAGCCCTAGCCTTCTTTGCTTCGCTCTAGTAGGCTATCAAGTTATACCAGGGGCATCTGTTTCGTAGGGTTCATATTCATCTCGATTTCCTTTGCTATATGTCGCTTTGTCTTGAATACGAATTTCATTGGAAGTTCCAGCAGGTTCTAGAAAAGCAATTGCCTCGAGACCTGATTCCCGGCGCCTCTGGCGAATCGACTGGATCGTTCTCCCTCATTGTTGGTACCAAAAAGAAGACGTTTAGCATCTCTTCTTCCACACGAGCTTTCTCTGGCCTCTGATTCGTATGGCCAGAATTGGTCCTTGATGTTGAATGAAGGCAAATCGGTGGACTCCACGTCCCAGCGAAGCGGTACCTGTCGAATTGAATTACTTCCTTTAGCTCGACAACAAAAAGACCTGCTTTGTCGACCAAGAACTTCATTGTTGATCCATGTCATTTCCAGACATTGGTGAATCTTGATGGGGGGACCAATTCCAAAGAGTATAATGAAAAAGGTGGGACAGGCATTTTCTTCTTCCAAATTGATGAGATCGAAAGTCATCGGTATTAGCAGACAGGGAAAGGAGAGGTTGCTGTATACTTAGTGAGCGAAGCTATTGACTCAGGCTGATGTTTTTGATGCAAGTAATATCGTATATGGAGTCGATGGCTCGACGCTTCTTTCCTTGGTAATTGAACTCGACCTCTGGTACGGAAAGATCTGAGAAATAGGCTGCTGCTTCTGAAACAAGGGAATAAACAGCCAGAAAATGCCACTTCTTCTTGTCTTTCACCGGGCACAGACATAGCCAACTCTCGAAAGGGCAATCAAGTGATTATGGAGAAGGAAATAAGGGAGAACGAGGTTGATTAAAGCTTTGGGTGGGGGGTCATCATTCTCCACCAGTGGCATGTGAAGATGCAAGCGAACCAGATGGATGGACAAGGTCTTCAAAGGTTGGTTTTCCCTATTCACTAGGCAACTCTTCGTCTTCAGCCAATCACGTGTGAACAAAAACCACCGAATAATCTTCCCAAGGCCTTTGCCGCGGAAACAACTTCAACTGAGGCCGGCCAATTCAACCAGGGATGGAAAGCTATACGAATCACAACCAAGTCTCCGTCTTTTTGAACTTATAGCCCCTCTGAGTCAGAGACGGGAAATCTTGCTTTCGTCAAAGGCCAGTACTTATACGAAGGCAGCCAGGGACTCTTTTTCATCTTCAAAGAGGTCGGTCAGGAAGGAGGGAAATTGATGAGATTGGAAATTTCTGAGATTTCTGCGAAGCTAGACAAAAAGGTGAAAAGAGGGAAGCGCCCTCGCTCCAGCGAGGGTCAGAACACCCTGAACACAATGAATGGGGCACGTTGTGATAACTTAGGAAACTGAGTCCGTGGAAAGAAAGCGTCGAAATCAAGATTCTTCTGGGAAGGAAGGAAGCTGAGATTAGACCAGAGGCATAGCGTGCTAGAACTTCTTACTTAGTTAATGGATTGACTACCATAAAAGTCAGCGAGATCCCAAATCGGCATCACCCAATACTATATCTGCTGGGTAAAGGGTAGTCGTGAAAGAGCCTAGTACCTTTGGCTGACTTATGCTACGGAAAAGGACGATCGAACGGACTGACTACTGCTCGTCTCCAGTTCGCGCCAGAATGGGAATTTCTGCGTCCGAACGCACTCCATGCTCCGTTCCAACGCACCTGATCAGATTGGAATTTCCAGCTCCTGACATTCCCCCCTCCTTCAAATCATCCTTGTCCTCAAGGACAAATTGAGGAAACTGCCCTGCCAATACCTATCCTCCCATGTGGCCTCTTCGTCCGGAAGATTAGACCATCGCACTAATAATTGTGTTGCCGGTCTATTCCTCTTGTTAACCAACCTTCGATCTAATATAGCTACGGGTTCCACCTTCATCTTTCCTTCCGGTCCGACGGCGGGGTAGTTGGGGGGTAACATTTCTAAACTTCCCAAAGCACTTCTTCAATTGCGACACATGCACTACAGGGTTTGGGTCGAGTAAATTGAACTTATAAGCCACTTCACCAATTCTTTCAATTATCTCAAAAGGCCCGTCTTAGATTGCAACTTCTAATTGGATCTCCCCGCTACGGAGACTTGTCTATAGGGTTTGAACTTCAAATATACCCAATCCCCAACTTTCAAACTCCTCTCGGTCCTATTTGCATCGGCGAATTTCTTCTTTCTTGACCTCAGATTTTCCTTGAATTGCTTTAGAGCCCCTTGTCTCTCATTTAGGACCTCATTAACCGCCTCAACCCTACATTTCGGAATGGACCCCATGGGCAATTGCGGGGGAGCGTATCCATAAAGAGCCTCGAACGGGGTAGTTTTGATAGAGGCGTGATAAGTGGTGTTGTACCACCATTCGGCTAAGGGTCAGAAATTTGCCCACTTCTTCGGTTGATTAGATGCTAAACACCTGAAATAGTTCTCAATACATTGATTGACCCTCTCGGTTTGTCCATCGGTTTGGGGAAGCGGTACTCAAATTCCATTTCACCCTCAATTTGTCAAATAACTCCCTCCCAAACAAAAGAGCTAGTGAAGATGGGCGCTGGGTAGGCTCGCTCGCATTCAAATTCCAGTGATGGAGATCGAGATCTAGATTCTGCTGAAAAAGAAGCAGGGCTAGCAGTATAAGCTGTACGGGTTGAAGTTGACCCACCAGTCTTCTCCCCGCAACATGACTCAAAGCTGAGACAAATGCGTCAGCTTTCAGTTCAAGATCCGGATTCTCCTTTCTTTCAAATAAGAAAGAGAGGCCTGGGTAGCTCAACAAACAGGAGTCCCATACTATGAATAGGTAGGGTAGCTTGGATAAATCCTCTTTTGCACACGCATGACAATCGTTTGTTCAGGCTTTTTCTCTGGCTTCGATTCATCTCTCTCATCGAATACATTTAGCAACGAACCGGGTGAGTCCTCTTCTCTTTCACTAACATAACTTGTACTCAATGCTAGCCCCTCCCATTCAAAACTGCCAATGGAAGGAATTTCACCTTTTCAGCCAAGGCAATACAAGAAGTGAAGAACTGACTGAAAAGAAATGGATTCGCAGGGCAAGGAGATTGATTCTTTCGGTAAGGACTTCGTTCGCGCTCCCACAACGGGGAAGGCTCGTATCAGTACACGTAGCTATCAAGTCGAAATACGTAGAACTTCCTATCTACTAGATATCCAATTTCCTAGTTATTTGCTTCATTGGTCATTCTTATTCCCCTCATCCGATCAGTCCTTCCCACTTGAGAAGGCATTCAATCAGCCAGAAAGTAGTTAGTTGAAAGGATTGGTGAAATCAGAGAAAGGTGCCTATGTGGCTTTTGTCAGAGCGCCAGTGCCCTCCTCACTTACTTAGTAGACTCATTTCCTCATTAAGGGACGATCCCTCTAATCAATAAGGGAGGTCTCAAGGTCAAGCCTCATACTCTTCCTTTGCTTCACTTTCTTTCCGGAGACTATGAAATCACATCCCTTGCTCTTTGTCCTTTACGGGAGTTCCAGCCTCTCCTTTATGGTTGATGTGAGTTCCGACTGAAAAGCAATTCACCGAGAAAGTCCAACCTTGCCTTGGCTGTGTGGAGGAGGCATCTTTCCCGCATCTGACTCATTGAACCTTCTACTCGTCTTCTGTCTGGCAGGAAGTTATGGAGTGGCGGTGTGCTGGCTGTGTCTCACATGCGAAGGAAGCCAACTAGCTTTGATATACGAGACTATGGGACTGGTCTGACTCTTGGCTAGCCACTCTGAACAAGGCTTCCTTTCAACTCTCTCTTACTTCTTGACCTGCATTCGATCAACATCCCTGGATAGGTATACCATTTGACAGCTTAGCTTAGGTAGGCGGTAGCCCTATAGCATGCCTGAAATCGGCAATACACATTATTTGGTGTAATTGAGATAGAACCATGTCAGACCCCGTGGAATGTAGAGACAGAAAAGGGCTAGTGTGAAGATCAATTTGTCTGTTCGCCGTGTGTACAACAACCTCATTCTTTCGTGACGTCAGATAGCTACTGATTAATAGGAACAGGAGGAAAGCTTCAGATGAGCTTCAGATGAGCGTTTATTTTCGTCGACTTTTTCCTAGATCTAATTCCAGTTTCTTATTACGTAATGGACAAGCCATAAAATCAGAAGTTTTCAGCTTAGGGAAAGAGAAGTTCTTATTGGATACAGGAATAGGTAGCCCCAAAACGTGTCAGAAAGGTGAGCTTATATATCAGTGTGTTCCAAAAAAGCAACGAGTCACCAATAAGGTGGGATACTTTCATGTCAAAGCTGGTGAATCACTGATCAAAACGCGCATTTCTGAGAGATTCTTCCTCGAGATATTGGCCGGTAATTCAAAGATCAAAGAGCGAGCTGCCGCCAGCTTGAATGATTTGGATTACGCGGAAGGTTCACCCCTTATTCTTCCACGAAGATTAAGACAAAAACGAGCTTGGATAGAACTGCAGAATAAGTGGCGAACGAGAGAAAAAGTCAGAGGCTTGATTCTGAAAAAGATCAAAGGAGGTTTTTCAGTAGGCATCGCAGGTTTCATTAGTTTTCTTCCATTCAACCATAAGAGAAGGCTAGAGAGTCAGCGTTTCGTCATTAGGACCATGAACCTCAAAAGGAGGCAAATCTGTCGTCTAATTGACTTGTGATTTATGTATGAGACAAAAGGCTAAAAGAGAGTTGTGATATTTATGGTCCCTTAATCCATTTTGGAAAAGATATCAACGAAGGTAGAATTGCTAGTGATCTATTCAGGAAAGTCGTCTTTGAGGTTTGGATACTTTCTACCGCTAAGGGGTTCTCTTTCAGAAAGAAGTCGAAAGAGAACTCTTACCACTGGATTCCCCCATTGATGTGTCGACAGGACTTTGATCAAAAATCATATTGGAACCCCTCTGAAAAGAGCGAGCAGATTCTGTGTGTTTGCCTCCTGAATTGCTACCACCCGTCATCGAGACAAGAGAATTCCTCATTGGGATTTTGGATTGAGTAGATAGTGGGAGCGAAAAAGGAGATTGGAACTCATAACTTTCAGAACCAAGCTGCTCAAACTAATGCGCCGCTAGGCTGTGAACTTTGAAGGGGTAGATAGCAATCCAAGCCTTATACCCTCAACCAATAGAAATGCTGCAAATAACTTGAGAAGTGCCTAGAGAGTTCCTACGAAAAGATACTACATCATCATCGATAAGCTGAGCTCCACCCGCATAAGCATTTCCATTTGAGAGCTGCAAATTGGCTTGTGCGTAGGGATGCTTTTGTGAGAAAAGTACTACTCCCGGTTTGGATCAAAAGAATATACTGCTGAACCTATTGACTGACTACTTTAATAAACTACTCGCTATAAAGCCCTCAAGCTAGCTCTCACTAACAAAGCCAGTGAAATCTCTATTAGCCCATAGGGTATACTCTCAACCATTACTTGCCCTTTACTAGATTGTCTGAAACTTGTCTGATTGCTGCTTTGTCTTAGTGCTTGACTTGTCTTCTGAATTGTCTATTAATAACAAAAAAGGAAATTGGAAGCTTGCTGGTTTTTAGGGCCAGCAATTCTTCAATGTTTTGATTAGTTATCATGCAAGTATCCACAGTTTCAATGGTAGAATGTCAGTGAAATGCCATAAGGGTAAATACCAGTCGAACTTTGAAATGCTTAACATCAGCTAGTTGCTCTAGTGCCAATATCAGAAGTTCTTAAATGAGCTTTAGCTCGAATACCAACATCAGCTCTCTTGCAGACCCTGCTTGCAAATAGAGAACCAACTTCATAGTTAGAGCTAGCAGCAGAGGCTAGAGCAGCATATGATCCATCAGTGGCAGAGCCAGATGCAGTAGTTCCTATGGTTGACCCTGAACAAGTAGTTGAAGCAACAGTAGACCCAGCATTTAGAGAGCGGGACCACCCTGCAAAGACATGGGGAAAGCGGACGGCATCGGCAGAAAGGCAAGCAAAGGCGTAGGTAGCCAAATGGTCTAGTCCCTGCCAGAGAACAACTGCAGCTGAGACGAGAGCTGACAAGTGGAGGACGATGCTATAAAGATCTCCTGACCTTATTCCTCACCGACAATGCTCTCTTGTGGTGTGGTGGCGTCGGCGAAGTGGAGAAATTGAACAAGGTACGTTCACCTTGGGATGAAAGAAAGATATTAAGATGCACTTCTACCCAGCCCGATACGAAGCTCAGGAAAAATGACGTTGCCCGAGCCTGCCTGCCTCCTTCAAACCTTCCTTCATTCAATGCTTGACAGCCTTCCTTTTGTTCCGGTTACGAGTGAGCTTGGGGTTGGAGTTGCGCCGCTCGACTAGAAGAGTCCATAGCGGGATCATGCCAAAAAGGTTCAGTCATTTTGTGGAATTGATATACAGAGTCGCGGGGACAGCTACATATTCCGAAAGCTTGACTACTGTCTTCTGGGGGAAAGTACCTATCTTGAAATAAGTCCTGAAAGGCTTGGTTATGGTAGTCCTAGGTCTATAAGACGTAGGCTTATCAAGCGGAGGGAATTGCATAGTAAAGAGGAACTCAGTGCTGGTGATCGGAGCGTGGGGAACTCAGGCCTCAGGGTCCTTTATATCAAATCTTCCGAGAATGCACTTTCGGAATTACAACGCGCCGCAGCCCTTTAAGCACCTCTTCACCTGCCAGCACTAGCCTAGAGAAAAGAGGTTCTCAATGTACCGTAGGACCCAGGAAGTCATCTCTGTTCAGACTGACGCATGAGCGACGTCGAACTATTCATCGGGCTGCCCCTATTATGCTTCTTTCCCGTCTTGCCGCAATAAGCACGACGCATTTAGCTCTACTCTCTGAGTCCTTCCTGGATGGAGTTCGTTCAATCTTTTCTCGAAGCCTCTTGCTTATTACTAAGGCGCCAGTCAACAACATTATTTATTGAGGTCAAAGAAGTCAATCTTCGTCAAAGAAGAGAACAAGCTTTCAGAACTGAGGAGAGTATAGAACAAGAAAGATCATCCCTCAAGAGGTAGATTAGAGAAAAGTACAGGTTCGCCGGGGAAGACTATAGGTAATTGGAGTATTGCCTCATTCATTCCAGTAAGCAATAGGTAGGTCATTGTAGAGGTAGGCCAGTCATAGGAGAGTAGCAAGCACTCTCTCAGAGTATAGAACTCTCACCACAAGCAATAATTGGAAGAAGAGTCTAACCAATAATCAGTATGGTTACAGGTATTGAATAGTTGATAAGGTCACGAAGTACTACAATCTGTCAGAGAATTAGTCTTTGTTTTGGAATAAGAGTGGATAACTATGCCGAGCAATAGCGAAATCTATGCCTTAGGAGGGGATAAGAAGCCATGATCTGGAAGATGAATGAAGAGTTCACTTTCCATAATGAAACTTCGCTTTTGAATGGAATCAGAGACCAGGCTCTCTCTTAGGAATGTCTGCCTTACCCAAAATTGCGTTTCAGGTTATGAATTTCATCTTCCTAATATGAGAATATCAAGTCATCCTGTTTTCTTTCTCTTTATCACAGGATCTGTAACATTTTGCAAATAGTTAGGCTAACTCAAAGGCGCCGGTCCTCTAGTTTCTATTCCAAAATCAAAAAGTCAAAAGAGGTGGCCATTGCTGACTTCATAAACGCCTGCTTCCTACTAACTGAACACAGACAAATTCTTCAGGGAGTATGAAACTCTCGGGCTCTACTTTGAGAATTTGATCCCATCCCTTTTTTCTTCCGGCAACCAAACAAACCTTCCAACCTGCCAGACTGCCAGATTGAATTGGTATAGCTTTTGATTGAACTAATAGTATCTCAGTCAGATAGTTAGTATATAAGTTCAAACACTTCCTTTCGATCCAATAATTC
>Ga0316583_10000562_pt1 | contig 11235 bp, 10 predicted proteins | sample J_170502JBrBrA_D_FD_204513 | JGI IMG/M metagenome (GOLD analysis project Ga0316583, IMG submission 204513) | Rhizosphere microbial communities from salt marsh grasses in Alabama, United States - J_170502JBrBrA | ecosystem: Host-associated > Plants > Roots > Rhizosphere | place: USA: Alabama... | reverse complement strand
GCGATGCTGCTGCGCGAGCCGGAAGACCGCGAGCAGCTGCTCGAGCTGCTTCGCTCGGCGCACCAACGCGACCTGCTCGACGCCGACGCCCTGTCGATCATCGAGGGCGCGCTCACCGTATCGGAGATGCAGGTGCGCGACATCATGATTCCGCGCGCGCAGATGGACGTGATCGACATCAACGAGCCGGTCGAGAGCTTCATTCCCCAGCTGATCTCGGCCGCCCACTCGCGCTTTCCGGTCATCGATCAGAACCGCGACGACGTGATCGGCATCCTGCTCGCCAAAGACCTGCTGCGCTACTACGCCGGCGAAGAGGAGTTCAACGTGCGCGAGATGCTGCGGCCCGCGGTCTTCGTGCCGGAATCCAAGCGCCTCAACGTGCTGCTGCGAGAGTTCCGCGCCAGCCGCAACCACATGGCGATCGTGGCCGACGAGTACGGCGGCGTCGCCGGACTGGTCACCATCGAGGACGTGCTGGAGCAGATCGTCGGCGAAATCGAGGACGAATACGACTTCGACGAGGCGAGCGACAACATCCTCGCCGAATCGAGCGGCCGCTTCCGCGTCAAGGCGCTGACCCAGATCGCCGACTTCAACGCCGCGTTCGGAACCCGCTTGTCCGACCAGGAGGTGGACACCATCGGCGGGCTGGTGATCGCGGAGCTCGGCCGCCTGCCCAAGCGCGGCGAGACGGTCACCCTCGACGGCGTTCGGCTGCAGGTGCTGCGCGCCGACAGCCGCCGCGTGTACACCCTGCTGGTCGAAAAGCCGAAGTGAATGCGCGCCGGGAAGCGGCGATCGCCCTGCTGGCCGGCGCGGCGACCGTCGGCGCGTTCGCGCCGCTCGGCCTCTATCCCCTCGCCCTGCTCGGCTTCGCCGCGCTGATCCATCTTTGGATCGAGGCGCGGCGGCCCGCTGCGGCGTTCCGCATCGGGTTCCTGTTCGGGCTGGGACTGTTCGGTTGCGGCGTATCCTGGGTCTACGTCAGCCTGCACCGTTTCGGCGCCATGCCGGCACCGCTCGCGGCGATCGCCACCCTCGGCTTCTGCGCCATTCTGGCTCTCTATCCTGCGCTGGCCGGCTGGCTGCAGGCACGCGTTCCGGCGCCGCAGGCGATCCGCGCGGTGTTCGTCATCCCCGCGCTCTGGACGTTCACCGAGTGGCTGCGCGGCTGGGTGCTGACCGGCTTTCCCTGGCTCTCGGCGGGCTACGCCGGCGTCGACACCCCTCTCGCGGGATTCGCACCGCTCGCCGGCGTGTACGCGATGTCGCTCGCCACGCTCGTCTGCGCCGGGCTGCTCTGGTGCATGGCGCGCGGCCGGGCGCGCTGGCGCGCCGCCTTCGCGCTGCTCGCGGTGCTCGCCGCGGGCTGGGCCTTGCGCCAGCTCGAATGGACCGCGCCGTACGGTGCGCCGTTTCGGGCCGCCATGCTGCAAGGCGACGTTCCGCAAGACTTGAAATTCGATCCCGAGCGGTACGCAAAGACGCTCGAGACCTACGCCCGCCTCGCCGGGCAGAGCCGCGCCAAGCTGATCGTGCTGCCCGAGACCGCGCTGCCGCGTTTCCTCGACAGCATCGACCCCGCGTACCTGCAGCACCTCGCCACCATCGCGCGGCGCAACGGCGGCGACATGCTGCTCGGCGTGCCTTACCGCGCGGGTCCCGGCGAGTACTACAACAGCGTGATCAGCCTGGGCAGCTCGCCCTCGCAGATCTACAACAAGGTTCATCTGGTTCCGTTCGGCGAGTTCGTGCCCCCGGGATTCGGCTGGATCGTGCGGATCCTGTCGATTCCGCTCGCCGATTTTTCGCGCGGCGCGCCCGACCAGAAGCCGCTCGCCGTCGCCGGGCAGCGGGTGGCGGTCGACATCTGCTACGAAGACGCCTACGGCGCGGCGATCGCGCGCGCGCTTCCCGCCGCGACCCTCCTGGTGAACGTCTCCAACGTCGCCTGGTTCGGAGACTCGCTCGCGCCGGCCCAGCATCTCGAGATCGCCCGCCTGCGCGCGCTCGAGACCGGACGCATGATGCTCACCGCGACCAATACCGGCATCACCGCCGCGATCGGACCGCACGGCCACGTGCTCGCGCGCCTGCCCGAGTTCGTCGTTGCCAGCCTGGAAGTCGAAGCACAGGGCTACACCGGCACGACGCCATACGCGCGCACGGGCGACTGGCCCGCGCTCGCGGCGGCGCTCGCGCTGCTCGCGCTGGCCTATCTCGTCGCGCGCGCGAAGCGAAGCCGGTAAAATCCGCGGCTTCCGATGCTCACCTTTCAGCAGCTCATCCTTAAGCTCAACCAGTTCTGGGATCGCCAGGGCTGCGCGCTGCTGCAGCCCTACGACATGGAAGTCGGCGCGGGAACCTTCCATACCGCGACCTTCCTGCGCGCGATCGGCCCGGAGCCGTGGAAGGCGGCCTACGTGCAGCCCTCGCGCCGGCCCAAGGACGGCCGCTACGGCGAGAACCCGAACCGGCTGCAGCACTACTACCAGTACCAGGTCGTGCTGAAGCCCTCGCCCGCGGATATCCAGGATCTCTACCTCGAATCGCTCGGCGCGCTCGGAATCGATCCCAGGGTGCACGACATCCGCTTCGTCGAGGACGACTGGGAATCGCCTACGCTGGGCGCCTGGGGGCTGGGCTGGGAAGTGTGGCTCGACGGCATGGAGGTCACCCAGTTCACCTACTTCCAGGAAGTGGGCAGCCTGACCTGCAAGCCGGTGCTGGGAGAAATCACCTACGGCCTCGAGCGCCTCGCGCTCTACCTGCAGGGCAAGGAAAGCATCTACGACCTGGTCTGGACCCCGGGCGTGAGCTACGGCGACGTCTACCACCAGAACGAGGTCGAGCAGTCGCGCTACAACTTCGAGCTCTCCAACGCCGACATGCTGTTCGGGCACTTCTCGCAGTTCGAAGCCGAGGCGAAACGCCTGATCGAGGCGCAGTGCGTGTTGCCCGCCTACGAGATGGTCATGAAGTGCTCGCACGCCTTCAACCTGCTCGATGCGCGCGGCGCCATCTCGGTCACCGAGCGAGCCGCCTACATCGGCCGCGTGCGCGCGCTCGCGCGCGCCGTCGCGCAGGCTTACTACGAATCGCGCGAGCGGCTCGGCTTTCCGATGGCGAAGGGCGGTTCCTGATGCAGGCGAGCCTTCTCGTCGAGCTGCTGACCGAAGAGCTACCGCCCAAGTCGCTGCGCCGGCTCGCCGACGCCTTCGCGGATCAGGTGGTATCGGACATCGTCAAGTATCGACTGACGGACCCCAACCCAGAATTTCGTAGGTTCGCGACCCCCAGAAGACTCGCCGTGCTTGTGTCCGGAGTACGCGCCAAGGCGCCCGACTCCGATCACTCCGTAGAAGGCCCGCCAAGTTCGAACCCGAAAGCGGTCGAGGGCTTTGCAAGAAAGCACAAGCTTGCCCCCGAGTCCCTGGAACGGCGCCAAACGGCCAAAGGCGAGATCGTGGTCGCGAATTTCACTCTTCCCGGCGCGGAGCTCGATGCGGTCCTCGCGCTGGTCGTCGAACAGGCGCTCGGCAAGCTCCCCGTGGCGAAGACGATGCGCTGGGGCGACGGCGAAGCGCAGTTCGTGCGGCCGGTGCACGGCCTGGTGATGATGCACGGCGCGCGCGTCGTGCCGGGCACGGTGCTCGGCGTTTCGGCGAGCGGCACCACGCGCGGGCATCGCTTCATGGCCGTCGGCCCGATCGCGCTCAAGAGCGCGCACGAGTACGAGGCACGGCTGCGCGACGACGGCATGGTGATCGCCGACTTCGCCGCGAGACGGGCGGAGATCGAGCGTCAGCTCGGGACGCAGGCCGGGCAGCTGAAGGCGAGGCTGGGCGAGTTCGCCGACCTGCTCGACGAGGTCACGGCGCTGGTCGAGCATCCCAGCGTCTACGTGGGGGGCTTCGATCCCGCGTACCTGGAAGTGCCGCAGGAGTGCCTGATCCTCACCATGCAGCAGAACCAGAAGTACTTCCCGCTCTTTGACGAAAGCGGCAGGCTGCAGCCGAAGTTCCTCATCGTCTCCAACATGCGGGTCGACGACCCGCGCCACATCATCGACGGCAACGAGCGGGTGGTGAGGCCGCGGCTGGAGGACGCGCGCTTCTTCTACGACCAGGACCGCAAGTCGCGCCTGGAGGCGCGCGTGCCGCGGCTCGCCCAGGTCGTCTGGCACAACAAGCTGGGCAGCCAGCTCGAGCGCGTCGAGCGGATCCAGCTGCTCGCGGGCCGCATCACGCGCGAGCTCGGCGCCGACGCCGCGCTCGCCGAGCGCGCGGCGTGGCTGTGCAAGGCTGACCTTCTCACCGGCATGGTCGGCGAGTTTCCCGAGCTGCAGGGCGTCATGGGACGCTACTACGCGCGGCACGACGGCGAGCCCGCCGAAGTCGGCGACGCGATCGAGGCGCACTACCTCCCCCGCTTCGCCGGCGACCGGCTGCCGCAGGGCCCGATCGCCGCTGCGGTCGCGCTCGCGGACAAGCTGTGTTCGCTGGCCGGCCTGTTCGGCATCGGCGAGCAGCCGACCGGGGAGAAGGACCCCTACGGTCTGCGCAGAGCCGCTCTGGGAATTCTCAGGATCGTCGTCGAGAACCGGCTTCCCCTCGCACTGGATCGGCTGCTGAGAGGCGCATTCGACGTATTCGGTGCGCAGGACCGGAACGCGCAAGCGAACCTCGAGACTTTCATCTTTGAGCGCTTCTTCGGCTACCTCAAAGACCAGGGATTCTCGACGCTGCAGGTCGAGGCCGTACTCAGCCGTCGTCACCCCGAGATTCGGCTGGCGCCGCAGCAGCTCGACGCGGTCAAGGCATTTGAGGCGTTGCCCGAAGCCGAGAGTCTCGCGGCAGCAAACAAGCGAATACGCAATATCCTGCACAAGTCGCCGCCGGCGACGGCAGACCTCTTTTCCGAGTCCCGGCTCGTCGAGCCGGCGGAGCGGGCGCTCTACGACGCCTTCCAGAAGGTTGATGCCGACGCGCAGTCCAAACTCGAGCACGAGAAATTTACGGACGCACTTTGCTTGTTGGCCGCCCTCAAGGCGCCTGTCGACGACTTCTTCGACCGCGTCATGGTCAACGTCGAAGACTCGCAGCTTCGCAACAACAGGCTGCTGCTGCTCATGCAACTGGATAGCGCGATGAACCATGTCGCCGACATATCGAGGCTCGCGAAGTGAAATTCGTGATTCTCGACCGCGACGGCACGATCAACCACGACAGCGACCAGTACATCAAGTCGCCCGAGGAATGGAAGCCGATCAAGGGCAGCATGGAGGCGATCGCGCGCCTCACCCAGGCGGGCTACCGTATCGTGGTCGCCACGAACCAGTCCGGGATCGCGCGCGGGCTGTTCGACATGACGACGCTCAACGCGATCCACAACGCCATGCACCGCGCCGCGGCCCAGGCGGGCGGCCGCATCGACGCGATCTTCTTCTGCCCCCACGCGGCCGATTCCGACTGCGAATGCCGCAAGCCCAGGCCGGGAATGCTGCTCGAGATCGCGCGCCGCTTCAACGTGCCGCTGGAAGAGGCGTACATGGTCGGCGACGCGGTTCGCGACATGCAGGCCGCCGCCGCGGCGGGCGCCAGGCCGGTTCTCGTGCTCACCGGCAAGGGCAGGAAAACGCAGGCCGCGGGAGACCTGCCGCAGGGCACGCTCGTATTCGACGATCTCGCGGCGTTCGCCGAGCACATCGCGCCGTGACGCTGCTGCGCTCGAGCCTGTTCGCGCTGGCGCTGGTGCTGATCACGCCGCCCTACGCCGTGATCGCGCTCGCCACCTTTCCGCTGCCGCCGATCGCGCGCAACCGGATCATCTCCGGCTGGTCGCGAATGGTGGTGTGGCTCGCGCGCACGCTGTGCGGCATCCGCTGGCAGGTCGAGGGCCGGGAGCACCTGCCGCAGCGCCCGGCGGTGATCCTCGCCAAGCACCAGTCGGCCTGGGAAACGATGGCCTTCCAGGTCATCTTCCCGCCGCAGGTCTACCTGCTCAAGCGCGAGCTGCTGTGGATTCCCTTCTTCGGCTGGGGGCTCGCGCTCACCAGCCCGATCGCGATCGACCGCTCGCGCGGAGCGGCGGCGCTGCGCCGCCTGGTGAGGCTGGGCAAGGAACGGATCGAGCGCGGTTTCTGGGTGGTCGTCTTTCCCGAGGGGACTCGCATCCCCCCGGGGGAGCGGCGCAAGTACCAGCCGGGCGGCGCGATGCTCGCCGAGCACTGCGGCGCACCGGTGGTGCCCGTGGCGCACAACGCGGGACTGGTGTGGCCGCGCAACGCCTTCATCAAGCGCCCCGGTACGATCACGGTGCGCATCGGACCGGCGATCGACAGCGCGGGGCGCGACGCCAAGACCATCAACGCGATCGCCGAACAGTGGATCGAAGAGCAGCAGAAGACGCTTTGCCCGAGCAGCTGAGCCTCTTCGACGAAGCCAGCCCCGAGCAGCGCATCGTGACCTACCGGTTCACGCGCTCGAAGCGCCGCACCATCGGCCTCACGGTCGACGCCTCGGGCCTGTCGGTGCGGGCCCCGCACCGAGCCCCCTGGCGCGAGATCGAGGCGTTCCTGCGCGAAAAGCACCACTGGATCGTCGCCAGGCTGAGCGAGTGGGCCGCGGCGCCGCCGCCGGCCGTGATCCGGGGCGCAAACGGCGAGGTGCTGCCGCTGTTCGGCGAACAGGTCGCGCTCGAGGTGCGCGAAGGGCATGGCAACGTGGCGCGCAGCGCCACGCGCGTCGTCGTCTCGGCGCCTGCCGAGCGGCGCGCCGGGCTCGTGCTCAGGCTGCTCGTCGAATGGCTCAAGCGGCAAGCCTTGACCGCCCTCGCCCCGCGCGCCGCCCACTATGCGGCCCGGCTCGGCCTCGCCCCGCCGCCGGTCGCGCTGTCGCGCGCGCGCCACCAATGGGGAGTCTGCACCGAGGGCGGATCCATCCGGCTCAACTGGCGGCTGGTGCATCTGGAGCCGACGCTCGCCGATTACGTCGTGGCGCACGAGGTGGCGCATCTGGTTGAACTCAATCATTCGAAACACTTCTGGAATCTGCTCGGCTCGTTGTATCCTGAATGGCGCGACGCGCGCGAGCGGCTCGAGCTCGCGGGCGCGTCTTTGCCACAATTCCGGGAGCCAGAATGAGACTTCTGCACACCATGCTGCGGGTCGGAGACATAGACCGCTCGGTCCGCTTCTATACCGAAGTGCTCGGCATGAAGCTGCTGCGCAGCACCGACCGGCCCGAGCAGAAATATTCGCTCGCCTTCGTCGGCTACGATACCGAGGACAAGACCGCGGTGCTGGAGCTGACCTACAACCACGGCGTGGACCACTACGACCTGGGCAGCGCCTATGGGCACGTCGCGATCGAGGTCGACGACATCCGCGGCACCTGCGAAGCGGTTCGCGCCAAGGGCGGCAAGGTGACGCGCGAGCCGGGCCCCGTAAAGGGGGGCACGACCGTGATCGCCTTCGTCGAGGACCCCGACGGCTACAAGATCGAGTTCATCGAGAAGCGCAAGTGAGCCGCTGCGCGATGCGCACGTAGTCCTGCGGCGAGAGATTCTCGGGCCGCAGGCCCGGGTCAATGCCGAGCGCCTCGAGATCCGCGGCCGCGAGCGGCAGCGCGTTGGAGAGCCTCTTCCTGCGGGCGGAGAAGGCGCCCGCGAGGGTGCGGGAAAAGACGTCCCAGTCCATCTCCGGCCGCTCCTGCGGCGCGAGCGGAAGCAGCCGCACGACCGCCGACTCGACCTTGGGCGGGGGACGGAAGGCGCTTGCCGGAACGTTGAACAACTTTTCCATCCGGAACCGCGTCTGCAGCGCCACCGACAGCCGGCCGTAGGCCGGTGTCGAGTGTGCGGCCACCATCCGCTCGACGACTTCGCGCTGAAGCATGAAGTGCATGTCACGCACCCGCTCCACGTAGCCCGCGAGGTGAAACAACAGCGGGGTGGAGACGTTGTAGGGCAGGTTTCCGACCAGGCGCACGCCCGAGGGAAGCGCGGCGAAATCGAACCGCAGCGCATCTGCGCAGTGTACGGTCAGCCGGTCGGGGGGGAATTCCGCCTGTAGCCGCGCGGCGAGATCGCGGTCGATTTCGATCGCCACGAGCCGGTCCACACGATCGAGCAGTACCCGGGTCAGCGCGCCCTCGCCGGGCCCGATTTCGACCAGCACGTCGTCCGCCGCGGGCGCGATCGCGCCGACGATCCGCTCCAGCACCCGCCGGTCGTGCAGAAAGTGCTGTCCGAAGCGCTTACGCGGCCGGTGCGAGCTTGATCGCAAGTTGGAGCGCCTCGAGCAGGCTGCCCGGATCGGCGCGGCCGCTGCCGGCCAGGTCGAGCGCGGTACCGTGGTCGACCGAAGTGCGCACGAACGGCAGCCCGAGGGTCACGTTCACGCCCTTGCCGAAGCTCGCGTATTTCAGCACCGGCAGCCCCTGGTCGTGGTACATCGCGAGCACGCAGTCGGCGCGCTTGAGGCGCTCCGGCACGAACAGCGTGTCGGCGGGAATCGGGCCCTCGGCCGCGATCCCTTCCGCGCTCGCCGCGCGCAAGACGGGCTCGATCACATCGATCTCCTCGCGTCCCAGATGGCCGCCCTCGCCGCTGTGCGGATTGAGCCCTGCGACCAGGATGCGCGGGTGCTCGACCCGGAAGCGTTGCCGCAGGTCGCGGTCGAGGACGCGCAGCGTCGCGGTCAGGCTCTGGCGCGTGATGGCGCGGGCGACGTCCGCCAGCGCCAGGTGGGTGGTCGCGAGCGCGACGCGGAGTCCGCCTCCGACCAGCATCATGACGACGTGCGCCGCCCCGGCGCGGGCGGCGAGGTACTCGGTGTGGCCGGTGAACGCGAACCCGGCGTCGTTGATCACGCCCTTGTGCACCGGCGCCGTGACCATCGCATCGAATTCGCCCGACAGGCAGCCGTCGGCCGCGCGGTCGAGCAACTCTAGGACGTAGCGCCCGTTCGCAGGATCGAGCCGGCCCGCGACCGAGGGTGCCGCGAGCGGCACGTGCTCGATCTGAATGCTGCCGGGCGCGGCCCCGCGCGCGGCGAGCAGTCCCTCGTCGCCCAGCACCACCACGCGCGCCGGCAACGGCTGCCGCGCCAGACTCGCGCACAGCTCCGGGCCGATGCCCGCCGGCTCACCCGATGTGAGCGCGATCACCGGCCGTCGGGCGGCCATGGTCACTGGTCCCCAAGATGAATCTCGACGTAGGTCTCGTCGCGCAGCTTGCGCAGCCACTCCTGGTAGGCCTCGTCGGACTTGCGCTCGCGCAGCGCCTCCCGGGCCTGCAGGCGCATGCGCTCGGGAGTCATCCCGGCCGTGCGGCGGCCGAGCACCTGGATCAGATGCCAGCCGAACTGCGTCTTGACCGGCTGGCTGATCTCGCCGGGCTTGAGTGCGTCCATCGCGCGCTCGAAGTCGGGAGCCGTATCGCCCGGATAGAGCCAGCCCAGGTCGCCGCCGCGCGCCGCGCTGCCATCCTCGGAATGCACGCGCGCCAGCTCGGCGAAATCCGCACCCCCGCGCACGATGCGCTCGCGCAGATTCTCCAGCGTGCGCTTGGCGTCCGCGTCCGAGACCGCCTGGTTGGTCCGGATCAGGATCTGGCGCACGTGGGTCTGCTTGACCGGCGGCCCCGCCGCGCCCCCGGCCTCGCGCCGGCCGAGCAGCTTGAGAATATGAAACCCGGCCGGACTGCGCAGCACCGGGCTGATTCCGTTCACCTGCATGGTCTTGAGCGCCGCCGTGAACAGGTCCGGCAGCCTGGCCGCCGAGCGCCAGCCCAGCTCGCCGCCCTTGAGCGCGTCCGGCCCGTCGGAATAGGTCGCGGCGAGCTTGGCGAAATCGGCCCCGGCGAGCGCCTCGGCGCGAGCCTTCTCCGCCCTCGCGCGGGCCGCCTCGATGCGCTCGGGGCTGGCCTGATCGGGCAGCCGCACCAGGATGTGGGCCACGTTGTATTCGGTCTGCTGCTGCAACGTGTCCTTGTTCTGCTCCAGGTACATGTCGATTTCGCTGTCGCTCACGTGGATCTTGCGGTCCACCTCGCGCTCGCGCAGCCGGGTCAGGATGATCTGTTCGCGCACCTCTTTGCGGAACTTGTCGAACGACACCCCGCCGCTCTCGAGGGCTTTTCGGAAATCGGGGAGAGACATGCCGTTGTTGTCCGCGATGCGCTGGACCGCGCGGTCGAGCTGGGCGTCCTCCACCTTGATACCGAGGTCGTTCGCGAGCTGCAGCTGCGCCTTGACGAGGATCAGGCGCTCGAGCACCTGCCGCTCGAGCGTGGCGTGGTCCGGCAGCGGCGTGCCCTGGCGGCGCAGCTGACGCTCGGCCGCGGCCACATGATCATTCAGCTCGGAAAGGGTGATCGCCTCCTTGTTGACCACCGCGACGACGCGGTCCACCAGCGACATGGCTTGAGCGAACGCGCCGGGCGCGAAGGCGAAGCAAAGCACCAGTGCGGCGATCAGGCTGCGCATTCCAGGCCTCTAGAAAATCTGCTCGAACGGCAACCGCTGTTGCAGGCTGGGCGGAACGAGGCTCTGGTCGCGCGGGTTGGTGACCGCGTAACCCGGCACGCTGCGCTTGAGTATGCTGATTGCTTCATCCGTGCCGATGCCCCCGAGTCCATTGAGTTCGAGTTGAAAGAAGAAGCCTGTCGAGGCCACCTGGGAGGCCGCCTGCAGGCGCTGGAACACCGCGCGGAACACCCAGCATCCCGCGTTGTACTCGATTCCGCCCGTGCCTTCCAGCAGCCGACTGTCGAGAAAGGAGTAGTTGTACCGTCCGACCGCATACCACCCGGGTTTGACAGGCCACTGGCCGGAAAGATCCATTTGGCGCAGAGGGTTGTTCGGGTCGCGGTTGAAGCGGTAGCTGAGATTCAGGACTTTCGCGATTTCCGGCGAGTAACGCACCGACGCGCTGTAGCGCTGGGTCACGTGATCGCGCGGGTCGTATTGCGTCGTCGCGTCGAACGTCCAGGCATCCGTGAAATGGCCGCCGACCGAGGCAAGCACGTCGGAGTGGCCGTAGGTGCGCAGCGGCGAATCGGCCGTCAGCGCGACGCGTTCGTCGCTGAAGTACAGCCGCTGCCCGATGGTGGCGCGCAGCATCTCCTGTCCCGTTGGGGTCAGCAGGCGCGAAGTCGCCGCCAGCGTGACCTCGTTCGCGTCGCCGAACCGATCGCCGCCAGTAAAGCGATTTTCGCTGAAGATCTGGG
>Ga0316583_10000561_pt1 | contig 11242 bp, 8 predicted proteins | sample J_170502JBrBrA_D_FD_204513 | JGI IMG/M metagenome (GOLD analysis project Ga0316583, IMG submission 204513) | Rhizosphere microbial communities from salt marsh grasses in Alabama, United States - J_170502JBrBrA | ecosystem: Host-associated > Plants > Roots > Rhizosphere | place: USA: Alabama... | reverse complement strand
GGGCTCGGCGGCGCCTATCTGCCGCTCGCCTATACGCCGTTCTTCGTGCCGGAAATGACCGCCGGCCGCGGCTGGATCGCGCTGGCGCTGGTGGTATTCTCGTCGTGGCGGCCGCTGAGATTGGTCGGCGGCGCCTATCTGTTCGGCGCGGTCACCATTCTGCAGCTGCAGGCGCAAGGCGCGGGCTTGTCGCTGCCGCCGCAGCTGATGAGCGCCCTGCCCTACCTCGCCTGCATCATCGTGCTGGTACTGATTTCGCGGACGCGCGGCACCGCTGGCTCGTCCGCGCCTGCTTCACTGGGTCTGGTGTTCGTGCCGGACCGTTGAACTCATCCCCGCGGGCGCGCGCGACGGGCGGCGCTCATGGGGAAGCGAATTGCGAACCCGTCTTGAACTCGGAGTGGACGTCATGAAGAGATTTGTTGCAACCGCCGCGGCCGCCGCAATGGCGCTGGCCGCGACCACCTTCGGCGCCTCGGCCGCCGGCAAGTTGAAGGTCGGATTCATTTATCTCGGGCCGATCGGCGATTACGGCTGGACCTATCAGCACGAAGTCGGCCGCAAGAAGATGATGGAGGCGCTCGGCGGCAAGGTCGAGTCCGACTATCTCGAAAACGTCAACGAAGGTCCCGACGCCGAACGCTCGATCGAGCAGCTCGCCCGCACCGGCCACAAGCTGATCTTCACCACGTCGTTCGGCTACATGGACGCCACGGTGAAGGTGGCCAAGCGCCATCCCGACATCTATTTCGAGCACGCCACCGGCTACAAGCGGCTGAAGAACCTCAGCACCTATTCCGGCCGCTTCTACGAGGGCCGCTACATCCAGGGCGTGATCGCCGCCAAGATGTCGAAGAAGAAGGTGCTGGGCTACATCGCCTCGTTCCCGATTCCGGAGGTGATCTCCGGCATCAACGCCACCATGCTCGGCGCCTGGTCGGTCGATCCCTCGATCAAGGTGAAGATCATCTGGGTCAACACCTGGTTCGACCCTGGTAAGGAAGCCGACGCCGCCAAGGCGCTTGTCGACCAGGGCGCCGACGTGCTGATGCAGCACACCGACAGTCCGGCGGCGATGCAGATCGCCGAGCAGCGCCACGTCCTCGCCTTCGGCCAGGACTCCAACATGATCAAGTTCGGCCCACACGCGCAGCTCACTTCGATCGTCGACAACTGGGCGCCTTATTACATCGCGCGCGCCAAGGCGGTGATCGACGGCACCTGGAAGTCGCAGGACACCTGGGGCGGGCTGAAGTCGAATATGGTGGTGATGGCGCCGTTCACCAACATGCCCGACGACGTGAAGAAACTCGCCGAAAAGACCGAAGCCGGCATCAAGGACGGCTCGATCCTACCGTTCAAGTGCCCGGTCTACGCACAGGACGGCAAGGAAGTGCCGTGCAAGGGCGGCAAGAGCCTCTCGGACGGTCAGATCCTGGGCATGAACTTCTACGTCAAGGGAATCACGGCCAAGTTCCCGGGGAAGTGAGCGCACTTCTTATCCCTCCCCCACTCGCGGGGGGAGGGATAATGCCGTGCCGGGCGACCACGGAGTGGCGTAGCGTGAAACGGTCAGCCTTGCAGCGTCCGTGCCGCCACCTGGTGCCGGCGGATCAGTTCGGCGAGATCGAGGCCGGGAATGGCGCCGTCCTCAACCGTCCAGCGGCCGTCGATCATCACCCGGTCGGCGCGGTATGCGCCACACAGCACCAGCGCCGCGAGCGGATCGCCGTGGCCGGAAAAGCGCAATTCATCGAGCTTGAACAGCGCCAGGTCGGCGCGCTTGCCGACCGCGATGCGGCCGAGCTCGGGCCGGCCAACGCAAGCCGCCGAGCCCTCGGTCGCCCATCGCAGCGCGTCCTTGTGGCTAACCTTGGCCACGCCGTAGCGCGCGCGCTGGATCAGGAAGGCGGCGCGTACCTCCTGCATCAAGTTGGAGCCGTCATTGGAAGCCGAACCGTCGACGCCGATGCCGACATGGACACCGGCCGTTTCCAGGTCGCATACCGGGCAGTGACCGGAGGCAAGCACCTGGTTCGAGCAGGCACAGTGGCTGACGGAAACGCCGGCCTTGGCGAGGCGCGGCATCTCCTCGGCCTTGAAGTGGATGCCGTGGGCGAGCCAGACGCGGTCGTCGAGCCAGCCGCAGGTTTCGAGATAATCGAGCGGCCGGCAGCCATAGAGCTCATTGCAGAAGGCGTTCTCGTCTTCGGTTTCGGCAAGATGGGTGTGCAAGCGAACATCCAGTTTGCGCGCAAGATCGGCGGTGGCGCGCATCAGCGAGGTGGTGACGGAAAACGGCGAACAGGGCGCGAGCGCGACCTGCGTCATCGCGCCCTCCCCGCGCTGATGGTAGCGGCCGATCAGCCGCTCGCTGTCGGCGAGGATCGCGTCCTCGTCCTGCACCACGCTGTCCGGCGGCAGGCCGCCGTCGCGCTCGGAGAGATTCATGGAGCCGCGGGTGAGCAGCACCCGCAGGCCGAGGCGCTGCGCGGCGCCGATCTCGATATCGATGCCGTCTTCGAGGCCGGCTGGAAAGACATAATGATGGTCGGTGGTGGTGGTGCAGCCCGACAGCATCAATTCCGACATCGCGGCGGTAGCGGCGAGATCGAGCGCCTCGGGCGTGAGTCCCGCCCAGACCGGATAAAGCGCCTTCAGCCAGGGAAACAGCTCCCGGTCGAGCGCGGCCGGCAGCGCGCGGGTGAGCGTCTGGTAGAAGTGGTGATGGGTGTTGATGAGCCCGGGCAGGACGACGTGCTCGCCGGCGTCGTAGGTCTTGGCGCCTCCCGTCTGCGGTTCTTTGCCGGCGGCGACCAGCTCGACGATCTGACCGTCTTTGACGACCACGCCGCGCTCGGCGTCGTCCGCCAGGATCGCCAGCGGGTCTTTGATCCAGATGAATTGGCTCATTGCACTCCTCGATTTCCACGCGGATCATATCCGTCATTGCAAGTCGGGGGCCAGAGGCGCGCCGCATGGACCTGAACACCATCGAGGCGGTGGCGCGGCCCAAGGAGCGCACCGAATTGCCGGCTTGGCGCCAGGGCGATGCCTTCCTCGGCGGCGGCACGTGGCTGTTCTCCGAGCCGCAGATCGCGCTCAACCGGCTGATCGACCTTGGCACGCTTCAATGGGCGCCGCTGACGGTGCGCGACGACGGACTGGAGATCGCCGCCACCTGCACCATCGCGCAACTGGATGGCCTGAACGCGCCGCCCGCGTGGACCGCGGCGCCCCTGATCAGCCAATGCGCGCGGGCGTTCCTGGCCTCGTTCAAGATCTGGAACGCGGCGACGGTGGGCGGCAACCTGTGCATGTCGCTGCCAGCGGGGCCGATGATCTCGCTCACCGCCGCACTCGACGGCGTGTGCACCCTGTGGGCGGCTGACGGGGCTGAGCGGCAGGTGGCGGTTAGCGACTTCGTGCTCGGGCCGTTGCAGAACGTGCTGCACCCGGGTGAAATCCTACGCTGCATCACACTCCCCGCCGAAGCGCTCACGCGCCGCACCGCCTTCCGGCAAATTTCGCTGGCGCCGCTTGGACGCTCCGGCGCGCTGGTGATCGGGACGCTTGCGCGCGACGGCCAATTTACGCTCACCATCACTGCCTCGATGCCGCGACCGGTGAAACTGTTATTCGAGTCGCTACCGAGCACCGATGACTTACGCACGCGTATCGAAAGCACGATTCCGGCAGACGGCTGGTATGACGACGTGCATGGCGCGCCCGCCTGGCGGCGGCACATGAGCCTCACCTTCGCCGAAGAGATCCGCCGCGAGCTCGGCGCCGAGGCCACGTCATGAGCTTCAAGGTCAACGGCCAGGATTTCACGCAAGAACCCAAGCCCGGGCAGTGCCTGCGCACGTTCCTGCGTGAGCTTGGCTGGTTCGGCGTCAAGAAGGGCTGCGACGCCGGCGACTGCGGCGCCTGCACGGTCTATCTCGACGGCGAGCCGGTGCACAGCTGCCTGATGCCGGCCTTCCGCGCCGAAGGCCGCGAGGTGACGACCATCGAAGGCTTGGGCGCCGGCAACGACCTGCATCCCATGCAGCGCGCCTTTCTCGACGCGCAAGGATTCCAGTGCGGCTTCTGCACCGCCGGCATGATCATGACCGCGGCGTCCCTCAATCAGGCGCAGCGGGCTGACCTCGGCCGCGCGCTGAAGGGCAATATCTGCCGCTGCACCGGCTATCGGTCGATCGACGATGCGCTGGCCGGCCTGCGCGAGATCGACGACACGAACGACGATGCCTGCGGCCGCAACGTGCCGGCGCCGGCGGGATCGGATTTGGTGCAAGGCCGCGCGCGCTTCACTCTCGACGTGGACGTCGAAGGCCTCCTGCACATGAAGCTGGCGCGTTCGCCGCACGCGTACGCGCGTATCCGAAAGATCGACACCAGCGCCGCGCTGGCGGTGCCGGGCGTGGTCGCGGTGTTTACCCACGAGGACTCACCGAAGACGGCCTTCTCCACTGGTCGCCACGAGGACCGCTCGATCGATCCCGACGACACGCTGGTGCTCGACGATGTTGTGCGTTTCGTCGGCCAACGCGTAGCGGCGGTGGTTGCCGACAGCGAAGCGGCGGCTGAACAAGGCTGCCGCAAGCTCAAAATCGATTACGAGATATTGCCCGCGGTGTTTGAGCCGGAAGATGCCATGGTGGAAGGCGCGCCGGTCATCCACGACAAGGGATCGGAGGCGCGCATCCAGGACCCGCAGCGCAATATTGCCGGCGAGATCCACGGCGGCATCGGCGACGTGGATGCCGGCTTCGCTGAAGCCGACGTCATCCACGAGGGCACCTATTTCACGCCGCGCACCCAGCACTCACACCTGGAAACGCACGCAGCCATCGGCTGGATCGATGACCACGGCACGCTGAACCTGCGCGCGAGTACGCAGGTGCCGTTCCTGACGAGCAAGGAGCTCGCGCGCGTCTTTGGGCTTGATGGGCGCAAGGTGCGCGTTTTTTGCGAGCGCGTGGGCGGCGGCTTTGGCGGCAAGCAGGAAATGCTGGTGGAAGACGTGGTGGCGCTCGCCACGCTCAAGCTGAAGCGGCCGGTGAAACTCGAGTTCACGAGGCAAGAGCAATTCATCGCCGCCACCACGCGCCATCCCATGCGCGTCAGCGTGAAGGTCGGTGCCAGGCGCGACGGCACCCTCACCGCCATTCAGATGCGCGTCGTGTCAAATACGGGCGCCTACGGCAATCACGGGTCGGCGGTGCTGGAGCACGCCTGTTCCGAGTCGATCGCGGTCTACCGCTGCCCGAACAAGAAGGTGGACGGCTTTGCCGTCTATACCAACACGGTGCCGGCGGGCGGTTTCCGCGGTTACGGCCTGCCGCAGACCAATTTCGCGGTCGAAAGCGCCATCGATGAGGTGGCGCACGCGCTCGGTATGGACGGGCTCGAAATTCGCCGGCTCAACGCGATCCGCGAAGGCGACGCCATGCTCTCGACCGGCGAGGCGCACGACGACGTGATCTACGGCAGCTATGGGCTCGATCAGTGCTTCGACCTCATCGCGCAGGCTTTCGACGACGGCGGCGATCCGGCACCGGACGGCTGGCGCGTCGGCCAGGGCTTCGCGCTCAGTCTCGCCAACACCATCCCGCCCGGCGGGCATTTCTCCGATTCAGTTATCGAGCTTCGGCCCGACGGCGCTTACGAGCTCACCGTTGGCACCGCCGAGTTCGGCAACGGCACCACCACCGTGCACCGGCAGATTGCGGCCTCGGTGCTTTCGACCGCACCCGGCGACATTCATTTGCGCTCTTCCGACACCGGCCACGGCGGCCACGATACCGGCGCCTTCGGCAGCACCGGCACGGTGGTCGCCGGCCGCGCCACCGAGCGCGCGGCGCGCGCCTTGCGCGACATGATCCTGGGCGCGGCGGCGAAGGCGCTTGGCGTGCCGGCCACGGACTGCACGCTTCAAGCCGACGCCGTCACAGCTGGCGGCAAACGCGTCTCCTTGAGCGACCTGCATAGAGAGAGCGGCGGCGATCTGGCCGCCACTGGCTCGACCAACGGCATCCCGCGCTCGGTCGCATTCAACGTCCACGGCTTCCGTGTGGCGGTAAACCCGGTAAGCGGTGAAATCCGCATCTTGAAGAGCGTGCAGGCGGCCGACGCGGGCACCGTCATCAATCCGATGCAATGCCGCGCGCAGGTCGAAGGCGGCGTGGCACAGGCGCTCGGCGCCGCGCTCTTTGAGGAGATGATCATCGATGGCGAGGGCCGCGTAGCAAACGCCCAGTTCCGCAACTACCACCTGCCGGCCTTCGCCGACATCCCACGCACGGAGGTGCTGTTCGCTGAAACCCACGACACGCTGGGGCCCTTCGGCGCCAAGTCTATGAGCGAGAGCCCCTATAACCCGGTGGGCGCGGCGCTCGCCAACGCGGTGCGCGACGCGATCGGCGTGCGGTTCTATGCCTTGCCGCTGAAGCCGGACCGGGTATTTGCAGGGCTGGGGAAGGCGAACAAGCGCTGAAGCGCTTAGAGCACCTTCCCCGGATTGAGGATGCCGTTCGGATCGAGCATCTGCTTGATGCCACGCATGAGGTCGAGCGCCACGGGGTCCTTCACCTTGGGCAGCGTGTCGCGCTTGAGCCGTCCGATGCCGTGCTCGGCCGAGATCGAGCCGCCGAGCTTCAGCACGATCTTGTCGACCGTGGCGTTGACCTCACCCCAGCGCGCGATGAACGCCGCGCGGTCGGCGCCGACCGGCTGGCTGACGTTGTAATGAATGTTGCCGTCACCGAGATGGCCGAACGGTACCGGCCGCGCGCCCGGGATGAGCGCCGCGACCGCCGCGTCGGCCTCAGCCAGAAACTGCGGCACCGCGGCAACCGGCACCGACACATCGTGCTTGATCGAGCCGCCCTCCGGCTTCTGCACCTCAGGCAATGAATGGCGCAGATGCCAGAACGACTTGCCCTGCTCCAGGCTGGCGGCCAGCGTGGCGTCGGTGACAAAGCCCGCTTCGATGGCATCGGCGAGCAGCGCCTCCACGCTGTCGCGCACGCCCTCTTCATGCTGCGCCGAGACTTCCAGCAGCACGTACCAGGGATGCAAGCTCGACAGCGGATCGCGCACGCCCTGGCCATGGCGCAGCGCGAAGTCGATGATGCCACGGCAGATCAGCTCGAAGCTGGTCAGCGTGCCGGCGGCGCGCGTTTGCGCGAGATTGAGCAGCTTCAGCGCGGCCTCCGGTGACGGCACGCCGATGAAGGCCGTCTCCACCGCGCGCGGGCGCGGAAACAGCTTCAGCACCGCGGCGGTGATGATGCCGAGCGTGCCCTCGGCGCCGACGAAGAGATGACGCAGATCGTAGCCGGTGTTGTCCTTCTTCAGCTTGCGCAGCAGATTGAGCACGCGGCCGTCGGCCAGCACCACCTCGACACCGAGCATCAGGTCGCGGGCAATGCCGTAGGCGAGCGCCCCGGTGCCGCCGGCGTTGCTGGAGAGGTTGCCGCCGATGGTGCAACTCCCTTCGGCGCCTAGCGATAGCGGGAACAGCCGGTCGGCGGCAGCCGCCGCTTCCTGCGCCTTCTGCAGCACCACGCCGGATTCGCAGGTCATGGTGTTGGATGACGGATCGACCTCGCGGATTTTGTCGAGGCGGGTAAGCGAGATCAGCAGCTCGCCGTCGAATGGAATCTGCCCGCCGACCAGGCCGGTGTTGCCGCCCTGCGGCACCACCGCAGTGCCGGTCTCGTTGGCGAGCTTGAGGATCGCCGCCACCTCCGCCACCGAACCGGGCCGAAGCAGCATGGCGGTGCGGCCGTGATAGAGGTCGCGGCCCTCGACCAGATGTGGCGCAAGATCGGCCGGGTCGGTGATGGCGTACCTGTCGCCGACGATCTTGGCGAAGCGCGGCAGCAGGTCGGGCGATGGCGCGCGGCTGAGCTGTTCGTTCATCGGGGCTGTCAAACTCATCTTTTCATTACTCGTCCATCGCGAGGACGGCGTCGACGCCGCGGTATATCAGAGTAAAGTCCGCCTCGGCCATACCGTGGCGCACGGGTTTTTCCAGATGAACGGAAGCCGCCCAGGGCGGGTCGTCGGCGTGGACTGCAGCGCGATCAGGTGGGTTGCGGCGGGTTCGCGCGGACCCGTCAACTCACCTGCAGGCCGGTCACCGTATCGATCTTGGTGCCGTCGGAGAGGGTGAGGATATTGGTGCTGGTGTTCAGATAGGAGCCGTTGCCCATCTCGATGATAGACGACGAGTCGATCACCTGCGTGCCGGTGGTGATGTCGACCTGGGTCCCGTCGGTCATGGTCATGATGTTACTGGTGGTGTCGACCGTCACGCCGTTGCCGAGATAGAGAATTGGATCGAGCGTATTGCTCGGCTTCACCATGTTCTGCGTGGCGTTGAGCGCATCGATGGCGGTTTGCATCTTCTTCGCGGCAGCCGTCTTCTGGTTGTCGCCCGCGATCTGGGCGTAGAGGCTACCGCTGTTGGTGACGGCAGTCTGCGCGATAGTCGCGAAATTGTTGGCGAAGGCGGTGCTGCTCGACAGGAACGAGCTGATGCTGACGCCGTTGCCGGACCGCTGGAGCGCGCCCATGATGCCGGCCTGCGACTGTGAGTTCTTGATCGCCGTCACGGTGCTAGCGATCCAGTCCGGGCTCTTCGAAACGGACAGCGAATTATAATAAGCTGCGGTCGCAGCGCTAATGGACGACACCATGTGCCGATGGTCCCAGGTGAATTCGTTGTGACGCGGGGCAACCTGCTCCGACCGTTCAATGCTACGCGACCCCACTTAAAGCGGGCTGCGAAGAATGATGAGAGCTTTAGCGATGCGATTAAAGGCGCGTTGGCCATTCGCCGCCGTCAAAGCGTTTCCAGGCGAAGCGGAATCCGGTTCGCCGTCCGGAAACGGGGAAAAGCAAAACTGAAACACGTTCACCGTTTCACAGAAACGGTGAACGCGTCTAAATCGTGATGAACTGGCCCTTTTCGGCGTCGGACATGAAGCGGGTCAATCCGAGCGAACCGTCGAATAGGTCCGCGATCAGGTGCTGCATATCCCAGCCGTGCACGTCGAGGGCCATGGCGCAGGCCCACACCTTGAGGTCACCGAATTCCTTACCCTGCCGAAACAGCTGGGCGGCGGTGGGGACGTGCTTATCGTGAAGAGACTTGGAAAAGGCACCGCCCGTGTAGCGCTGTTCTTCCGGCGTATCCTTAGCGAAGGCCAGAATGGCGTTCATGCTGACGAGCACTTCTACCGGCCGATTGGAGACCGCCACGAGAGAGGCGATTTTCGCCGCCATCTGCAGCTTCTCGTGCTCGCCAGAGCAAAGCAGGATGAACAAGGGCGTGTGCGTGGGCGTGGACGCCATCACCATCTCCGTGCGCGGCGCTTACGCATTTTCGTCGTGCTCCGCCATGGCGGGGACGCCGGCGATGCGCATTTCGGTGACGAAGCCGCCCGCCGCGTCGAACTGGTGTATGTAATAGATGGGCCGGCGCTTGGCCTCTGGCGGGTAGTCGCCCCGGCGCAGCGGCGTCGCGACAGCCGTTGCCACGAACACCGGGATGCGCCCAACGTGCCCGCCGGTCTGGCGATGAACATGACCGCAGAATGCGCCGGCGACTCGGTCCGAATGCTGTAGGGCCTCGCGCAAGCGTTCCATCATCACCGGCGCTTCGAAATTGAGCGGGTGCGGCCCGACCGGCACCATGAAGGGCGGATGATGCGAGAACACCGCGATCGGCTTGGTTGTTTCGGCGTCGATCAGATCGGTCAGGCGCCTGGCGCGCGCGGCGCAAAAGTCGCCTCTGTTGCTACTGGTATTGAGCGTATCGACCGCGATCAGCCGGACCGGATAATCCTCGACGGCGTATTCGACGAAATCGGAGCCGGGCGCGAGATAGCCGCGCGGCGCGAAGGCCGCGCGCAGGTTGGCGCGGTCGTCCTTGTTGCCGGGGATGACGTAGACCGGCGCCCTGGCATTTCCCAGAATGCGCACGGCTTCGGCGTATTCGTCCGGCCGCCCGTTATGGACGATGTCGCCGGTGTGAAAGATGACGTCGGGCGCCGGGTCGAGCGCATTGATGTCGGCGATCGCGCGTTCGAAGTCGCGGATCCGCTGATCCGAATCTGCCGTGTCCAGGGCGATGTGCGTGTCGGAGATCTGCGCGATGATCATGATGCGGGCTGCTTAACTCGCGGCTTTCAGGCCCGTGTAGTACTCCTTGAGGATCGCCACCACCTCCGGCCGGCTGAACTCGGGCGGGATATCCGCGTTGGACGACAGCATCTCACGCTGCTGCGTGCCCGAAATCGAAATATGGTATTTCGGATCGTGCGGACAAGTCTTGGCGGTCGCCATGCCGTAGCATTTCTTGCAGTAGAAGGTGATGTCGATCTTCAAGGGCTTGCAGATCAACGCGCCCGGCCACAACTGGTCGAAAATGTGGTGGGCGTCGAAAGGCCCGTAATAGTCGCCGACGCCGGCATGGTCGCGGCCGACGATCAAATGCGAGCAGCCGAAATTCTGGCGGATGAGTGCGTGCAGCAGCGCTTCGCGCGGGCCGGCGTAACGCATCTCGATCGGATAGCCGGCCTGGATCACCGTGCCGGCGCGGAAGTAATTGTCGATCATCGCCTGGATGGCGTGGGTACGCACGTCGGCCGGGATGTCGCCGGCCTTCAGCTTGCCGAGCACCTGATGGATGAAGACGCCGTCTGACACTTCCGCCGCGATCTTCACCAGATGCTCGTGGCTGCGATGCATGGGATTGCGGGTCTGGAAAGCGGCGACCACCGACCAGCCGCGCTCGGCGAACATGGCGCGCGATTCCGCCGGGCGGATATAGAGGTCCGGATATTTCGTCGGATATTCCCCTTCGCTCAGCACCATCACCGGGCCGGCGAGGTTCACATCGCCTTGGGCGAAGACTTTGGCGACGCCCGGGTGCTTGGGATCAACCGTGCGATAGACGTGCTCAGCTTCGAGCTTCTTGTCGATCGAATATTTCTCATGCACGCCCATGACGGCGAGGATTTCGCCGCTCTCGCCATCGACAAGCGCGACCTCCTCCTCTTCGTGGATGCTGTCGGCCAGTTCCTTCGGCACCGCGAGGGTGATCGGGATCGGCCAGAACACGCCGTTCGCCAGTTTCATATCCTTGCAAACGCCGAGCCAGTCATCGTGATTCATGAAACCGTCGAGCGGCGTGTAGGCGCCCATGGCCAGCATGAAGACGTCG
>Ga0316583_10000560_pt1 | contig 11244 bp, 10 predicted proteins | sample J_170502JBrBrA_D_FD_204513 | JGI IMG/M metagenome (GOLD analysis project Ga0316583, IMG submission 204513) | Rhizosphere microbial communities from salt marsh grasses in Alabama, United States - J_170502JBrBrA | ecosystem: Host-associated > Plants > Roots > Rhizosphere | place: USA: Alabama... | reverse complement strand
ATACGATCCGAATCATTCCTTGACTTAGAACCCTCATTGTTATTCTGAGGATCACTTTAATTAAAGAATGGGGGTTCTAATTTCATCGTGTTCGAACAAATAATATATGGAGACAAGCACATAACCTCTATCACTGTAAGATGGAAAAATGACTTTACCGAGGCAATGAGCGTACTCAAGACTTTCTTTGATGACTGCAACACGCAACACTTACTTTTAGATCTTAGAAACAGCTCTCTCGATAGCATGACTCATGACCATATAAGAGATCTCTGCGAGTATGCTACATCTCGTAACAAAGGTGGATGTAGAGTCAACGGTAAGACAGCTCTTGTTGGCTCAAATGATCTACAGCTTGAAATTTGTAATATCGTTAAATCACATTCTGAAATGATAGATACAGCTATCAAGGTTTCGGTATTTCCCTCTACGGAGGAAGCTTTCAGTTGGCTCGAAGAAGGCTGATGATGATTTTGAAATAAAAATCTCAAGCCCCTTATCTCAACGGCCGCATCTCATTCCAATACATACCCACATAACTTTCTTTCGGATTTGCAAACCACAAGTGAATAGGACAGGGACAAAGCTTACCAGAGCCTGCTCTCAGAGACTTATTTTGCTTCAGAATGCCCAAACCCTGGGCCTATATGGCCTGTAGCTGTAACCTACACAAACCATTACAGACGTAACCAGCTAAAAAGCACGATTTATAGATTTTGAAATAATGTGCCTTTAAAACGCCTCTCAGCAGATCTGCTTTCATAAGCGACAAATTACCTTTCCTCAATAATCTAAATATCTTTTGAACTTGACCAGCCAGTAATCGTGCTTTATTTTTTGCGATGACCAAGTAACCAGTTCTTGAGGAGTAACGCAACTCCTTTTCCCCTATGTATGACTGAAGGTCTTTAGGAACCTTCATTCGGAAGCAGTATGTGTATGGATTTCTAACAAGGTAGGATGGCGATGTGCCTATTTTGACCTTCATTTTCCAACTCCATCTGTTTGATGTATGTAACAGATGGACTTGATCAATTTTTAGGTCAGAATTCATAAAAAACCTGCTGTAAAAACAGCAGGTTATAATAGAGAAAGAGTGCCGAAGGGGAGACTCGAACTCCCACGGAGAAACCCCCACTAGACCCTGAACCTAGCGCGTCTACCAATTCCGCCACTTCGGCATGAATCAACGCCCACCCGCAAAGCGGGTGGCTTGAAATTGTCCACCGCTTATGGTGTCCAAAGGCAAAAGCACACCCTGCTTCAACCGCTGAACTTGCATTCGGGTGCAAACGTACCCGGTTTGATTCGCAGGAATCACGACATTTAAGATTGATTTAATTGAAAGAGTAATTTATATATTTTTTTCTGTTTTTGTCAAGGCTGATATTCACAAACGGGAAAAATTAGGATGGAACTCATCAATCGTTTCGATAAAATTGAAAAACCATTTAAAAATGCCGTGATTACCATCGGCAATTTCGACGGCGTTCATCTCGGGCATCAAGCCCTTTTTCATGAAGTCATAGAGAAGGCCGATGCCATCAACGGCACGTCTATTGTTATGACATTCGAACCTCATCCGGTTCGTGTATTGAAACAAAACGGCCACTTGTCGCTTATTACCGTTTATGAACAGAAAATAGAGCTCATTGAAAATTCAGGAGTTGACGTTCTAATTTGTGTTCCGTTTACCAAAGAATTTGCAGCCATATCGGCAGAAGATTTTGTACAAGATGTGCTTTTAAAATCCATCGGGATGAAAGCCATTGTCGTCGGTAAAGATTATACCTTTGGCCGAAATCGTGAAGGGGATATCGATCTTCTGAAGACCTACGCAAAAAATTTGGGGTTTGAAGTGATCGTTGCCGACTGGATTCAAACATCGAAAAATTGGCCGGGAAGAATCAGCAGTACACGAACACGCGAACTTGTCATGGCAGGAAAGGTGGATGAGGCTCAAAAATTATTGGGCCGGTACTACCAGATCAGAGGAAAAGTGGCCTCCGGACGCAACAGGGGGGGGAGGCTTTTGGGATTTCCCACGGCAAATATTCTTTTGCAAAACGAGCTATGTCCGAAAAACGGCATTTATGCCGTTACAGTGGAATGTTCGGGCAAAACTTATCAAGGCGTTGCCAATATCGGCTTCAGCCCCACTTTCGATGATCATATATTTTCAGTGGAAGTCCATATTCTCGACTTTAATAAAAATATATATGGGCAGAAAATCAGGATAAATTTCGTGCAGCGTATCAGAGGCGAAAAAAAATTTTCGAGCATTTCCGAACTTTCTGACCAAATCAATAAAGATACTGTAAGAGCGCGAAACATCCTGTCTTGACCCTATGGTTTTGGTCCACGCCATTCCGGTCCGATCTCTGACGATACTCGAATGAAAAAGAAAACCGGCATTTCATTGATTCTGGGGCTTGCGGTATCTGTGCTGGCGATGTATCTTGCCTTTAGAAATGTTCCGTTTGACGATCTTTTAAGCTATTTTGAATCCATAAACTATGCCTGGTTATTTCCGTCGGTTGCAACGCTTTTAATCAGCTTCGCTCTGAGAGCATATCGATGGAAAATCATACTTGAGCCAGCCGGCGACATAGGATTTTGGCAGGCATTCCATCCGCTGATGATCGGCTTTATGATCAACTGCATCCTTCCCGGAAGGGTGGGAGAAGTGGCCAGGCCGGCGATTTTGCAAAAAAAAGAAAAGATTCCGTTTTCCACGGGTCTTGCGACAGTTGCCGCCGAAAGGGTCTTCGATGTCGGCATGCTGATTCTTCTCTTTGCCGTGCTTCTGGGAACTATAAAGATTAATCCGAATCTGGACATCGTTTTTGGCAAGTATCATCTGAACAAAGCCCTGCTGACCAGCGTGGGCAAAGGAACATTCAAGCTGCTTTTGCTGCTTATTGTCGGAATCATCCTGGTGAGTTATAATAAAACGCGGGAAAAAATGAACGCTGTTATCCTTTGGCTGCCCAAGATGTTGTTTTTTGTCGGGCCCGACGCCAAAAACAAAATACAAAACCGTATATGTCGACCCGTAGTGAGTTTCGTCGAAAATATTGCCACCGGATTTATGCTGGTTAAATATCCCGCAAGAATGTTCATCTGTATAGGACTGACCATTGTTATCTGGCTCCTGGCGGCATTCTCATATTATCTGATGTCATTGGGTTGCCCGGGAATCGAATTGTCGTTTATTGAAATCACTGCGATGATGGTTATTCTTTGCTTTTTTATCGCCCTTCCATCGGTACCCGGTTACTGGGGAATTTGGGAGGCGGGAGGCGTCTTTGCCCTGCTGCTTTTTGGCGTTTCATCCAAGGCGGCCGCAGGCTTTACCCTCGCAAATCATGCTGTTCAAGTATTTCCCATTATTATTGTCGGATTCATTTCCGCTGTATTAACCAGTGTCAATATATGGCAGGTATCCTATGAAAAAAGACCCGATAACATAATCAGTCCGGAGAATCCAGAACCCAAATAAGTACATGCAAGAGGTTCCCCAATGGCCCTATTGGAAATTGTAACATATCCTGAAAAAATTCTCAGCCGGCCGACCCGGCTCATTGAAAATATCGATGGCGATATCCAGTACTTGATTGAAAATATGGCACATACGATGTATCAGGCGCCTGGTGTAGGTCTTGCCGCAATTCAGGTGGGCATTAACAAGAGCCTGATGGTATACGATATCTCGCCCAAGGATAAAGAACGGTCCTTACAGGTGCTGATCAATCCAAGAATCGTATCGAGTGAAGGGAGTCTGCTGTCTGAAGACGAAGGATGCCTGAGCGTCCCGGATTTCAGATCCGATGTCAAGCGAGCGGCCGCCATTACCGTGGAAGGAGTGGACAGAAATGAAAAACCGGTAAGGATAGATGCGGAAGGATTCCTTGCCATTGTTCTCCAGCACGAAATCGATCATTTGAACGGTATTTTGTTTATTGACCGTATCAGCGCGTTAAAGCGGGGGATTTACAAAAGAAAGGTGTTCAAGAATTTAAAAAGAAAATGAATGAAGCGGCCAGAATCATATTCATGGGCACGCCGGAATTTGCGGTGCGCGCTTTAAGCGCCCTTTATAACAATGATCGAAATGTGGTTTTGGTCGTCACCCAGCCGGATCGCAAAAAAGGACGGGGCCGGCAGCTCTCCCCTCCACCTGTTAAAACAGCGGCCCTGAATTTCGGCTACAGGGTAATTCAACCGCCCTCCATCCGATCCGCCGAATTCTCAAATATCATCATAGAATACGAACCTGATTTTATTGTAGTGGTCGCTTTCGGCCATATCATCGGAAAAAACATTCTCGATATTCCCAAAATTGCAACCATCAATATTCATGCATCCCTTCTCCCGAAATATCGCGGGTCCGCACCGATCCAATGGGCCATTATCAATGGTGAAGATAAAACCGGTGTCACGATTATGCGAATGGACGAAGGCATGGATACCGGCGACATACTTCTTTCTTCAGAAATTGAAATAGCGCCCGAAGACACGTCAGGCACACTCCATGATCGTTTGGCGGATCTGGGCGCGGTCCTTCTCATTCAAACACTTAACGCTTTTGAAGCTGGCGATATCCAGCCCGTCCCTCAGGATCATTCCCAAGCCACATATGCCCCCTTGCTCAAAAAAAAAGACGGTCTTATAGACTGGAAGACGCCGGCCCGATCCCTCGAAGCGTTTATCCGCGGGATGACGCCGTGGCCGGGTGCTTTTACCTTTGATGGAAAAAAACGCCTTAAAATTTTCAAAGCCAAAACGATTTCTGCAGCCACATCCGATTCTCCCGGAACAGTGATAGAAGGATTTCCCGATGAACTGTGGATCGCAACCGGCAGCGGCGTACTGTCAATTCAAGAAATTCAAAGCGAATCCGGAAAGCGTCTTCCGACCAAGGAATTCCTGCGGGGATACACATTACCCCCCGGAACGCATTTGCACTGAAATGCATACCCGGTAACAATCCTGGCTGAAAGGACGATGCTTTGAGAAATTCGCTTTTTTGTATCGTTTTTGAATAATTGAAACCCCAACATTTGAATTTGAGATTTGTTTGTAATTTGGTGCTTGGAATTCGTGATTTTGGAAATAAAATTTCACGGCAGTTCCATAATTCTCTGACCTGGCCCAAATAACCAGGTTCTCAATGGAATTCAAATTGATGGTGATTACTGCCCGCACAGCATCCTTAGATATCCTGAACGCGCTTGATCAAAAAGGCGGCACTTTAGACGATATACTGGATGAAGTCCTCTCTCGACACGCCTTCTTCTCCAAAAAAGACCGGGCATTGCTTCAAGCGATTGTTTACGGCGTTCTTCGGTGGCGGGCAAGACTCGATTGGATCGTTGCCTACTTTTCTGCAACCCGTTTGAACCGGATCGATCCCAAGGTCATGAATATTTTGCGCCTCGGGCTTTTTCAAATCATCTATTTAGACCGAATACCGGTATCCGCGGCTGTCAATACGTCGGTTGAAATGGCAAAATCCGTTACGAAACCCTATGTGGTGGGCTTTGTCAACGGGCTGTTACGAAACGCCGCAACAAAATATCAACAGGTTTCATACCCGGATGCCTACCAAGATCCGCTGTTAGCCCTTGCGGTACAAAAATCATTCCCCGATTGGATCGTTAAAAGATGGCTCAATCGGTTCGGATTTGAAAACACCGGACTGCTCTGTGACGCCGTCAATACCATACCGCCGATAACAATACGCTGCAACACCCTAAAGACCGACCGTAAAACATTGTTGAAACGTGTTGAAAAAGATGTCGAGCAGGCTGAAAACACAACGTATTCTCCGGACGGCATCTTTCTTTTCAATCCAAAACGATCCATTGGGAAAATGAAAGCCTTTGAAAACGGAATGTTCCAGGTGCAGGACGAGGCCGCACAGTTGGTAACATTGCTGCTGCAGCCGCAGCCGGGCGACACGGTTCTGGATGCCTGTGCCGGTCTCGGCGGAAAAACCGGACATCTCGCCCAGATGATGGGAAACCGTGGAATGCTGATCGCCATGGACTATAACGAAAAAAAACTTTCTCGTCTGATGACGGAAATGTATCGTCTCGAAATCTCGATGGTTAAAACCCGCATTCATGACTTAAACGTTCCTCCTGACTACGAATCCATGGGAAAATTCGACCGGATCCTGTTGGATGCCCCCTGTTCGGGTCTGGGCGTTTTAAGGCGAAACCCGGATGGAAAATGGCATACGAAAGAGCAGGATCTGATTCGCCAGTCAAGACGGCAGGCACTGTTTCTAAACAATTTGGCGCATCTTATCAAACCAAATGGTATCCTGGTATATTGCGTTTGCAGTATGGAACCCGAAGAAAATGAATCCGTGATAATTGATTTTTTGAATACGCATCCAAACTTTGCTATAGAAAACAATCGAACAAAATTGCCGGTCAAAGCACGATCGCTATTGACCGACAATGGATATCTCAAAACGTTTCCCCATTTTCACAATATGGATGGTTTTTTTGCCGTGCGTATGAAACGGATGAAATGATTTCTCGAATATTAAAATCAGCGGCTTTCGTTTTGATTTTTATCATCGTTGTGGGTGCAAGCGCCTACCTGACCCTTACACTGATTGTAAAAAGCGAAGATACGGTGGTTGTTCCCGATCTGATGGGAAAAGAAGTTGTTTATGCCCTTGAATTATTGTCGGATTTGGGGCTCAATACAAAGGTCGAAGGATCAGAATACAGTGCAAAAGTACCCAAAAACAGCGTTATTTTCCAGGAACCGGAACCCGGATCGGAAATAAAGAAAGGACGCGATATCAGGATTATCATCTCAAAAGGTCCGAAGTCCATTCTGATGCCCAATCTTGAAAATCTGCCGGTTCAACAGGCCCGAATCATTATCGAAGAAAACAGCTTGTGCCAAGGAGAGATATCGGATACGTACAGCAACCATATTAAAAAGGACTCGGTGATTGCCCAGGTTCCGACCCGTGGAATGATAGTGACGCGCGGTGAATGCGTTAATCTTCTAGTGAGTATGGGAATTCGGCCGCAAAATTATGAAATGCCGGATATACGGGGGCGCTTGCTTGACGACGCAATCCCTTTGATTGAGAACAATAACCTGATACTCGGAAAGATCACATCTGTTTTCTACAATGACAAACCCTTAAATTCAATCATTGCCCAAGACCCATTATCCGGATATTCAGTCACTGAAGGCAGCACAGTGGATATAGTGGTCAACCGGAAATCCGTAAAGAAAGGATCCGGATATCTGCCGGGTTCCCGGGGAGGAAACCTTTTCAGATACCGACTTAAAGACGGCTTTTTGAAAAGACATATCCGGGTCGTCCTGAACAGTTTCGGTGTATCAAATCCCATATTTGACGATTTCATGAAACCCGGAGAGGAAATCTGGCTCATCATTCCCGGAAACAACAATGCCACCGTTTTTCTTTACGAGGACGGGCAATTGGTCAAGACTAAAGATTATGGAAGCGGATAAGGTTTTTGGTCCTTGACACGGTACATCCATCATGTCAATATCGTTGATAAAATCGTATAACTATTTTATGAAACGCGGCTATGCCGCTTGGTTTGGCGACAGGATAAAATTCCTATCCCTTCAGCTTCGAAAGCGAGATGTCCACTTCGATCCAATCCCGGATAGGCTGGAGGCAAAGAGACAAATTTTACAAAGGTCTCAGGAGATTCAATAATGAAATATATCGCTCCATCGATACTATCCGCTGATTTTTCAAAATTGGGAGAAGAGATTCGAACTGTTGAAAAAGCCGGGGCCGACTGGATTCATGTGGATGTCATGGACGGTCATTTTGTACCCAACATCACCATCGGTCCTTTGATTGTCAAAGCTGCGCGCCGTGTCACTTCGCTGCCTCTTGACGTTCACCTGATGATTGAGGATCCTGACCAGTATATTGAAGATTTTGCAGAGGCCGGCGCAGATCTGATTTCGGTTCAGGTGGAAGCCTGTGTCCACTTAAACCGAACCGTCGGCCTGATCAAAGCATTGAAATTGCGTGCCGGCGCGGTGCTGAATCCTGCGACGCCGCTTTCCGCTCTGGAATGGATTCTAGAAGACGTGGATTATGTCATGATCATGAGCGTAAATCCAGGATTCGGGGGACAAAAATTCATACCCGGCAGTATTGATAAAATCCGTGCGCTTCGCAAGATCATTCAAGATCGGGGAATGTCCACCCTTGTCGAAGTCGATGGTGGTGTAAACGAAAAAACCATTAAGGATATCTCAGATGCCGGCGCGGATGTCTTCGTGGCCGGGTCGGCCATTTTCCAGAGCCCGAATTATAATGAGACCATAGCCTCGTTTCGAAAACTGATCGGTGAATAGCAATCCTGTTAAAAATAGATAACCTATTTTCTCTTTTTTCTTTCACATAATGAGAAATAGGAAGAGTTAATTTGAACCAAGGAGCGATAATCCGATGAATCAAGAGAAAAGCAAAGTGAAAGTCCTAGTCATTCACGGGCCCAGTCTGAATATGCTGGGCAAAAGAGAGCCAGAAATATACGGCAGTACCACCCTGGATGAAATCAATGCAGAACTCGAACACCTGGGGATGGCACTGGGAATTTTTGTTGAAACATTCCAGTCCAATCACGAAGGCGCCATCGTCGATAAAATCCAGGAGGCGGGAGCCACTCAAAACGGAATCATTATCAATCCGGCTGCATATACCCACACCAGTATCGCCATCCGAGATGCACTCCTTGCCATCGATATCCCGATCATCGAAATTCATATTTCAAATATTTACAAAAGAGAGCCGTTTCGGCACAAATCTCTGATATCGGATGTAGCCGACGCCCGGATCACCGGCTTGGGGGTAAAAGGCTACAGCATCGCATTAAAAGCCTTGGCAGAAATGGTCCAGGATCGCTAACTCGGATATTTCAGCATTTTTCATATAAAATTTAATGCATAACAGCGCCTACGAGGTTGTATCATTTTTCCTTCCCGACCGTTAAAAAAGACCCTTCGATATTCAATGGAATTTACACACGCATCTAAAATAGCACAAGAACTCGGCATAAGCGAATCACAGATTCAAGCGGTTTCAGTACTCCTCGATGAAGGGGCAACGATTCCGTTTATCGCACGGTATCGAAAAGAAGCAACAGGGAGTCTGAATGAAGTTGAAGTCTCGTCGATTCGGGACCGACTGGGCCAGCTAAAGGAACTGGATATTCGCAGGGAAACCATTTTGAAATCTCTCGAAAAGCATGGCCATCTTACAAATGAACTGAAAGCAGCGGTTTTTGCAGCCGAAAGCATGGCGATACTTGATGATCTCTATCTCCCTTTTCGTCCCAAACGCCGGACCAAAGCCACTATTGCCGTGGAAAAAGGTCTAGAGCCCCTTGCAAAGATAATATTTGAGCAAGCAGGAGTAGATCCGTATGCAGAAGCCGCGAATTATGTGGACCCCGGAAAAAGCATCGATTCAGCTGAGGATGCCATCACCGGCGCCGGGCATATCATTGCGGAATGGATTAATGAGAATCCTCAGGCAAGAGATCGGTTGCGCCGGTTATTTATGGAAAAAGGAAAGATTAGAAGCACCGTCGCTTCCGGAATGGAATCAAAAGGTGTCAAGTACAAAGACTACTTTGATTGGGAAGAACCGGTTGCCAAGGCGCCTTCACACCGAATACTTGCCATGCGTAGAGGAGAGAGAGAGGACATCTTAAACCTTACCATAGCCCCCCCTGAAGAAGATGCCATCGCGATATTGGATCATCTTTTTGTCAAAGGAGACGGCAAGGATTCAAAACAGGTTAAACTCGCAATTCGTGACAGCTACAAAAGGCTCCTATCGCGCGCCATTGAAACGGAAATCCGTCTGGCGTCGAAAGAAAGCGCCGACGCCAAAGCCATCAAGATATTTGAAGACAACTTACGCCAACTCCTTTTGGCCCCTCCCCTTGGGGCCAAAAGGGTTATGGGCATTGATCCAGGGTTTAGAACAGGATGTAAAATCGTCTGTCTGGACAGACAAGGGAAATTCCTTCACCATGAGACAATATACCCTCATCTGACGGAGAAACAGACCCGAGAAGCCGCGCAAATGGTTAAAATATTGTGCCAAAAATATCAGATCGAAGCAATCGCCATCGGCAACGGAACCGCAGGGAGGGAAACCGGAGATTTTGTTAAAGGTTTGGGCCTTGAAAAGGTTCATGTCGTTTTAGTCAATGAAAGCGGCGCTTCGGTCTATTCATCGTCGGCCATAGCTCGTGAGGAATTTCCTGATCTCGATCTGACGATACGGGGCGCTGTTTCCATTGGTAGGCGCCTGATGGATCCCCTTTCCGAACTTGTCAAAATCGATCCGAAATCCATCGGGGTAGGCCAGTACCAACATGATGTGGATCAGACGTCCTTAAAACAGGCATTGGATGATGTGGTGATCAGCTGCGTAAATCATGTGGGCGTTGATGTCAATCAGGCCAGCATCCAGCTATTAACATACGTTTCCGGACTCGGTCTTCAATTGGCCAAAAACATCGTGGCCTTTAGAGATGAAAACGGCCCCTTTCGATCCAGAATGGATTTTAAAAAGGTGCCGCGGCTCGGTCCCAAGGCCTTTGAACAATCAGCGGGTTTTTTGAGAATAAACCGCGGCAGGAACCCCCTGGATGAAAGCGCAGTGCATCCTGAGAGCTACCCTGTTGTCGATGCCATGGCCCGTGATCTTAAATGCAAAGTGACGGATTTGATGGCCGATGAAACACTTAGAAAGAAAATCGACATTTTAAGGTATGTCACAGACAGGATCGGAATTCCGACGTTAAGCGATATATTGAACGAGCTGTCAAAACCGGGACGCGATCCCAGAGATTCCTTTTCAGCATTTGCTTTTGCAGACGGCATAAAAGAAATCAAGGATCTAAAACCCGGCATGAAACTTCCTTGCATTATCACCAACGTCACTGCATTCGGCGCTTTTGCAGATATCGGCGTGCACCAGGACGGGCTGATCCACATCAGTGAAATGGCGAACAGATATGTAAAAAATCCCGCAGATATCGTAAAGGTTAACCAGAAAGTCACGGTGACCGTCATCGGTGTGGATATTGACAGAGGCCGGATATCTTTGTCCATGAAAAAGGTAACATCTTCATGAAAAACAGACCCCCACACCGCTAATACACCAGGAGCACTTTTCATTTTACCCTCATAGTATCG
>Ga0316583_10000559_pt1 | contig 11244 bp, 10 predicted proteins | sample J_170502JBrBrA_D_FD_204513 | JGI IMG/M metagenome (GOLD analysis project Ga0316583, IMG submission 204513) | Rhizosphere microbial communities from salt marsh grasses in Alabama, United States - J_170502JBrBrA | ecosystem: Host-associated > Plants > Roots > Rhizosphere | place: USA: Alabama... | reverse complement strand
CCTTATATTTCTTTGATGAAAAAACAGGCGTCAGGGCGATAGACCACGCCGGTGGAAAACACCCTCTCGAAATTCCGGTGAAGATGCGAATACTTAAAAAGAAAATTCTTTCCTCGGAATGGACCGGCTTTAAGTTCAGCAGAAGTCTGAGTGAAGATAATATATTGAATCTATTTGGATTTATTCCATTTGGCTTTATCTTTGCCGCAACTTTGATAAAATTCGGCGGCCCCCTTGAAAAACATTATTTTTTGATCACGATTTTGTTTTGTTTTACCGTCAGCCTGGTCATAGAAATCTTGCAGGCATGGCTGCCGTCCCGAAGCTCCAGTATGCCGGACTTGATTTTGAATACACTTGGCGCCTTGATCGGGGCAATTATTTTAAGATTTCTTATGGTGTCGAACCACGGCAAAATCTTGAGGTAAGATGTATTAATCTTTTTTCGTTGGATTATTATCGCTGCGAATTGGGATATCGTATGTTTTGCCGCTGAATTCGATGCGATATTGCTCCTGATCGAATTTCAATCGATGCGCCAGTTTTAACATGGCGCGATCGATAAATTTGATTCGATGGCCTTCATGCACCGCGTACAGATTATCATTTTGAATGTAAACGGCTTTCGGATCCAGGGGGATCTTTTCTTTGGTATTCAGGATCAGGCGGATCTTGTCGGCGTCATCCGCTTTGTCGATGTCGAACACAAACAGGGCGGTATCCTCATATGTGAAATAAACCTTTTCAATGGTGCGGCTGCCGTGTTTTTGAAAAAGATGATATCCGTCGGCGTCTTTTCGAATGGAAGAATGGAAGTAATCGATAATCTTTTTATGCTCAAAAACGCCGTGTTTATTATGCCATCGGCCGTGAGCATCCAGCCAAAAGACGGCATTCTCCTTTGAGACCACCACTTCTTTTGTTTCGTCTTCACTCACGTCTTGTTTTCCTTTTTTACCGTTATTTAGGCACCAATTTCCGATAGGCCTCTTCGATCTCCTTGAATCGTTTTTCCGCCAGTTCCCTGAACTCATCTCCCAGATGAACCACTTTGTCCGGGTGGTATTTGTTGGCCAGTTCCCTGTAAGCTTTCTTTATCTCTTCCGGTGATGCATCCCTTGGAACATTCAGTATCGTGTAAGGATCGTCCGATGAATTCTGCGTATGTGTCTGTTTTTCAGAAGATCCTTGATTTTGTTCAAAGGATTGACGACTTTGATAATAATAGTTCTGATAGCTGGATGATCTCTGGCGGAGATATTTAAAAAGCCGCCAAAGCGCGTATAAAAAGATGATGTCATCGATCCAGCCCCATCCGACAATAAAATCGGGCAGTATATCATAGGGGCTCAACACATAAATGAATCCGATAATGATCAGCAGTATGATCAGCAGATATTTTATAGTGGAGGATTTCATGTTTTCGTAAAATATTTAGTCTTAGATCCAAACGATACATCCATGCAATATATTTTATCAACGCAACATGAAAGAATATCACAAAAAGGGAAACTTGTCAGGTCGCTTTAAACGATTCCAAATCGTTTCAATCTGATTTGCTGCACGGCAACCAGGGAAACCATGCTCATAACCGAACCGCAAATAAACGGAATACGATAATCGATAATCCACAAAAAGCCTCCGACTGCGGGAAGGATCACTGCGGCGATGTGATTGATGGTAAAGCCCATTGCCATACTCGGTGCGATATCTCCGGGGTCTCCTACTTTTTGAAAATAAGTACGGATGGCAATGGCAAAATTAAAAAAGACATGATCCATTATATAAAGGATGGCGACAAGCCATTTTGATTGTGCGAAGGCATATCCGAGAAAAATAAATATCAGACTGGAATATTCCAGAGAGAGTACGATCCGTTCGCCGAACCGGATTATCGATCTGCCGATAAGGGGACTGATGAAATAGTTGATGGTGTTATTGATGACGAAAAGAACGGTGACGTCCCGAACCGTAAAATGAAATCTTTTTACCAGCAAAAAAACAGCAAATGCGACAAAAATTTGTCGTCTGGCGCCGGCCATAAAAGTGAGGAAATAAAAGAGCCAGTACTTTTTGCGGAAAATCATTTTTTTTCGTTGAATAACAATGTTTTGATCCGAAGGATTTTGAAATAATCCCCAAATTCCGGTTACCGCAATCAATCCACCGATCAACAGATACAGCTGCATGAAATTTAAAAAAGGGGCTATCAGGTAAATGAATACGCCGACCCCGATGTTTGACGCCGCAGCCATTCCACGCAATTTGCCGAACACCCATGGCGATATGTTTGTCTCGAAATATTGAAGGGTCAATGACTGGTTGGTGGTTTCATAATAATGAAAGCCGAAGCTCATAACCATGGTGGTGATGAGCAGACCGCCGAAGGAAGGAAAAAGCCCGGTGGCGGCGACGCCCATTGCCAACACCAGAACGGAAAGGGCCGAAAGCCGGTGCTCTTTGACGAGGATGATCACAAACACGGCCAGTAATGCCAAAAAGCCCGGGATTTCTCTGACCGATTGAATAATCCCAACATTATCGCCGTTGAGACCGACGACTCTTACCGCAAAATTGTCGAATAATGTTCGCCAGGCTTGGAGCCCCATCGTTGAAGCGATGGTCAGGACCATCAAAAACCGATACATGGGGTTTTGTCGAATTTTTTTGATTTCGGAGTCCAAAAGTATATCAGTATGCTGATCGGCACGACAAAGTATCTATCGCGGTTCACGCCATAGACCGGGGAATGTTGACGGAGCCTTTAGAAAAGATGAAATACTCTGTAAATGAAAGTGCTGAATATGACGATCGATAATATCATGATGAAAATCAACTGTCCGGTATCGAATTTTTTCATAATTCGTCCGGGTTAATCTTCTTTATCCAGCCCGAAGGCGGTATGAAGCACCCGCACTGCAAGCTCGGTATACTTCTCTTCGATAACGCAGGAGATTCTGATTTCCGACGTACTGATCATCATGATGTTGATGTTTTCCCTGGCCAGCGTGTTAAACATCATGGACGCGACCCCTGAGTGGTTTTTCATTCCTACGCCGACAACGGAAACCATGGCGATGTTTTTATCACCCAGAACATCTTGGGCTTCAATTTCCTCCGCCACTTTTCGCTCGATTTCCATGGCGGTTTTAAACTGCGCTTTGGGGATGGTAAACGTAAGATCCGTTTGACCTTCGGGGCGTATATTTTGAATGATCATATCGACGACGATGCCCGCTTCGGCTAGGGGCGCAAAAATTTTAGCGGCAACCCCGGGCCGGTCTTGAACCTTTGTTAAGGTGATGCGGGCTTGATTCTTATCATGTGTTACGGCTGAAACAACAAGACTTTCCATGCCGGCGTCTTCACTAACAACCATGGTTCCCTCCTCTTCGCTAAAGGACGATCTCACATGTACTGGGACATTGTATTTTTTTGCGAATCCCACCGATCGGATTTGTAAAACTTTGGCCCCGAGGCTGGCCATATTGAGCATCTCGTCATATGAAATTCGATCAATTTTTCTTGCCTTTTCACAGATATTGGGATCGGCAGTGTAAATCCCATCGACATCCGTATATATCTCACAGATGTCTGCCTTGAGCGCCGAAGCGATGGCCACGGCGGAGGTGTCCGATCCGCCGCGTCCCAAGGTGGTAATATTGCCGCCGACATCACTGCCCTGAAATCCGGCGACGACAACGATATTTCGTTTTTGAATGAGCTTTAGGATATATTCGGCGCCGATTTCGATGATTCGCGCATTACCATAGGAACGGTCCGTGATCACGCCGGCCTGATGCCCGAGCATGGACAGTGCCGGGTAATTCATTTTTTTTAATGTCATGGCCAAAAGCGCCGCAGTTGTCTGCTCACCCGTTGCAAGGAGAACATCGAGCTCCCGTTTATCGGGTGATTCCGCGATGGTATTGGCCATATCGATCAGGTTGTCCGTGACCCCGGCCATGGCGGACAGAATGACGACCACATCATTGTTCTGGTCATAGGTCTTGGCCACTCGTTTTGCCACATTGTGGATCCGTTCAAGATCGGCCACCGAAGTGCCGCCGTATTTTTGTACGATCAAACTCATAACTTACATCATCTCCTTGGCAAGATTCCATCTTCTAAGATCCTCCATAACCTCATCTCCTCTCGGGATTATATTTATTTTTCGCGTTTTGTCATCAATTATTTCAAATTGCAGCTTCACATGATTCGACGGAAGGTGCTTTCCCATTTTTTCCGCCCATTCGACGGCTACCACACCGTCTTCTTCGAGTATTTCGTAGAGACCGATATCTTCTATGTCAACGGGATTCGCGATACGATAGAGGTCGATATGAAACAGGAGATACCGGCCGGGGTATTCATTGATTAGGGTGTAAGAAGGGCTGGTGATATAATAATCATCCGGGACCCCGAGTCCTCGGCCCAGTCCCTGTACAAAGGACGTTTTCCCGCTTCCGAGGTCTCCGTACAATGCAAGTACTGTTCCGGCTGTAACCACCGCACCAATGGTTTCTCCCAGCTTTCTGGTTTCATCGACACTACGGGTCGTTATCTGATATTCGGCACTCGACACTCGCTCATCCATAAAAACAAAGACCCGTTCAGACGCTGCCGGAAAGCATTTTAATTGTTTCTGGCAAGGCATTCGCCACATCCGTTGCCAGATAGCCGAAGGGACCTTTGTTTTTGGATAGCGCATCAGCCGCTGCGCCGTGCAAATACACGCCGGCACGGACGGCAAGTTCGGGTGAATGGTTCTGGGCGAGAAAACCGGCGATGATTCCCGTCAATACATCTCCCATGCCGCCTGAAGCCATTCCCGGATTGCCGGTCGGATTGATAAAAACCCTGCCGTCGGGATGGGCAACAACCGTCCGGGCCCCTTTTAGTACAACGTGCACATTGAACTTTTGTGCAAAATCACGGGCACATTGGATACGATCCTTCTGAACATCTGCGGCTGTTGTGCCGATCAACCGCGCCATTTCTCCGGGATGCGGCGTGAGAACTGCGGGTTTCTCAAAATTTTTCAGTATTTCGGTACTGCCGATGAGGCAGTTTAACCCGTCGGCATCGATAACCATGAATTTATTACTCTCCTGAAGAAGCCGCTGAACCAATGTTTTGGTTTCAGGGTCTATGCCGATGCCGGGCCCTATGGCCAGGCATCTTTTGTCGGGAAGAAGCGCCATGATTCTGTTGAATGACGCTTCACCCAGGACGCTCTCCCTTGTTTCAGGAAGCGGTTCCGTCATGACCTCCGTTACCTGGGTTTCAAGAATGGGATTTAAGCTTGCCGGAGTTCCCAGGGTCACGAGTCCGGCCCCGGCCCGCATGGCTGATATGGCGGTCATGGCGGCTGCTCCGGTTTTACCCGGTGAGCCTGCAATGACGAGCAGATGGCCGGTGTGTCCCTTATGGATATCCAAAGATCTGGCCTGAAAAGCGCTGCGAATCATATCCGGGGTCAGCAGGTGTTGCCGAGGGTTAACCTCTTCTGCAATATATGGCGGTATGCCGATATCGATGATTTTCAGGGTTCCGGTGTATTCGGCGCCGGGAAGAATAAAATGACCTGTTTTCCCGAATGCAAAGGTGGCGGTGGCATCGGCCCGGATGCAGATGCCGCACGGCCGTCCTGTATCGGAATTCAGGCCGGAAGGGATATCCACGGCAAACACCGGCCGTCTCGATTGATTCAAGAAGTCGATGACCTCTTTGAAAAATCCTTTGACATCCGATTTCAGCCCGGTACCGAGAATGGCATCAATCCATATGCCTTCGTGACGCATTTCGGTCTTATGCGCTGAAAAGGATTTCGAATCCGGTATTTCGATAACCGGGACCTTCAACGGCAAAAGGAGGCTGAGGTTCGCGGCGGCATCTCCCGTAACCTTTTGGCTCTCTGTCAGCAGATATACGGTTACCCGTATTCCTTTCTGAGCCAGATATCTGGCCATGACGAAACCGTCTCCGCCGTTATTTCCGCGGCCTGCGACCACGCCGATCCTTCTACTTCCGATATCCCTGAATCGATCCAGGAAAAACCGGGTTGCGCCGCGTCCGGCATTTTCCATCAATATCCTGCCGGGAATGCCAAAGGATTCGATGGCCCGGCGATCCATTTCCTTCATTTCATCTGCGGTTACCAGATACATTTTCTTCTCCAGATCAAAGGTCTTTAATAAGGGCCAGCATCTCTTTTACCGCCTTTTCCATGCCCACCATCACCGCTCTTGAGACAATACTGTGACCGATGCTGAATTCATCGATTTCATGAAGGCCTTTGAAGGTCTTTATGGTATTATAACACAGGCCGTGACCGGCATTGACGCCCAAATTTAATTTGCGGGCGAATTTTGCAGCGTCTACGATATCGGAAAATGCCCGCTCTCTTTTGGCGGCACCTTCGGCGTCACAGAATATGCCGGTATGTATCTCAACCATGGTCACATTTATCTGGTGAGCGACTTTTATCTGTTCGGGACTGGGATCGATAAAGATGCTCACCGGAATGCCGCTGTCCTGAAGCGTACCGACGATTTCAGCGATGGTGTTGTCGCGCGACATTAATTCCAGACCGCCTTCGGTGGTGACCTCCTCTTGTGTTTCGGGGACCAGTGTCACAAGATCCGGCTGAACATCAAGCGCAATTCCAACCATTTCGTTGGTACAGGCCATTTCCAATATGAGTTTTGTCTGAACGATATTTCTTAAAATTCGAAGATCACGGTCCTGGATGTGACGCCTGTCTTCTCTCAGGTGAACGACAATCCCGCCCGCTCCAGCCATTTCCGCCAGCATTGCTGCTGCCACCGGGTCGGGGTAGCTGCTTTTTCTGGCCTCTCTCAATGTTGCAACATGATCGACGTTTACAGCTAATCCAGCCATCGACACACCTCCATTTCAAGCGATTGACGGTTTCGTGACAAATCAAAAAAAGCGACAATATTACGAGAGTGTTTAGGGTTGAATCATCCTCAAAACTTCGCTCTCTATTTGTGCCATCTGTTCGGTTTGTGCTTCGGATTTCTCATGGTCGTATCCGATTAAGTGGAGAATTCCATGCACCAGAAGCTGGACGACACGTTCTTCCATGCCGATGCCGATGCGTTCTCCTTCTCTTGCCGCGGTTTCGATGGATATCACCACATCACCGAGAAGCCCTGGGTTGATGTTCGGAAAGACATCCGTGTGCATGGGAAAGGCAATAACATTTGTGGGGCCGGATCGATGAAGATATTTTTGATTCAGTGTTGCGATCTGTGGGTCATCGACAATCAAAACACTGAGTTCTGCGTCATGACATTCCAAGACGTTTAAGATGTCTCTGGCTTTTTGTTGGATTTTGGTCATCGCCATTGGATATTTCTTTTGGCGGTTGTCTATCAGTACTTCCATTATTCCCTTTCCCGTTGATCAAGAGCTGCCTTTCGGGGTACTCAATGCGATGATGATGGATGCCGTTCAATATTTTATTGAAACTTTTTGCGATATTATGAAGATCTTTCAAAGTCAGTTCACAATTGTCCAACTGGCCGTCCGAAAAGATTTTGCTGATCAGATTTTGCACCAGCCCCTGAATTCTGGAAGGTGTCGGATTCGCCAGGGTCCTGGATGCAGCTTCAACGGTATCCGCCAGCATCACCAGACCGGCTTCTCGGGTTTGAGGCCTGGGACCCGGATACCTGAAATCGTCGATATTTACCCGGTCTTCGCCCTTTAACTGTTTGGCTTTTTCATAAAAATAAGTGATCAGGCTGGTTCCGTGGGATTGCCGGATCGTTTCGATGATGGCATGCCCCAGCTTGTGCTGCTTGGCGATTTCCGCACCGTCTTTGATGTGGGCGATAAGGATGAGGCTCGACATGGAGGGGGCAAGTTTGTCATGCCTGTTTATGCCGTCGGCCTGGTTTTCGATGAAATATAACGGTTTTTTAATCTTTCCGATATCGTGGAAGTAACCGCAGACTTTCGCAAGCAAAGGATTGGCGCCAATTTCAGCTGCTGCGGCTTCAACCATGGTGCCGACAATGACCGAATGATGGTAGGTCCCGGGGGCTTCCAACATCAGCCTCCGGAGAATCGGCTGATCGAGATTTGCCAGCTCAAGCAGTTTGATGTCCGTTGTAAAGTCAAATGCGATTTCTACCAACGGCGCGATGCCTGCCGTCACGATTCCGGCGCCGACTCCCCCTGAAAAGGCAAATGCCCAGTCCCAGAGGAGCTTGAAAAATGAAGAACCTCCGGTATAGACATCGATGACCGCTGCAAGGATAACATTCAATAGCCCGAGTTTTAATCCCGCTTTAATAAAGACCTTGCGTTCCCGGCAGTTTTGTATCCAGTAGGCCGCCATTAAGCAGTTGAGAAAAAAATAAATAAAAATATCAAATCTGTTTTGAAATATGATTGCCGTGCCGATGGCGAGTAACAAAGCCATGGGAATCGCCATCTCTATACCCATAAACAAGCATGTGGTCATAGCGCCGGCCGCAAGGGGAATGCCGTAAGACATTGAATCGGCGGATATCGAAAACGGTGTATAATGGGTGATGGTATCGGCTAGAGATTCGGACACCTTGGCGATAAAAAAGAACGTGACGAGCAGACAGGACAGAAATAACAGATTTTTGGTGGTGTTGAGATCCGGCCGGTTGTGAATACAAAGGGCGTAAATTGTCATCAGGATGCATAAAATAAAAAGTGCCGTGCCGATACAATTTGTTAAGACTTGCCCTTTGTTAAGGCCTTCCTGATACGTTTTGAGTTTTAAAAGCTGGTTTTTGGTAACCCGTTCTCCTTCTCGCAGAATCATCTCTCCGGCTTTTATCTTGTGAAAAATCGGCTTCACTTCGGCAGAGGCCGCTTTTTTTCTTTCCTCGGTCTCGCTTCTGTTCAACGTTATGTTGGGCTGGACCAGCTTTTGAACGAAATCCACGATCAAATTTTTCAGTTCGTAATTCTTGTCCTGGAGGACAGGTTGTCCGATGATCGTGACCATGGTTTTTGCCTGATCGAGACCATAAAAGTGCTTGAGATTATATACCAGCATTTCATTTTTCGTTTTGATATCTCTTAAAACGATGCCTCTATCGCTTTCTTTGAGAAGGATCTCTTTATTGGCCACCACCCCGTTTTCCATTATTTCGGCTAAGATAGCGGAAATGAGATTGGCAATATCGCCGGAAAATGATTCCTGTTCGAGTATTCTATAATCGGCGTCACTGACAGAAATTCCGATTTTCCCTTCAAAATCGGACTTTTTTTGCCAGATGAGTTGATGAATCGCCAAATTTTTTTCTTCGTTTCCAGGTGCGGATGCTTGCGATTTGTTCAGTAAATCGGCAGGCGGGGTGGTTTTAAGTGTTGTTCGAAGATCATCGAAGGCTTTTTTGACATTCCGGTTGATTCTCGCAGACAAGGTGACGTCATGATCATAAACAGTCAACACATTTGCAACAGCCTGTTTACGGCTTGCTTCCGTAGCGTCTTCGTCTTCAATTAAAAAGTCTTTGGCCGCCTTTATATCTCGTGTTGCAACATCTCCTAACTTGTATGTATGTTTTTTGATAACAAGTTTCGGATACAGCAAGAATGTGAAAATTACGGCAAGGCCGATTAAAAGGGCCCATCTGACCGTATCGCTGTTGTCGACGAGTCTGTTTAAAGACATTTGGGTTTTTACGATATTCATTGCAATGCGTTGTTTCGCCTTTTGCCGGCATCCAGATCTTCATAAGCCTTTATAATTTTCTGAACCAATCCATGCCGAACGACGTCCTGTTTAGAGAAAAAAATAAATTTTATTCCTTGTATGCCCTGTAAAATATTCTTTGCCTCAATAAGTCCAGAGGGTTTTCCCGCGGGAAGATCGATCTGGGTAATGTCTCCGGTGATGACCGCTTTTGAGCCGAATCCTATTCGCGTCAAAAACATTTTCATTTGTTCAGACGTGGTATTCTGGGCCTCATCAAGAATAATGAAGGAATCGTTCAAGGTCCGTCCCCGCATGAAAGCCAAAGGCGCCACCTCGATAACACCTTGCTCTATCAGATTGGACACCTTTTCAAAGCGCATCATATCATGCAGCGCATCATAAAGCGGGCGCAAATAAGGATCCACTTTTTGCGCCAGATCTCCGGGCAGAAAGCCCAGGGCTTCCCCCGCCTCCACCGCCGGTCTCGTTAAGATAATGCGATTCACCTTTCCCTTTGAAAATACGGCAACCGCCATTGCCATGGCAAGGTATGTTTTACCGGTACCTGCAGGCCCTATTCCGAAGACCATGTCGGAACTTCTAATTGCGTCTATATAATCTTTTTGGGTCGGGCTTTTGGGAATTACGGGGCGTTTTTTGGCCGTAACATAGACGGTGTCCAGAAAAATATCTTTGAGGTTGACGCGATCATTTTCGCTTAGAATTCTGACGGCATAATCGATATCATTTTGATAAATGGGATAACCGTCTTTGATCAGGTCGTAGAGTTGTTTGAGTATCTTTTGTGCCAGGCTTGCGGCAATCCTGTCTCCCTGGATGAATATTGTATTGCCTCTGGCATTGATAGAGACATCTGTCAGTTCGGCAATCCTTTTGAGGTTGCTGTTGTACTCTCCGAAAAGTTGACTGGCTAAACTGGCATCCGAGAAAACCAATCGGATCTTGTTATTTTCTGAAATTACATCCATATTATTAAATTGAGCAAGTGCTAATGTTTTGTCCCGAAGTTTCGAGAAATCCATTTACGATATCAATTAATATTGTTAAATTTGTAAAAAGTCAAATCTTTGGCATAATTTTCCTCTTGAGCGCAAAGGGCAATGAGATGCAAAAAGCAAAAGAAAACTCCTTGACTCAAAATATCGGCTTTGTTAATTTTCGTCAATAAAAACAAAAAAACTCATCTTTATGAATTCATTTGTATTATAAACGCCTTATCCGGATAGGGTTGTGTTCGGTATTGCAGATTGAGAAATCTTATTTGCGGGACGGCTTCATCCTCAAGGATGCTTCGCGGGAGCCTTATGAATATTTTCGATATTATCGTCGTCGTTATTTTGGCCTATTGCATTATCAGGGGTATTTTTAGGGGGCTATTGAAGGAGTTGTCGTCCATTATCGGCGTTTTCGGCGGATTCTACGCCGCATATACATATTACACGGTGGTTGCAAAGCCGTTATCGAGGTGGATTAGCCATACGGGATATCTCAATTTGGCGAGTTTTCTGATT
>Ga0316583_10000558_pt1 | contig 11245 bp, 10 predicted proteins | sample J_170502JBrBrA_D_FD_204513 | JGI IMG/M metagenome (GOLD analysis project Ga0316583, IMG submission 204513) | Rhizosphere microbial communities from salt marsh grasses in Alabama, United States - J_170502JBrBrA | ecosystem: Host-associated > Plants > Roots > Rhizosphere | place: USA: Alabama... | reverse complement strand
GGCCGACTCAAACACAAAAACCAGCGCTTGATATAAGAGATTTTGGAGTCGAAACGGACATGTCGAAACCACCGCAGCAGCTTCCGGCCCCGGGTCGAAGCGGACCTTGCCGGCAAAGCTTAAAAATTTGACGAGTCCAACCATCAGATCGACGACATCGACGAGATTCACCTTTTTGACCGGCTCGTCCACACTGTGGGAAAATCTATTCATCTGCTTGACGGTGGCGAAGCCCCGCTGAATCTCTTCGATGATATCCTGGCTACAGGTCTTGAGCATCTCCAACTCAATCTTTTGACCCTTTGTCGCCATTTCGGTCAGATCCTGCAAAAGACCCGCAGCCTCTGAAATTATGGCCAGGATGTTTTTCAGTTCGTGTGAAATGCTGGCGTTGACTTTGCCGAAAAAAGCCAGATCATCATTATCTTGAAATTCGATGGTACTGCTCATTGTGCCTCCCCATGATGATGTTATCCTGCCAATCACGCGACAAGCTGTTGTGCTTGCCGCCACATGGCCAAACGACCGATTGCTCAACGGCAACCGGCCAATCTATTCGGTTGCCTCACGCAGGATAGTAATCAGTTCATCAATTTGTATCGGTTTCGCCAGATAACATTCTGCCTTAGCCGATCCTTTCTCGAAGTCGATCTTGGATCCGTGACCGGTCACGAAAATAATTTTTAGACAAGGATCCAGTTCTTTTAATTTCTGCTCAAGTTCGATACCCCCGATGCCCGGCATTTTGACATCCAGTATAGCCACATCGTACCGTTGCGTCTCGGCCTTAATGATGGCATCTTGACCCGTGAACACATAATCGATGTCGATTCCACGCAAGGCCAGTCTTTTGGCCAGCATCGTTGCAAACTTTTTTTCATCATCTACCAATAGAACCTTCATTTTCAATTATCTCCTCCTGGATGCGGGCTGGTAACGTTATGATAAATGTCGTGCCTTCACCGAGTTTGCTTATTACGGAAATGTCTCCCTGAAGCTTCTTAACCAGACCGTAAGTGATGGCCAGCCCCAGACCGGTTCCCTTGTTGCCTTCTTTTGTGGTAAAAAAAGGCTCGAAAACCTTCGGCAGGTTCTCCTCCGGCATGCCACAGCCATTATCGCTGATGGTGATGCGGACCTTATCGGCTTGTGCGGGTGAGGCCTGAATTTCCAGGATGCAGCCGTTGTCGACTGCCTGAAAAGCGTTGTTTACCAGATTCACCAGGATCTGCTGCAGCTTGCCCCGGTCGGTTTCAATCGGGGGCATATCCTGCGGCACGTCCACGTAAACCTTTATATTTCGGTAATCCGCCTCTTTATTGTGAAAAACGAGGACGTCTGAAATAACCTCGTTCAGTTTCACCTTTTGAATCTTGACTTCAAATTTGCGGGCAAACCCGAGAAGTTGCCGGGTGATCGTTCCGCAGCGCTCGACGGCCTCCAGAATGTCATCGATGTAGCCGATCAATTCCTCATCCCGGCGGTACTGCTCCTTGAAAACAAACAGATCTTTCACATACCCGGCGGTTTCGTTGATCAGAGCCAGGGGGTTATTGATCTCATGGGCGACGCCGGCCGCCAGCTGGCCGATCGTTGCCAGTTGGTTGCTTTGCTCCATCAGCGCCATGGTCTCGGCCTTGGCCCTGTCCGCGTGATAAAGCTTGTTGACCATGAACGTGCAGGTAAAGAAGATAACGACCAGGATGACCAGTGTCCCGGAGCCGACAAACCAATTGATGTTTGAACGCAATTGCTGCCAGACTCGCATCATTTCGGCTTTATGTTTGATTGCCATCAGAATAAACGGGGTATCGGCAATTCGGGTGAATATGTACGCATAGCCCACGATAAGTAATTGATCTTTATCATTTTGAGCCATCGTTACTTGAGTTCTCTCGGAGAAATCCGGCACCGGCAAAGACATTTTTTGAAAGATTTCGCCGTGTTCTTTTGAGGGGGTCTGGACGATGCCGGACCGGTTAACAAGAAAGATATGCGCATAAGCACCGGTTTCGTAAGATTGCAAGGTTTTTATCAATCGCTCTGTGTCGAGCGTGGCCCGCACGATAAAAAACGAACCATCCGGCCGGAATGACTTGACGGCAATGATGATATGGGGAACATCACGATATCCGCTAAAAATTTCACTGACATAAAAAGGGCGTTTCTGGCATTCAATAAACCAGCGCTGTTTGCTGTAGTCCCGACCCTCAAGGTTGAAAGGCCCGGCATACGTAATCTGGGCACCCGTATGGGCGATGACGCTCAGATCGATCAACCCGCCGAATCCTAATTTCAGATTTCGCAGGATCTCTGCCAAATGATCGGGGTCGGTCAGCCGGTCATAGGCGATTTCATTCACGGTGAATCGCAGGGCATCCAGTCGCTCCTCCAGAAAAAAGGTCACTGCCCGCCTGGCGTTGGAAGTCAGCCGTTCCGTGCGCAGTGTTAGCTCTGAATCCACGGACTCTTGAAGCAGCCGGTAATGAATAATGGTGACCACCATCAAGGGCACCAGGGCTGTGACAACCAGTACAGAGATGCCGATCGCCCAGATCTTACCATAATTCGTAAAGGTAAAATAAGGATCCAGGTGTTTATTATCTTGACGATGAAATACGGGCCATATCGATCCGAAAGCCCTGCGAATTCGGTCAATCATAACGACATTTCCTCGATCCGGGCCAAAATGGCCATCAGTTCATCAATAATCAATGGTTTGTGCCAAAAAGCGTAGGCACCTTGCTGCATGCATGCCCGTCGATCTTTTTCGGTTCCATGCCCGGTCAGAATAATCACGGGGGTCATCTCAGATATTGCCTTGATCCGGGTCAGGACTTCGATTCCATAAATATCCGGCAGGTGAAGATCCAGCAAAATGAGAAAGAAATTTTTCTGTTTAACCAGATCGAGCGCCTGCTGCCCGTTATAACAAACTTCGCAATGACAGCCCCTCAAACTCAACCGCTTGGCGAGCATGTTCGCAAAGCGCTGTTCGTCATCGACGATTAGGAGATTATATTGTTTCATAAAGAGACATATTTTTATTGACTGTTAAAAAATATTGTTTTATTGAAAAATAATTATATCATTAAGTTTCATTTGTAAACACTTTTCTGAAAGGTTGATTCGATGGCAAACATTCGAGCGCGTTCAGCAGGTTGGTTGATTGGGTCCCTAATGATTTTCGTCTCGAGCTGCCCTGCCGCAGCCGCAGCTGCAGAGCAGGTGACCGCCGGCGCCGCCAACCAGGCCTGGTGGTTCTGGCCCATTATCCTCTTTTTTTTCTGCCTGGTCCTCGGCATTTTGGCCGTCATGGCCGGCGTCGGGGGCGGCGTCCTTTATGTTCCGCTGGTCAGCGGATTTTTCCCGTTTCACATCGATTTTGTCAGAGGTGTAGGGCTCATGGTCGCCCTTGCCGGTGCGCTTGCTGCGGGCCCAGGCTTGCTGCGGCGCAACCTGGCCAACCTGCGGCTTGCTCTGCCGGTGGCCTTGATTGCCTCCACCTTTTCCATAATTGGGGCAATGCTGGGGCTGTACCTGTCGTCATTGAATCCCGACATCATTCAAGTCTGCCTGGGGGTGACCATAGTGGGCATCGCCATCCTGTTATTGGCTTCAAAGAATACAGAAAAGCCGGTGGTAAACAAGCAGGATGCCATCGGGCTGGCCCTGGGGCTGGGAGGGGCCTATTGGGACGATGGCGCGCGCGAAAGCGTGGAATGGAAAACCCATCGCACTTTATTGGGCCTGTGTATGTTTATCCTGGTCGGTATGCTGGCCGGGATGTTCGGGCTGGGCGCGGGATGGGCCAATGTGCCGGTGCTCAACCTGCTGATGGGTGTTCCTCTGAAGGTGTCGGTGGCTACCAGCAAGTTTTTACTGTCCATTACTGATACCTCGGCCGCCTGGATATACATGAACCGGGGCTGTGTCATTCCCCTGATCGCCGTTCCCTCCATTGTGGGCTTGATGCTGGGCTCCCTGATTGGGGTCAAGATTCTGGCCGTTGCCAAGCCCAAAATGATTCGGTACATGGTGATTGCCGTGCTGTTTTTTGCAGGTCTTAAAGCCATCGACAAAGGATTGGGCCTTGGGATTTTAGGATAATAAAAAAGGCAATAACATACGGAGTTGAATATTATGAATACACAAAACAAAGAAGACCTCCAACCCTCACAGGAACAGATCATCTATGCCAACTTGTTGGTAATCGGCGTCTGGGCCGGTATTATTATCCTGGTGACAACTTATGCGATATATGTGACCGGCATAATGTCTCCCCATGTCGACATGTCTATCATCCCCAAGCTCTGGGGTAAGGGCGTCAGTGAATATCTGGAAATGACCCATTCGCCCCACGGGTGGGGGTGGGCCGCCTTACTGTCCAAAGGGGACTTTCTCAACTACATCGGTTTTGCGTTCCTGGCTTTGATGACCATTGTCTGTTACCTGGTGTTGGTCAGGGGCTATAGCCGTCAAAAAGACTGGATATATGCGGCTATCGCTGTTCTGGAAATTGTCGTCTTGTCCTTGGCAGCGTCTGGAATTTTAGGCGCCGGAGGCCATTGAGGGTCCACCATGGCATGCATAGGGTGCATCCACAAATTGGGTCGTTTTTAGAATGTGTATTGCTGGAAACGGCTTAACCCAGATTGCTCCATCTGGGATTGAAGAAAGGTGAAATATGAAAGCAAAAAAAATTAATATCCTGCTGGTAGATGACAACCAAAAGTTCTTGAAATCCATTGCTGAAAGGACCCGGCTGAAAGGCTTTAATGTCTTTACGGCCTCAAGCGGGAAGCAGGCAATGGAAATAGCCCAAAAGCAATCCATTCATGTGGCCGTGGTCGATCAAAGAATGCCGGATATGGAGGGTTTGGTGGTTATCACCAAACTGAAAGGGTTGATCCCGGATATCCAAACGATCCTGTTGACGGGCCATGGAGATGAAAAGCTCAAAGAAGCCAGCGAAGCCCTCAATTCAACCTATTTTGACAAGCAGGATATGGGAAAATTCTGGGCCTTTTTGTCAAACCTGCCGTTGGGTAACATCAATATTCTTCTGGTGGACGACAATCCGAAATTCCTCAAGACGCTGGCGGAGCGGATCCGGCTCAAAGGTTATGAGCCCTTCACGGCCTTAAATGGACAGGAGGCGATTGATATTACCAAGACCACCAAAATTCATATGGCAGTTGTTGATCAGAGAATGCCCGATATGGATGGTCTAGAGGTGATCACGAAGCTTAAAAAAATTGATGCCGATATTCAAACGCTTCTTTTAACCGGCCATGGAGATGAAAAGCTTAAAGAAGCCACGGAAGCACTCGACTCATCCTATTTTGAAAAAGAGGATATGGGTAAATTCTGGGGATTTGTCAGAAAGGTGCTGCAAGGCCTCGAAACCTCCATGGCGGCAGCTGGAATGGCTGCCGGCGGCGATATCGAGGATGCCGTCGATATCGAATCGCATCATGAAAAAAAGAAATAATTTGAAAAAATGACTTCCACAGCCCAGAAAATTCTTTTGAATGAAACTTCTCTCGTCGGTCGACTCCGAATGATCGGTGAAACTTTGGCGATGCAGGAATTGAGGAGAGATATTGAAAGATTGGCGGCTCTGGATTGCACGGCCATCATTCGCGGTGAAACAGGCACCGGCAAGGAATTGGCCGCCCGCATTATTCACAATTCAAGCGTCCGCAAAAATAGCCGATTTGTGGCAATCAACTGCGGCTGTTTCAGCAATGATCTGCTCATTGAAGAGCTTATCGGGCAAGGCAATGATACCCTGCCCGGAGTTTCCCAGACAGGCGCAACCATTACCGGAACTGAGGGAGGTACCATTCTGCTGGATCAGATAGAAGATATGTCCCCGAAGATGCAGCTTTCAATGTTGAAGATAATCGATAGTAAAAATATATCCCTGCAGGATGGTGTTAATGATTTCCCATTTGATGTTCGTATCCTGGCCTCCAGCCGCTCCGACCTCAGCAAGCTGGTTGAAGAGGGAAAATTCAGAGATGAGCTGTATTATCGCTTGAATGTGCTTGAACTGTTCATCCCCCCCCTTAAGGAGCGCAGGGACGATATCCCACCCCTGTGCAGCTATTTTATCCATAAATATACAAAAGAATTTGAAAAAGCGGTTGAATATATCTCAGAAGAGGTTATCGCCACCTTTATGTCTTATGATTTCCCGGGTAATGTTCGCGAACTTGAACACATCATCGAACGTGCTGTCATCCTCGCCGATGGCAATACCATAGAATTGAAACATCTTCCCAGACGCTTTCACAAAGCGGGTTCTCCGGCTTTGGATACAACCAGAACATTCATGACGTTGGCTGAGATGGAAAAGAAACACATTCTAGAGGTGTTAGATTCAACCGGGGGCAACAAATCCCAAACTTCCAGGCTATTGGGCATCAGCCGGACAGCGTTGTGGCGAAAGCTCAAACAATTCAAACAGGAAAACTGACATCAGACTGCTGTAAAAAATAACCGCCTGGAGCAATATGAATATCATCAGCTAATATAACAAATTTTGCCTTCTCCAAAACGAGAAATTGCGTACCGGATTCCGGTTATCGCTTGCCCGTATACTTAAGTTGACAATTTGGAGAAGTCCGCGAATTTGCCGAACAGTGTCGCGATGTGTTCGAGCAGAGCCATACGGTTACGACGAACGTTTTGATCTTCCGCCAGAACCATGACACCGTCGAAAAAGGCATCCACCGGTTCGCGTAGGGTGGCGATATCCTTTAGCGCTTTTTCAAAAAGCCCTTTTTCCATGGCCTCAGACACCTTTTTTTCAACTTTTTGATAAGCGGCAAAAAGCGCCGATTCGCTTTCATGCTCAAACAGATTTTCTTTTACCTTGCCGAGTCTTTCCTGCTCTTTCTGTTTGTCCGATTTTCTTAAAATATTGACCACTCGTTTAAAAGCCACCGTCAGGGGTTCATAATCCGGCTTGGCCTTAAACGATTCAAGCGCTTCCAGACGGCTCCATAAATTGGGCACATGATCGATCGAAACATCAACCACCGCAGCAATCGTGTCCTTGGCATACCCCTGATCGGCCAGCAGTTGGATGATGCGGTTTTGCAAAAAAGAATAGACTTTTTGCGTGAGTGCTTTGCGTTCATCCGAATCTTCTATTTCAAATTGGCTGAGACTTTTTTTGATCAGTTTTCCGAGTGAAAAGGAAAACCCCTTGTCGTTCATGATTTGAATGATTCCGATTCCCTGACGTCTGAGTGCATAAGGATCGGAAGCACCGGTGGGGGTCAGACCGGCGCTGAAGCACCCGCAGATGGAATCGATTTTATCGGCGATGCTCAAAACGGAGCCCGTTATGGTCTGCGGTAGCGGACCGCCGGAATATGTAGGCCGGTAGTGCTCCTCGATGGCAGCGGATACAGTGGCAAACTCACCGGCAATGGCCGCATAGATCCTGCCCATAACCCCCTGCAGTTTGGGGAACTCCCCGACCACCTGGCTGACAAGATCCGATTTGCACAATTTTGCCGCGCGGGCAACCTGGGCTCTGAGCTCGTTACCCGGTTTTCCGTCAGCCAGCCCGACATCTACTGCTTTGGCGATGAATTTGCCGATTTTGGCGACCCGCTGAATTTTCTCATACATCGTGCCAAGCTGCGCCTGGAATAAAACCCTTTTCAGTTTTTCCACCCGTTCATCATTTGAGACTTCCAGATCACCTTGGTAGAAAAACTGGGCGTCGGCCAGTCGTGCGCGCAGCACGCGTTCGTGGCCCTTGGCCACCAGTTTCATGTCCCTGGCCTTGGTATTATTGACGGCGACAAAATAGGGTAAAAGCCTGCGGGATTTATTAACAACCGCAAAATATTTCTGATGTTCGCGCATTGCCGTGATCAGCACCTCGTCGGGGAGTTCCAGAAATTCCTTGTCGAATTCACCTGCTATGGCGACCGGATACTCAACCAGGTTGTTGACAATGTCCACCAGTTCCTCATCGGGTAAAATGCTGCCGCCGACTTTCTTTGCTGCTGCGCTAATCTCGCGTTCGACCGCCTTGCGGCGTTCAGCGAGATCCACCACCACCTGAGCCGCTCTCAGGCGTTTCAGATAATCATCGGCCGAATCAATTTTGATTTTACCGGGCTGCATAAAATAATGCCCGTGGGAAGTGCGCCCGGTTCTGACATTTCCCAGTTTAAATTGAATCACTCTGGAACCCAGCAGCGCCAGGCAGGAATGAATCGGTCTGGCAAAGGTGATGTCCATATCCGCCCAGCGCATGGTTTTCGGAAACGGAATCGCCAAAATCGCCTTTGGCAGGATCTCTTTAAGCAAGGTTTGCGTAGCCTCGCCCCGCTCCTGCTTTACCGCGCACAAATAAGCCCCTTTGCGGGTCTCTTTAATGCTCAGCTTCTCAATTTTAACACCCGCTTTCTCGGCAAACTTTTTGGCGGCCATGGTGGGTTTGCCGGATTCATCGAACCCGACCTTAACCGGGGGGCCGGTCAATTCGGTCTTTAGCGGCAGCTGTTTGGCGGCTACTTTTTCAATTCGAACGGCAAGCCGCCGGGGGGACCCGAATATTTCAGCGGAACCGTGCTCAATTCGAGCTTCCGTCATCTTTTTTTGCAATGTTGCCGCCAGCCCCTTTAGTGCAGGATTGATGTAACCTGCCGGAATTTCTTCAGTGCCGATTTCAAGCAATAACGTATCCATATTTTCCTCAAGTTTGTGTTTCGAGTTGCGCGTTTCGGGTTACGGGTTATGAGTCCCAGGTAAAAAAATTGACCAATACCCCGCAACACGGAACACGCAACGCGGAACCCGCAACACGCAACCGTTATTTTTCCTTTTTCAACAGCGGATATCCCATGCTTTCGCGCTGTTTCAGGTACCCCACTGCGCTCGCCCGTGCGAGGTTTCTTATCCTGCCGATGTAGCCGGTCCTTTCCGTCACACTGATGGCTCCCCGGGCATCCAGCAGATTAAATGTATGGGAACATTTTAAGCAATACTCGTAAGCCGGCAGAACAAGCCCGTCTTCAGCCTGACGCTTGGACTCGGCCTCGTACTTATTGAATAAATCAAATAAAGCGGGTACATTGGCTTTTTCAAAGTTGTAGGTCGACTGCTCGACTTCCTGCTGATGATGGACATCACCATATTTGATCACTTTGTTCCATTGAAGATCATAAACATTATCCACACCTTGAAGATACATCGCAATTCTTTCCAGACCGTATGTCAGTTCAACGGGAATGGGATTCAATTCAATACTGCCGGCCATCTGGAAATAGGTAAACTGGGTAATTTCCATCCCATCCAACCAGACCTCCCAGCCCAGACCGGAAGCCCCCAGGGTGGGCGATTCCCAATCATCTTCCACAAAACGGATATCGTGATCGAGGGGATCGATGCCCAACACCTTCATGCTCTGAAGATATTGCCGCTGAACATCAAAAGGCGACGGTTTCAAAATGACCTGATACTGATAATAATGCTGTAGACGGTTGGGATTATCACCGTACCGGCCGTCCGTCGGCCGCCGCGAAGGCTGAACATAAGCAACATTCCAGGGCTCCGGACCCAGCGCCTTTAAAGTCGTGGTCGGGTGGAAAGTCCCCGCGCCGACTTCCATATCATAAGGCTGTACCATTACACAGCCCTTGCGGGCCCAAAATTTGTTTAGCTCTAAGATGACATCCTGAAAGAGCATCTTAATTTCCTTTTCTTAAAAATTTGTGTTTGGTGTTTAGTAGGGCGGGCCTCTGCGCCTGCCGTTCAGAGGTCGGCACGGAGGCCGACCCTACTTTAAATATCGAATATCGAAAAAGGAATTTCGAATGACGAAATTTTATTTGACTTCGATATTTCCGCCTCCGGCGGATTCGATATTCTGCGGTTCTCTGTTTTCTGACTTCTGACCTCTGGCCTCTGACAATCAGACAACCACCAGCCCCTGCGAGTCAATCTTGGGCTCCAGCAGACCGCCTTCTTTTTCAGATGAAAGTATCTCTTCCCATATGGGTCTCAAGCTGTCAATATGTTTAACATCACCCAGGGCCCAGATACATCCGCCGCCCCCTGCACCGGTAAACCGGGCACCGCAATTGTGGGACACAGCCGTTTTTATCAATTGAACACCGATCTTATCGAGCACCTCCGGGGTCATTTTCCGTCGAATGGCGGTTTCCCTATTCATCAATTCGGCCGCCTTCATATAATTTCGGTCGGCCAGGTGACTGACGAACTGCCGGGTGCAGCCCACGATTTCAGCCCAGAATTTCCGAAATTTTCCGCTAAGAAATTGGTGAACCCAACGGCTGTTGATGTCTTTTGATTCGTGCGGTTTTCCGCAATATGCCAGCAGCAGGTGTTTTGCAAGATCGTTATGTGACCTTTTCGGCAGGACCATTTTTTTCCTAAATTGAGGATCTTCAGTGCTGACCGGCCATATCCAAGCATTGGCACCGCCATATATGGCTGCCAGCTGATCCTGCATCCCACAGGGAACGCCGGCGACGCTTTCCTCCAACCCGTGGGCCAGGGAGGCAATAGCGGGCCGGGTCAGCAGTTTGGCTGCAGATGCCTGCTGCCATAACTTCGATAAGGCTGCAATCAGCGCAACAGCAGCTGCCGATGATCCGCCCAGGGCACTGCGCGGTGGTGATTGGGATTCAATTTGGATGTGAACATTTTCCGCATTAAAATAAACAGCAACCGCAAGCATCAAACCCAGCGGATGCACGAAGGGGGCACGGTCAATGGGAAATTCGACACTTTTAAATCCTCTGGAAGAAATTTTTATGCGCTTATTGTGATGGGGCAAAAGACGAATCCGGGTTCTGAGCGCCACAGCGATGTTAAACGTGCAGGGGGATAGATGACGCAGCGTGTAATAAAACGTACGAATGTCCAGCGTGCCTCCCATATCGATACGACAGGGCGCCGACGCCTCGATAGGCGCCTTTTCAAGGATGCGTTTGAATTTGTTCGACATAAGCAAAATCACCTATCACGAAAGCACGAAATGCTAAAAACACGAAAAAAAATTAAAAAAAAATTCGTGCTTTCTAAATTTCGTGTTTTCGTGGTTAGTTTTTATAGCCGTCATTCCGTATTCCGCATTCCGAAATCCGCATTCGATTTACTTTCGAATTTGTTTGAGAAATTTTAGACTCTGCGGCTGTATTCCCATAATGTACGGCACAAATGCCTCGAGAAATTCCAGACTTTCCTT
>Ga0316583_10000557_pt1 | contig 11250 bp, 10 predicted proteins | sample J_170502JBrBrA_D_FD_204513 | JGI IMG/M metagenome (GOLD analysis project Ga0316583, IMG submission 204513) | Rhizosphere microbial communities from salt marsh grasses in Alabama, United States - J_170502JBrBrA | ecosystem: Host-associated > Plants > Roots > Rhizosphere | place: USA: Alabama... | reverse complement strand
ACTCAGCCTGCAGCGCCCCAGCAGCTTTAAGGGCCTGAAAAATAGCAATAAGGTCACGGGGTGAAACACCAAGAGCATTCAAGGCTTTGACAAGCTCTCCGATGCTGACGCCCGATTCCACCAGGAATATCGGATTCTTTCCTTCCTGAACCACTATATCTGATTCCGGTGTGACGACGGTTCGCCCGCCGCGCGAAAACGGCAGCGGCTGTGAGACATTCTGGGATTCATCTATCTGAATGCTCAAATTGCCATGGGCGATAGCGATGGTAGAAATACGCACATTTTCACCCATTATCACCGTACCGGTGCGCTCGTTGACCACCACCTTGGACACCATATCCGGGGTGACTCCCAGACTTTCGATCATGGTCACAAATTGAACCGTATTTCCCAGGTAATTTTCAGGAACACTCACCTGGATCGAACCGGCATTTTCAGTCTGAGCCAGCTGGCTGTAAAACGCGCGATTAATGGCCTGGGCCACCCTGCTGGCGGTTGTAAAATCCGGATCGTGCAGCGCCAGCGTCAGGGAATCTTTTTGATTAAAATTTGAATGGATTTCCTGCTCCACCAGCGCCCCGCCGACAACACGGCCGACGGTGGGAAAATTCTTCTGGACTTCATCACCGGAATTGCCACTGACCGTAAATCCGCCGGTACTGACCGGTCCCTGCGCAACCGCGTACACATTTCCGTCAGCGCCTTTTAAGGGCGTAAACAGCAGCGTGCCGCCCTGCAGATTCTCCGCATCACCAATGGAACTGACCAGCACATCAATTCGACTGCCCTGGCTTGCAAACGCCGGCAAATCTGTGGTTACCATCACGGCCGCCACATTTTCGACGTCGGCAATATCGTCTGGCTGGACGGTCACGCCCATTTTCTCCAGCAGGCTGGCCAGCGATTGAATTGTGAACAGGGCATCATCGCTGTCGCCGGTACCTTTTAGTCCGACCACCAGCCCATAACCCACCAGCTGATTTTGGCGTACCCCTTTAATGTCGGCTATATCCTTGATACGGGCGGCATTGGCAGCGGACATCAGAAGGATGCCGTTTGCCACAACCAGAAAAAAGGAGACGATCCTTATGAAGCGCCCTGATATTTGTAAAGGTTTATTCATCATTTATTTTCCCTCGCCTCATAAATTAGAAGGGCCAGACTGAATTCAGTAAATTGGCCAGCCAGCCCGGACGCTGCCGGTCATTGACGATACCGCTGCCGCTGTAAGCAATCTTTGCGTCGGAGACAAAAGTGGACAGAATAACGTTATCGTCATTGATGTCGCGCGGCCGGATAACCCCGGATAAAATAATCATCTGGGTTTCATGGTTGACCAGCACCTCACGGGATCCGACAATAAAAAGATTGCCATTGCGCAACACCTGGGTAACCCGGCAGGTGATAAAGGCACTGAGATCCCCGCTGCGCGATGTGCTCCCGGAGCCGTCAAAATCGGAGCTCATGCTTCCTTTGACCGATGGATTGCCAAATGGGTCAGGTTTCGGCAGATTGCTGGGGATATTTTTTAAAACTTTGTCGCGGTACCAATCTTCGGTACCAAAAAGGGTGTCAATACCGGCTTCCAGACTGGAGGTCCGGCCGGTTTTCGTGTCGGCCGAATTGGTCGCCTTGGATGACTCGGAGATTTTGACGGTAACGATATCGCCCACCTTACGGGCTTTGGTGTCGATGAAAAAATCATTGAACGAGCTGCCAGCCGCATAAAGCGAACCCTGAAATTCCGGCGGCGGCGGCAGAGGCTCTGACTTAACCTGCATCGTTGGTGTTGACGGCATTTTCTCGGCCACCGGCGGCAGGGTCTGCCGGGTGGCTGCACAACCCGTCAGGCCAACAACCCAAAGGGTAAAAATTGTGAATCTGATTAAATATCGGGTCCGTTTTAACATCATTCGTTTTCCTTATTGAATCGGGAATTAAAAATCCACTTTAACCGTGTCTGAGTCGATCACACGGGCATACAGTGTTTTTTTCGAGTCCATATTGACCACGGGAATTCGTTCACCCAATCGCCCCTTTTTCTTAACCTGTCCGAGGGTCGTAATCTTCAAACCATTGGTTTCAGCGATGATCACCACCAGATCACCCCGCTTTACCAATGGCGGCAATTCAATGAGATCGGCACGCAATGGGGTTTGGGCCCCGATGGCTCTGCGAGTGCGTTTTCCTAAAACCGCCTCGGGGTCAGCAATGACACCATCCGGCAAATCCGATAAATCCATGGTTTGCAACTCAATATCATCTTCGGTAATCGGCTTGTGCCGGCCAAGGGGTCTGCGCGTCACAGCCACCGGGCCCAGTATTTCAATGGTGGCCGTCGCCCAAACTTTTTTTTGCGAATGTCCATTGACACTGAAATCAACAGAAATGGAACACTTTCCCATCAACTTCCGGCACTGCGGAGCAGCTACCTTGTAAGCAACGCGTCCTTTTGGCAGGATAACGCCCTGCGGAACCTGAATCTCTTTGATCCGTGCGGTCTTGTTGTCCTGGGGGATATTGTGCAAAATAAAATCAGAGATAATTTGTTTTAATTCCGTTTCCTCAATCTTGACGGCGCTCCGCACCACTTCAACGATCTGAGGAACTTGCAAAATAACGGTAGATAAATCGACATGATGCTGCTTCAGGCGCATCTGCAGGTAACGTTGATCGTATTGGCGCGTTTTGCCCGGCAGCGGTGCCCTGCCAATGACAATGCCCTTTAACTGCTGAATCCAGCGGGCGTCGCCACCCTCGATTATGGCAATCTGGCCCAGCAAAACTTCGGCGCCGTCAATTTCAACCCGGTCATGAACCCGGATCATCGCGGTGGGGGCAGCGCATGGCGCTGCCGGCCACACCCAGAGAAATGCAACGATCAAAGTGAAAGCGAGGCCGGTACAAAGACGCTTTGACATTTTCGTTTTTATGCGATTAATTTTCATTTTCATCCATTATCGCTTAAGATTATTGGCCATCTGCAACATGTCATCGGCTGTCTGAATGACCTTGCTGTTAGTTTCATAAGCCCGTTGAGCGGTAATCATATTGACCATTTCATCCACAACGCTCACATTGGACCTTTCCAAAAACCCCTGGGCAATCGTGCCAAATCCGTCCTCGCCCGCTGTACCCAAAATTTCATCCCCGGATCCCACGGTGGGAACGAAAAGGTTTTTACCCAGACTTCTCAACCCGGCGGGATTTACAAAACGCGCCAGCTGAATCGTGCCGATCTCTCTGGGGACGGGATCGTCGGCCTCGATGACCGATACGGTTCCATCCATCCCCACGGTAATGGAAACCGTATCGGTCGGAACCGTGAATTGTGGCACCAACAGAAAACCGTCCGCATTGACGATGCGGCCATCGGCGTCCAGCTTAAATTCCCCGCAGCGGCTGTAGGACACGTCTCCGTTCGGCAATTCGATCTGAAAAAATCCATCGCCTTCAATGGCCCAGTCAAGCTCGTTTTCGGTATTCTGAAAATCGCCCTGAGAAAACATTTTTTGCACTGCTGAAGGCCGGGCGCCATGCCCCAGCTGAACGCCTGTCGGAATCGTGGTATCGGCCGATGAGGCCGCACCGGCGGATCGCATGCTTTCATATAGCAAATCCTGAAACTCTGCCCGACTCTTTTTGAAACCGGATGTGTTCACGTTTGCCAGATTATTTGAAATCACATCGATATTGAGCTCTTGCGCTTGCATACCGGTGGCTGAAGTCCACAAGCTGCGTATCATATTGCCTCCTGCTCTTTGAGAGTTATTTGTTAATCGTTAATTGTTATTCGTTGTTTTTACTTCACCTTCAAAAGCAGCATTTCCCTGATCAAATAACCAATAACGAATAACCAATAGATTTAAGTTAGGCCAGCCGACCAACATCGTTAATCAGCTTGGCGTTCATATCATCGACGGAACGCATCATCTTCTGATAAGATTCATATCCGCGCAGCACTTCGATCATCTCGGTCATCATGCTGATCGTATTGACATTGGATAACTCCAGAAATCCCTGACTGACCCTAAAGTCTTCATTGAGTTCCTCGAGCGATCTTGGCTTCAAGGCGCGATAATAGTTGTGACCCGCTTTTTCAAGGGCGTGCGATTGCGTAAAATCGACGATGCGCAAGCGGTCGACTTCAGATCCGTCAACGGTCACCGTGCCGTCTTCGGATATCGAAAATTCGCGTTTCGCATCAGGGGCTTTCGACAGTTTTATCTGAATCTCCCCGCCCTTCCCTAACACCGGAAAGCCTTCCTGGGTCACCAGCACCTCGTCTGCGCTAACTGTAAAATCTCCGCGGCGCGTATACATGACACCATCCGGTGTCTGCACACAGAAAAAGCCGTTGCCCGACAGCGCCAGGTCGAATGGACTGCTGGTTTTTCTTAGCGCGCCCTCCGAAAAATCCGTGTATGTGCTATACTGCATCCAATATTCCGAAGCCTGCGGTTGACTCATTTGAACGGATAACGCTTTGTTATTGGCCGTTTCAGCAAGCTCAAATTCCCGGAAACGGCCCCTGTCTTTTTTAAAGCCAGCGGTATTAACATTGGCCAGATTGTTGGAAAGAAGCTGCAATTGTTTTTCGTAGGCCAGGGCCCCGGTTGCAGCCATATAAATCGATCCACTCATTGAAGAACTCCTTATCTTAAATCGCCGCTATCATCATTCGATAGACCATCTGGCCTCCGGGCCATCGGTTGGCACGCTTGCAGGCCGATAATCAAACCGCCGCTATCAAATGCAAGACACATACCAACAAAGCCTTTTATCTCCATTGAAAACATGCACCCAAAAAAAGGGCCATCGATGCCGATTAAAATTTATTATAGAACAATATCAATATATTATAAAACCTCCAGTGGTCCGGCGCTATTGGCCAAGAAATCGACATCAGCACCCAAATTAATTTTTTCAATCCATTCAATCGAATGCGGTATTTTTTGCCGACTCTATCAGGATTTGCCTAGAAGTGGTTTTTTTGCGGGGGATGCAGCGGGGTTGGAATAACGCGGTTAGAATGGCTCAATTCTGAGGGCTGTCTTTCACTTTGGCAGATTCGATGCTCAGACGCCTGAGCTTTAAAACCAGATCGACTTCGCCCCGGGGGACGTTTAATTTTTCTGCAATATCCGCAAGGCTCAAGCCCTGATCAGATAGGCTTTCAATTTCACTGTAGATCGTATCGGCAGCGTCCGGATCCAACCCTTCGGCGTTGACGATTGGCTCAACCGGGTCCGATGATACGGACTTTAACAAACCGGGTGCCAGCTGGGTTTGTCTGAGCTCAAAATAAGCATGTAGGGTTTGACGTTCTTTATCGATGGTTGCCAAAATATGATTGAAGGCAAGTTCGGTTTGCTGCCGAACGGCTTCAACCACAAATTCGGTATTCACCTTCTTTGATTCTTCACCGGAAAGCGCGTTTAAATTCAACTGCTTAAATTTCATGCGGTTACGAATCAGAAACAACAAAATTAAAGCGCACAACCCGATTTGAGCTGCAGCAATCGCAATTTGCCAGAAATTAAATGTGTGCAATTCCATTTCCACTCCCGATTATCCTGTTTATTAGAAGACAGAGGTCAGAAGACAGATGACAGAAGTCGGAGGTCGGAGGTCAGAATACAGAAAACAGAAGATAGAAGATGGAACAGAAAATGTAGATATGCACGCTTTTCGGCCTAACGGCGTCTTGTCTCTGGCTTCTGTCCTCTGTCCTCTGTCTTCTGTTAAAATCTGACATCCATCCTCTGTTTTCTGTCCTCTGTCATCTGCTTGCCGACGCCCGACACTTTCAACATGAGTTGTCGCTATCCCCTTTGCAAAATATTTGTGAGGCACAATACTATACACGGACGTCGATGACTTTCTTATCAGAATCGTCTTGAATTTCTGCGGCGTCGGTAACGTTTGAGGATTCAGTGAAATTTTGGGTGCGGCGCTTTTTCATATTGCCTATAATATCCACTTTGTCGGATTCCTTTTTTCCTTTTTTCTTCTTTTTATCTTCCTGATCTTCCTCATTTAAAAATTTTTCAAAAGGGTGTTTTTCCTCTTCGCGTTTTTTGCGATTGACCCTTTGGACTCTGTCCGAAGCAGACACCGGCGGCAGTCCTTTCGGAAAATTAATGTCGTCAACCATAATTCTGTCCTCAGATTGTCGGTTTTATGCCACCTTTTCCAACCTCCCACTTCCGAACCCGGACACTCAGTATTTACGATTCATTGATCGCCATTGGATATTCATCCACTGCGGATGAAGCATAACGCCCAAATCTCAAGATTCTGGAAAAAAGTCACAATCTAATCGTCCAGCAATTTTTCTTTCCGCAGTTTAGTCCGTAAATGCAATATGGCCTGCGAATGGATTTGCGATACCCGTGACTCGGTAATCCCGAGTACTTTGCCGGTTTCTTTCATCGTCAACTCATCCAGATAGTACAGGGAAATCACCAGGCGTTCCTTTTCAGGCAATTGTTTGATCGCCCGGGCCATGGCCCCCTTTAATTCTTTTAATTTGGTTACGCTGAGGGCATCATCTTCTTTATTGATCAGATAGCTCAGCAGCTTTTCTTTTTCGTCTCTGGAGGAAATTCCCAATTCTTCGAGACTGATAAAGGAGATGCTCGACATCTGTTTGGTGCGATAAACCTGCTCCAGATCAACACCCAATTCCTGTGCAACCTCATTGTCGTCTGCTGTACGCCCCAATTTTTGTTCCAGGCGGAGATAAGCAAATTCCAATTCCCTTATTTTACGCCGATTGGATCTTGAGAGGAAATCCCGCGCACGCAACTCACTGAGTACCGCACCCTTGATCCGAAAAATGGCATAGGTCATAAATTTATTATCGCGCCTGGGGTCATAACGGTCCACAGCCTGAATCAGCCCGATAACCCCGACATTCATCAGATCATCGATATCCACGGTTGATGGAAGATGTACCGCCAGTCTCTGCACGATGCGTTTTACATAGGGCAAATATTCGGTAATTAACTGGTCGCGATACGCTGGATCCTTGGGAACAACTTTTTTTGTTCGTGTCTGTGCCTGTGCCATAGAATTCTATTTCTCCAATTACGAAATTTTTTTTTCAATCAGATGGTGCCAGAAAAAATTGGAATCGCCTTTGGGCACATTTGTCGGCGGTTGGGTGAATATTTTCCGGGCTAAATCTTCAAAACATTTGCTGGCAGGCGTATCCGGATAAAGAGCGCTGACAAGTTTCTGCTGTTTAACGCCTTTCGTAATATTGGCATCAAACAGTACACTTCCCAAATAATCGACGGTCATATCCAAAAATCTTTCGGTAACCAGATTCAGCTGCCTGAACACTTCTCTTCCCTGTTGAGTCGAGCCGGCTAAATTGACGATGATCTTGCAGCATTTCTCTGCGTATTTTAAGGAAAGTACTTTCATTAGTGCGTATGCATCGGTAATGGCCGTCGGCTCGGGCGAAACCACCACGATAATTTCCTGCGCGGTCACATTAAAGTCCATGACATTGGAAGAAATTCCAGCGGCGGTATCGATAAGCAGTAAATCAACTGAATCAATCACCCCGTCCAGTTCGCTTAGAATCTGAACCTTTTGCTCCGGAGTCAGCTGGGTTAATTCTTGAATGCCCGAGGACGCCGGCAGAATCATCATATTGCCCGGCCCTTCGACCATGATTTCGCCAACTGATTTTTCGCCCATGAACACATGCGACAAGTTGTATTTCGGCGCCAGTCCCAGCAGAACATCGAGATTGCCCAGGCCTAAATCCGCGTCCAGAATAAGCACCTTCTGGCCCATGCGGGCAAATGAATAGCCTAGATTGGCCACGATATTGGTCTTGCCGACACCGCCTTTGCCACTGGTCACTGCGATCACCCGGGTAGACGTCTTGCGCACGGTTCGGGCCGCACTGTCAAACGCACAACCCGTTTTACGGGCTTTCATCCGGTCTGAAAGACGGATAACATTGTCTGAGGGATTATTTGACTTCATAAATTATTAGACTCCTTTCACAACTCATCCTTTAGGAGTAGTTTGAGACCCGCACATTATCCCTCGTGGTCAATCCGGTTTGAAAGCGCTTGCTTCGGGCCGGCTGGCAATCTTGACAGGGCATAAAATGCTGCAATTTTGCTGTCTTTAAACTGGAAAAGGTGATCATGTTCTTTGATTGTATTTTTTGGGTCCATTTACAGTCGGCACGATGAAACACGTCGGAATTTTTGTTGGCCACAAAAGTGCGGCCGTCAGGGCGGTCAGCGACTTCCGCGGCAGCTTGATCCGACTGCTCCGAATTTAGCAATGTATTACGATTCTTAAAGTTGCCCAGCAAGTACGCGACAATTTTGTCCATCGATCCGGTTTCGATGGTATGCGCGATCTCACGGCCGTTTGTCACAAAAGACAGCGGCACTGGATGCTGGACAAGCACATTGACTAAATTTCCATAAGAGCAGCTTTCATCGAGCTTGGTGAAAATTAAATACTGAACATCAAGGGTGTTCAGGCACCTGAGGGTATTGAGCAAATCGCCTTCTTTGGTCATCGTCGATAACGCCAGGTGAGTTTCAATGCCATCAATCATGTTCAAACACGCTTTGAGTTCATCGATTTGGTCCTGTTTTTTGGGATTGAATCCAGAAGTATCCACCAGGACCGTGTCAAATTTCCTGAATTCATTAACCGCTGCGTTAAACGCAGAAGGCGTCGCCGCGGCTTTAATCGGAACTCCGATGGCTTTGGCATACACCTTCAGATCCTCGCTGGCGCCAACGCGATCGGAATCCAGCGAAATGATCGCAACATTCTTATTGTGTTCAATGGCATGTCGGGCAGCCAATTTGGCGACCGTGGTTGTTTTGCCAACACCAGTGGGCCCCACAACCGCTAACACCTGACAACCGGATTTTTTGCGATGCTGCGTTTCGGCCCCGTTTCTTTTTTGCTTCAGTATATTTGAAATTCTTGAAATAACCTGGCCGGTTGTATCGAATCGCCCTCCCCCCGAATATACGGCTTTTAAGGCGTCAATGATATCATTGGCAATATCCCGTTTAACTTCCTGAGACAGCAAATGTTGAAAGACATCTGCAAGCAAATCATCTTTGCCAGATCGAGTCGTATCTGCGGGCTGAAGGGGCTGTTTCCGACCGTACAGAGTTTTTTTGCGACTGCCGACCGATTGTCGAAAACTGCGTTTTGGGAGCATCCCAAAACTGGGGGTTGCATTGCGTTGGTAACTGTTCAAAGCGCTGGCGTTTAATACCGGTTTTATTTCAGCCGGGAGATGCGAACCATCAACAGCCGCGGTAACCTCAACACCCAATGTTGTTACCCGGCCGATAATCTTATTCTCTTTTTTGAGGCTGCGTGCGGATAGAATTACCGCGTCAGAACCCAGCTCTTTTTTGATCAACCGCAAGGCGGTTTTCATGTCTTTGGCCTCAAAGCGTTTAATCTGCATGGTTAAGCTCCAGCATGTCTAAAGATTGGATTTCAACTTTACTGAGTATTTCATCATATGACAGCACAACGATATGGGGCATAAACCGATCGATCAGTCGTTTAACATGATAGCGGATTTGGGCGGAACACATGACCACCGGCTGGTAATTCAAAGAAGACATCTTTTCGAAACTAGCGGCCAGATTGTTCATCATCTGTTGCGCAACGGACGGATCCAGCGATAAAAAGCTTCCATGATCGGTTTGCTGCAATGCTTCTGAAATCGCAGATTCCAGACTGTGCCCTAGCATGATGGCGGCAATATTGCCTTCCGGCGTCAGGTGCATTCTGGTTATGGTTCGCGCCAGTGCGTGGCGCACGTGTTCAGTTAAAATATCCAGATCCTTGGTGGCCGGCGACCAGTCCGCCAGAGTTTCCAGTATCGTCAGCAAATCGCGAATGGGAACCTGCTCCCGCAGGAGATTTTGCAAAACCTGAACGACACCGCCCAATGGTAATAAATTGGGGACCAGCTCTTCGACGACTTTCGGATGGGTTTCTTTCACGGCATCCAATAATTGCTGGACATCCTGTCTGCCAAACAACTCGTGGCTGTGCCGTTTTATGATTTCAGAAAGGTGCGTCGTCAGCACAGTCGCCAGATCCACCACTGTAAACCCTTTGGCCAGCGCGTTTTCTTTGGCTTCTGCCTTTATCCACAGCGCCGGTAACCCGTAAGTCGGTTCCCGGGTTTCAATACCGTCTATTTTTTCATCAGTGGCGTTTGGGTTCATGGCCAAATAATAGTTGGCCATCAATTCCCCTCTGGCAATCTCATTGCCTTTGAGCAAGATAGTGTACTCACCGGGTTTTAACTGCATATTGTCCTGAATATGGACCGGTGCGACAATGATCCCCAGTTCGCGCGCAATCTGCCGGCGCAACGATTTAATTCGATCCAACAACTGTCCGCCCTGCTCGATGTCCACCAGGGGAATGAGCCCGTAACCCACTTCAATCGCCAGTGTGTCCAGCGGCGGCAGCGCATCAAACTGGTCTGAAGGGATGGCTTTTTCTTCCCGCACTTTCGACTCTTCTTCGATCCTGGCGGATTCCTTTATGGACCGAAAAATGGTGTATGCCAGCCCGCCGGTTACGGCGGATAAAATCATGAAGGGAATCGTCGGCAGTCCGGGCACCAGACCAAAGCCGAAAAGAACCCCTGAGGCGACTGCAATGGCTTTGGGCTGTATCAATATTTGAGAAGCAATTTCGTCTCCAAGGCTTGAATCTGCACCTGCGCGCGTAACAATAACACCGGCGGCGGTCGACACGATCAGGGCCGGCACCTGACTCACCAGACCATCACCGATGGTCAGCAAAGTGTAATTTTGAGCCGCATTGGCAAAGCTCATGTCTTTTTGAAAAACGCCGATGGCAAGTCCGCCGATAATGTTAATCAGGGTAATGACAATTCCGGCAATCGCATCGCCTCTTACGAATTTATTGGCACCGTCCATCGCACCGTAATACTCGGCTTCCTGAGCAATCAATTCCCGTCGTTGGCGGGCTTCCTGTTCGGTGATCAAACCGGCATTCAGATCCGCGTCGATGCTCATCTGTTTGCCGGGCATGGCGTCCAGGGTAAAACGCGCGGCCACTTCGGCTATTCGACCGGCACCTTTGGTTATTACCAGAAAATTAATGGTCACCAGGATTAAAAAAACGATGATTCCCACCAGATAATTGCCGCCGACCACAAATCCGCCAAAAGCTTTGATGACCTTG
>Ga0316583_10000555_pt1 | contig 11251 bp, 9 predicted proteins | sample J_170502JBrBrA_D_FD_204513 | JGI IMG/M metagenome (GOLD analysis project Ga0316583, IMG submission 204513) | Rhizosphere microbial communities from salt marsh grasses in Alabama, United States - J_170502JBrBrA | ecosystem: Host-associated > Plants > Roots > Rhizosphere | place: USA: Alabama... | reverse complement strand
GGCCGGGAACGAGCCGCTGACTGTCGCGAGACGGAGGGCCGGGGCGGAGATAGCGCGGCTGCCTGAGAGGTTGCGTCGCCTGGAGCCGGCCGACCCGCGGTTTACGGTCGCCATCTCGGAGCGTCTGCGCGATGAACGCCGTGACGTCATCCAGCGTCTCCACCAGGGACGAGCGTTGGCGCGCTGATTGTCCTCCGAGACCCGCGCTGGTATCGTCCTTGTGAAAGGGAGGGGACGAAGATGCCCGACACCCGAAGCCTCAAGGAAGCGGTCGAGGATCGTGGAGCCTTTGCCGTCTGGGATCTGTTGACGGAGGACGAGCAGCGTTCCGCCGCCACCGTGACCTGGGAGAACGCGGAGGGAGAGGCCAGACAGGCGCTGCAGGGGGTGCTCGCCAAGGAGCTGAAGTTCCGGATGCAGTCGGTGCGCCGGCTGTCGGCGGAGATGGTGGCTGGTCGCCTGACTCACCTGGCCAAGGACCTCCCTGAGCCGGTGCTGTTCCAGTTCCTGTTCCACCTCCATATGGTGCAGCGCCGGAACCTGCTGGTCGAGTTCCTGGACGGCGTCGGCCTGCCGCACGAGGACGGTGTGCTCGACCTGCCCGAGGATGCCGACAACCCGGATCCCAAGACGGTGGCCACGGCAGCCTCCGCGTTGCTCGAAGGGCACGACCACCAGGCGCTCATCTACCTTGCCACCCTCAAGGTCGCCGACGGCACCTTCTGGGCTGGTCTCGACGGGGTGCTCGATGGCTATGACGAGAGCGGCACGGCCATCGCGAAGCCGAAAAAGCCGGAGAAGAAGACCGTCCAGACCGGCAAGAAGGCGACGACCGCCAAGGCCACCAAGGCCACCAAGACCACTAAGAAGGCTGCGGGTACCAAGAAGGCGACAGCAACCACAAAGGCCAAGGCTGCCAAGAAAGCCACAGGGACAGAAAAGCCCACAGAGAAGAAGACCACGAGGGGCACCAAGAAGACGAAGTGACCCGGTAAGTGATTAAGTGACTAGGTAATTAGGTTGCCCCCACCCGCCCGGGGAAGGGAAACGGAAGACGGAAGACGGGAAACGCATCCCCAACCCGCCCCAGAGATTGAGGGGTGAAGAGTGAGAGGACCCCCACCCGCCCGGAGTACCCCCCTATACTGCGTTTCGGAGCATGTGGAGTTCAACCGGACGTGCGGTCCTTGATGTTTCTCTGAACGGCATTCACGAGGGGTTGGCGATGGCGAGAAACGTCAAGGGGGGCAATCTCGGCCCTTGGCGATCAGAGAATCGGCCTCACGATTGAAAGAGGCGGCTCGAGCGATTCCGGGCAGTCGCCGTCGGGCCGGTGATCTGTTCTCGTGGCTTTGCGACTGTCCGGAATCGTGAGACGGGCGGTCGCCCCGCGACCGCGCGGCCGCCGGAGTGACCTAAGCGCGGCTGGGCCTCCAGTAGATTGCGGACGGATGATCCGGGCGTGATGCTGTAGAATCCGACGATACGAACGGCAGGGAGTCAGATGAACGAGCACGAGAAGCCGAACCTCGCAGAGCTCAGGATCGACCGCCATCAGAGGACGGCGGGCCGTGGCGGGCGTTGGATCCTGGTGGCGACGGTTGCGGTCATCGTGGCCCTTGCCGCCACCGTCGTCTTCGTGCTCGGCTCCGGCCGCACCGCCGAGGTCGAGGTCGCCGCGGCCAGGCCAGGCGCTGGGTCGCAGGAAACAGCGGTGCTCAACGCCAGCGGGTACGTGACGCCGAGGCGCAAGGCGACAGTGGCGGCCAAGGTCACCGGACGGGTGTCCGAGGTCATGGTCGAGGAGGGGATGCAGGTCGAGAAGGGGCAGGTCCTGGCCCGTCTCGATGACTCCGATGCCCGGGCACGCCGCGACGCCACCAAGGCCGAGCGCGACGTCGCGAGGGCGGGACTGGCCGACCTGCGCGTCAACCTGGCCAACGCCGAGCGCAACCTGAAACGGGTGCACGGCCTGGCCGCGGACCAGGTGGCGAGCCGGGAGCAACTGGACGATGCCGAGACCACCGTTGACAGCCTGAAAGCGCGCCTGGAGGTCGCCAAGCAGCAGCTCGACGCAGCCGAAGCTCAGCTGGCCGTGGCACAACAGGACCTCGACAATTACGTGATCCGGTCGCCGTTTGCCGGTACGGCGGTGTCGAAAGACGCGCAGCCCGGTGAGATGGTCTCGCCGGTGTCAGCGGGCGGCGGCTTCACGCGCACCGGTATCTCGACGATTGTGGACATGAGCTCTCTCGAGATCGAGGTTGATGTCAACGAGTCCTACATCGCCCGCGTGACCCCTGGGCAGCGGGTCGAGGCGGTTCTGGACGCTTACCCCGACTGGAGGATCCCGGCCCACGTGCGGACCGTAATCCCGACCGCAGACCGCCAGAAGGCAACGGTCAAGGTGCGGATTTCGTTCGAGAAGCTCGACCCGCGCATCCTCCCCGACATGGGTGTGAAGGTGACGTTCCTCGAGCCGGCCCAGCGGAAGCCCGGTACCGCTCCGGTAAGGGCAGTGGTTCCCCAGACCGCGATCCGAAAGTTGGATGGGAAGAGCGTCGCCTTCGTCCTCTCCGGCGACACCATCACCAGGCGGGCGGTTTCGCTGGGACAGCGGCACGGCTCAGAGGTCGATATCCTCGCCGGTGTCGAGCCGGGCGAAAAGGTGGTCGTGGCCGGGCCCGAGAATCTCGAGGACGGGCAGAGAGTCAAGGTCCGCGAATGACGCGAGGCTACCGCGGAAGGGGAAGCATGTGCCTTCCCAGGGCCCCACGTGGAGGACGACATGGTGAGAGTTGACGGCAGCGACGTCGACGGCAGTCTGATCCGGGTCAGGAACCTGGACAAGACCTATCGCCGCGGCAGCGAGGAGATCCACGTGCTGCAGGGGCTGAACCTGGACGTCGGGGCGGGCGAGTTCGTGGCGTTCATGGGCCCCAGCGGATCCGGTAAGACCACGCTCCTCAACCTCCTTGGCGGCCTCGACACGCCGTCGGCCGGCAGCATCAGGGTCGGCGAGGACACGGTGACCGCCATGTCGGGTCGTCGCCTGACGGGGTGGCGGGCGCGCCACGTCGGTTTCGTGTTTCAGATGTACAACCTGATCCCGGTCCTGACCGCCTTCCAGAATGTCGAGCTGCCGCTGCTCTTGACCAACCTGTCGCGGGCCGAGCGCCGGCGGCACGTCGAGACGGCGCTGTCACTGATGGGCTTGTCGGACCGCATGAAACACTACCCGAGGCAGCTGTCCGGCGGACAGGAGCAGCGGGTCGCGATCGCGCGCGCGATCGTCGCCGACCCGACTTTCTTGCTCTGCGATGAGCCGACGGGTGACCTCGACCGCAAGAGTGCCGACGAGATCCTCGGCCTGATCTCGGCACTGGTGTCCGAGCACGGCAAGACGGTGCTGATGGTGACCCACGACCCGCGCGCGGCCGAGTGGGCGAACGTGATCCTCCATCTGGAGAAGGGCGCACTGGTCGATTCACCCCAGGGGAACGCCGGTTCATGAAGTACCTGCCCCTGATCGTGCGCAACCTCTTCCGCAAGAAGACGCGCGCGTTTCTGACCTTGGGCTCGATCGCGGTGGCGCTGTTCCTGTTCGGACTGCTGGTCACGGTCGAGACGGCCCTCAGCCAGGGTGTCGAGGTGGCGGGGGCGGATCGCCTGGTCGTGATCAACCGGGTGTCGTTGATCCAGCCGCTGCCGATCGCCTACCGCGATCGGCTGCTGCAGATTCCCGGTGTCACCGCGGTCACCTATGCCTCGTGGTTCGGCGGCGTCTACCAGGACGAGAGGAACTTCTTTCCCCAGTTCGCGATCGACCCCGAGAGCTTCCTGAAGATGTATCCGGAGTACTCGGTGCCGCCCGCGCAGTGGAAGACGTTCCTGGGCGACCGCGAGGGGTGCGTTGTCGGACAGGCCACGGCCAAGCGGTTCGGGTGGAAGGTCGGGGACCGGATCCCACTGCGCGGCACGATCTTCCCGGGGACATGGGAGTTCAACCTCGACGGCATCTACACCGGCAAGCGTCCGGACGACGACACAACACAGTTTTGGTTCCACCGTAAGTATCTGGAGGAGCGCGGGCCTGAATGGTTCAAGGGCTACGTCGGCTGGTACGTGGTCCGCGTGGACAATCCGGACCACGCGGTCGACGTCGTCAAGGCGATTGATGCCCGTTTTGCCAACTCGGCGTGGGAGACCCACACCGACACCGAGAAGGCGTTCGCGGCTTCGTTCGCCAAGCAGATCGGCAACATCCGCTTCATCATCCTGTCGATCGGCGGTGTGGTGTTCTTCACCCTGCTGCTGGTCACCGGCAACACGATGGCGATGGCGGTGCGCGAACGGATCGGCGAGCTTGCCGTCCTCAAGACCGTGGGCTTTACCGATGCCGGCGTGCTCGGTCTGGTGCTGGCCGAGGCTCTCACGCTGGCCCTGCTGGGGGGCGTGATCGGGCTCGGCTTGGCGAAGGCGTTCACCCTGAGCGGAGACCCGACGGGGGGGCTGCTGCCGATCTTCTACCTCGCACCCTGGAAGATGGCGCTTGGCCTTCTGCTGGCGGCGATGGTGGGTGTGCTGTCCGGGATCGTGCCGGCGGTGACCGCCATGCGGCTCAAGATCGTCGACGCGCTGAGGAGGGTGTGAGCATGGCGATCCCGCTGTCCTACAACGTCCGCAGCGTGGTAGCACGGTGGACGGCGGCGTTGGTGGCGGTGCTCGGCATCGCCGGTACGGTCGGCGTTTTCGTGGCCATGCTGTCGATGGCGAGAGGTTTCCAGGCGACGCTGGCAGCCTCGGGCTCGCCACGCAACGCCATCGTCCGACGGGCCGGAGCCGCGGCCGAGCTGGGGAGCGTCGTCGATCTCGACCAGGTGAAGGTGATCGGTGACGCCCTGCAGGTGGCGCGGACGGCGGAGGGCGCTCCCTTGATCAGCGGCGAGGTGGTGGTGATTGCCCCCTTTCCACTCAAGAGCACGGGCACCGACGCCAACGTGCAGGTACGCGGCGTGTCACCGTCCGTGTTGCAGGTTCGGCCGCAGGTCAAGATCGTCGAGGGCCGGTTCTTCCACTCCGGCCTGACCGAGCTGGTTGTCGGCAGCAACGCCGAGAAGATCTACGGCGGGCTGGGACTCGGAGTGCCGGTGGCGTTCGGAGGCCAGACGTGGAAGGTTGTTGGCATCTTCGACGCTGGCGGCAGTGCCTTCGACTCCGAGCTGTGGTGTGATGCCAGGGTGCTGAACCAGACCTACAAGCGGCCGGAGAACATCTTCCAGTCGGCGACGGTTCGGCTCACCTCATCTGCGGCCTTCACCGATTTCAAGGACGCGCTGACCTCGGACCCCAGGCTCACGGTGCAGGTCGACCGCGAGAGTGCCTACTACGCCAAGCAGTCGCAGACGGTGACGACCTTGATCCGGGTCCTCGGCTTCCTGGTCGCCCTGGTGATGGGGATCGGCGCGGTGTTTGGCGCCCTCAACACGATGTACTCGGCGGTGGCGGCGCGGTCCCGGGAGATCGCCACCCTGCGCGCGCTCGGCTTTGGCAGCGCCTCGGTGGTGACGTCGTTCGTGGCCGAGTCGCTCTTCATCGCACTGGCTGGAGGCGTGCTCGGCTGCCTGGTGGTGCTCCCGATCAACGGCTACACCACCGGGACCATGAACTGGCAGACGTTCTCCCACCTGGCATTTGCCTTCAAGGTCACGCCGGGACTGCTTGGCGCCGGCATGGCGTTCGCGCTGCTGATGGGGCTGGTCGGCGGCCTCCTGCCGGCCCTGCGCGCCGCCCGCCTCCCAGTCGCCTCCGCCTTACGAGAGCTGTAGCGCCGTCGCTCCAATCAGCTGACCCGGATTGTCCGCGGGCTATCGTAGCGAGACCCGTGAGATGCGAAAGGCACGGCACTAGGTGGCATGCCGCCGCTCGCAGTGAGTGACGACAGGAGGACTCGGGCTCAGGCAGATCCGCGGCCTGCGGCCGCACTCCTCGGGAACCGTCAGTCGGTCCTCGAGGCTAGCCTCGGTCCGTCGTGCCGGTCCCGAGGGGCCGCTCCGCTCGCCTCCTTCCGCCCCACCCCCGCCCCACCGCGGGTCCGCATCTGGTGAGGGGATCCTGTTTGCCCGGTTCCGGCGGCTGGACCTCTGCGATCTGAGCGTTGTGGTGCCGCGGAGAGAGCCCACGGTCTATTCCTTTTCCCCGCGGAAGGTGGCGCTGTTGCGGTCGGTTTCGTGGACCGTGACCGCTCGCAGGCGGACGCCCGGCGGCAGCTCCGGAGCCACCCGCCGGAAGAAGATCGTGGCCAGGTTCTCCGCCGTGGGGTTGATCCCCTCGAGCCAAGGAACCTCGTGGTTGAGGTGGCGGTGGTCAACCTCGTCAACCACGACCCGGCGCAGGATCCCCTTGAGCTCCTTCATGTCCATCAGGTATCCGGTGTCGGGGTCGGTCTCGCCTCCGACCTCGACCTCGAGCACGTAGTTGTGCCCGTGGCCGTACAGGTTGTTGCACTTTCCGAAGTGATCGCGGTTCCAGCCGTCTGTCCGGTCCGGGTTGTGGAGGCGGTGGGCGGCTTCGAAAGCGACCTTGACGGTGAGGGATATTGGCATCGCCGTACTCCAGTCTCCTTGAGACAGCGGTTTCGGACCGCCGTGGATTCCCTACTGACCGGCTCTTCGCGGTCGCCTCACCCCATCGTAGCTCAGTCCGTCCTGTGAGATTGTTCTGATCCGCCTGCTCAGCGCGCTTCCAGGGATGCGCTGGAATGCCGCGATGCGGCAAGCTATACTGCGGACATGAGCAGCAGACCAGGTCCGACGGCAGGGGAGAACGGCGATGCCGACCTGCGTGGGCCCTGTGGTTGGCTGTGCCGGCTACGCCGGGCGTTTCGCCGCCGCTGGCGCTGGCTCCGCCGATGCGCCCGTCGCCGGGGTGTGCGGTTCGTCTACCACCGCGACTACACCCACCAGATGCCGGACGTTCCCCTGGATCCCCGACGGGCCGAGAGGATCCTGGCTTTCCTGAGCGAGGAAGGCCTGGTTCAGGACTCCGACCTCTCGGTACCGCGTCGGGCATCGCTCAACCACCTGCTGCTGGTTCACACGCCGGAGTACATCGAGTCAGTCCAGCAACCCGAGGTGGTCGGCAGGATCCTGGGCTCGCCGGTGGGGCCGGCAGCTGTCGAGCCTCTGCTCGACCTGCAGCGGCGGATGGCTGGAGGGACGATCCAGGCCTCGCGGCTGGCACTGATGACTGGTGGCGTCGGCGTCAACCTCGGCGGCGGCTTCCACCACGCGCTGCCCGATCAGGGGATGGGGTTCTGCATCTTCAACGACATTGCGATTGCCGTGGCTCGTCTGCGCGAGCACGGGTTCAGGGCGCCGGTGCTAGTGATCGATCTCGACCTGCACGACGGGAACGGAACGAGGGCGGTGTTCGCCCAGGATCCGACCGTCTACACCTACTCGGTCCACAACGCCGACTGGGGCGACACCGAAGCGGTGGCCTCGACCGCCATCGCGCTCGGCGAAGACGTCACCGACGAGCTGTACCTGGGGACGCTGCTGAAGACCCTTCCCGGAGTCGTCGAAGAGGTCGACCCCGGCCTCGTCATCTACCTTGCCGGCGCCGATGTGGCAGCCGGAGACCGCCTCGGGAACTGGTGCATCTCATCCGAGGGCCTGCTCCGGCGGGACCAGTTCGTGATCGAGCTGCTCCGCCACGACCGGCGGTCGGTACCCACCGTGATCGTCCTCGGCGGCGGCTACGGCGACCGCGCCTGGCGACACAGCGCCCGGTTCCTGTATTGGTTGCTGACGGACAAGTCCGTCGAGCCGCCGGACAATGACGAGCTGGTGCTGATGCGCTTGCGCCGGCTGACACGGCAGCTGGACCCGGCGGAGCTGACGCTCGAGCCCGGACCCTACGAGTGGCGGTTGACCGAAGACGACCTGGTGGGGATCGTGCCGGGGATACCGAGGCAGACGAGGTTCCTCGGCTACCTCACGCGCAGCGGCGTCGAGCTACTGCTGGAGCGGCTCGGGATCTTCGCCGAGCTGCGCGCCCGTGGCTTCAACAACCCGATGGCGGACCTCGAGCTGTCGCACCCGCTCGGGCACACGCTGCGCCTGTGGAGCGACCCGCGTCGCAACGAGCTACTGCTCGAGCTGCGGGCCAACCGCAGCCAGAGGGCGGTGCCGGGTATGGAGGTGTTGGCCCTGGAGTGGCTGCTGCTGCAGAACCCGCGCACCCGTTTCTCGGACGACCGGCCGCCGCTTCCTGGCCAGCAGCATCCCGGGCTCGGAATCCTCAAGGAGGTCTTGGGCTGGCTGGTGATGGTAGGGGAGATGGTCGGCCTCGACGGGATCTTCTATGTTCCCTCGCACTACCACGTCGCGGCCCAGAGCCGGAAGCTGGTGCGGTTCCTCCGGCCCGAGCACGAGGCTCGTTTCCGCGCCCTGCAGGCGGCGCTTGCCAACGTGCCGCTGGCGGAAGCCACGGCACTCGTCGAACGGGGACGAGTAGTCGATGCCGCGAGCGGCGAGCCGGTGACCTGGGAGGGGTGCGCGATGGTGCTGCCGGCCTCCGAACGGCTCCGGGAGCTGGTTTTCTCCGACGAGTACGAGCGGCGTGTCGAGGAGGCAGCCGCGGGCCTCCGCTTCGCGGTAGCCGAAGCGGCGACCGGCGTCCCCGGATCCTGAGACGCTACAATGACGCGAGGCGCGGGCCAACACAACGGCGATGGTCGGTGGAGGGAGGCGTGATGATGAGGTCCTTGACGATGGGCGGGTCTCGAGCCCTCGCGCGGGCGATCCGTGGAGGGTGGGCCACGTGACCCGACGGTTCGCCCACGCGCTCGTCATCGGCGCCTCGTCGGGCATCGGTGAGGCGCTCGCGCGCCACCTCGCCTCCGAGGGGACGCGGGTCGCGCTGGTCGCGCGGCGCGGCGAGCGGCTGGCCGAGATCGCGGGCGACATCAACCGGGCCGCGGGCGAGGAGCGGGCCCTGACCTTCGCTCACGACGTTTGCCACCGCGACGAGGTTCCGGTGCTGCTGCAGGAGATCGCCCGCGCGCTTGGCGGGCTCGACCTCGTGATCTACTCGTCCGGCGTCGGCCACCCGGTTTCGTTCACCGAGTACAGCACGGACAAGGACGTCGACATGATCGAGGTCAACCTGCTTGGTGCGATGGCCTGGCTCAACCCGACCGCCGAGCGGTTCTGGCGGCTGCAGCAGGGGACGATCGTGGGCATCGGCTCGGTGGCCGGGGACCGGGGGCGTTCGGGCGCGCCCGCTTACAACACCTCGAAAGCGGCGCTGCACACCTACCTCGAAGCACTGCGCAACCGGGTTGGCCGCCGCGGTGTCAAGGTCGTTACGGTCAAGCCCGGGTTCGTGGACACGCCGATGGTGGCGGACTTCAAGAACCTGCCGATGGTGGTGTCCGCCGACCGCGCCGCGGCGATCATCCTCAGGAAGGCCGGACGGGGTGTCTCGACCGCTTACGTCCCGGCCCGTTGGCGCCTGGTGAGCCTGGTCGTCCGCTCGATCCCCTCGTTCATCTTCAAGTACCTGAAGGTATGAGCCGAATGCGCGACGCGCTACCGGGCCGGCAGGTCGAATGGGTCGAGGGTTGGGGCAGAGCGGCCGGCGCCGCCGGCTATGTCTACCGCCCGACGAACGTCGGCCAGATACGCGAGGTGCTGGAGCTTGCCCGCAGCCGCGGCGTGCCGGTGGTGCTGCGCGGGGCGGGCCGCAGCTACGGCGATGCTGCGCTGCTCGCGGAAGCTGTCGTCCTCGACCTTTCAGAGATGAACCGTATCCTCGGCTGGGATGCCTCGAACGGGGTCGCCCAAGTCGAGCCCGGCGTGACCTTCCACGACCTGTGGCGCTCGGTCCTCGCGGATGGCTGGTGGCCAGAGGTCGTCACCGGCACCATGACGCCGACTCTCGGTGGCGGTCTGGCGATGAACGTTCACGGCAAGAACAACTGGACTCGCGGCACACTCGGGGAGCACTGCCTGGAGCTCACGATGCTGCTACCGTCCGGCGAACTGCGGACGGTGACGCCCGAGACCGACGGGGAGCTTTTCCACGCCGTCATCGGCGGTTTCGGCCAGCTGGGGGTCATCGTCGGCGCCCGAGTTCGGCTCAAGCGGGTCCACTCCGGCCGCCTCGAGGTGCATGCGGTTGCGGCCCAGGACCTGGCCACGATGCTGCGGTTGGCCGACGACGCGAAGAATCGGTGGGAGTACGTGGTCGGCTGGATCGATGCCTTCGCCAGCGGCGGGCGCAGCGGTCGCGGGCTGCTCCACTTCGCCAACCACGTCAAGGCAGATGAGGACCCGGCCGCCCAGGAAAGCCTGCGGGCCGAGGCGCAGGACCTGCCGGCGAGGCTGGCAGGGGTGGTCCCGAAGGCGCTGCTCTGGAGGTTCCTCAAGCCCCTCACAAACCGGCCGGGGATGCGCCTCATCAACGCAGTCAAGTTTCGACTCGGGAGCACGATCGGCAACGACAAGCGGTACCGCCAGACGCTGGCCGAGTTCTCGTTCCTGCTCGACTACGTGCCGAACTGGGAGCGAGTGTACCTCCCGGGGGGCCTCATCCAGCACCAGTCGTTCGTGCCGGTGGCCGAGGCCGAGGGCGTGTTCGCGCGCCAGCTCGAGCTGTGCCGCCGGGCCGGGCTGCCCTCGTTCCTGGCTGTGCTCAAGCGGCACCGCCCCGACCCCTTCCTGCTGACGCACGCCGTCGACGGATTCTCGCTGGCGCTCGATTTCCCGGTCACGGCCTCGAACCGCGACCGCCTGTGGCGGCTGGTCGCCGATCTTGCTGAGCCTGTGGTCGAGGCCGGCGGCCGGTTCTATCCGGCCAAGGACGCAGCCCTGCCCGGCGAGCTGTACCGAGCCACCTTCCGCGATGGGCAGCTGGAGCGCTTCGCCGCCATCAAGGAGCGCACCGATCCCGGGCGCCTCCTGCGTTCTGCCCTCGCCGACCGCTTGCTCCTTCCCTAGCCCGGATCATTCACTCGCGATCTACTGCGACCAGCGATACGCCAGCCATCGCCGTGTTCTTCTCGTCTCGCTGTCCTCAACATACCTTCCAGGTATGCCTCCGGCAGCTCGACGCTCAGAACCCTGCGCTGACAGACGCCTCGCCGGTCTCGCTACGATCGCTCATGGACGACCCGGACTCAACTCGGACGAGCTGTTGCTCCGCTTGGAGGTCTGGCGTTGCTTCGGCTCGTTTCTCTCTAGCG
>Ga0316583_10000554_pt1 | contig 11267 bp, 9 predicted proteins | sample J_170502JBrBrA_D_FD_204513 | JGI IMG/M metagenome (GOLD analysis project Ga0316583, IMG submission 204513) | Rhizosphere microbial communities from salt marsh grasses in Alabama, United States - J_170502JBrBrA | ecosystem: Host-associated > Plants > Roots > Rhizosphere | place: USA: Alabama... | reverse complement strand
TGACGGCGATGTTGCCCTCCGTACGCAAGACGCGAAACTGATAGGGATAAGCCTTGAGTTCGGGGCTGGCCTTGGCTTCGAGAATATCGTTGAGTTCCCTGGCACGGCTGTCGGGGCGGTGCACCAGCCAGGAAACGAAGGTAAAGAGCGCTAGCCCCAGCAGAATCCACTGCCAAGTCTTTAGTTTCGGACGGTTCATGCGTCTAACCTCGCTTAAGCGTGATGGCGGCCGTGTCCCGCCACGTGGTGGGTTTCGGCGGCGGCGTGATGTTGCAGTTCATGCAGCGGGCGCCCAGGCGTGCGGTGGCCGACCCATTGCGGCAGCAGCGAGCCGGCGATCATGCCGGCGGCCGACACGAACAGCCCGATCAGCTGCGAAGGTAGCGGGCTGGCGTCGCCGAGCAGTACTTCCACCAGAATCCAGGAGACAAGCCCGCCGAAAACGGCGGCCAGTGCGCCCTGGTTGGTGGCCCGCTTCCACAGGATGCCGAAGACCAGCGGCACGAAGGCGCCGGCCAGGGTCACCTTGTAGGCGTTCTCGACCATCTTGTAGATGGACGACTCGGTGTTGAGCGCGAAAGCCAGCACCATGCAGGCGAAAACGATCAGGCAGCCGCGCATGACCCTGAGGAACTGGTGGTCGCCCATGTGCGGAAAGAAGTCTTTGATGATGTTCTCGGCGAAGCTCACCGACGGTGCCAGCAGCGTCGCCGAGGCCGTGCTCATGATGGCGGAGAGGACGGCGCCGTAGAACAGCACCTGGGCGATCATGGGCGTGTCCCGCTTGACCAAGGTCGGGATGATCAGTTCGGCCTTGTCCTGGACCATGCTGCCGAATCCGGCGGGATCGATCATGGTCGCCGCGTAGGCGATGAAGATGGGCACGAAGGTGAACACGAAGTAGAGCGAGGCGCCGGCCACCGAGCCCCACAGGGCGATCTTGGCGCTCTTGGCTGAGGTGATGCGCTGGAAGACGTCCTGCTGCGGGATGGAGCCGAACATCATGGTCGTCCAAGTGCCGAAGAAGGTCAGCCACAGCCATGGGTCCGCCTTGTCAGGGAAGAAGGCGAACTTGCCGTGGGCCGAAGCGCTATTGACCACGGCGGTGACGCCGCCGTCCACTCGGCCGGCGGTGAGCCAGGCGATGAACAGCAGGCCGCCGATCATGACCAGCATCTGCACGAAGTCGAGGATGGCGACCGAGAACATACCGCCGAAGACGGTGTACGTGAGCACCAGGATGCCGCCGACGATCATGCCCGTGTCCTCGCCGACGCTGCCGCCGCTGACGGCAGAGAACAGCAGGCCGAGCGCCTTGATCTGGGCCGCCACCCAGCCCAGATATGAAATGACGATGCAGATCGTCGCCACCACCTGGATGGTGCGGTTGAAGCGCAGGCGGAAGAAGTCGCCCAGGGTGATGATGTTGAGCTTGTACAGATAGCGCGAAAAAAGGATGCCGGCCAGGACGAGGCAGAGGCTTGAGCCGAAGGGATCGGCGACGATGCCGCCGAGGCCGTCCTTGAGGAAGGTCGAGGAGATGCCGAACACCGATTCGGCGCCGAACCAGGTGGCGAACACCGTGCCCATTACTACCGGGAATGGCAGCCCGCGGCCGGCGACGGCATAGTCCTTGGTGTTGTGCACGCGCGTGGCGGCGATCAGGCCGATGCCGACGGATCCCAGGAGATAAAGGATGACGAACCCAAGCAGCATGGTCGGAAACCTCGTAGAAATCAGGTCAACAGGAGATAGGTCAGCATCATAAACGCCGCTGCCGTCAGGGCGGCAAGCGCGGCTAACCAGCGACGCTGGGTGGCTTGCTGTTGGCGTAGGGCCGCGATCTCGGCGACCAGCTCGGCCTGCGGCGCGCGATCGAGCGCCTGATGCGCCAGGCGCGGCAATTGCGGCAGCAGCACCGCCCATTGCGGCGCTTCGCGCTTGACGTGATTGATGAGGCCGCGCCAACCGATCTGTTCCGACATCCAGCGCTCCAAGAACGGCTTGGCGGTCTGCCAGAGATCGAGATCGGGGTCGAGCTGGCGCCCGAGGCCTTCGATGTTGAGCAGCGTCTTTTGCAGCATCACCAGTTGCGGCTGGATTTCGACGTTGAAGCGGCGCGAGGTCTGGAACAGGCGCAGCAGCACCTTGCCGAACGAGATCTGCCTCAGCGGCCGGTCGAAGATGGGTTCGCAGACAGCGCGCACGGCCGCCTCGAGTTCGTCGACGCGCGTCTCCTTCGGTGCCCAGCCCGACTCGATGTGCGCTTCGGCGACACGATGGTAGTCGCGCCGGAAGAAGGCGAGGAAGTTGATGGCCAGGTAGTTCTTGTCCACCTCGTTGAGCGTGCCCATGATGCCGAAGTCGAGCGCGATATAGCGCCCGCTCGGCTCGACCAGGATGTTGCCGGGATGCATGTCGGCGTGGAAGAAGCCGTCGCGGAACACCTGGGTGAAGAAGATTTCGACGCCCGCGCGCGACAGCCGCTTCAGGTCCACGCCCTCCGTGCGCAGGCGATCGATGTGCGAGATCGGCGTGCCGCGCATGCGCTCCATGACCATGACCGACGACGAGCACCAGTCCCAATAGACCTCGGGCACGGCCAGCAGCGCCGAATCGACGAAGTTGCGCCGTAGCTGCGAACAGTTGGCGGCTTCGCGCATCAGGTCGAGTTCGTCATGCAGGTACTTGGCGAACTCGGCCACCACTTCGCGCGGCTTCAGGCGCTTGCCGTCCACCCATAGGTGCTCGAGCAGCCGGGCCAGCGTATCGAGCAGGGCAAGATCGTGGTCGATTACCTTCTCGATGCCGGGGCGCAATATCTTCACCGCCACATCGCGGCCATCGGGCAGGGTGGCGAAATGGACCTGGGCGACCGAGGCCGACGCTACCGGTTCGTGCTCGAAGGTCTTGAACACCTCACCGACCGGGCGTTCGAAAACGCGCTCCAGCTCCGCGATCGCCAGTTCCGACCGGAACGGTGGTACTTGGTCCTGCAGCTTGGCCAACTCGTCGGCGATGTCCGGTGGCAGCAGGTCGCGGCGCGTCGATAACACTTGGCCGAACTTGACGAAAATCGGTCCCAGCGATTCCAAGGCGAGGCGCAGGCGGACGGCGCGCGGTGCCGACAGGTTGCGCCAGAAACCGAGCACGCCGGCCAGGCGCGCAAGGTGGGCGGTCGGATCGTGGTCGAGCAGCAGTTGGTCAAGACCGAAGCCGATACCGACGCGGACGATCTTGGCGAGACGGAGTATGCGCAAGGGGGCGAAGGGCGGGAAGCCAAAAACGGCGATTTTGCCCGGTTTCCAGGGCTGCCGAAAGGGTTGACAGCTTTCGGTCGGTATAATGCGGCTTTCTTGATTGCACATACCAATGTCCTTGGACTTGAAAGCCCACCTGGCCGGGTTGTTGCGCGTCGCCTTGGACAGCGTGGCCCCAGGCACCGGCATGGAGATCCGGCTTGAGCGGCCGCGCGACCCGGCGCACGGCGATTTCGCCTGCAATGTCGCCATGCAATTGGCGCGTACCCTGAAAGGCAATCCACGCCAGATCGCCGAGCGCCTGATTCACGAACTGCCGACTTCCCCTTGGCTGGCGAAGGCCGAGGCCGCCGGCGCCGGCTTCATCAACTTCACCTTGCTGCCGGAAGCGAAGGCCGCCGTGGTGAGCGAAGCGTTGGCACAGGGCGCCGATTTCGGCCGCGGCGAACCGACGGGCCTGAAGCTGCAAATCGAATTCGTCTCGGCCAACCCGACCGGGCCGCTGCACGTCGGCCACGGACGCGGCGCCGCCTTCGGCGCCAGCTTGGCCAGCCTGCTCGCCTTCGCCGGTCACCAAGTCTGCCGCGAGTATTACGTCAACGACGCCGGCCGTCAGATGGACATCCTGGCCTTGTCGACCTGGCTGCGCTACCTCGAGCTGTACGAGGAACACGTGCCCTTCCCGGCCAACGCCTACCAGGGCGAATATGTGCGCGACATGGCCGAGCAGATCCAGGAGGCGCATGGCGACCGCTACGTACATCCGGCCGCCGCCGTGCTGGGCTGCGTGCCGCCGGCGCCGCCGCGTCCGGACGACGGCAACTATTCGCCGGCCGAGAAGGAACAGCTCGAAGCCCATCTTGATGGCCTCATCGCCGCCGCCAAGGACCTGCTCGGCGAGGAGTGGAGCTACGTTCATCAGCACGCGCTGACCGAACAACTGGCCGACTGCCGCCAGGACCTCGAGGAATTCGGCGTCCATTTCGACTGCTGGTTCTCGGAGCGCTCGCTCTACGACACCGGCATGGTGACCAAGGTGGTTGCCGAACTCGAGCGGCGTGGCCACATCTACGTTCAGGACGGCGCCAAGTGGTTCCGTTCGAGCGACTTCGGCGACGAGAAGGACCGCGTCGTCCAGCGCGACAATGGTCTTTACACCTATTTCGCCTCCGACATCGCCTATCACGCCAACAAGTTCGAGCGCGGCTTCGCCAGGATCGTCGACATCTGGGGTGCCGACCATCACGGCTACATCGCGCGCGTCAAGGGCGCGCTGAAGGCGCTCGACCTCGATGCCGCGCGGCTCGACGTGGCGCTAGTACAGTTCGTCAGCCTGTTCCGCGCCGGCGCCAAGGTGTCGATGTCCACGCGTGCCGGCCAGTACGTGACGTTGCGCGAATTGCGCCGGGAAGTCGGCAACGACGCCTGCCGCTTCTTCTACCTGCTGCGCAAGCAGGACCAGGCGCTCGATTTCGACTTGACCCTGGCTACCTCGGAGTCGAACGATAATCCGGTCTATTACGTCCAGTACGCCCATGCCCGCATTTGTTCCGTTTTGAACCAATGGGGCGGGCGCGAGTCGGAACTGGCAGACGCGGATCTGGCGCCACTGACCGGCGACCGCGAACTGGCACTATGTCGCTGGCTGCAGGCGTTTCCCGAGGCTGTCGCCCAGGCGGCGGCCGACTATGCGCCGCATGCGCTGGCTTTCTTCCTGCGCGATCTAGCCGGCGAGTTCCACAGTTGGTACAACGCTGAGCGCCTGCTGGTCGACGACGAAGCACTCAAGCGCGCGCGCTTGGCCTTGGCGGTGGCGGTACGACAGGTGCTGCGCAACGGTTTGCAGATTCTCGGCGTCTCGGCGCCGGAGGCGATGTGAAGGTGTGGCCCCGCCTTTTTCATTGCTCCCTCGCGGGGGAGCCGACAAGCCCGCTGCGCTCGATTACGACGGGGTACGTTGTTTCAGCGACCGTGCTGTTGCCGCTTCCGGCTTTGAGGCGGCTCGGTGGCCGGATTTCGATCGATGGAAAGGAATGAACTGAATGGTTCCTGGGAAGCTGAATAGCGGAACGCTCTTGGGGGTGTTCATCGGTTTGCTGATCGGCGTGCTGTTGTCGTTCGGGGTCGTCTGGTACATGAACCGGATGCCGTTGCCCTTCCGCGACAAGGCGCTACGCGATGAGCGGCCGGCGGAACCGACGACCGCCAACGGCGAGCCGGTACCGCTGCCCGGCAAGCCCGGCGACAAGCCGCGCTTCGAGTTCTACAAGATCCTACCCGGCAACCAGCAGGCCACGCCGGCGCCGGCGAAACCCGAGACGGCCAAGACGACGGCCGAGAAGGGGCAGTACCTGCAAGCCGGCTCGTTCCAGAATGCCTCGGAGGCCGACAACCTCAAGGCCAAGTTGGCCTTGATGGGCGTCGATGCCCGTGTCCAGGAGGTCAACGTTGCCGACAAGGGCAAGATGCATCGCGTACGCGTGGGCCCTTTCCAAAGCATCACGGAAATGAACCGCGTACGCGGGCTGTTGTCACAGAACGGCGTCGAGACCACGCTGGTCAAGGGCAAGAACAACTGAGGACGGATAACCATGCGAAAACTGGCATTGTTGGGGGTTTGGGTGATGCTTGCGGCCATGGCTGGCCTGGCCGGCGCCGCGGAATTGAAGGAAGGGGTGAACTACACGGTCTTTCGTCCGCCGCAACCGACCGAAGCGAATGGCAAGATCGAGGTCACGGAATTCTTCTGGTACGGTTGCAGCCATTGCTTCCACCTCGAGCCGGCCCTCGAGCGTTGGGTTCCCAAACTGCCCAAGGACGTCGTGTTCCGGCGTGTGCCGGCCGTCTTCCCGGGCCGGAATGGCGGGCCAGGACCGTGGGCGCCGGCGGCGAAGGTCTACTACACGCTCGAAATCATGGGGCTGAGCGGCAAGTTCCAGCAAAAGGTTTTCAATGCCGTGCAACTGGAGCGTCGGAGGTTGATCAGCGACGATCCCGAACTATTCGACTGGGTTGCCAAGCAGGGCATCGATGCCCAGAAGTTCAAGGCCATCTACAACTCGTTCGCCGTCCATAGCAAGGTGCGGCGGTCGATGGAGTTGTGTACTGCCTACGGCTTTGACGGGGTGCCGGCGCTGATCGTCGATGGGCGCTACATGGCGGTCAACACCGACAACGCCGACGAAACGCTGGGGGTGGTCGATCAACTGATCGCCATGGCGCGCAAGGCGGAGCGCAAGTAGCCGCAGCGCCGCCGATGCCGGGTTTGCGCGTCGTCATTACCGGTGCCTCTTCCGGCATCGGCGCGGCGCTGGCCCGGCACTACGCCGAACGCGGGGCGACGCTGGCATTGCTGGCGCGCCGCGGCGACCACTTGAAACGACTGGCGGCGACGCTGTCGGCCGAAAGTTTCGTCTATCCCCTGGATGTCACCGATGCCACGGCGCTGGTCGACGCGGCGGCGGATTTCGTCGCCCGCGTCGGGCCGCCCGATCGCGTCATCGCCAATGCCGGCATCTCCGTCGGCACGCTGACACAGGAGGCTGCGGACCTGCCCATGTTCGAGCGCGTGTTCGCCGTCAACGTCCTCGGCCTGCTCAATACCTTCAGTCCCTTCATCGGTCCGATGCGTGCCGCCGGCGGCGGCACGCTGGCCGGTATCGCCTCGGTCGCCGGTGTTCGCGGCCTGCCCGGTTCCGGCGCCTACAGTGCTTCCAAGGCCGCGGCGATCACCTATCTGGAGAGCCTGCGCGGCGAACTGCGCGGCAGCGGCATCAAGGTGGTGACCGTCGCGCCGGGCTATATCAGGACGCCGATGACGTACGTCAACGACTATCGCATGCCCTTCCTGCTCGAGGTTGGCGATGCGGTGCAACGCATCGCGCGCGTCATCGAGGCGGGCCGCAGCTATGCCGTCGTGCCCTGGCAGATGGCCATCGTCTCGCGTCTGATGCGCGTGCTGCCCAACGTGGTGTTCGATGCGCTGGTCGCGCGCGCCGGCCGCAAGCCGCGTGCAATGTCGTCTTGACGTGGAACGACTCGGTCGAGGATTGATGCCTCGGGCGAAGCGAGCTGACTAGTCGCCTCCCCCGTGAAGGGGAGGACGGGAGGGGGCGGGCCTATTTGCCCCTCTTCAGCCGAACGATGGTCGAGTGTTTGATCTTGTGGGATGGCTAACCGAAGTCACGGGCGTTAGGTGAGATATTCGAGCGCGGCTTCCGGCGTCAGGATGCGGAACAGCTCGCGCAGTCGGCCGCGGCGGGCAAGTTTGAGCAGGGCCTTGTCCGACGTGACCAGCCAGTCGGCGTTGCCGTTGCGGGCGAGTTCGAGGAACTTCTGGTCGTCCGGGTCCCGGCACAGCGGCAGCGGTGGTACCGAATTGGGCATCGTCGACACGCGTTCGGCGAGGGCGGTATAGGTGGAAAGGGCGGCTTCCTGGCCGCCGGTGTCGAGTGAGAACAGCGGATAACCAAGCACGCGGCGAAACTCGGCCAGGCAGCGCTCGTCGGTCAGCGCAATCAGCGTGCCGCGCTCGAGCGCGGCGCGCAGCGCCGCCAGGCGGCTGTCGGCGAAGACGAACAGCGACAGCAGGACGTTGGTGTCGAGCACGACACGATGCCGGCTTCCGGCCAACTCGGGGCCCGCCCTGGCTACTTCTGCGTGTCGAGGCGGAACTTGACGAAGGAACCCGGAGCGTCCTCGAGCACCGGCAGCTTGCCCTTGGCCGGATCGCGCGCCGGTACCTTGTCGTCGTTCAACGCGCTCACCCATTCCTGCCAGTCGGTCCACCAGGAGCCCGGATGCTGGCTGGCGCCTTCGATCCATTCGTCCGCCGTCGGCGCCAGCTTGTCGTTGCGCCAGTAGCCATATTTGTTGGCCGCCGGCGGATTGACGATGCCGGCGATGTGGCCGGAACCGCCGAGAACGAAGCGCACCGGCCCGGAGAAGCGCTGGGCGCCGAGATAGGTGCTCTTCCAGGGCGCGATGTGGTCTTCCATGGCCGAGATGAAGTAGCTCGGCGTCTTGATCTTGCCGAGGTCGATGGGCACGCCGGCCACGGTGATGCCGCCGGGTTCCTTGAGCAGGTTCTTCATGTACATGTTGCGCAGGTAGAAGCTGTGCATCGCGTAGGGCATGCGCGTCGAGTCCGAATTCCAGTACAGTAGATCGAACGGGAACGGGTCCTTGCCCATCAGGTAGTTGTTGACCACGAACGACCAGATCAGGTCGTTCGAGCGCAGCATGTTGAAGGTGCCGGCCATCTCGGTGCCTTCGAGGTAGCCGCGCTCGGCCATCTTCTTCTCGAGGTTGGCCACTTGCTGCTCATCGATGAACACGGCCAGTTCGCCGGGGATCGAGAAGTCGAGCAGGGTCGTGAAGAAGGTCGCCGAGGCGATGCGCTTGTCCTTCTTGGCGGCCATGTAGGCGAGCGTCGAACCGAGCAGTGTGCCGCCCAGGCAGTAGGCGGCGGCATTGATCTCCTTTTCGCCGGTCTGCTCGCAGACCTTGTCGACCGCGGTGAGCGCCGCTTCGGTGACGTAGTCCTCGAAGCTTTTCTGCGCCAGGCGCTCGTCGGGGTTGACCCAGGACATGACGAAGACACTGTGGCCCTGGTCGGTCGCCCACTTGATGAAGGAGTTCTTCTCGCGCAGGTCGAGAATGTAGTACTTGTTGATCCAGGGCGGGAAGATCAGCAGCGGCCGCTTGAACTGCTGCTTGGTGGTCGGATTGAATTGCAGCAGCTGGATCAGGTCGTTCTGGAAGATCACCTTGCCCGGCGTCGTGGCGACGTTCTTGCCTAGCTCGAAGGCGCTGGTGTCGGTCATCTTGATGCGCAGGCTGCCGTCGCCTTCCTCGATATCGCGCAGCAGGTTGTTGAAGCCCTTGATCAGATTCTGGCCATGCGTCTTGACCGTCTCGCGGAACACCTGCGGGTTGGTGAGCGCAAAGTTGGACGGCGACAGCGCGTCGATGAACTGGCGCGTGAAGAAATTGACCTTCTTCTCGGTCGTCTCGTCCATGCCCTCGACGTTGCGCACGGTGTCGTGGATGTGGCGCGCCGTGATCAGGTAGGACTGCTTGATGAAATCGAACAGGAAATGCTCTTCCCACTGCTCGTCCTTGAAGCGCTTGTCGTCCTTGGCAGGCGTCGCCACGGGCGCCGCGTCCATGCCCATGAAGCGCATCATCGAATGCTGCCAGAGCGAGAAGTAGTCCCAGACCAGGTTCATCTGCGCCTGGGCCAGCTTGTAGGGATTGGCCAGCATCTTGGCCATCATGTCCATGAAGGCCTGGGCGATGCCGAGCTCGTCCGCCGGTGCCGAGATGCCATTCTCAAGCTGGTGCTGGATATGGTCGGTGAGCAGCTTGGAGGCGCGCTGGGCAACCTCGGCGTAGGTCTGGGCGACTTCCGCCGGATCGGGCAGCGGGACGTGTTCTGCTGAGGGCTCGGACATTTCTCGTTCTCCTGGTCAGGTTCGGGCGAAGCGGATGATGCCGTGGTCGGCGACGCGCTCGAGGCGGCGCGCTTGATGAAGATAGTTGAGGTGGGCGATGGCCTCGCCCATGGCGAACATCACCTGGTGCGGATCGTTGAGCGGGCGCGCGAACAGCACCGGAATGATCTCGGCGGCGGTCTTCGGCGCCAAACAGGCGTCGAGCAAGTCGTCACAGCGGGCGGCGTGATGCGCCTCGAGCTGGGCGATACGCGCGTGCAGGCCGCGGAAGGGCAGGCCGTGTGACGGCAGCACCAGCGTATCCGCCGGCAGTGCGCGCAGACGGTCGAGCGAGGCCAGAAACCAGGCCAGCGGATTGGCGTCGGGCGTGCCGGCGAAGACGGCGATGTTGGTGGAAATGCGCGGCAGCACCATGTCGCCGGAGATCAGCACACCGAGGTCGGCGCAGTGCAGGCAGGCGTGCTCGGGCGAGTGGCCGCTGCCGACGATGACCTGCCAGTGGTGGTCGCCGACGGCGATGCTGTCGCCGTCCTGGATGCGGCGGAAGGTGTGCGGGATTACGGGCACGCCGCGCGCATAGACGTTGCCGCGCGCGCGCAACCCTTCGACCGGATCGCCGACGAGGCCGTGCTGGACGAAAAAGTCGAGCATCGCCGGCACCGACCAGCCGCCGATCTGGGCATGCACCACCTGCGCCGCCAGGAATTCGCTCTGCGTCATCCAGAGGCCGGCGCCGTACTGCTCCTCGAGCCAGGCGGCAAGGCCAAGGTGGTCGGGATGAAAATGGGTCACCAGCACGCGTTCGAGCTGCCGGTCGGCGAGCACCTGCTGCCAGGCTTCCTTGACCGGCGTGGCCGAGAAGCCGGTGTCGACCGCCGTCCATGCCGCGCCGTCCTCGAGCAGCCACAGATTGATGTGATCGAGCGCGAACGGCAGGGGCATGCGCAGCCAGCGAATGCCTGGGTGCACGGAATAGGCGAAACCCGCCTGAGGCGGGCTGTCGTGCGGATAGCTGATGACGGCGTTGATCACGGTCGGCGCATTGCCTTGCGTTGGGAAATCTGCTTAACTGCTTCGGAAAAGTTCCGCAAAGACAGCATTCTACATGAATGACGGAAATATGTTGCAGTGCAGCAACCTCTTCGTTTCGAATCGATCATGAGCAAATCCTCCTTTACGATCGCCGACCTTGCGCGCGAATTCCAGATTACCCCACGGACCATCCGGCACTATGAAGATCAGGGGCTGATCTCTCCCCAGCGCGAAGGCATGCAGCGCGTCTACTCCAAGCGCGATCGCACGCGCCTGAAACTTACCCTGCGCGGCCGGCGCCTCGGCTTGTCGCTGGCGGAAATCCGCGAACTCATCGACATGTATGACAGCGCTGCCGACGACAGCCTGCAACTCAACCAATTCCTGGTCGTGCTGTCCCGACGTAAGGCGGCGCTTGAGCAGCAGCACGAGGACATCGAGGCCGTGCTCGCCGAGGTCAACCGCTTCGAGCGCCAATGCCGCGAACTGCTGGCCGAGCGGGCTGCCGCCAAGCCACGCG
>Ga0316583_10000553_pt1 | contig 11278 bp, 10 predicted proteins | sample J_170502JBrBrA_D_FD_204513 | JGI IMG/M metagenome (GOLD analysis project Ga0316583, IMG submission 204513) | Rhizosphere microbial communities from salt marsh grasses in Alabama, United States - J_170502JBrBrA | ecosystem: Host-associated > Plants > Roots > Rhizosphere | place: USA: Alabama... | reverse complement strand
TCCACCGCCAGGCATGGCCCGATCTTCCGCTGCACGCTATCGGAGAAAAAACACAGGGATATGTCATAAGATCGAAATCGGTCGGCGAAGCGCTGGTCGTTTTCTTGCTCGGTGAGACCCCCGTAGGAACCTTTAATGCCGCCGCCACGTCGGTTCAACTCCTCGAAGAAGAAAAATGTGTTTATCACAACGCCACTGTCGTCGATTTTCCCGATTTTTTAGGCCGCTCGTATTGTCTTAAAAACTGGCAGAGTGATGCCGAACTGCGCCGTGATATCGATGCGATCGAACGGATGAGCCTTTACAAGCTCAACAAGGTTTACTGCGGCCACAACCGGACAAGTACAGACTGGCATGTCATCGACGACCTCTTTCGAAAGGGTGTCGAAGAAGCCGGCAGAAAATGCCGGGAAACCGGAGTAATGAGCCTGGCAATAATGGTGAATCCATATTCTCATCTCGGATTCGAACCGTCGGTCGAGGAACTCGATGACCAGGCGCGACATTTTTGGACGCACGGCCGCCCGCAAGGCGTCAACCGGCTCAAGGACTTTTTTAAAACCGGTCTGGATGCCGGTGCCGAAACGATCATGCTCCAGGCGGATGATTCGGTGCCGCACACCGGCAGGAACCGAAAAAATTACGGTCTGTACACGACCGAAGACCAAAACCGTTTCGGCAACCTTCAAAATGCGCAGGCGCATGTCATCAACAGTTTGAAGCAGTGGGTCGATAGTGCCTATCCGGGCACGCGGATCGAGTTTTGTCCACCTTGGTATGCCAATGAATTTATCGATCGCGGCGAAGGCAAGGCCGAAGTGTATTTCAATGAGCTGACAGCACAAATTCCTCGCGATGTCGCAATCGTCTGGACCGGACCGACGGTGAGGTCGCTATCGGTCGATATGGCCGACCTGCACCGCTATGGCACCCTGATTGGTAGATGGCCCATGATGTGGGACAATACGCTGTATGCCAGAAACCTCGAAACGAAAAGATACGGGGGGTACACGACCTACTACCCGGGTAAAGTGAGGATGTGCAACCTCTTTGAGCCTTTCGATACCGTCAGGCCCGAGGGTTTTTACAATTACAACGATGGTCGGCACATGTACACCAACGCAAATGCCTACAGCGAGGTGTACAAGATAAAATTGGCGACCGTGGCCGATTACGAGTGGAACACGGCGGTCTACAGTCCGGAGCTCGCGCTGTGGAAGGTCCTCTGCAGTTCATACGGAACTGAGTGTGCCAGGGAGCTGATCCTTTTCAACGAGGCCTATTACGGGGCTTACGAGGTCTGTCTGAGAATGGCGTCCCATGGGGCAAGGCCCGCGTTCATCGAAAACGGCCGGCGGTATTCCAGCGAGATGGATCGTCGTCTCGAAAGAATTTCCCGGTTGCTGCCCACAGGGCACCCTCTTGCGAGCGAGCTGGCAACCTTTCGCGACAGGCAAAAAAAAAGGTTCGCCCACCTCTGCCGGGCTTCAGGGCCCGCTCAATAACAACCTCTCAGATTGCCGGTTTTGCCGGCCTGGTCATGCGTGGCATTCAGAATCCGGATTGCGAATCGGCGTTCAAGTCCCGCAATGATTGTTGGTGGGAAAAGGTTTTCGAGATTTCCCAGACCCTGTTTCCTTAAATTTTTCAACACCTTGAGCTGCTCTCTTGCCGAATTTTAGGTTTTTTGTCCTCGGTTTCAACCAAGTTGCCCTTGAAAAATCTCAACGGAATGATAAGAATGAGTAAATAAACTATGAGGAAATAAGTAACCTATGCGATTAATCGTGTACAACATCCGTTATGGAGCCGGCATTGGAAGGCGCTTCCACCTTCCGGTGCCTTACAGCGGCTATCTCAAACCGACCAACGGCCATTTTGGAAAAATCGTCGAGTTCATCAAATCTGTTCATCCGGACATTGTCGGGTTGATTGAGGTGGATTTCGGTTCTTACCGGGTCGAGCAGTTCAACCAGGCCGAAACGATTGCGCGTGAGCTGAACCACCAGGTGGTCTACAAATCCAAGTACGCCGAGGCATCGATGGCGCGGAGGGTACCGGTTCTGAACAAACAGGGCAATGCGATTCTGACCGGTCTTCCAATAGTTGCGCGTCGGTATCATTTTTTTAACGAAGGCGTTAAACGCCTCGTTATCGAGGTTGAACTGCAGGATGTCACCGTCTTTCTCGTGCACCTGTCACTCAAATTCCGCCACCGTCAGTATCAACTCAACGATTTGCACGCCCTCGTTGCCGGTTGCGACAAGCCGGTTATCGTGGCTGGAGATTTCAATGCTCTGTGGGGGGACCGTGAGCTGCAGCTTTTTCTCGCCGCCAGTGGATTGACCAGCGCCAACGTCAAGAGTCAATCTTCTTATCCCAGCCGCAACCCTTACCGGGAACTCGATTATATATTCCACAGCCCGGAAATTTACTCAACCGCGTTCCGGGTCCCCCAAATCAAGCTTTCCGATCACGCCCCACTGGTTTGGGATTTCGAAATCGATCGTCCGAAGACAAAAGGAATCGTTCTGGGGCCTACCCCGGCGGTCACCCGTTATCCCAACCTCTCGGCTCCTGTCAGCGCTTCAATCTAATACCTGTATTTGAGACATATGGGGACGAAACGTAATGGTGAGATTTAAAAAATTTCCCAATAATAATGTCCCTATGAATTCGTTAAGCAGCGGAAATTCTCCTTAATTTCACAAGCAGAGGCCGGGCGGTAGTTTAATATTCTGATTGGCCATTTTCGAGACTCTTCCGCTGATAGGGAAGCCGGTTGCCGGAAACGTTATACCTCGGCCCGTACGAGGGCCGCCCCGGCAGCGAGGCTTTTCAATTTGGCGTGAGCAACGGCATAGGGGATCGGCGCCATGCCGCAGTTGGTGCACGGTAAGAGCCTCTGGGCGTCCACGAACTGCATGGCCGAGCGAATGGTGGCGGCGACTTCCTCGGGTGTTTCGACCCTGTAAGGGGTAACTGCCACGGCTCCCACCATAATCTCCTTTTCCTTCAAGAGACCCATGAGCGACAACGGCACCCGAGAGTCGGCGCATTCTAATGAGATCTGGCCGATTCTGCTGGTGTTCAGGACCGGAAAGATTTCTTCGTACTGCCGCCACTCGTTCCCCAGCGTTTCTTTCCAGCGCAGGTTTTCCTCGATACCGTAGCCATAGCAGATGTGCACGGCCGTGGTGCATTTTAAATCCCTGACGGCGCGATGCAGCGCAGCGATGCCCCACTCTTTGACATCTTCCATGAATACGTTGAAAGCCGGTTCATCGAATTGGATGACATCGACACCGGCGGCGGCCAGTTCGAGCGCCTCGGCGTTCAGGAGCGCCGCAAAGGCCATGGCCATATCGGCTCGGCTGCCGTAGTGGACGTCGGCGATCGTGTCACAGATGGTCATGGGACCGGGCAAGGTGAATTTCAGTCTGCGGTCGGTTTGAGATCTGGTGAAACGGACTTCGTCCAGATGAACGGAATGGGGTCGGGAAACAGGGCCGGTGACCGTCGGCACCTGGACGGTGTAGCGGTTGTCACGGATCCCCATGGGGGCTTTTTGGTTCCAGTCGATACCGGCGATGTGTTCCAGAAATCCATGCACGAAGTGAGTGCGGAACTGCTCGCCATTGGTGACGATGTCGATCCCCGCTTCTGTTTGATGTTTCAGCCATTCGGCGGCAGAACGCTCCTGAGCGCGCTTGAGATCGTCACCCTCTAAACGCCAAGCCGGCCAGAGTTTTTCCGTCTCGGCCAGCCACTCCGGTTTGGGCAGACTTCCCGCAATTGTCGTTTCAAGCATGTCGTTCCCCCCTGTCTACATTGTTTCCACCGTCAATGCAAAAAGACATCCGTCCAGGGGCAGACGAATAAGTCCGTTACGAAAAAACCGGCAATGACGGCCCAGATCAGTACCCCCCAGAGGACGACGCGTCTTTTTTTCGCTTCTGTTTCCATACTTCCGTGTCACCTTCAGAAATGGACGCTTTCGGGCCCGGCCAAGGCCGCAGTCAGTGAAACGATGATTAACCGTCACGCCGCGGCGTGATTGAGGCGTCAAGAGAGCGAAAGCAGCGGTGGTCCTGGCCGAATGTTGTTTTTAAATAGTCGGTTCATTTAAGGGTTTCTGTATTCGACGATTCGAAGAAGATATCGGCTTCCTTCGGCGGAAAGGCCGAGCCGGTTAAGGTCGGTCTTCAGGTCGGCCGAGGTGCCATAGCCGCCGAGATAACCGTTCACTCGCGCTGCTGCGGTCGAATCGACCAAGTCGCCATTGGCAGGATAAATCCTTTCGAATTCCTTCAACAAATTTCTTTCGCGGCGCAGTTGATATTTCTGGTGATAGTCTTCGGCACGGTAAAAATCGGTGAACGGCAGAATTTTCGTCTGAATTTCTTCCTTCCTCTTGGTCGCTTCGCGTTCTCTGCTCTCTTCGGCCAGCTTTTTTTGCTCATCGTCGTGATAAAAGACCGCGGCCATGTATTGTTTTGACCAGGCGCGCGAGCTCGGGTTGTGATTACGCCAGAAGACGTCCAACAGGTCGCTGTAAGAAATTTGTGAGGGATTATAATCGATCTGGATCGTCTCCGTGTGGTCACCCAGACTGTGATAGGTCGGGGCCTCTTTCGTACCGCCGGCGTAGCCGACGCGAGTCCTGACCACACCCTTCAAACTCCCGAACCGGGAGTCGGGTCCCCAAAATCAGCCCAGGGCGAACGTGGCCGTTGCGGTTTGAAGCGGCGCGGCGGCATCGATGGGCGGTATCGCAGCCGCTTTTTTTTCAATTGTAGCGAGTGTCACCATAGTGTTTATTCCTTGACTTTTTTCTGTATTTTTAGATTCTTTACTGTAAAATAGGTCGCAGCCGAAGAAAAATAACGACGTCAGTGCAATGATAAGGAATAGGGATGGCCGCACACCGATGCCTGTCCGACCGGCCGTCGCATTTCTGCAGGGAGGCCGGTTCACGTGAAAGCATCGCCCTCGGGAATCCATATGCCATTCCTCTTACGTCCCGGTCGATCCCGAAACGGTTTATTATTGAAATTAATGGCCGGTTAATTGCACGTCAAGGCCGCAGGTTACGGGGTGCGACGGCTCGGCCGATGGAGGCGGTTGATATCTTTCAACAGATTTTCCATGGACAGGTTTCGCAGGACATCCAAGGCATACTCCCAACGCCCCTCGTGTCAGAGTCCACTGATTTCGGCCTCCTCGTAAGCGCGCTGCAGGTTTTCCAGGCCGGCCTTGCGGACAGACTCGGCGAGCTTAAGTTCTTTAGGAATGGGGGTCATATTTGTAGTTGCAACAGTTTATCGGTTAATGGCATTTGGTCGCGAAAGAGACATCTTAGGGTCGGCGGCCGAATAAGTTGACCAAAATAGCGACGGATTTTGGAGTCGTCTTTGAGTCCGTAATCCTCACAATAAAACAATAAGCATCAATCGCGCATCTACCACCTGTCTCTGAGCGGATGCCGACTGATGGTCGGCGCGGAGGGAATTGCATGATTAAAGTCATCGATGTCAAACGCAGGCATCGGCTTAAAGAATATGAAGCCTATGTTGCTCTCAGTTCGTTGGTCAATGGTTTTCGTTCGGAGGCCGAGATACTGGTTCCCAAAATAGGTAAACGTCGGGTGTGGATGGTCAATTCCACCGACAAGGGGGGCGGTGTCGCTGAAATGCTGCCGACGATGATCGATCTGCTGCGACAGTTGGGCCTAGACGCCAGGTGGGTTGTCATGGGAACCGAGCACAAAGCGTTTTTCCCACTGACCAAGAAAATCCACAATTTGATCCATGGCAATGGAACTCCTGAATTCTCACAAGAGGAGCGGGATATTTACGAGCAGGTGAACAGGAACTCCGCCAATGAGCTGTCTAAACTGCTGCAGTCTGGCGATATAGTGGTTATTCATGATCCCCAGCCGATGGCGATGGCCGGTTTTTTGGAAGATAAGGTTGCCGTTCACACCATATGGCGCTGCCATATCGGCCTCGACGAAAAAAAGCCACAAACCGAAGCCGCCTGGCGGTTTTTAAAACCATATTTCAAGGCCTACGACCTGAGCGTGTTCTCCGCACCGGAGTATATACCGGATTATCAGCCCGACAAATTTACGGTCATACCCCCGGCAATCGATCCGCTTTCGCACAAAAACCGCGACTTGCATGTCCATAAAATGGTGGGGATTCTGACCAATGCCGGTATCTTGCCGACAGATCACCCGATGTTGACACCACCCTTCCCGGACAAGGTCAAGCGGCTGAGCAGTGACGGATCCTTTGTACCGCCTGCCGAGACCGGTGACTTCGGCCTGTTGTCGCGACCGATCGTCACCCAGATATCCCGCTGGGATCGGCTCAAGGGATTCCTGCCGCTCATGGAAGGCTTTAACCATCTCAAACAACACATCGATCTCAACCACAACGGCTCGGCCCGCCACAAACGCCGCCTCGAACTCGTGCGCCTCGTTCTCGCAGGTCCTGATCCGACGTTTATTAAAGACGATCCCGAAGGCCAGGAGGTTCTCGAAGAACTGAAGCAATATTACCTTTCGCTTTCCTACGGAATTCAGCAAGACATTGCTATTCTACTTCTGCCCATGTCCTCAAGAAAAGAGAACGAGCTGATCGTGAACTCTTTGCAGCGAAGTTCCACCATCATCGTTCAGAATTCCTTGCGCGAAGGTTTCGGGCTGACCGCCACCGAAGCCATGTGGAAACTGGTGCCTTTTATTGGAAGCATGGCCTGCGGACTGCGCCAGCAGGTTCGAAATCGGGTGGACGGGCTTCTCATAACGAACCCCGAGGATAAAATCGAAATTGCCGAAGGCCTCAACCAGATTCTGTCGGACGTTAAAAAGCGCCAGGTGTGGGCCTACAATGCCCGCAGACGCGTTCGCGACCATTTTCTCGTCTTCAACCAGTTGTGCCGGTGGTTGAACGTTTTTGCCGATTGTGCCACCAAAGAATGCTCCAAACAAAAAGGAAAAAAATGAAACGCAGGCAGATACTCAAACTTTTCACGGCAGTCGCCAGCTGGACGATCGTCGCAGGCAGCCCTCTTGCTCTTCTGGTGCGTCGCAGCTGCGCCGCGCTTCGTAAAAGGCTCCTGCCGGCCGATACCGATCTTGGAACCCTTCTTTTCGAAACCCCGAAATATCTGGACTCGCGCAATCTGCCGATTACACCGATCGAAAAGTTCGGCACCATGGGGTTGAGCGAACACCAGGTGGACTTGCAGCGCTGGCAGCTGACTATCGGCGGTGCCGTTGCAAGACCAAAGCGGTTCACCTATGATCAGATCACGGACATGCCGGTTATTTCACGGGACGTTTTGCTCATCTGTCCGGGTGTTTTCGCCTATAACGCCCGCTGGCGGGGGATTTCGATCGGGTCCCTCTTGGAGTTGGCCGGGATCGACATAAAGACCACTCATGTCGATGTCGGTGGGCCGGCGGGACCCTATGAGAAGGTTCACCGATTTCCGCTACGTGAAGTTCAAACCAACACGGCCTTTTTGGCTTATGCGGTCAACGGAAAACGTCTCCCGGAAAAACACGGTTTTCCGTTGCGGGCAGTAGCGGAAGGCTACGTCGGTGCCGAGTGGATCAAGTTCGTTGAACGAATCGACGCGGTCATTACCGACCCGGTTCCGGACGACCACCCCAAAAAAGCCGCTCCGGTTTATGTTCCCTGAACCGGTTCTGTAAAAAATCAATTCTCCAAATATAATCGACTCACTATTGACAGATAAGGTGTGGTGCACGACTCTACGTTCGTAATACGCGTTGCTGAGTCTTTTACCCGCTAATTCAAACTTTCCTTCTTCCCCTATTTGACTCAATTTTCATGCACCCCCGAAGCAGGGGCAGCTTACGCAAAAAATCCGGAGGATCGGGGCAAAGCCTTCGCTAGTTTGGCCGAGAAACTTGCCCGTAAAAGGCACGTGGAAGACAGTTCATCACCATACTGATGTTGCTCCGGCATGCTGGATGTGGTCAACCGTGTGAAAGCCGAAAAATAAGCATCCAGGTTCAATATCTTGTTCGTTGGCGAACAGCCAATGCCCGGCCGCCATCGTCCGGCGGTTGACCGTTCCAGCCTTCACCGCCATAGCTGAAGCTGAATATCCATTTGGATGATGAGTTCAGCGTCTTACCGGCCCAAATCCAATAACCCGAATTGGTCAACAGGTACGTGATGTTATTCACTCCGTCTCCAACGTCATAAAGCGAATCCAGTTCGCTACGGCTCGGCATACGCCAGCCGCCCCCGAACTCATCGAGACCGACCGCCCATCTGTTGGCCTCCTCCCAGTTCGTGCTTCGATCCGGTCCCGCAAACCATTCGAGGCCCGATTCCGTATCATAGACAACGCCGCTGTCATATTGTACCAAATGTCTGTCGATAGCGACGATTTTCGCACCGAAACCGCAAACAACGAACACCGTGAGAAAAACAATTTTCAGTGCGACAGTCAGGCATATTTTCTGCGAAGCTTCCACAGTTCATCAGCCTCCATTGTGAGGGTCACCCTCTGTTTTAAACGTCTCTATGCCAGCTCCTTACGCAATACTTCCGCAGCAATCAGATCTGGCGTGCCTGCTTAAAAATATATGTCGCTCTTGAGACGACGCCTCTCTGGTTAAGCAGCTCAGATTCATCGAGCAGTCACAGTTCCTGCCGAATTGTCTGCTTGCTCAATGGAAAGGCGCGACTTTTTTTGTCATCCAAATTACAATAACTTCTCATGATCCGATTGAGAATGAAGTGTATTTCATAATTTTTATGTAAACTTTTCCATATTTTTATTCGGGGTTTCATAGATTTCACTATAATGGAATTGCTAACAAATCTAAACAATTGAATCAAATAAATAAATTATCCATGCCGATGTTGCACCAGCGTTGCACGCAATTTGCATCAAGCCAAACATAACAACGATTTGGTCAATGGAGAAAGACGCTTTCAGGGGGTGACATTTTGGTTTAAAACTCAAATACCAAAAGAGATGTATGATTAAAATAATCGACATAAAAAAGGCTAATCCGCTCAGAGATTACAAAAACTACGCTACTCTAGCGGGAATGGTAAATGATTTATATTTTAATGCCGGCAGTATCGTCAAGAAACTTAGAGGCAGGACGGTATGGATGATCAATTCCACCGCAGACGGGGGTGGAGTCGCCGAGATGATGCCCAAAATGGTCAGCATTTTAAGGCAACTCGGGGTAAAGACCGAGTGGCTGGTATTTAATCCAGAAAACAAAGGCTTTTTCCAATTAACCAAAAGGATTCACAATCTTATCCATAATTTCGGTGCACCGGGCTTTAGTGGCGACGAAAGGGCTTTATATGAAGCTGCCAGTATTGCTGCCGCCGATCAGTTAGAGAAAGTTATTCCGGCCCACGACATAATTGTCGTGCACGACCCCCAGCCACTTGGAGCGGGGGCTGAATTTATTCGGAGGAGCGGAATAAAATCAATTTGGCGTTGCCACATCGGATTTGATAAAAAGACTCCCAATACTGAATCAGCTTGGAAATTTCTTAAGCCGTACACCGATAATTACGACCATGCTGTTTTCTCCACGGCGGATTATCTACCATCTTTTTTAAAAGAAAAATCGTCAATAATATCACCTGCGATAGACCCCCTTAGTCACAAGAATCGTGATATTTCCAGTCCTGAATTAATCAGTATTCTTTATAAAAGCGGTATCATTCAGAATGGCCACCATCGTCATTTCAATCCTATTTGGAAGCGCAAAGCGCTGCGACTTAACGCTGTGGGGGATTTCACCCGCATAAAAGCAGGTGATGGATTTGATTTGCTTTACAGACCGACTATTACCCAGATTTCTCGCTGGGACCGTTTGAAAGGCTGGGAATCTTTGTTAGAAGGCTTTGTCATACTAAAACGCAAATACAGAAAAAATGGCCATAAAAAATCGCTTAAAAATTGGCGTATATTAGCAAGCCAACTGGTTATGGCAGGTCCCGAACCCTCTGCTGTACAGGACGACCCAGAAGGCAAGGGCGTTATTGAAGAACTTTGTCGTTATTATAAAACACTGCCAGAAGTTGATCAAAAAGATATTTCTATCCTGACTTTACCAATGAGTTCCAGAAGTCAAAATCATTTAATGGTTAACGCCTTACAGCGCTGTTCGTCTTTAGTGGTTCAAAACTCCCTGCAGGAAGGATTCGGTCTGACGGCAACAGAGGCTATGTGGAAGCAAATTCCGGTTCTGGGTACGACAGCTTGCGGTTTACGACAACAAATTCGCGATGGTAAAGATGGTCGTCTAACCATCAATCCGAATAATTCAGAAGAAATCTCTCAAAACTTGGAACAAGTTTTTGGCAAGCCTAAATTACTTGAAAAATGGAGCAAAAGCGCGCAGAAAAGAGTTTATAATAACTTCCTGATATTCAATCAAATAGAAAAATGGTTGAACTGTATGGGGCAAATTATCAACTGATACTCTTCAATGGATGGGCAGGATATCGGCAATCAACCCTTAAAGCTCGAGGCAGTAATGATTTTCGGGTTCAAGCTGCTGATGGGGCCAATCGATGGCTTCCAGAGGGTCAAGCAAGGTGACCAGGTCTGGGTTTCTCATTATGTTCCAGACAAACGGGTCATAGGTGAGAGATGGGGATGGGAGTCCGAGCGAAAAGTGCAAATGCGGGATGATCCTGGCTTTTGACCTCCCGGTGTCGGCAATGTTTGCTATGATGTCGCCTTCCTTCACCATCGTGCCTATTTTAACATCGACCCGCGGTTTTGTGTGGGCATAGACCGATAAGAACCTTTCGTTTTCGCTACCCGCAGTTTCATGTTCGATGATCACCGCCTTGCCAAGATAGTCAGCGAAGATCGCCTTAACTATACCGTCGTGCATTACCGGGATCCGGCTTTTTTCATCGAGGCGAAGCGTCCGCATGGAACGATCCCTGTAAAGGCAGATATCGATACCCTCATGGGGAAAATCCCGCTGGCCGTGATCCCCCCACCATTTTTGCGGCGCATTGAACAGCATGCCCGGACAAAAAAGCCAGCTCTCAAACCCGTTTTGGTCCAAACCGTTTTCTGCGGTGAGCATCTCTGTAAAACGTGTTTTTTTCAATACGGCGCTTTTTATGGGGTGTAAAATCAATGGATCCTTCCGATTTATAAAAGTCTCCGTATCATAAAGCGGCCATCATTTCAAAAGTCCCCCTACAGACCGGTTCTTTCTCGAGGGGTCAGTCCTTAA
>Ga0316583_10000552_pt1 | contig 11279 bp, 14 predicted proteins | sample J_170502JBrBrA_D_FD_204513 | JGI IMG/M metagenome (GOLD analysis project Ga0316583, IMG submission 204513) | Rhizosphere microbial communities from salt marsh grasses in Alabama, United States - J_170502JBrBrA | ecosystem: Host-associated > Plants > Roots > Rhizosphere | place: USA: Alabama... | reverse complement strand
AGATTCATCCCCTTAATTCTTCCTTTTACGCATTTCTGGTCACCGAATATACCCACCAGCCGCCAGGTATCGCGGCCCCCCGGTTCTACAATATCCACAGATTCCATAATTAAATCCTCTCCTCCGGCTTTAACCAGGTATGCATTGGCTTCACACATGTTTCATCACCTCCTTTATTCTTTTTACTGTAGCCTCTACCAAATGCGGAAGTGGCTCTTTGCTTCCTCCAATGATCTCAGCCTTTTCCTGTGATAGCGGTAGAAGGAATTTGTACGCTGAATTCGACATAATGCTTTCGGCCATCTTCGGTGTCAGCTCGCCCAACATGGCAAAATATCTCCAATTGGCTGCAAACAAAAAAGCCACGAGACATTAGATTCCTTAACAGAGAATCGTCAGCCTTCGTGGCTTTTATAATTCGATGATATTACGTCTGATTCGGAGGTCGAAAAATCGTTCGAATCAGTACAAAAAAACCACGCGCATCCGGCGCCTTCATGGCGTGGATCACTATCGTGATTTTCTATGCTTCAAATTTATCGGTATTCGTCAGGCGAGTCGGTTTCTACCGAATATTGAGATCTCATCTATAGGCATCCAAACTTTTTGTCAATAGGAAAAGATGTCAAGCGGCAATTTGGGGATTCAAAGAGGTGACGTTCAGTCAACCTGAAAGACATAAATTCCGACCGAGTTACTTAATTCGTTGGTCTCCTTTTTTCTGGGACCCTTAGTGTTTATCCCTTGACAAATATCTCTACGGTTTGTTTTCCCACCATCTAACATTTTTATCCATCACCACAGTACAAAAATTTTCTTGTTACCTTCCTTGGCAGCTCGAATCTTTTCCATGTGCCTCAAAGTTGCAAGTTCCCGCTCCAAATCTCCTGCATTTGAGCCAAGTCTTTTGGCCAGAGATTCCAGTTCAATTCCATTTGTTTCTTTCAGTACAGCCAGAATATTTTCTTGCCGTTTCGTTAATTGCGTATTTTCATTAGTCATCGATTTTGCAGCATAAACCGCCCAGGGATCACAAGGTTTTGCCGGGGATAGAACCTCCATGTAACAATCCTCACACAACACTTTCCCCAGGTGTTCCCTTTCATCGCCTTTTTCGATAAAAGCTTTGCATTGATCACACTTCATTTTTCCGTCCCTCAAAAAATCGCCATTCTTATTACCATTTCCGAGAATGATTATGAATCAGAAATGACGCTAGAGCATCCTTTATATCTGGTGCAAAAGCCCCCGTCAAAGATTCTTTTCTTGTCGCCCCTTACAAGCTCGCACAATCTTGTCTGCGGAATTTTAGAAATACTCGTCGGTCAACACATCGTTTGAAAGGTTTTATTAAATCCTTTGCTAAGAAATTCTACCGGGACCCTTGCCCCTCCGTGATCACTAAGCGGCCGTCGATACATTATTAAGAAGCGGGTCTCTGATTAGAGGATGCCGCTAGAACGGAGCGATGGGTCTGCTTATCCCTTTACCGGCAGCACGTGGATTGCCTTGATCACCAATTCAATTTCGTCTCCCGGTGCAAGTTGGAGGTACTCGACTGATTCCGTGGTGAGGACGGACGCCATTTCATGCGGTGTGGTGACATCGAATTTTACGAGCGACATTACATCGCCCTTTTTGACACTTTTCACTTTTGCTTGGATTCGGTTGCGGGCACCGTATTTCATTGGTTTATCTCCTCAACGTATAAAATTCGTCAAATGTTGATGACCTTATCGGCCAGCTGCATGGCCGTGACGATATCCAGCATGTTGGTCGTCTCGCCGACCTGCTTTTGGTCCAACAGGTTGAAATGGTCCAGGCAAGTGCCACATACCAGTATTTTGAGGCCACCCTTCTCGCATTCTTTCAGATCCTCGAGCACATCCGAGCCGTCGATGGTGAGCTTGACGCCGTTGTTTACGAACACCAGCCGCCACAGCTCGTCACCCAATTCCTTTAGTGTGCGCAGGAAGTTGACCATGAGTTTTAAACCCAGTGCGTCGTCGCCGAAGCCGATCCGGTCTGTGGCGCACATAACCATGATCTTCTTGGCGTCACAGTGAGCTTCCATTGCAGGTTGGGGCTGCACAGAGGACATTGAATCACAATTTCCAATGACAACGTAGTCGGTACCGGCTTGTTCCAACGTTGTTTGAAATCCCTGGGATTCAAGGAATCGCTGTACATTTTGCTGGGAAGCGGCGTTGTCGACGACCACCCTCACACCATTCGGACTTTCTTCCTGTAAGGCGGCTTTTGTTTGAAGTACGGGTGCCGGGCATGCCAGACCTCGCGCATCAATTTCTTTCATATAAACACCTCCTGGTTCACCACACTATCTATTTCAAAAAGGCTTGAGATCAGATAACCGAAATAATTTCTTGCTGGCTGTCAACAACATCCCCAATTCGAACCGCATCTGGAATGCCGCCTTCTTTCAAGGCTGAAATCAGGTCATTGCAATGAACGTCACTGACACTGATCAGGAGTCCACCGGATGTTTGGGGATCGAACATCAGGTCCTGCAGTGTCCGGGAGACCGTCTCGGCAAAGGTGATCATCTGTTCACGAAACTCCCTATTTTTATAGGCACCGGCCGGGATGAGCCCCATGGCGGCAAAACCCTCGGCTTCGGGGATGACCGGCACCTGGGCGGAAAAAATCCTGGCGCTGCAACCCGATCCGTTCACCATTTCCGCAAGGTGACCCAGCAACCCGAAGCCGGTCACATCCGTGCAGGCGTTGATATCAAAATTCGCCATAATCCGTGCGGCGTCTCGGTTGAGCGCAGCCATCAAGCGGGTCACCTTTTCTGATAACTGCTCGGAAACCATATCGGCCTTGATTGCGGTGTTGACAATGCCGGTGCCGAGCGGTTTGGTCAACACCAGGCTGTCTCCCGGCCTCAGATTCTTCTTGGCCAGCACCCGCTTCGGGTGAATGGTGCCGGTCACAGACAGTCCATACTTGATTTCCTTGTCCTCAATGCTGTGCCCGCCGATAAGAACAACTCCGGCCTCCTTGAGCTTGTCGACGCCACCCTGGATAATTTGCCGCAGAATGCTCAAATCCATTGTCTTAGCCGGAAAAGCGACCAGGTTCATGGCGGTTTTCGGCGTTCCGCCCATGGCGTAAACGTCACTCAGGGCGTTGGCGGCTGCAATCTGCCCGAACCAGTAAGGATCGTCCACAATCGGAGTGAAAAAATCCACCGTCTGAATCAGCGCCAGATCATCCGATATCCGGTACACACCGGCGTCGTCGGCACGGTCCAAACCGATGATGACATTTTCATCAGATGGAAACACCATGCCGCACAGTGCCTTGTCCAGGTCCCCTGGAGGCAGCTTGGAGGCTCAGCCGGAGCCGGTTACCGTCTTTGTAAGCTGAACTTTTTTGTTATTCTCCATCATTGATTTCCCTTTTCGGTTCCACTGCTTCCCTCGGTATTTCAAACGGGCAGGGCAACTCGCTTGCAAGGTAAACATGCTTCTCACCACAGAAAGGGCAGGGCTCGTTGAGTTCAACCTTGGCGTCCAGCGTCTTGTTGCCGGACAAATCGCTAATGACTCCCTGATTTTCCGTGACTTTAAAATCGGCACTTTCAAATGTCATATTTCGCTTCGGGCAGATAAAAATGAATTTCATGGTTTAAGGCAATTCCTGATGCGTTTTTCCCCGTATTTGGTGAAACTGCCGATGGCATCCATATGGTGTCGAGCCGTTCCCGATGCCAGGCTTTCGATGACGCATTTTGCTTTATTGGAAAGGGTCGTTCCAGCCTTGCCGGTTTTTTTGAGCGCCTCAATGCAGGTTTCAACCTTTGGAGACATATATAAATTTCATACCTTGGAAGAAGCCTTTTTACATTTTTAGGCAAACAATCCGAAGCAGCCGGGTCAGCATGGCACCGATTTTGGTATCCATTTTCTGGAGAAAGCCAATTTCGGTGCATTGGACCAGCTCAGGTCTTTGATTTAGGATCAGCCTCGCGGCCATTTCTGCCGCACCTGCCGTCAAATTCGTACACTGCTGGAAGTGGGCCTGTCGATCATAGCGGACACTTCGAGAGAGCACCCTGCAACAGGTGGCGCCATTGGTGGCTTTAAACGCATCGTGCAGTTGCCGGGCACTCTTGCGCATGTTTTGGCGGTGATGGTAAGGCTGATCGTTTCCTACAAGCAGGCCGCAGGCCAAAACGGCGCCACTCAAGGCGCCGCAGATACACCCGCTATCTCCCAGCGCTACGCTGAAAGGTGCCGCAACAGCAACGGCCTGAGCGTCACTCAGCCCACCGTTAATGGCCTTGTTCAAGGTCACCACGACCGCCTCGGTACACAGCAGCTGCCGGGTTTGATACAGATTTTCCGCACGCTTTTTAATCTGCGCGATTAACGCCTCAGCCTGAGAGTCGTGATTGTTGCGCCACTTTGACATCACTAGGAGCCGCCCGATGGCCTAATCCGCCTTTTCAATGGGAAAATCCGCCCCTTTCCAGGCAAAGATCCCGCCGGGATAGCGAAAGACGTTCTTGTAGCCGAGCATGACGGCCCAGGCGGCACCATTGTGGCTGCGGGTGCATTTGACGAAACCGCAGTAGATCACGATTGTTATGTCTTTATTTTCACCCAGCAGTTTCTGGAAATCTTCCTGGGTCTTACCGTCGGTTTCCTTGGTGTCCCATTCCTTCATGTCGGGTATTGGAAACAGAAATTGGGCTGCCCCGGGCACATGCTGTTTTTTATAGCTGTCTTCGTAAGGCATGGTATCGACGATCAGCATGTCTTTCCCGGAATCGATCCATATCTTGAGCTCTTCGGTGGTCACCACATCGTAACCGCCGCGCTGAACTTCTCGAACCAGTTTGACCGCATCGGCTTCCTTTTCCACTTCTTTTTTAAATTTGTCGTCCAGAAAGGCCATGCCAGGAGCGGTCATCCCGGCCACCAGGCCCACAATCAGAAACATTTTCAAAACATATTTACCCATACGCATCTTCTCTCCTCCTTTTGCTGAATAGTTGATTAACCCAAACCATGACATTTACCGGCCGCTTTTTCATCCAGCAATTCCTTGATGCGCAGCCCGTGGACTTCGCTCATGACAAAGTCGAAATAACCCATCCCCTCCGGGCGGTTTTTCTGTGCAAGATAAATGTCCTGATACGCTTGACCCAGAACGCCCAACAGTGCGTCGTGCGCTGCCAGATCGAGCCCAAGGTCGGCCCACATGGATCGGTAATCTTCACTCATCGTCAGCTCCTTTTGTTATTAATAACGTGTGGTCATCTCGGTGCGCGAAGCGAGATGATGCCTTTTTCAAAAATGTATCTATGTCCGGGAGTGCTCGGATGGGCTTTCGCGAAAGCAAGGACAATAAAAGGCCCAAGGACGATTAGGTGATGTCAAGTTGGATATGATTTTGGCATACGGCTTCGTCTAACAAACCCGGTTAGAAGGATAAGAGCCCTCAGGTAAAGCCAAAATCATGAATCATAGAAAACCTCATGGCAGGTAAAACAAAGACACATACAGATATTATAGCGAATATCGATATGTCAAATAGGAAATTTTGATAATTAAATTCATTTTTATCGGAATTTCCAATAGACGTGTAAATTTACAATTCCAATAAGATAATGAAATTAAAACAAAGCCTGAATAGTGTGATCTTTTTGCCCAATTTATTGAGGGAGTGCTGTTTTTGCGGTGGGATATTCGGTTCGGAACAATCACTCAAATCGATAAAGGCAGGCACATTATGATCCTTTTGCCTTTTTGAGTGGATCACAAATGTTTCAGTCCAGTAATGATTACATAAAAATAATCTGAAGATGGAGAAGCATCTATTATGGCACTGCTATGTCCACCGCAAAGTGTCGGATCTAATCAGAGCTTGATTATAAATTTGCCAGATTCGTGCTCAGTTTTTATACTTAATGCGAGGGCGAGTCCGTCCCGCTTATGCGACGTTGGGACTTAGTCTCCGATAATCTTGACCAAAACCCGCTTGCGCCGCCGCCCGTCGAATTCGCCGTAGAATATCCGTTCCCAGGTGCCGAAGTCGAGCCGGCCGTCGGTGACGGCCACAACCACCTCACGGCCCATTACCTGGCGTTTCATGTGCGCATCTGCATTGTCTTCCCCCACATTGTGACGATACTGCGAAACCGGTTCGTGCGGGGCCAACCTCTCGAGCCAAACGTCGTAGTCATGGTGCAGTCCCGACTCGTCGTCATTGATGAAAACGGAGGCGGTGATGTGCATGGCATTGACCAGGCACAAGCCTTCTTTTATGCCGCTCTCCTTCAGGCACTGTTCCACCTGGGGCGTGATGTTGATAAAAGCCCGCCGCGTGGGGACTTCAAACCATAATTCCTTGCGAAAGCTTTTCATACTTCTCCTCCCGGAAAGCCGGAAGCCTTCCGGCCTTTGCAACCTTAGGGTTTAGTTGTTTGTCAACCTATTTAAGTCCGTAAATTTTCTTGCGGGCCCCGGCGGCCTTCAGCAGCGGTTCGACGTTGACGTCCACATAATCAAACACCCGCGCCCGTTTCTTGCCAGGTGCCGGTCGCAGAATTCTTCCCAGATATTGAATGATGCGTCCGCTGAATCGCACCGGTGTGGCCATGAAAAGCGTCGTGAGCTCACGGCAGTCGAATCCTTCTCCGATCAACTGGCCGGTGGCGATGAGAACCTTGATACGGCCCTCCTGCAGTCGGTCCATCACCGCTTGACGCTCGCCGGCGTTCAAGTCCCCGGTTAGAATGTCAACGGGCAGTGAGAAGCCGTAGCGCAGAAGAGCCCCCAGTGACTTACAGTGCTTCTTACGATCCGTCAGCACGAGGCAGATCCCAGGGTGACGGGCCGCCTCGGCGGCGATATCGGCGGCGATGAGCCGGTTTCGATCGTCGTCGAGCGTCAGTTCGGAGAGCATTTTGCTGTACTCCTGAACCGGATCGTAATAGGGTTTGAACGCGGTTTCGCGAAAGATGATGTCGGCCGGCAGAACCTGACCGGTCCGAATCAGATCGTTTTTCTCGACCTGGTGATGCACGTCTCCAAGGTGCCAGAAGATCAGCTTGGAGAGATTGTCTCGGCGCCAGGGGGTTGCCGAGAGGCCCAACATGTACCTTGCGTCAAATTCGGTGACGGCATCGGTAAACGTGCGACTCGGCGTGCGATGGCATTCGTCGACGATCAGGTGCCCGACTTGCGGTGCCACTGCCTCGGCGCATTTATAAAGGGATTGAACCAGGGCGACGGTTATTTTTTCACCGATTTTTTTCTTGCCGCCGCCGATGCGGCCGATTTCATTCACCGGAATGTTCAAGAAGGTTTCGATGCGCTCGGACCACTGACGGGCCAGATCGGCGGTGTGCACGACGATCAGTGCGGGCTGTTTGCGTTGGGCCAGGATGTAAAGGGCCATGACGGTCTTGCCGGAACCGGTCGGGGAATTCAGGGTGCCGAACTCTTTGCGCAGCATATGCTGAACAGCTCGCTGCTGGAAGGGGCGCAATTGCCCGTTGAAGGCAAAATCCACCGGCGGTAAACTGCGGCGACGGTCCTCGACCGTACAGTCGATATCGAGCCTGCGGCAGGTGGTGATCAGCTGGCGGATGAAGCCGCGTGGAATCACAAGACCGCCGCCCCTGATACGGTAATAGAAGCGCAGTTCTTTCGGAACGCCGCGATTCCAGCGTCCCATGCGGGCGTTTTCGAGGTACTTGGGATTGGGGAATTTCAACCGTTGAGTCAGCAGATCATAGAGCTGCGGCGGGATTCCGGTTAATCTGAGATTGTTTTGCAGAAAAATGTTCAATTTATCAGAAGACAAGGTCGGTCGTTGCAGTCGTCTATAAAAAATTTAGCCGCCGTGTTTCATCAAGGCCCGGGCCACCTCGATGTCATAAGCCTGTTTGGGGTCGATGGCTTTACCGTCATATAACGCCGCTGCCTCCCGGATGGCGCCATAGGGGACCCAACCATGGGTTTTCCACAGTTCCGGGTCCTCGGAATTCCACATCCTGAAACATATTTCACCGTGCATTTCCTTAACGTACATCCGGAATTTTTTTTGCAGCGGGTTCGGGTAATAGTACAATCCCCGGTCATCTTTCATGCCGCCTCTCCTGTTTCTAATTTTGTCGGTTTCGTCTATAGCCAAAAAGGTGTGCTGCGGGCACAATTAACCCGAGAGATTTTTAATTTCCATCGCTTTTTAGGTGAACCGTTCGATATTCAAGGTGGATAGGTTGATATCCGGGCGCTCCCCGGCAGCCAACTGGGCAACCAATTTTCCGGTTACGGGCGCCATTGATATGCCTTTCATCGCATGGCCGGTGGCGACAATGAGATTGTCAAGGTTGATTGGCCTTCCGATATGGGGCAACCCATCCGGCGTGCAAGGTCGCATTCCGCGCCAGATTTCGATTAAATCGAGTGAACGCGGGTCAAAATCCGGCAGATATAACGGGATGCTCTTCAAAATCGCATTGACCCGGCGAAGGTTGATCGCAAGATCCCAACCGGCCAGTTCCAATGTCCCGGCGAACCGCAAAACGTCGTCCATGGGCGTGACCGCCACCTTGGCCTCGACCAGAAGCAGGGGCATCTCCGGGAAGTTCATCGGCCGTTTGTAAGTGATGCTGTATCCTTTGGCCGGCTCTACGAACAATCTGAGTCCGAGAGCATGCACGATTATCGGGGACCAGGATCCACCGGCCAGGACAATCTCATTCGCCGTAAAATCACCGTGCGTCGTCAGCACCGACGTGATTCTACGGCCGGATTTCTTCATCCCGATGACTTCGGTATTCGTGTGGATGACGACACCGTTTTGTTCGGCATGGCGGGCCAGGCCGAGGACAAACCGTTCGGGTACCAAGTGGGCATCCCGAGTATAAAAAACACCGCCGATGATGTTGGTTCTGATCGCAGGAAGCAAACTGTGGATTTCGTCCCGGCCCAGGATCCGGTTTTCAAGACCGAATTGTCGTAGCAGTCCGGCGGTTCGCACTCCCTCTTCGAATTCCCGGCGGTCGCGGTAGGCATCAACGATTCCTTCTTGCCTGAGTCCGAGATCGACTTCCTCGATGGTCGCCAGTTCTTTAAAAAGTTCCATGCTGGCCGATTGGAGGTCCCTGATGAGGGGCACCGCCCTGCGGATGTGGCCCGCGGTGCAGTGGCGCGAAAATTTCCAAAGCCACTTCAAGAAATTAAGTTCGAACCGCGGTTTGATATAAAACGGGCTTTCCGGATCGAGCATCCACTTGAGCCCTTTGGCAATGACCCCGGGCGCGGCCAGCGGGATGCTCTGACCGGGTATGACAAGGCCGGCGTTGCCGAGGGAAGCACCGCAGCCGATGTCTCCTTTTTCAATCAAGCTTACGTGTCGACCCGATTGAGTCAGATAATGCGCGCAGCAGACGCCGATGGCCCCCCCGCCGATGACCAAAATGTCGGTTTGTTTATTCATGGCTATCAATCTCTCGCCGACATCAAAGCCTTCGCTCCAGGTTAATGGTTTTGGAGGGGCTGAATTGATTCGCGCTAAAGAATTGTATCAGTTTGGAATCATTCCAGTCGACCAAAGTGTTTACTTTTTGAACGCCGATTTGTTTTAAATGATCCATGAACTCATTCATCAACTGCTCCCCGATACCCATATGCTGGTAATGGGGATCAACGCCGATGGTATCCAGGCTTGCTTCTTCCTGGAAAATGCCATACTCTCCCATATAGAGCTCCCCCATTACAAATCCCACCACCACTCCATCTTCTTTCTCTGCCACAAGCGAGGTGGGCAAATAGTCTTTGGTATTAAAAAGTTTTTCAAACTTCAGTTTATAGTACTCCGGTCGGGAAGCCTTGAGGACTTTCTCGTCAATCCCAACCACAGCCTCAAAATCGTCAGCCTTCATGAGCCTGATTCTAATGGTGCTCTCGATCATGGGGCTTCCTTTCACGTCGGGGTCATAGGTTAAGATCAAATGAGAAAAATATCCTGAATAGTTGTGATATGCAAACCGTATTTTTAAATTTTCTAAGATACCGATGATTTTGTATCGTCAGGTGAAATATGCAAACAATAGCTGATGTTGTTGTCGCATTCCCGGGGCGGCTTCTCGACCATATCCGCCGCCGGACTGTCGACCTTTCACACGTCGAAGTGCTGGTGCTCGACGAAGCCGACCAGATGTTCGACATGGGTTTTTTGCCGGATATTCGCCGGATTTTATCCCATGTTTCCCATGTCATCAACTACGATATGCCTTCGACGCCCGAAACCTATATCCACCGCATCGGAAGGACCGGCAGAGACGCAGCGGCGAAGCTTATACCCTGATAACCGATGAAGACAGGCAAATGGTAAAGGCCGTCCATGGGGTTCTTGGAATGCCTGTGGAGCATTGCATCCTGGAGGATTTCAATTATCATGCCCCTATGGCAGCCACCACCAACCAGCGCAGACAACGGAGTGCGCAGCAACCACCAAACGGCAGTAACGGCTGCAAACAAAATCGTCGGGCTGCTAAAGGGACTTTTGCCTGGCTTTCACCCCTAAAGACAAGGACGGCCGGTGGGCGGTAGGTTATCCGTCTAAATGCTTTGATCCACAAATATGGTGAAGAAGTATTTGGTTAATTTCGCAAGAGTTTTTTCAGCATCGCGTCGACATCCGTGGTCGAATCCTGACACGATCCGCCCTTGCAAATATAAGCGGTGGCTTTTCCATCGATAACGTCCAGCCCGTTTGTGAAACCGGCGATGCCGGCCAGTTGTTGCGCGTTTTGATCCGATTTGACCAGCGTTATTCCGTGCGGACTGAAATTGACGTTGAGTGCCGCAAGCATTTCCAGGGTGTCGGATGCACCCGGTTCGCCTGCGATCACCACGTCTTCCCCCGGATGCAGTGCGAAGTCGAGCCCGACCAGAAAAAAGGTGAAGGCGGAGGGCTGGACGTGCACCGAACCAGAAAACGAACGCGCTAACGCCTGCGCCCGTTCTTCCCAATGCGCGTCACCGGTCAACCGCGAGAGGCAGAGAAAGTTGTACAGAGCCATGGAATTGGCCGACGGTATCGCCCCGTCATAGAGTTCTTTGGGACGTACCGGCAGGTCACGAGTTGACTTCGATGTCGAATAAAAGCCACCGTTTTTTTCATCCCAGAAGTCATCCACCATTTGCTTCTGGAGATCGAGAGATTCTTTGAGGATGAGCGGATCGAAAGTGGCCTGGTAGAGTTCCAGCAGTCCAAAGATAAAAAATGCG
>Ga0316583_10000551_pt1 | contig 11292 bp, 7 predicted proteins | sample J_170502JBrBrA_D_FD_204513 | JGI IMG/M metagenome (GOLD analysis project Ga0316583, IMG submission 204513) | Rhizosphere microbial communities from salt marsh grasses in Alabama, United States - J_170502JBrBrA | ecosystem: Host-associated > Plants > Roots > Rhizosphere | place: USA: Alabama... | reverse complement strand
CGCGCTGTACCAGCAGGGTCGGCTGGAGGAAGCCGCCGGCGCCTATCGCCAGGTCGTGGCATTGCGGCCCGACTACGCCGAGGCCCACCACAATCTCGGTAACACGCTGATAGCGCTCGGCCGCCATGACGAAGCCGCCGCCGCCTATCGCGATGCCGTGCGACTCAAGCCCGACTTGGCGCAGGCCCATTACAATCTCGGTACTGCACTCGACGCATTGGGTCAGCCGAACGAGGCCGCCGCCGCCTATCGCGCGGCGATTGCCGCCGACGCGACGCTCGTCGAAGCGCATTCCAATCTCGGCAATATCCTGAGCGCGCAAGGTCGCCTCGACGACGCCATCGCCCGCTTCCGGCGCGCGCTTACACTCGCGCCGGAGCGCCCCGGCCTGCACTACAATCTCGCCAACGCACTCAACGACCGCGGCGCGCTCGAAGAAGCGGCCGCGGCCTATCGTGCCGCCATCGCGCTGAAAGCCGATTACGCTGACGCGCGCGCCAATCTCGCCATCGTGCTCATGAGCCAAGGCCGTATCGACGAAGCCGATGCGGAATTCCGCCGCGCGCTTCGCATCGCGCCCGACAACGCCGACATCCGGTCCAATTGGCTGTTCTGCTTGAACTACAAGACCGACTTGAGCGCCGAAGACGTATTCGCCGCACACCGTGATTGGGAGACGCACCTCCATCACGGCGCGCGGCGCGTGGGTTATGCCAAAGATCGCACGCCGACGCGCCGGCTCAAGATCGGATACGTCTCGCCCGACCTGCGCATGCACTCGGTCGCCTATTTCATTGCACCGCTGCTGGAGGCGCACAATCGCCAGGCGTTTGAGGTCACCTGCTACGCGGAGGTCGCCAAGCCCGACCGCGTCACCGCGCGCCTCGAAGCCCTCGCCGACCGCTGGATCTCGACCGTCGGCATGAGCGCCGATGAATTTAGCGCCCGCATCGAGGCGGACGCTATCGACATCCTGATCGATTGCGCCGGCCACACCGCGCATAACCGCTTGCAAGCTTTCGCACGCAAACCAGCGCCGGTGCAGGCGACTTGGCTCGGCTATCCCAACAGCACCGGACTTACCGCCATCGATTACCGGATCGTCGATGCCGTGACCGATCCGCCGGGCGCCGCCGATGCGCTGGCGAGCGAGCGTCTCGTGCGCCTCTCCACCGGCTTCCTCTGCTACAGCGGCGCGGACGACGCGCCGGAGCCGGCGCCGCCGCCGTGTCTCACCACCGGCACCGTCACCTTCGGCTCCTTCAACAACCCGGCCAAGCTCTCAGCCCTAACCCTCGATGCCTGGGCCGCGCTGCTAACGCGACTGCCGAGCGCGCGCCTGCTGCTCAAGGGTAAGCCTTTCGCCGACGCCGCGACGCGAGCGCTCTATCGCGAACGTCTGGGCGCGCGCGGTATCGCGCCCGAGCGGATCGAGCTCGCCGGCTGGACGCAAGGCAGCGCGTCCCATCTCAAGCTCTACGAGCGTATCGACATCGCGCTCGATCCGTTTCCCTATAACGGCACGACGACCACCTGCGAGGCTTTATGGATGGGTGTGCCGGTCGTTACGCTGCGGGGTGACCGCCATGGCGGCCGCGTCGGTGCCAGCCTGCTCGCGCGCATCGGCGCCGAGGAATGGATCGCTGAGACCGCCGACGATTACGTAGAGCGCGCCGCACAGCTTGCCGCCGATCCGCAGCACTTGCGCGCGCTGCGCAAAGCGCTGCGCGCGCGCGTTACCGCTTCTCCCTTGTGCGACCGCGCTGCGTTCGCGCGCGCCATGGAAACGGCTTATCGGGAGATGTGGCAGACGTGGTGCGCGGCACCGACCTGAGACGGCGGTCGCCGCCTTGGGGTCATTCGATCTCGCGCAGCAGTTTCGCGTGTTCCACGCATGCCTCGCGCAAGAGCAGGACCTGCTCGTTCAGATCGTTCAGGTTGCGTGCGATCCGCCGGGCGTAAAGGTCGAGCGCGTCTCCACCTTCGACCGCCATGCGCGCCCGCTGCGCGGACGGTTGAGCCAAGGTCAATCCTTGACGGCGGAGCGCTTTGTCCTTCTCATCCGTTGCGCTCACCGAAAACTCCTTCACGCATTCACGTCACACCTGCGGTCAATCGCACCGCTTTGTTCAAGACAATCTTCTCACATCGACAGGCGGCGGCATACACCCGCACGGCTGCAACGCGCATTAGCGTTAAAGGGCGCGCGTCGTTAATCTTAAAATGCGCAATGCGCAAAGTTCCGTCCGACTTCGGCCGCAAACCGCTCGACGTTCACAAAACGCGCGCCTAAATCGAACAGTGACCTTCCCGCTGGCGAAGGAACGTTGACGGAGCTTCTCTCATGCCGGAAAGAATGATGGCGGATGCACCACCGATCGCGCCGCGCGCCGAACGCCGCCGCAGCGGCCGCACGCGGCTGAACCGCGTGGGGGTGATCGGCGTCGGTTGGGGTCACCCCATCGGCGAGAGCGTGGTGCGCGATCTGTCGGACGACGGGGCGCGCATGACCATCGCGCCGGAATTCGGCGTGCCTGACGCGTTCGTGTTGCTGGTTGCCGACGCGCCGGGCAGCTGGCGACCGTGCCGGGTCGTGCGCCGCACCTGGTGCGAGATCGCCGTGCGCTTCGCCGCTTGAGCGGCGGCGGACAGGCCCGCCGCGGTACCCTGCTCCAACGCCCCTCACCTGCCGCAAATCGCGGCCGGCGGCCCTCAATTCTCGGCCTTATCCCAGTCTTTATTCCTCAACCATTCGCCCCTATATTCAAGGGTGCCGGGGGCAACTCCGGCTATGGCGATAAACGGGCGTCGTAATAAACCTTTCGGACCCGGGGGCAGTACCCGGCGGCTCCACCCAAGTTCGGCGAGAACGGGCTTCGGTGGGGCCGAAATAGGATCGACGAGGGCGTAAAGGACGTGCTTTTGCTCGGCATGGTTCCGCCGTTATCGGGCCAATCGTATAGTTGCCAACGACAACTATGCTCCGGTTGCTCAGGCTGCGTAAGCGGTTTGACTAACCAAGCCTACAAGCCCTAGCCGTCTTAGCAGCGGTTAGGCGGGGTTCGGAGGCACCTGGCAACAGAAGCCTCCACTTCCTTTTCCACCACGGGCCACCATTTCTTCCTGTGGCAACGGCGCAGGTCCAGACCGCCCGGACCGGGGTGCCTTTCGTTGCCGGCCGCGCTAGCATCGGCCTCACAACCGGAATCAGAGCCTCGCGAAAGCCCTTAATGCCCGACCAAATCCGCTACGATCTCCTCACCCAGCAGGCGCTACGCGGCGTGGTGCGCAGCGTGCTGATCGACGCCGCCAAGAACGGCCTGCCGGGCGACCACCATTTCTACATCGCCTTTGACACCCGCGCCGAGGGCGTGGGCATGCCGGACCGGCTGCGCAGCCAGTATCCGGAGCAGATGACCATCATCCTCCAGCACCAGTTCTGGGACCTGAAAGTCGACGACGACGGTTTCGAGGTCGGGCTGTCGTTTGGTGGCGTGCCGAGCAAGCTGACGATCCCGTTCGAGGCGGTGAAAGGCTTCTTCGATCCGTCGGTGCAGTTCGGCCTGCAGTTCGAGGAGGTGGGCGAAGAAGGCGAGCGCGCTGCCCCGGCCAACGCCTCCGAGGAAGGCGCCGAGCGGCCGCCGCTGATCGCTTCCCCGCCACCTGCGCCCAGCACAGCGACATCCCCCCCGCATGCGGCCGCTGCCTCTGAGGAGCCGGAGACGGAACCGCCGTCCACCGGCGGCGCCGAGGTCGTGCGGCTCGACCGCTTCCGCAAGAAGTAGTCAGCTGAATCGGCACGCGCCTGCGTGAGGGCGAACCTTGTCCTCGCGGGCAATCGGCTTAGGTTCCGTGTGAAGGGGCATCTCCCGCGACAACGGACTTCCCGCCATGGCGAATGCGCGCAAAGCTTCCGGCAAGACCCGCAGCGAAAGCGACAGCTTCGGTCCGATCGACATCCCGACCTACCGGTTGTGGGGCGCGCAGACGCAGCGCTCGCTGCAGAACTTCCGCATCGGGGGCGAGCACATGCCGCTGCCGATCATCCACTCTCTCGGCCTGATCAAGCGCGCGGCAGCGGAAGTGAACCGCGATCTCGGCACCCTCGACAAGAAACGCGCCGACGCCATCGCCGCCGTGGCGCAGGAGATCGCCGACGGCAAGCTCGACGATCACTTCCCGCTGGTGGTGTGGCAGACCGGCTCCGGCACCCAGTCGAATATGAACGTGAATGAAGTGATCGCCAACGCCGCCAACCTGCGGCTCGGTGGCAAGCTCGGCGCCAAGGCGCCCATCCATCCCAACGATCACGTCAACCGTGGCCAGTCGTCGAACGACAGCTTCCCGACCGCCATGCATATCGCCGCGGCGCTCGAGATCGAGCGGCATCTCAAGCCGGCGCTGAAACATCTGCATGCTGCACTCGACAAGAAGGCGAAGGAATTCGCCAAGATCGTCAAAATCGGCCGCACCCACACCATGGACGCGACGCCGCTGACGCTGGGCCAGGAGTTTTCCGGCTACGCCGCGCAAGTGAAATCAGCGCTGGCGCGTATCGAAATCGCGCAGCGCGAACTCTTTCCGCTGGCGCAAGGCGGCACCGCTGTCGGCACCGGCCTCAACACCCATCCGAAATTCGCCAAAGATTTCGCCAAGCGCATCGCCGCTATGACCAAGCTGCCGTTCGTGAGCGCGCCGAACAAGTTCGAGCACATGGCCGGTCACGACGCCTATGTGTCCGCACACGGTGCACTCAACGCCGCCGCCACCGCGCTCTACAAGATCGCCAATGACATCCGACTGCTCGGTTCCGGCCCACGCGCCGGCCTCGGCGAGCTGATCCTGCCGGCCAACGAGCTCGGCTCCTCGATCATGCCGGGCAAGACCAATCCCACCCAGAACGAGGCATTGACCATGGTCTGCTGCCAGGTGTTCGGCAACCAGACCGCGATCACGGTGGCCGGCAGTCAGGGCCAGTTCGAGCTCAACGTGTTCAAGCCGATTCTCGCCTACTGCATGCTGCAGTCGGTCCGCCTCCTCGGCGACGCCGCGCGGTCCTTCACTGACAATTGTGTGGTCGGGATCAAGGCCAACGAATCGCGCATCCGCGAGACGATGGAGCGCTCTCTGATGCTGGTGACGGCGTTGTCGCCCCACATCGGCTACGACAAGGCGGCGCAGATCGCCAAAGCCGCCCATGCCAACGGTACGACGCTGCGCGATGAGGCGGTGCGACTCGGTTTCGTCACCGGCGCCGAATTCGACCGACTGGTGCGCCCGGAAAAGATGACCCGGCCCACCTGAGCCCACGTCTTGTTGCCCACCATGGCACCGTCGCCGAATTCACATGTAGTGTTCCGGTAATATTTTACGCGACCAAGGCGTCCCGCCCCGCAAGACACGCGCTATTCCGGGCTCGCTACAGAGGCTTTGAATTAAGCTCGATACAATGATTACAGATGCTTCGCTGCCTGTTTACTTAAGCGAAAGGCTCGCAACGTCGACAATACGTTAAACTATTGCCGGCTCTGGGTCGCCAAATTGCTACGTTTTATTTATGCCGACTGGCAGATCGCTTGGACTAAATTTACCGGATACGTCATTATTGCCTCGGACAACTTGCTTCAGTCGGATTCTCGCCAAGGTGTCGGCACATTTGGCGGCGATGTTTTGAGGGCAAATCAGTGCCTGTGCCATCAGGTGCCAAAATACCAGAGAGGGGCGGCGGATGGCCGAGCTGGTGAACCTGCGGACGGTCCGTAAGCAGACCAAACGCAAACAGGCCGAGGCGCACGCCAGCGCTAACCGTCTTGCTTACGGCCAACCCAAGGCCGTCAGTAAGTTGAAGGCCGCGCAGGAGGCCAAAGCCAGCCGCGATCTTGATGGCCACCGGATCGACGAAGGAGATGGTCGATGAAATCGCCGGTTGTCAAACGCTCGATCGTTATTGCAGGTCACAAGACCAGCGTCAGTCTCGAAGACGCGTTCTGGAAGTGTCTCAAGGAGATCGCCAGCGCCCGCGACATGACCTTATCGGATATCGTCGCCACGATCGACACCGAACGCCAACAGGGCAACCTGTCGTCTGCGATCAGGCTGTTTGTGCTCGATTACTACCGCTCCCAGCGCGACGGCGAGCACAGTGAAGCGCCGCGCGACGGCACATTCTGCACTGCGACTACAGCGCTATCGCCTGATTGAACCCTCCGGCGCAATGATGCTTCCGGGCATCGGCAACGGATGAATATCGATCGGAGCCGGCAGTGCCGGCGCCGGTTGCCGGCGGGACGATGCGGCCTTGCGCTCGGCGACCGACGGCCCGTGTGACAACGAATGCGATGAAGCCGGCTTACGAGCCGTTGGCTTGTGGTTGGGTTTGGGTTTCGGCTTCGATTGCGTCTCGGATTGCACCTTTGGCCGCACCGGATCGGTGGCAGCGCGTGGCGCCGGCTCACCGTTGGGACCGGCGGCGGCCGGGCCGGATTTCGGCGGCGGTGCGGAGCGGGGTTTTGGCGCCCGCGGCGGCTGCGCCTGTTGCAGCGCCTTGAGGCGCTTCGCCTGGTTCTCCACCGAACGCAGCGTCAACCAGCCGGTCAGCGCCGACACATCGATGCTGCGCGCGGGCGATGTCGCCGGCCCCTTCAGCGCCATGAAGATGTCGGGCCCCCCCTTCTCCTTCGCGCCCGACAGCACCAGCCGCGCGTCCAGCGTGCCATCGGTAAGATCGAGGGATGACGTCAGCGACAGGTCGGCATCGGGACTGCTGGCCGTGAAATCGTCGAGCCGCACCAGGCCGGCGTTGATGGCGAGTTTGCCCTGCGCCTGCTTGACCGGAAGCGCGCCGCTCTCCAGCGCCCTGCGCACCACGTCGGCAATCTTGCGGCCTTCGACCGGAAGCCCGTCGTCCACCGCGCGCGTCACTGCGTCGAAGGCCTGCGGGTCGAGACCCGCGAAGGCGGCGTTCTTCATCGCCAACTTGCCGGAGCCGTGCAGCGCGCCGACGAGCGCGGCCGGGCTGAGCCCACTACCTTCGAGATCGGCCGAGACATCGAGCGCCCCGGTGACCGGCGGACGCGCCGCCGCGGGCAGCAGGCTGGCGCTTTCGACGCCGGTGAGCGCGAGCTTGCTCTTGACGGCAACGCCGTCATCGCCGGCCTTGAACGAAAGTGAACCGCCCAAGCTGCCGCCGTCGAGTGCACCGGCCATGTCATCGAGCGCCAATTCATTCTTGCCCGCGTGCAAGGTGGCGCTGAACTGACGTAGGATCATCTGCGGCAACAACCGCACGCGGCGGATATTCAGACCCACGTGACCGGCGTAGTCGCCGAACGCGCCGGGCCCGAACGGCGAGTCCGACCAGGCCCAGGCTGCACCTTTCTTGGCGTCCTCTTGCGGCAGGCCGATCGCTGCGGCGATCACGCCAGCACCGTCCACGCGATCGGCATCGAGCGTGCCTTGCAGACGATGCGGTGCATCGAGCGAGACACCGAGCGAGCCGCGCACGCCGGTGCCCGCGATCATGGCATTGATGTCGTTGAATTTGAGCATGTCGCCGGCGAGCGCCATCCGCCCGGCGAAAGTGACCGGCAAGGCACCTTCGCCACCACCCACGCCGCGCAAGGGTGCAAGATCGGCGCGACTCAGGCGGGCGCGCAAGCTTGCGGACGGCTTGTCGGCGAAGGGATCAGCGGTGCCACTGGCCTGCATGGCGAGGCCGTTTGCGGTCAGATCGCCACTCACCTGCAAGCGGCGCCCCCACGAGCCGTCCGCTTTCACGGTCAAGGCGCCGGGCCCGTCACGCACCGCGACGTAACGGTCGAGGCCGAGCACGGCGACCAGCGCCTTACCGTCGTCGGCGGCGAGCTTGCCGTCCAAACGCAAGTCGCCGATGTGCCACTGCTTGGCGTCGACCTGGCCCTGACCGTCGAGCGTCAGCTTGATCGTGCCGAGATGGCCGTCGATGCCGAGCTTGGCGATGCTCGGCGCACCGCCGGCGAGGCTCAACTGCGCGGTGAGCTTGGCCGGCGCCATCTCCGCGGCACGCGCCTGTAGCACCTTCGCAGTCGCAGGGAAGAAACGCGCCAGCACCGTCGTCACCGGCGTCGGGTCGGGCGCGTTGAGGTCGACGTGCAGGCTACCCTGCGGCGACGGCCCCTTCAGCTCCAGATTGCCGCCGGCCGAGAACGAGGCACCGCCGAGGTCGGCCACCGACAGCCGGTCGATGCGCCAATGGTCGGCATCGACATTGATGCGCGCGCTGACGTCATGCCCTTCGATGCCGGCGATGGTGGCGCGGCCGATCTCGGCGTTGATCGCCATTTCGCGCGGCCGCGCGAGGTCGGACCCCTTGGCCAGAGCCTGACCGAAGCCGAGCGCGACGTCGAGATCGAGCTCGGGCGCGTTGAGGTCGGCGAAGAGCTTGGACGGCTGCTTGGCCGAAGCGAAGACATAGGCGAAGCGACCGGTGATGGTCTTGCGCGCGAACGTGGCACGCATGTGCTCGAAGGCGATTTTCTGGCTGCCGAGGGTAAGATCGCCGCGCACCGACAGCGGCCGCAGGTCCTGCTTCTTGGGCGGCGCATGGCCTTCCAGCCACGCCGACAGCGCGTTGGGATCGTTCGATTGGATTTCGGCCGGCCCGGTGAAGGTGACCGCGCCGGTGTCGGCGGCGGCGAGCTGACCACTCACCTTGGCCTGCGTGTAGCCGGGCGCGCGGAATTCGAAATCGTTCAGGCTCCACCCCGAGCCGTCAGCGCTGATGTCACCGCGCACGTTCTGCACGCTGCCGCCGCCGAGCGTGACCTCATCGATGCCGATACCGAACTGCATGGGGATCGGCGGCCGGAAGGCGTTGCTGGCGAGCGCTACCAGCTGGCGGAGAGCGTCACCGGGCGATGAATGTGCATCGCCGGCGCCGAGCACGCTGTCGAGATTGAGCTGGCGGCCCGACAGTTCCGCCTTGAAGCGCGATTGCTTGCCGAACGTCAGATCGGCGACACCGGTGAGCTTGAGGCCGTGATCGTCGGACCCGTAGTGGAATTCCGCTTTCTCAAGGAGCGCCGAGGCTGCGGTGGCCTTCAGCTTGCCGCTGACCTGCCACGGCATATCGAGCATCTTGCCGTGATTGCGGTCGATGCCGACCAAACGCTGGACCTTCATGATGCCATCGAACTGCGGCGCGCCCTCGTGCAGCGCCACTGTCCCATCGGCGTCGATGACAAGTGGGTGCTGCACCGGATTGATGGCGACGTGCACCCTGAGCTTGCCGTCGTTGGCGTAGCGGCCGGTGCTGACGCGGAAGGGGAATTGGTTGCCGGCGACGGTGACGCCGCCCTCGCCGCTGAAGGGGCCGGCCAGCGAAGCCGCCTTGCCGTTGAAATAAAGATGATCGAGGGTGACGGTATTGCCGTTGGTGGCGTCGCTCAGGACGACCTTGCCGCCGTCGATGCCGAGCCGGTCGATGGTGAGTACTTCGGGCTTGAAGCCGAGCGCCAGCGCCGGAGCCTTGACGTGGCCGGCTTTGTCGAGCCCGAGGTGCAGTTGCGGGCCGCTCAGGTGCAGATCGGTCGCTTGCCATTCGCCGCGCAGCAGCGGCGCCAGCGCGAACTCGACATTGAGCGCATCGGCACGGATGCGGTCGCTACCGCCCGGCCCGATCTCGATGTCGCGCAGCTGGAGCCGCGGTGATGGTAGCAGGCGGGCGTCGATCGGGCCCTTCACCTGAACCTGGACGCCGAGCAGATGGGTTGCTTCCGCCTCGAAGATGGAACGGTAGCTGCCCCAATCGATCAGCAACGGTCCGACCAGCGCCGCCACCAGCGCCAGGATGATCGCAATCGCTATTCCGAGCAGGGTCGTCTGCAACGCCAACTCCAGCGCCGGCCCCGGGCAGCCAGCGCGTCTTGGTGCCCCAGACACGGCCACCGTTTCACGGAACCGGTGAACGTATCCAAGCTCTTGTTTGTGGCGTTTCCGGACGGCGAACCGGTTCCCACTTCGCCTGGAAACGCTCTAGGCTCATGTATCTACGCTATTTTTGCCGGGGTTTGTCGGCGAATCTATGTCGCATGCCATCTTTCACAAGGCGGCCAAAAACGCCAAGAAATAAAGGCTGCCAATGATAGAAGGCACGCCAAGCGCGCCGGCCGCGCGTAACGGCCGGTTCCGGACCCGCGAAAGGGCCGCGCCCTCAGTTCAGCGCGAGGATCTTGCCCGGATTGAAGATATCCTGCGGGTCGAGCGCCCGCTTGATCGAGGCCATGACGGCAAGCGCGGCGGGCCCATGCTCGGCCAGCATATACTTGATCTTGCCCTCCCCGACCCCGTGCTCGCCGGTGCAGGTGCCGTCCATGGCGAGCGCCCGCTCGACCAGCCGCTCGGAGAGCCCCTTGGCGCGCTTGACCTCGTCGGCGTCGCTCATATCCACGAGCAGGCTCAAGTGGAAATTGCCGTCGCCGACATGTCCGACAACGGGCGCCATCAGGCGGCTTGCGGCAATGTCGGCCTGGGTTTCGGTGACGCATTCGGCGAGCCGCGAGATCGGCACGCAGACGTCGGTGGCGAACATCTGCGCACCCGGGCGCAGGGCGAAGTTGGACAGCGCCGCGTGGTGACGCGCCTCCCACAACCGCGTGCGCTCCTCCGGCTTGGTGGTCCAGGTGAAGGGGCCGCCGCCAAGTTCCTCCGCAATCTCACCGAAGCGCTCGGACTGCTCCGCGACCGAGGCCGGAGTGCCATGGAATTCCAGGAACAGCATGGGCACTTCCGGCAAGCCGAGATGGGCGTGCATGTTGCAGGCCTTCACCTGCAGGGCATCGAGCAATTCGATGCGCGCGATCGGAATCCCCGATTGGATGGTGTGTATGGCGGCGTTGCAGCAGGCCTCCACCGACGGAAATGGACAGGTGCCGCCGGAGATCGCCTCCGGGATGCCGGAAAGCTTCAAGGTGAGCTCGGTAATGATGCCGAGCGTGCCTTCCGAGCCGACCATCAACCGGGTGAGGTCGTAACCGGCCGAACTCTTCTTGGCGCGGCGGGCGGTGTCGATGACCTCGCCATTGGCCAGCACCACCTTCAGCGCCAGCACATTGTCTTTCATGGTGCCGTAGCGCACCGCGTTGGTGCCGGACGCGCGCGTCGCCGCCATGCCACCGAGGGTGGCGTCTGCGCCAGGATCGATGGGAAAGAACAGACCGCTGTCGCGCAATTGCTCGTTCAGCGTCTTGCGAGTGATGCCGGGCTGAATGATGCAGTCGAGGTCCTCGCTATGGACCTTGAGCAGCTTGTTCATGT
>Ga0316583_10000550_pt1 | contig 11293 bp, 6 predicted proteins | sample J_170502JBrBrA_D_FD_204513 | JGI IMG/M metagenome (GOLD analysis project Ga0316583, IMG submission 204513) | Rhizosphere microbial communities from salt marsh grasses in Alabama, United States - J_170502JBrBrA | ecosystem: Host-associated > Plants > Roots > Rhizosphere | place: USA: Alabama... | reverse complement strand
CTGGGAAAAACGGCTCGTGGACCTCAACGTCACGAGACTCGGCGAAGGGGATTTGGCGTGGGCTGATTGTGCGTTCATCAGCGGGATGGTGGTGCAGAAAGAGTCTGCCCGCCAGATTATTTCACGATGCAAGAAAGCGGGCCTCACGGTGATCGCCGGCGGGCCTCTTTTCACCGGTGAGTACGAGCAGTTCGAGGAGGTCGATCATTTCGTATTGAATGAAGCCGAACTCACCCTTCCCCCTTTCCTGGCGGACTTGGAACAGGGATGTGCCAAGCACCTTTACAGGACCCCCGCGTTTGCCGACATCACAAGAACCCCGGTTCCCCTCTGGGACCTGGCCCCCATGAAACGCTACGCGGCCATGAGTGTACAATTCTCCCGGGGCTGCCCGTTCAATTGCGAGTTCTGCAACGTGACGACCCTGTTCGGACATCGCACGCGTATCAAGAGTGCGCGGCAGCTTGTTTTAGAACTGGATGCCCTTTATGACCGCGGGTGGCGCGGGCAGGTGTTTTTTGTGGATGATAATTTCATCGGGAACAAGAAGTACCTCAAAACCCAGCTGCTTCCCGCTTTGATTGAATGGCGGAGAGAGAAGAAGGGGATTCCGTTTAATACGGAGGTCTCCATAAACCTGGCTGATGACGCGCCATTGATGGAAATGATGGTCGAGGCGGGATTTGATGCCGTTTTTATCGGAATCGAGACCACGGACGAGAAGAGCCTGGCCGAGTGCAACAAGAAACAGAACAAGAACCGTGACCTGGCGGAAAGCGTCAGGACCATCCAGAAAGCGGGGTTGCAGGTCCAGGGAGGATTTATTGTGGGGTTCGACAATGATACGCCCTCTATCTTTCAGAGGCAGATAGACTTTATCCAAAAGAGCGGCATTGTCACGGCCATGGTCGGGCTTCTGCAGGCCCCTGTCGGCACGAAGTTATATGAACGTCTGAAAAATGACGGGCGCCTCCTCGGCTCCATGTCCGGAAATACCGACGGAACCACGAACATCATTCCCCGGATGGATCTTGAGGTCCTGCGGGAAGGGTATCATGCCATCCTGCATCACATCTACTCACCCAAGCATTACTACGAGCGCGTCAGGCTGTTTCTGCGAGACTACAAACAACCCAAGACCAGAGTCCCGCTTGATCCCCAGCGGATACTGGCTGTTTTTCGTTCCAGCATCCGGTTGGGAGTGCTGGGGCGTGAACGGCTGCAGTACTGGAAAATCCTGTCCTGGACACTGCTTCGGCGGCCCAGACTGCTTCCGCTTGCAATAACTCTGGCCATTTACGGGTATCATTTCCGCAGGATCTGCAGAATATAGATTTTCAGGGCAGCACGCCTTCGTGAATCCAAGTCATCAATGCGGGAAATTCCTCCGTCTCCCACGTCGGAGACACACGCGCCTCCAGGTATCGAGAGAACAGGGCGTCCATAAGGGCGACAGCTTTTTCCAACAGGAACATCCTTTGATAAAACAGGGCGTCCGGGTCTTCTCCCTTTTCCTGCAGGATCCTCGGCAGCTTGAGGGAATGGAAATTCATCCACGTGGAATCCAGTTCGAAGGACCATTCATCCCTGCCTTCCTTGATGTGCAGCCGGGCACTGGTCACCTTTTTCGCTTCGCGCAGGGCAAAACGGGCCTCCCGTATCCTTGCGTTTTCACCCGTACAGGTTATGGTCTGGGCAGACCGTTCACCGTCTGACCGGAGCGTAATTTTCCCCTCGAACCAGAGTTCCACCTCCCCTTCGTCTCCCAGGTCAAACACGCCGTCCAAGGTCTCGCTCTTACACCACAGCCAAACCAGGAAGTCCCTCCCCAGGAATTCATGTTCGCGCACCTCGTCCAGGACACTCATCTCACCGCTTCCTCCTCAAAGAACAAAGGCCGCACCTCGTCCGCCACGGCCTGATCCTTTTCTGCGAGTTCGAATGCCCTTTGAGCCAGGGTATAAGGATAGACCGGGATCAGAAACAGCTCGAAGGTCTTCCTGAAGAACTCGGCAAATTCATCACAGAGCTGGTTGCTCGTCGCTCCGAACAGGACACCATTGGTCTGGAGATTCCACACCATGTCATAGACACGGGATTGGGGGATGGCCCGCTTCAGGAGACGGGATCGAACGGCCTCCCGTATCTCTTCTCTTCTCGACTTCGCAAGGTATTCGATCCCCTCTCTCTCCTTCAGCTCATTTTCTTCCTTCCTGCAATATTGGGCCAGCGCCTCTTTCGGAATTTTTTTCGTGTCCACCCGCCAGGACAGGGCCAGGTAGGGGTCCTTGAAGTATTCCATTGTCTTGAATGCAGGGTCAAACATGTCCAGGATCCTGACCCACCCTACGGATCGTTCCTCACCGGCAAGGTCATCCAGATTCCGGAAACCGTAGCGGAGAATCCTCTTTGGGAATTCCTCGATGTAATTACCGGGGAGAGTGCCATCCACCCGGTAGCGTGAAAAGGTTGCGACTCCGTGTATGAAACCCATTCTTCCTCCTCAACCGGAAACGCCGGCCCAGCCGGCCTTCCTCTGTGCGATTCGTCGATCATTCCTTCGTCCGCGGCCTGCAGCCGCGAAGGAAGCAGGATGTGCTCTATTTCTTTGGATGACGGGTGGTTCTTCTCCGAATCTCCTGCTCAAAGCCCCGTTCCGTGGGCTGATAGAAAACACGATTCTTCAGATTTTCCGGAAGGTATTCCTGTTCTATCCACGCGCCGGGATAATTGTGGGGATATCGGTACCCGCGCCCGTAGCCCAATTTTTTCATCAGGCCAGTGGGGGCATTGCGAATATGCATCGGTACCGGACGGGCACCGGTTTGATCAATCTCCGCCTTCACCGCCTTTTCCGCCAGGTAGAGGGCGTTGCTCTTGGGGGCAGTCGCCAGGTAGACCGCTGCCTCTGTGAGAGCGAGTTCGGCCTCGGGGGGGCCGATCTTTTGCCAGGCGTCAAAAGAAGCCAGGGCCACCAGGAGTGCCCGGGGATCTGCGAGCCCCACGTCTTCCGAAGCGAATCTGATCATCCTTCTGGCCACAAAGAGGGGATCTTCCCCTGCCGACAGCATCCGGTACAGCCAGTAGACCGCCGCCTGCGGGTCACCTCCTCGCAGGCTCTTGTGAAAGGCTGAAATCAGGTTGTAGTGTTCTTCCCCGTCTTTATCGTAGGGCAATGCCTTCCTGTCCAGGGCCTTTTCGATCGCTGCCAGATCCATGGCCCGTTCTTCCGGACCTGTCTGCAGGCGGTAGAAGAGCGCCGCCTCCAGGTTGTTGAGGGCAACCCGCGCGTCACCTTGGGAGATTTCCACGAGGTGCTCCAGCGCCTCTTCAGTCAGCTGGAAATCCCATTTTCCAAGGCCTTTCTCACTGTCGCCGAGGGCCCGGATCAGGATTACTTTCAGATCCTCATTCTGGATGGACTTCAGGATCATAACCCGGGCTCTCGACAGGAGAGGCGGGATGATTTCAAAAGAAGGGTTCTGGGTGGTCGCACCCACAAGAAGAATCAATCCGTTTTCCACGTGAGGCAGAAAAGCGTCCTGTTGCCCCTTGTGAAAACGGTGGATTTCATCCACGAAAAGAATGGTCGGCTGACCTGTCTGTTGCCGGTGGATTTCCGCTTCCTTTATGGCCTCCCGCAAATCCTTGAGACCGGAAGTCACCGCGGAAAACGCCCGAAAGGGATACCGCGTGTAGGTCGCGATCATCCTGGCCAGGGTGGTCTTGCCGGACCCGGGCGGACCCCAAAAGATCACCGGGAATACCCGCCCGGATTCGAGGGCCTTGCGAAAAGGAGCCTCCGGGTCAAGGAGTTGCGGCTGCCCCACCATATCTTCAATCTTTTCCGGCCGCATCCTCTCAGCAAGCGGGGCGATTCCATCCGGTCTTTCATCTGCCATGATCTGAACCTGCCCGACGCAAGGCCTCGAGAAATACCGAGTGCGCGTTGTCCATATGAAGAGGTTTCGCAAGCACCCAGTGCCCACCCATTCCTTTGACCGCCTTCATCGGTCCTGGACAAAGGGGATTTTCGATCAGGACAACCGGTATTTTCGGGTGAGCTTTCCTCGCCTTCTTGAGAAGTCCGTTCAGGTTGTCCCGGTGCGTCTCTTCCGTATCAATGACCAGTAATCCATATTTCTTTTTCGAGACCAAACGAAAAGCTTCCCCGCATGTTGCGGTGGGCTCCACCTGGCATCCCCTGCTTGAAAGCCACCGGTGCAGCAGATCTCTCAGGATGTCCTGTGACGATACAACCAAAACGGGGATATCCTTCATCTTTATTCGGGCCGGAGGCGTCTCTCCGGGGGAAGACCGTGAAGGGATCGGTAAATGAACCGTACAGGTTGTTCCTCCTCCCTCACTGCTCTTCAGATCCAGGTCTCCTCCATTCTTCCTGATAATTGCCTGGGCCAGGCTTAATCCGAGTCCCCTCCAGCGCTTCCCTTTTGTCGTAAAAAAGGGATCGTAGATCCTTTCTTCTATTTCCGGAGAGATACCTTTGCCGTTGTCCTGTATATAGAGGTGCGCAGCCCCTTCACTTTCCTCGGTCGTCAGGTAGATAGTCCCATCCCCATCAAGGGCTTCCGCTGCGTTTTGCACCAGCGCAGCGAGCGCGTACCTGATCTCTTCCGGTCTCCCTTCCAGGGTCGGCAAGGCCCGCAGGTAGCTTTTCATCCGTATCCCATTCTCCCTGGCGCCGCCTCCGCCGCCCCACCGGGTTTTTGCCGAGGTCACGACGTCCTGCACCACCTTGCGAAGATCATAAGGAACTATTCTCTTGCTTTCCGCGTCGGCTCCTCCCAGCCACGCGAGTTCCCGGAGAAGCGTACTCCCCTTCTCGCCCATTTTTCGCCGCCTTTCCGGATTCGCCGTTCGCCGGTCCCTGCCCGAGCCGCCCTTCACGGGACGATCCGGGGATTCCCGTTCAATGGAAGTCAGCCACTTCTCCATTTCCTGATACAGTGCACCGGATATGCGGACGATGGCTTCCCGTTTCTCGGTTGCAGTGAGCCGTTTTTCTTCTTCCTTTCTTTCATTCAGGCTGAGCATATTGCACAGGAAGGCGCGTTTTCTCCCCAAGAGAATCTTCTTCACCCGCACCTCACACCATAATACACTGCCGCTCCTGGTTATGAGACGGGTCTCATAGCGATCCGGTGCAGGTTTTCCCGAGAGCCGTCTCCTGTGGATCTCCCGGAGTTTTGCGCCCACTTCCGGTTGAAAAAATTCCGCAAAATCACGGCCGGTTATTTCCTCCTCCTCACAACCCAGGGCACGTCTTGCCGTTTGATTCATAAACCTGACTTTTCCGTCCTGGATAAGCAGCACGCCTCCAGGCAGGACTTCCAGAAGGCGCCATGCCTCGTTCAGGTTCCTCACGGCATTCCTGTTTTCTCGCTTGAGTTCGGCAATTTTTTCCCGAAGGGTTCTTTTTTCAGCCCGTAATTTTTCAATTCTGTGCGTAAGTCCTTCTATTTTCTTTTCAAACACGCATCGAGACCTTTCCGCCAGCTGTTTTCGAGGATGCCTGAATCATCTTGATGATCAGAGGTGAATAGCGTATCATATTTTGCGTTCAGCTTACAACAGGGAACCCTTCACCCTGATCCACCATCAAGGCATCATTTTCCTGCCGAGACGGGATTTCGCAGGGCTCAAGCGGCGTTGCCTTCGCTCGCTCCTCCCTGCGACGTATTGTTTATACGTCTCAGTCGTCGCTCTTTGGCACTCCCGCCATGAACGGGATCTGCGACTTGCATCTGACACCTTGCTGGTGGCCAGGGATTTCGCCAAATCATCCAGGGAAACCCATAATGCGAAAATTAGACGGTGGAGTTGGGTTTCACCAAATCCGCCGTCAAGAGCAAAGGAGTTCACATTGCCTCAAAGCCGTCCGTTCGTCCATCTTCATGTCCACTCCGAATTCAGCCTGCTGGACGGGGCGATCCGCCCCAGGCAGATGCTGAAAAAGGCGCGGAAGCTGGATATGGGCGCCGTGGCCGTGACTGACCACGGAAACATGTTTGGCGCGGTCCAGTTTTTTGATGAAGCCCGAAAGACCGGGATAAAACCCATCATCGGATCTGAATTATACGTCGCTCCCGGAGACCGCCGGAACAGAGCATCCTCTGCCGACGGTCTGCCCAACGCGTTCCACCTGGTCCTCCTTGCGATGAACGAGAAGGGATACAGGAATCTGAGCCGTCTGGTCACCCTGGGACATATGGAGGGCTTCTACTATCATCCCCGGGTGGATATGGATCTCCTCCGGGAATATAACGAAGGTCTCATCGCGCTCTCCGCCTGCATCAAGGGCATGGTCCCGTTTTTTCTCAATGCAGACCGGGGGGATCTGGCTCGGAAAAAGGCCGAAGAGCTGGCCGCCATCTTCGATCACAATAGATTTTACCTGGAAGTCCAGGCCAACAACCTTCCGGAGCAGGGCAGGGTCAACAGGATGCTCAGGGAGCTTTCCCGAGACCTGTCACTCCCCCTGGTGGCCACCAATGATTGCCATTATCTGGACCGTGAGGATGCCGAGGCTCATGATGTCCTCCTCTGCATCCAGACTGGCAAGACCATTGATGATCCAAAGCGGCTCAAGTTTTCCACGGATGAATTCTATTTTAAATCCCGGGACGAGATGCTGACGAACCTCCAGGGCTTCGAGGATGCCCTCGATAACACAGTCCAGATAGCCGACCGATGCACCTACGAAATGGAATTCGGCCGCTACAAGTACCCGGTTTTCCATGCCGCCGGAAATCGAAATCTTGACGACATCCTCGTGGAAACCGCCCGCAAGGGACTTGAAGAACGGCTGCGCCTGAAAGGGGAGGAAGAAGGTCCGCTCCCGGAAGCAATGGCAAGTGAGTACAGAGACAGGCTGCAATTTGAACTGGACATTATCCGGAAGATGGGATTTTCAGGGTATTTTCTCATCGTGGCGGATTTCATAGACTACGCACGGCATCATCAGATTCCGGTTGGTCCCGGCCGTGGATCGGCCGCCGGGTCTCTTGTGGCCTATGCGCTTACCATCACCAACATCGATCCGATCAAGTACGGCCTCCTCTTTGAAAGATTTCTCAACCCCCAGCGCATCAGCATGCCTGATATCGATATCGATTTCTGCATCAACGGCAGGGACGAGGTAATCCGTTATGTGGCGGAGAAATACGGCAGGGAAAATGTCTCGCAGATCATCACTTTCGGTACCATGAAAGCGCGGGCAGTGATTCGGGATGTGGGGAGGAGCCTGAATATCCCTTTGGGTGAAGTAGACCGCATTGCCAAGCTGGTTCCTGAGGGTCCGAAGGTTTCTCTGGAGAGGGCTGTTCTGGATGAACCGGAGCTGAAACGTCTGGAAGAGGGCCATGGGCCTGCGAAAAGACTGCTTACCATATCCCGTGTTCTGGAAGGACTCTCCAGGCACGCATCCACCCATGCCTCCGGTGTTGTGATTGCGGACAGGCCGCTGGTCGAGTATCTCCCCCTCTTCAAGGGCTCCAAAGATGAAATCATGACCCAGTATACCATGGATCGCATTGAACAACTGGGCCTTATCAAGTTTGATTTCCTGGGGCTGAAGACGCTCACCGTGATCAAGCACACCCTTGACCTCATAGAACACACCAGCGGCACAAAGATTGACATCGACAAGATACCCCTTGATGATCCGGCAACCTACCAGTTGTGCAGTGATGGGAAGACCACGGGAGTGTTTCAGCTTGAAAGCGGCGGACTGAAGGAACTCATGCGGAGACTGCGGCCCGAGGTGTTCGAGGACATGATTGCTCTTGTTGCCCTCTACCGGCCGGGACCGCTGGGCAGCAACATGGTGGATGACTTCGTCAGCGGAAAACATGGAAAGACCAGAATCCGGTACCCTCTTCCCCAGCTGGAACCTATCCTCAAAGAGACCTACGGGGTCATTCTCTACCAGGAACAGGTCATGCGGATAGCACAACTGCTGGCCGATTATTCCCTGGCCGAGGCTGATGAGCTTCGAAAGGCCATCGGCAAGAAGAAACCGGAGGTAATGGCCAGGCATAAACAGCGATTTATTGAGGGCGCCCGCAAAAACGGAGTGAAACCTCAAAAAGCGGAAAATCTCTTTCAGTTGATAGAAAAATTCGGGGGGTACGGATTCAACAAGTCCCATTCAGCGGCTTACGCGCTGATTGCCTACCAGACCGCCTACCTGAAGGCCCATTTTCCCGTCGAATTCATGGCAGCGCTGCTCACGCAGGACATGGGAAACCAGGACAAGACCATCAAGAATATCGCCGAATGCCGGAACATGGGCATCGTGATCCTTCCTCCGGACGTCAACGAAAGCCAGGCGGACTTCTCCGTCGTGGATGGGAAAATACGGTTCGGCCTCGCGGCCGTAAAAAATGTGGGGTTGAAGGCCGTCGAATTCGTCATAGAAGAGAGAAAAGAAAGCGGCCCCTACCAGGACCTGCTGAGTTTCTGCCGGCGCGTCGGAACCGGAAAGGTCAACCGGAGGGTACTGGAAGGTCTGATCCTGTGCGGAGCTTTTGACTATACCGGCGTCCATCGCGCCAGGCTTTTCGCCGGTCTTGATGATGTTCTCCGTTTCTGCGGGGCCAATCATGATCCGAATCAACTGAACATTTTTGGTTCCCTCGCCCCCCAGGCCGGTACCGGGCTCGGTTTCATAGATCTCCCCGATGTAGAGGAGTGGCAGGAAAAGGAGCGCTTGAAAAAGGAAAAAGAGGCGCTCGGCTTTTACATAAGCGGGCACCCCCTTGCCCGATTTGAACGTGAAATCGCTCTCGTCTCGAGCTGTTCCATTCAGGATCTCCCCACACAGAGTGACAAGAGCCGGGTCACAATTGCCGGGATGCTGGAAGAATTGAAACTGAAACGCACCAAGAAGGGCGACAGGATGGCCGTCATCCAGGTAGAAGACCTGACCGGATCAGTGGAGGTGATTTTATTTCCCGATCTGTTCGCCCGGTGCTCCTCACTGGTCAAGAGCGATGACCCGTTGCTTATCACGGGAACAGTTGAAAAAGGAGACCACACCGCCAAAATCATCGGACAGGAAATGAGCACCCTGAGAGCCGTCAGGCAGAGACTGATCAAAGCCGTTGAAATCAGCCTGGATCAGGAAACAGTCTCCAAGAATACCCTGGAGGACTTGCGGGATCTGACCTTTCGATTTCCCGGCGATTGCCGCCTCCGCTTCAAGGTGCCGACGCCGTCGGGGAAGAATATAACCATTACGGCGAATGAGCGTTTCAGCGTGCTTCCCTGCCCCGAACTCCTCAGCGAGGTGGAGAGCATCACCGGCCGCAAAGCGACTGAAATCATAGCCTCTCCGGCAGCAACTCCGCCGGACATCACATGATATGGTATCCTGCCGCTATTCTGACGCTTTCTGGATTTTCAAGAGGGCTTTCCGGTAGTCTTCCGGGGTGTCGAGATCCAGGTCGCTGAAGCCCTGGGGTGCATCCACCAGGCAGACATCGCCTCTGAAGGAGTCAAAAAGTTCCCGCGCCCCCACATCGCCTTCCAGGTTACACAAGGCCTCAAACCACGCCCTCCCCAGGATAACCGGATGTGAACGCCTTCCCTGGATTTGAATAGCGCCCAGGGATTTCCCTGACGCCAGGTACCGTTTGACAAGATGATTGATCAGCAGTGCAGTAATATTCGGCATATCTGCCAGGACGATCATGACGTGACGGGTATCTTTTTCCACAGCGCCGAGGCCCGCGATGATGGATGTGCTCATCCCCTCCCGGTAGCGATCGTTCTTGACTATCCTCAGCTTCTCATTAGGCAGGGAACGGCTCACTGCCTCCCGAACTTCCCGGAAGCGGTGTCCGAGGACCAGGATTACCTCATCGAGCTCCGATTTCAGCACTTCCGCGAGGATGCGTTCGAGAAGGGATTTATCCCCCATGCGAAGCAGTTGCTTGGGTTCGCCCATCCTGCGGGAAGCGCCCGCCGCAAGGACCAGCCCTGCGACTCTTTCTTGCTGGCTGTTCATGTTGCCTTTCCAAGAAACGGTCCCTGCCGGAAAGGGATTCTCCGTTTCTCTTGCCAGGAACAGCCCGGAGATCGTCGATCACCGGGCTGTCAGGGACTCCACCATGTCCGGAAGTCAAAAGAAAAGGATTATCCGGTGTACTGTCGCGGCTTGGGCAGCGGCGCGATATCAGACAGGGCCCGTTCGATTTCGTCTTCAGGGAGGGAGTGGTCTGCGAGCTTCCCGGCCAGGTAAGCCTCGTATGCCGCCATATCCACCAGCCCGTGGCCGCTCCAGTTGAAGAGGATCACCTTTTCCTTTCCCTCTTCCTTGGCTTTCAGGGCCTCACGAATGGCCACCGCGACTGCATGGTCCGTCTCGGGCGCACTGATGAACCCTTCTGTCCTGGCGAACGTTATTCCGGCCTGGAATGTCTCGAGCTGGGGCAGGGCCACAGGCCGGACGAGGTTGTCCAGGATGAGCTGGCTGACAATAGGGGCCATGCCGTGGTATCTCAATCCCCCGGCATGGATGGGTTCCGGCACAAAACTGTGACCGAGAGTGTGCATGGGCAGGAGGGGGGTCATTTGAACCGTGTCGCCGAAGTCATAGGCAAAGGGTCCCCTGGTCATGGTGGGACAGGACGCCGGTTCCACCGCTATGATGTCGATGTCTTTTCCGTGTATCTTGTCCCGGACAAAGGGCAGGCAATTTCCGGCAAAGTTGCTCCCTCCGCCGGCGCACCCGATAATCACATCCGGATAGTCCCCTGCCAGGGCCATTTGCTTCTGACATTCAAGGCCGTTGATGGTCTGGTGGAGCATTACGTGATTCAGGACGCTTCCCAGGGAATATTTTGTGTTTTCATCCATCACCGCCGCCTCAACAGCCTCGCTGATGGCAATCCCGAGGCTCCCGGGAGAGTCGGGGTGCTCTGCCAGGATGGTCTGTCCCGCCTTGGTTTCGGTGCTGGGGCTGGCCACGCAGGTCGCACCCCAGGTCTGCATCATGATGCGGCGGTAGGGCTTCTGATTGTAACTCACCTTGACCATGAAGACCTTGCACTCAAGACCGAACAGGGCACAGGAAAAGGCGAGAGCGCTTCCCCATTGGCCCGCGCCGGTTTCCGTGGTAATGCGCTTCGTCCCGGAGATCTTGTTGTAGTATGCCTGGGCAATTGCAGTATTGGGTTTGTGGCTCCCGGGCGGACTCACTCCCTCATTCTTGAAGTAGATCCTCGCGGGTGTTTGGAGGTATTTCTCCAGGCTTGTAGCCCGGTAAAGG
>Ga0316583_10000549_pt1 | contig 11299 bp, 7 predicted proteins | sample J_170502JBrBrA_D_FD_204513 | JGI IMG/M metagenome (GOLD analysis project Ga0316583, IMG submission 204513) | Rhizosphere microbial communities from salt marsh grasses in Alabama, United States - J_170502JBrBrA | ecosystem: Host-associated > Plants > Roots > Rhizosphere | place: USA: Alabama... | reverse complement strand
GAGCGTCGGCACGTCCTCCGCGGAGAGCGAGAGGACCCGCCGGACCGGGGCGCCGGCCGAAGCTCTCTCCCCGGCGGCCAGCGGTGCCGGCGCGGTCGGGGGAGTGGGCCCGGCCACGGGCGTATCGGCCTCCGCGCCCACGTCGGCCCCGTACACGAGGCCCGTCATCCCCAGCGCCGCGAGGATGAACAGGTCGGGAAGGCTCGAGGCGTGGACCTCCACCCCCACGTCGGCGGTGTGGTCGAGGAACGAGATCCCCCGAGGAACGGACTCCGAGCCCATGGACCCTCCTCGGCTGCGTGCACCATCACCACCGGCGGGCCGTGGCCCTGAAAGGGACGGGTCGCACGGACGGCTATCGGTTGAAGCTCGCCCCCGAAGGTCGTCGCGACCAGGTTCTGGTGGCTCGTGAGCCGGAAGGTGCCGCCACCGGTTGCGCACATACCGCCCACGCCTGAGTATGGCGACCGGAAGCCGCGATTCCCGCGATCCCCCACCGGGGGAGCGGGATCGCCCTCGTCCCTGGCCCCCCGCCGAGGCCTGAGAGGGGTGTATGAGCGCAATCGCTTTGCTCGTCGTCGGCCTGGCCGCGTTCCTCACCGGGTATCGTTTCTACTCCCGGTACGTCTCCGAGCGCATCTACCGCCTCGACCCGGACTTCGTCACGCCGGCACACCAGTTCGAGGACGGCACCGACTACGTGCCCACGAACAAGCACGTCCTGTTCGGTCACCACTTCACCTCGGTGGCCGGCGCCGCGCCCATCGTGGGCCCGGCCATCGCGGTGATCTGGGGATGGCTGCCCGCCTTCTTGTGGGTGGTCCTGGGCACGATCTTCGCCGGTGCGGTTCACGACTTCGGCGCGCTCTGGCTCTCCGTGCGTCACCGCGGCCACTCCATCGGCACCGTGACGCAGTCCGTGCTGGGCTCCCGCGCACGCGTCCTCTTCCTGTTCATCATCTTCTTCCTGCTCCTGATGGTGAACGCGGTGTTCGCGGTGGTGATCGCGAACCTCTTCATCGCGAATCCGGGCTCGATCTTCCCGGTCTGGATGGCCATGCCCACGGCGGTGGCGGTGGGGCTCCTCGTCTACAAGACCCGGGCGGGTATCCTGTGGCCGAGCATCATCGCCCTGCTGCTGCTCTACGGCTACATCTGGATCGGCCAGTACGTCCAACCACAGCTGCCGGACTTCTTCCACTTCGCCCCCACCCTGGCGCAGCTCCACGCGGCGGGCGGCAACACGGTGGCGGCGCAAGTCGCGGCTACGACGGACGGGATCCGGGCGGGGTGGGTGATCACCATGCTGATCTATTGCATCTTCGCGTCCACGCTCCCCGTCTGGTTCCTGCTGCAGCCCCGGGACTACATCAACAGCCACCAGCTCTTCGTGGCGCTGGCGGTGATCTTCGCGGCCGTGCTCGTGGTGCACCCCGTGGTGGTGGCACCCGCCATCAACCACCACCTGCCGGCGGACAGCCCCAGCTGGTTCCCGTTGCTCTTCATCACCATCGCGTGCGGGGCCATCTCGGGCTTTCACGGCCTGGTGGCCTCGGGAACCACGTCGAAGCAGCTCGACAAGGAGACCGACGCCCGGTACGTGGGCTACGGCGGCATGGTGGGTGAGGGGCTGCTGGCGCTGACCTCCATCCTGGCCACCACCGCGGGCTTCGCGCTGTACGTGGGCGTCGACGGCTGGCACGAGCACTACGCCTCGTTCGCCAGCGCGTCCACCGGGGGCGTGAATGCGTTCGTGGACGGCGTGGGCTCGCTGTGCGAGGGGATCGGCATCCCCCACGAGGTGGCTGCCATCTTCGCGGCGGTGGTGGTCATCTCGTTCGCGGTGACCACCATGGACACCGGTGTACGCCTCCAGCGCTACATCCTCGAGGAGCTGGGCTCGCAGTACCGGATCAAGGTGTTGAGGAACGGGATCGTCGCGACCCTGGCGGCCGCCCTGTGCATCGGCGTCCTCGCCCTCGGCGTCGACCGCGGCGCCGGCGGCATGCGCATCTGGCCGCTCTTCGGTACCACCAACCAGCTCACCGGCGCTCTCACGCTTCTGGTGGTGAGCGCGTTCCTCTGGCGGCTCAAGAGGAACGTCTGGGTGACCGCGGTGCCCATGGTCTTCCTGTTCGTCATGACCACCTGGGCGATGCTCGAGCAGCTCGCGGGCTTCTTCCGCCACCAGTGGATGCTCTTCGGCGTGGGCGCGCTCATCTTCGTGCTGGAGGTCTGGTTGATCCTCGAGGCCATCGTGGCGTTCCGGAAGATGTTCGGCGGGGGCGACCCCGGCACGCCAGAGGAGAAAGTGGTGTACGACGCCCTCGGGACGGAGTGACGAGCCAGAGCAGAGCTTCCGGGAGGCGGACGAAGACATGTGGGGGCGGATACGACGCGCCCTGCGCGCGTTTCGCGACATTTACGAGGCGGTCTACTTCGCCCCCTACAGATCGCAGATCCACCGCGAGTACGCGCGCCAGCACGACCTCTTCCTGCTCCTGACGACGTCGGACCTGTTGGGCGTGCCCAACCCCGTGGAGTTCTACACCCTGGAGCTGCTGCCCGAGGCCATGGAGCAGTTCCACACGTGGCACCTCCGCATGGGACTGGAGAGCGCCCCGGAGGGCGGGTTCCGGTGCTGCTGAACCTCCCCGCCACCCCCATCGTCTTCTTCGGCGGCAAGGGCGGTGTGGGCAAGACCACGCTGGCCGCGGCGTTCGCGCTGCATTCGGCGGAGCAGGGCGCCCGCACGCTGCTGGTGTCCACCGACCCGGCCCATTCCGCGGGCGACATGTTGGAGGTGCCCCTGGGCGACGAGACGTCGGAGGTGCTCCCCGGGCTCCACGCGGTGGAGATCGACCCCGAGGCCGAGGCCGAGCGCTACATCGCCGACGTCAAGGAGCGCGTCCGGCAGGTGGCGTCGCCGAGGATCCTCGACGAGGTGGAGCGGGAGATCGACCTGGCGCGCTCCTCACCCGGCGCCGAGGAGGCCGCGCTCCTGGACCGGTTCGCCGAGCTCATGCGTACCGCGGGGGGTACGTACGACCGGGTGGTGTTCGACACGGCCCCGACGGGCCACACCGTGCGGTTGCTGTCGCTGCCCGAGCTCATGAGCCGGTGGATCGACGGCCTCGTGTCGCGGCGGCGCAAGGTGCGCTCCCTGGGCCGCATGTGGCGGAACGTGGCGGGGGCCGCCGCGGGCACCGCCGGGCGGGAGGAGGATCCCGTGCTGGACGCGTTGGAGGAGCGTCAGGCCCGGTTCCGCGCGGCCCGCGAGATCGTGACGGATCCGAAGCGCACGGCGTTCACGTTCGTGCTGACGCCGGAGCGGCTCCCCATCCTGGAGACGCGCAAGGCGGCGGCGGCACTCGAGAGGTCCAGGATTCCCGTGGCAGCGGTCATCGTGAACCGGGTGCTTCCCCCCGACGCCCGGGGCGCGTTCCTGACCCGGCGGCGGGAGCGGGAGGCGCGATACCTGGACGACATCGACCGCGAGCTTGCCGCCTATCCCCGCGTGCGCGTGCCGCTCTTCGACTCGGACGTCCAGGGCGTGGAGGGGTTGAGGCGGGTTATCGCCGCGCTGGAGGACGGAGCCTGAGCGCAATCGAACCCTCTCGGGTCACTGACTTCCGCCGATGATGATGTCCGGATCGATGACCTGCGTGGATCCGTCCTTGCACCCGATGGTGACCTTGTACCGGTAAGGGTGGTTGACCTTCGCCGAGGCCAGCGGCTCCGGCGTGGCCGCCGGTGCCTCGGGCGTGCCGGTGAAGGTGCTCTGGGTCCACGGCCAATCAAGCGTGTCCTTGGGGGCGATGGTCCACGACACGGCGTTGGGCGACGTGGAGCCCCACACGACGTTGTCCGTCCGCTTCATCGCGATGGTCGCCGGCGTCACCTGGGCCTGGGCTCCCGGTGTGCACGCGGACGTGACGTTGGCCTGTTGGGGCACGGGCAGAGCCGGCGCACGTACCGCGGCGACGGCCGCGGTCCCGAGCACGGCCAGGAGCGGCAGGGTCATGATACGAGGGGTCATGGGAAACCTCCTGGAGGGTCCTCGGGGGCAGAATGACCGGGTGACAGTGGTCGCACTATGGTGCGTGGCGACTGCGCGGACAAGGAAGAGGCATTTCACGAGAGAGGCGACCACCCGCCCTACAACCCCGATCGAGAATCTCCCGACTGGACGAATTCGGCCTCTCCTGGAACGCTGAAGTCATTCTCATTGCCCTGCCGGAAGGAGTTCGATATGCGTGCCACCATCCACTTCCGGCTGAACGGCCGGGACACGACGCTCGAGACCGACGGCAACCGGCGCCTCCTCTGGGTCTTGCGGTCCGACCTCGGCCTCACGGGGCCCAAGTTCGGCTGCGGGATCACCCAGTGCGGCGCCTGCACGGTTCTCGTGAACGGCAACCCCGTTCGTTCATGCCAATACCCGGCATCGGACATCGAGGGCACGGAGGTCACCACCATCGAGGGCCTGGCCAAGGGAGACGAGCTCCATCCCCTCCAGGAGGAGTTCGCCGACCGCGGGGCCTTCCAGTGCGGCTACTGCACGTCCGGAATGATCCTGGAGGCATACAGCCTCCTCCAGAGGAACCCTCATCCCACCCGGTCGCAGATCGTGAGCGGGATGAACCGCAACCTGTGCCGCTGCGGCGCCCACAAGAGGATCGTGGAGGCCATCGAAGCCGCAGCCGCCCGACTGTGAGGAGGGGATCATGAACAGGAACGATCTGGGGCCGATGGCGGTGGACCGCCGGGACTTCCTCAAGTTCACCGGTGGCGGGATCGCCGTCTTCGTGACGCTGAAGGACCACGACCTCTTCAAGGAGGCATTGGAGCAGCAGCGGGGATATCCCTCGGACTTCAATGCGTATCTGCGTATCGGCGAGGACGGGCGCGTCACCGTGCTCTCGGGCAAGATCGAGATGGGGCAGGGCGTCGAGACGTCTCTGGCTCAGGAGGCGGCCGAGGAGCTGCGGGTGCCGCTGGGCTCCATCGACATGGTCATGGGCGACACCGACGTGTGCGTATGGGACGCGGGCACGTGGGGCTCGCTCACCACCCGGGTCTTCGGGCCCGCCCTGCGGAGGGCGGCGGCGGAGGCCCACTCCGTGCTCCTCGATCTCGCGGCGGAGCGGCTGCACGTGCCGAGGGCGAGGCTCAAGGCCGAGAACGGCGTGGTCACGGTGGTGGGCGGACAGGGCCGCGTGACGTACGGCGAGTTGGCCAAGGGGCAGAAGATCCAGCGCACCGTGCGCGGCAAGGTCGAGCCCCGGGACGTGAAGGACTTCACGGTCATGGGCACGTCGCCGAAGCGCTTCGACCGCATCGACAAGGTGACGGGCAAGGCCAAGTACGCCGGCGACATCCGCGTTCCGGGGATGCTGCGGGCCAGGCTGCTGCGCCCGCCGGCACATGGTGCCACGTTGAAGAGCGTGGACACCAAGGCGGCCGAGGCGGTGCCGGGGGTGGTCGTGGTCAACCAGGACGGGCTCGTGGCGGTCCTTCACGAGGATCGGGACACCGCGGACCGGGCTCTGGGGATGATCCGCGCGAACTGGGACACGCCGCAGTCCACGGTGGACGACACCAACATCTGGAGCCACTTCCTCCAGGTGGCGCCCACGGGTCGCACCGCCCACGAGGCGGGGAGCCTCGACGCCGGCGCGAGGGCCAGCACCAAGGTGTTCGAGCACACGTACTACGACGGGTACGTGGCCCACGCCCCCATGGAGCCGCACACGTCGCTTGCTCATGCGGAGGGCGACCACATCACGGTGTGGAGCTCCACCCAGAGCCCCTTTGGCGACCAGAGGCGCATCGCGGGGACTCTGAGGATCGACGAGTCGAAGGTCCGGGTCATCACCCCGTATGTGGGCGGTGGCTTCGGCGGCAAGTCCGCGGGCCAACAGGCGCTGGAGGCTGCCCGACTCTCCTGGATCACCAAGAAGCCCGTCCAGGTCATGTGGACCCGGGAGGAGGAGTTCTTCTACGACACCTTCCACGCGGCGGCGCTCATGAAGGTCCGCTCCGGGATCGACGCGGCCGGCAAGGTGCAGCTCTGGGACTACAACGTGTACATGGCGGGGACGCGGGGCTCGGAGGTGCTCTACGACGTGCCCAACGTGAGCGTGGTCTCGCACTCGTCCCGGGACGCCCACTTCTTCGCCACGGGACCGTGGCGTGCCCCCGGCGCGAACGACAACACGTTGGCCCGGGAGTGCCAGATGGACATCATGGCGGCCGCGGCTGGCATGGATCCGCTGGAGTTCCGGCTCAAGAACGCCACCGACCCCCGCCTGAGGAGCGTCCTCGAGGCCGTGGCGAAGCTGTCCGACTGGAAGGCCGGCGCGGCGCCCACCGGCCGGGGCTATGGGATCGCGTGCGGGTTGGACGCCGAGAGCTACGTAGCCCACGTGGCGAAGGTGGCGGTGGACAAGGCGTCCGGAGAGGTGAAGGTGGAGGGCATGTGGTGCGCCCAGGAGATGGGGATCGTCGTGAACCCCGAGGGTGCCACCATGCAGATGGAAGGGTGCATCACCCAGGGCCTGGGATATCCCCTGATGGAGCACATCCGCTTCCGGGGCGGTGACATCCTGGACAAGAACTTCAACACGTACCGCATCCCGCGCTTCTCGGATCTCCCGGAGATCCACACGGTGCTGGTCAAGAACGACGGGCTCGCGCCGAAGGGCGGCGGGGAGCCGGCCATCGTGTGCATCGGCGCCGTGATCGCGAACGCCATCTTCGATGCGTGCGGCTCCCGTGTGTTCACCATGCCGTTCACGCCGGAGGAGGTGCTGGCGGGGATCTCGAAGCCGACGGGGGCCTGAGAGGCCCCACGCTCTCGTCCCTCGCGGTCGCCGGGGCGCTCTCCGTCACGTCGGCGGGCGGCGCCCCGACGACCTAGCTGCCCAGTCGCTCCGCCGCCGTCCCAAGCACCCGCTCCGCCGCCAGCGCCGCCGCCAGCGCGGTCTCGTCCTGCCCGGCCGGGGCGACGAGCTGAAGGCCCACGGGCATGCCGGCGCGGTCGAGGCCGACGGGAAGCGTCACCGCGGGGAGCCCGAGGATGCTCGGGCCGCACGTCGGCCGGAGCGCCGCCCCGTTGGTCTCCAGGTAACGCTCCATGTCCTCCATCTCCGCCGCCGCCGGCGGCGTGACCATGGCCGTGGGCAAGGCCAGGACGTCGGCGTTCCGGAACAGCGAGCCCGCCGCGCGGGCCATCTCCTCGCGCCGCGTCAGCGCCGCGCGGTACTCGTCGTCGGTGTGGGCCGCCGCCGCCGCGATGCGCCGGCCCACGATGGGATGCAGGATCTCCAGCCACCCGGGCAGCTCCGCCTCGAGGAAGCGATGGCATTCGACTCCGGCGATGCCGCCGGTCATGTAGAGCTCCACCGCCTGGTCCAGAAGGGCGCCGTCGATCTCCGAGCGCGTCCAGCCGCCCCGTCCCAGCTCGGCCAGGGCGGCTCCGAGGACCTCGCCGATGTCGCTCTGGCAGTCGCTCCAGACCCCGCACCGTGGGACGGCCACCCGCATCCCTCCGCCGCCCAGGTCGGAGAGACGCCGCAGGAGCGCCTCCGGGTCGCCCCACGACGGGTCCACGCTTCCGAAGAACCACGCGCTGTCCTCCGCCGAGCGCGTGAGCGCGCCCACGGTGTCGAGGGTGTGGCTGAGGGGCACCACGCCGGTGGTGGGCAGGCGGCCCGTGCTGCTCCTGTGACCCACCACGCCCGTGAAGGACGCGGGGATGCGGATGGAGCCCCCGGTGTCGGTGCCCAGCGCGATCATGGCCGAGCCTTCGTGGAGGCTCACCCCCGCGCCGGCGGACGACCCGCCTGGAATCCGGTGCACGCGCGCGTCCCAGGGATTCCGCGGCGTCTCCCAGTTGGGGTTCGTGCCCACGGCTCCGTAGGCCAGCTCCACCGTGTGGGTCTTCCCCATGATCACCGCCCCCTGGGCCCTCAGGCGGGCCACCAGCCACGCGTCCCGGGACCACGCGTCCGGGAGCTGGCGCACGGTGCCCGCGAAGGTCGGGAGCCCGTTCACGCCGTAGAGGTCCTTCACCGACACGGGGATCCCGCAGAGCGGGGGTGCCGGCGAGGGACCCGCCAGGATCCCGTCCGCCCGGGCGGCCGCGGCGCGGGCTCCCTCGGCGTCGAAGAGCTTGTAGGCCCGGTGGCCCTCGTCCCGCTCTTGGTGGAGACTGATGGCTTCCTCCGCGAGATCCATGGCCGAGACGTGCCGGCGGTGGAGCGCGTGCGCCACCTCGCGCAGGGGTCGATGGGCGATGTGCATCGTCGGTGGTCCTCCTGAGGCGGATCAATCCGGCAATGTAGCTTGCTGAAACACACCGGTGCAGCCGATACTGACAGTGGGCCCCCCACCCACTGCGTGTCTGCTCGACAGGAATCCGCCGCACGGATGAAGCCTGTACCGAGAGTCCTGGCCCTCACCATCCTCGCCATCGTCGCCGTGTGGGTGGCGGATGCCGCCGTGGACAGCGTCCTGCTGCACCAGGGGCCCATGCTCCGGCTCCTGGTCCATCCGCCCGTGGAGGCGCTGGGCACACGGCTCGTCGCGTCCCTCGCCCTTCTCCTCCTCGGTTACATCGCCAGCTCTTTCGCCCTCCGCGCGCGGAGGGCCGACGAGGTGCGCGAGGACATCAGGAACCGGTACGCCTTGATGCTCGCCACCACCAGCGATGCGGCCATGGCGGCGGACCTGGAGGGACGCCTCACCGCGTTCAACCCGGGCGCCGAGCGCATCTTCGGATACACGGCCGCCGAGGTCGTCGGTCGCCCCATCTCGGTTCTGAGCCCCGAGGAGCTCTTCGAGGAGCAGGCGGCGACCTGGTCCAGCCTCTTCGAGACCGGATCCGTCTCCGGCGTCGAGGCCGAGCGCCTGACCAAGGACGGCCGCCGGATCCGCGTGGAGATGACCATCAACCTCATGCGCGACGCCGGGGGGCGCCCCACGGGCACCACGGCGGTGCTCCGCGACGTCACCGAGAGGCTGAGGTCGGAGGAGGCGCTCCGGGAGAGCGAGAGCCGCCTCAGGAGGATCTTCCGCGTGGCGCCCGTCGGGATCGGCATGGCCCGAAACCGCGTGCTGCTGGAGGTGAACGACCAGCTCTGTGAGATGGTCGGACGGACGCGGGAGGAGCTCGTCGACCAGGCGTCGCGCATCCTCTACCCCAGCGACGAGGAGTACGACAGGGTGGCGCGCGAGCGGGAGATCCAGGCCGCGACGCAGGAGATCGTGACCGTCTCCACGCTCTGGCAGCATCGCGACGGACGCGTCCGCAACGTGATCATGAACTCGTCGTACCTGGATCGTGGGGATCCCACGAAGGGGGCGATCTTCGCCGCACGGGACGTGACGGAGCAGGTCCGTTCGCGTCGCGAGCTGGAAGAGCAGCATCTCCAGCTCGAGCAGGCCCAGGAGCTGGCGCAGGTGGGAAGCTGGATCTTCGACCTGCATGCCAGGCGCGTCACGGGCTCCAGGGAAGCCAAGAGGATCTACGGCCTCGCCGGCGAGAGCTGGTCGATCCCCGAGATCGAGGCGATCCCCCTCCCGGAGCACCGCGAGGCTCTGGACCGGGCGTTCGAGGACCTCGTGCGGCGGGGAAAGCACTACGACGAGACGTTCTCCATCCGCAGGAAGTCCGACGGCGAGATCCGCACCGTCCACTCCCTCGCCCGCTTCGATCCCGAGAACCACCGGGTCCTGGGCGTCATCCAGGACATCACCGACCAGAGGGCCGCGGAGGAGGCCGTCCGTGCCTCCGAGCAGCGCTTCCGGAGCGTGGTGGAGCAGTCGAGCCAGGCCATCTACGTCCTGGTGGGCGACCGTTTCGAGCTCGTGAACCCACGCTTCTGCGAGATGACCGGGGTCACCCCCGAAGAGGCATGCGCCCCGGACTTCAACTTCCGCGACCTCCTGGCTCCCGAGAGCCTCCAGATCGTCGAGAAGCGGCGACTGAGCCGCCAGCGTCACGAGTCCATTCCCGAGGCGTACGAGTTCGCCATCCGGCACCGGTCGGGACGCACGGTGCAGGTGTCGGCCTCCGTCGCTCCCATCCGGTACCGGGACCGCGACGCCGTCCTGGGCTTCCTTCAGGACATCACCGCCCAGAAGACCCTCGAGGCCCAGCTCGACCAGGCGTTGAGGATGGAATCCGTCGGGCGTCTCTCCGGAGGCGTGGCCCACGATCTCAACAACCTGTTGTCGCCGGTGCTCGGATATGCGGAGCTGCTCCTGGAGGACCTGCCCGTGGGGGACGCGCGCAGGGAGTCCGCGGAGGCGATCCTGCAAGCCGGGATCCGCGCGCGGGACCTGGTGAGGCAGTTGCTCGCGTTCAGCCGCCAGCAGCCGCTGGAGATGAGCACGGTGGACCTGAACACGATGCTGAGGGACTTCGACAGCCTGCTGCGGCGTACCCTGCGTGAGGACATCCGCATCGAGATGGACCTGCAGGCCGACACTCCCCTCGTGACCGCGGATCGACGTCAGCTCGAGCGGGTGTTGATGAACCTGGCCGTGAATGCCCAGGACGCCATGCCGGATGGAGGGGTCCTGACCATCGGGACGAGGTCGGTGGAGCTGGACGAGCAGTTCATCGCGACCCATCCGGGATCGAGAGCCGGGCACTTCGAGGTTCTGGAGGTGGCCGATTCGGGTGAAGGCATGGATGCCGAGACGCGGAGACGCATCTTCGAGCCCTTCTTCACCACGAAGGCCAAGGGCAAGGGCACCGGCCTGGGACTCGCCACCGTATACGGAATCGTGAAGCAGCACGAAGGGTACATCGCGGTGCACAGCGTGGCAGGAGAGGGCACGACGTTCTCCTGCTACTTCGCCGGGGCCGACCGCGCCAGCGCCGCCCCGTCTTCCGCAGCGGACTCCACGGAACAGGCGGGAGGAACGGAGACGGTGCTGGTCGTGGAGGACGAGGAGCTGGTACGGACCCTCGTGGTCGGGGTCCTCGGCCGGCAGGGCTACGAGGTGCTTTCCGCCGAGAGCGGCGAGGAGGCGATCTCACTGCTCCAGGGCCGCGACGGGCACGTCGATCTGTTGCTCACCGACGTGGTGCTTCCCGGAATCAACGGTCGCGAGCTGCACCAGCGGATCCACGACCTGTCGCCGCGGACGCGGGTACTCTTCATGAGCGGATACACCGGCGACGTGATCACGGAGCGCGGCGTGCTCACGGACGAGACGCTGATCCAGAAGCCTTTCTCCACGGAGGCTCTCGCCACGCGAGTGAGGGACGCTCTGGACGCGGCGG
>Ga0316583_10000548_pt1 | contig 11305 bp, 11 predicted proteins | sample J_170502JBrBrA_D_FD_204513 | JGI IMG/M metagenome (GOLD analysis project Ga0316583, IMG submission 204513) | Rhizosphere microbial communities from salt marsh grasses in Alabama, United States - J_170502JBrBrA | ecosystem: Host-associated > Plants > Roots > Rhizosphere | place: USA: Alabama... | reverse complement strand
TCGTTTCGTCATTTCATGATCCTTACCCGTAATGTAGATTTGATTGAGGGTGCACTTATTGGAGAAGTATGTAACCCCTGCTATAGATGGATATGCTAAAATGACTCTTTCTTATGTTATCAAACTGCGGCGCCTTCATTCAGGAGATATATCGTTCACGCTTGGCTATTCCTTTTCAATCAAGGATGAGGATCTTCTCAGAGGGAAATTGTTTTTGAGATGATTATCAACAGTAGTCCATAGCAAAGGTGTTTGGAGATCAAGTAATACATGATATAAAGGTTTGGATCCAGCGAGAAACTACTAACGTCGAGAGCAGAAAAAGAACTTTCTGCCTTCAGCCTTTGGGCTAGTTCTTTCTATTTTATCCGTTTCTCCGTTCAGTGACTTTGCTAGCCTCAGCTAGCCAAGGGAAAAGGTTGTATGAATATCTGTCTTCCGCCTTCGGTCAAAGGTGTAAGGGTAGGCAGCTGTTTGTATCTCTAATTCCGTCCTGTATTCGGTCAAGGTCTGAATTCTTTCTTTTATCCGTCTTCCGTTTTCGGCCAAAGGGAGAAGGTTGTGTCAATCTCTTTCCTTCTTGCCTGGTGTCAGACAATAGAGGAGTTCGGACTTTGTTTGCTATATACAATTCTTCTCAAGTGAACATAGATTGTCGGATTTGGTGTAAGTGGTATTTGTCCGATCACAGGATCTTCTGGCGTGCTAGGATCTTGCTTCCCTCGAGACGAACTACTAAGATCAGATCGGCCTTCGCTCGCTTGCTTTGTTTGATAAGTACTTCAGTCTTCCCCCGCTCTCTTTGCCACCTAGCTCCTGGGCTGGGACACAGAAGAAAGCTACGTCAAAGTGCGAGCTGTAGTCGATCCAATGACACATTCATTTGAGAGAGGAGATAGAATTTCCTTGACCCCTGAACCTAGAATTTCTCAATCAGATTGCTTCTCTTTCCCCTCAAAACTGGATATTAGACCTTTCTCGCTCTTACTCGATAATGCTCGGCCATTATACGTGACTCTTTCCGGCTCTATCAAATAAGTGGGAATTGGTTCTAAATCAAAGTTCTTTCTCAAAGATTCTTTTCTCTATATGCTTGAGTAGGAATTCTTTCACATTCATTCTCGAGATAACCAATAGAAGTTCTCTAGTCTGTTTAAGGGGCTAGTAATTCTGCCCTTCTTTCGGTATATATAAGAGCTCCATGTGGCAGATTCTTGCCTTTTTGATGAAAACAAATTGAAATGATTCAGCACGATCCACTCCAGCAATAACGCATTCTCCAATTCCATCACTTCTTTCTTTCTCTCTCACAAAGAAAGGTTATTAGTTTACCCCGAACAAGCACTAGTCAAGGGTCCTTCCTCCCCTCAAGTGAAGGCCTTTCCCAGCAAGAGCCTCTTTCTTGACTTTACCAGCAAGAGTCCATTCCCATCACTAGCTCAAAGCATCACTAGCCTCTTACTATCCCAGAAGCGAGTCAATTCCTTCCCCAACACTCTTATCTGTCTTTCCCAGCACTCTCTTCTTTATGAGATGAAAAGTCCCAGCACTATGCTCTGTCTTTCCCGCATGCAAGTCGATAGTGGAAGTAGTCATTTCAGCTATGCTTAACACATCCATTGGAGAGAGAGAACCAAGAATTGAGGGGCACCAGCCTTCTTGATAGAGATAAGCAAGCGTTCTTTCTTTCTATATTCCACTTTTGTCTTTCTCTACTTATAGAATAGAATAGAATAGAATAGAATAGAATAGAAATGTGCATATGATCATATATAGTTTCCTTCTTTTTGGCCTTGAAATGGCCCATAGTATCTGGAATGGACTGGTGGAAGTAGGAATTCTTTTCATTATATGGCTCGTTAACACATGCATTCGACATTTCTGCTTAACACATCCATTGGAGAGAGGAGATAGAATTTGCTAGCGCAGCGTAAGTTTCACTTTCCAAATCAATCTGGAGACGAGCCACATCTTGAGAGTCTAATAGTCAAGTTCTTTTCGTTCTTGTCATTCTTTTCTTAGAAAAACGATCCAGCCGAGAAACTGAGAATATGGAATTGGTTCACTCACTGGCTTGCTTGCTTGGAGAACGAGTGCTTTTGAGAATCTAGTTGTCAAATCAAAAGAAGAGACGACTAGTCAAACACGGGAAGTCATTCATTACTCGATTCAATAGCTTCTCCTAGATCCGTGACTCACATCTGGACATCGGATCTCATTTGGCTGGCATTATATTGGCGTGGACTATTGGTTGATAAGTCATTACATAAATAGAGTTATGATCCGCTCTATTAGCTTAGCAAATCGATGAAACACAACGTATAATGCCTGGCTATCAGTTACCAGTGAGTATATGGGAAAGCTAGCTGACTTTTCTTTCTAATTATTGAAGTTGTACTTTTTGCTTGCTACTCAAAGAAGAAATTGCCCTGATCTAAACAAGCGTTTCTTATCTAAACTGTAAGAAGAAGAGGTCCTCTATCTTTCTAAGGTCAGGGGAAATTCAATGCTCTTCTTTCAAGCAATCCGCAAATCAAAGAGATTCTAGCTCAATCTTCCTTCCTGGCACTCTTCCCTTGTTCTCTACTTAGTTAGACCAAAATTCATTCTGTTCTCTTCTCTAGCCAAATAGAGAAATTCTTGGTTCTGAAGTCAGAGGTAGGGCTATTCACTTTGATCTGACTCATCAAATCGGAAAAATGTATTTAGACTATGTTCGGTTCGGAAATATGTATTTCCAGTGTAGGACGAGCGAGAATATGAAGAGTGCTAGGGCTAGGGCTTGACTTGGAAGGGATTAATTCCAAATACACTAATGGATATTGCTCTAACAGAGGAGCAACATCAACAAAAAGTACAAGTCTCATCTGGCCCACGAAGGTAGTAGGGTGGAGGAAAGAAGAAAGAAGCTCTTCGTCACTGGGAAGAGAAGGCACCCATTCGTCAGATAAGAGAAGAGAGAGATTAGTGCCCAAGAGAGGAGCTCAGTTCCTTCCCTTCCAGAAATGCGTTATATAGCTTATTTCTTGGACTCGGCTCCCTTCCCAACACTTGACATAAGGGGCTATCGACTCCACTTTCGACACCGAACTCGTCGGAAATCACCATTTTCAGCATCCAACTCCGAACCGTGATATAATGAAAAGAAAAGAACAAACAGAAAGAAGAGATGAAATGAGAGAGATAGATTCATTTGCCCAGAATCCAATTTCACTAAGCCAATCTTCGATTTCACCTCACCTGCCCCCCTCTCGCAGAGAGCCTAGCGTTTGTTTATTAAGTAGCCGTGAAATCAAGAATGCTATGGTCAAGAAGTATGGGTCGCCGGGAAAAGACCAGCGTAAGTGACACAGAGGAGATCGGAGAAAAACCAAATCCGTCGTTCTTTTCTTGACTTTCATCAAATCTTTTTGGAATGCTTTACACATTCATTTTCCAGAGCACATTCATTTGATAGAGCATAATTTGAAAGCCTTCTTTCTCATTCCAACCCGTCGTTCTTTTCTTGGAATTCTCTCACTGGGGAATTTCCCAGCTGATTGGCATTGTATTTCTGAGTGGGATTATTATGAGGACCTTCTTTCTCAAATCAAATACCAAGTCCTCGTCTCGTTCAACTCAACCTTGTACTTAGCTTCATGCTCTTCGAAGGAAAGGTTCTAGTCCTCCAAACAAAACATTATACGTCGATGGTAGATCTTTCTTTTCACGTAGTCGATCTCTTCCCAGGAGCTTTCCACTCCTAGAATTTCTTCTCTGGCCTTCTCTTTCACACCTACCGAGTCTCTAACTGAGCCATCGGGTAATGAGGAAGCTTATTATGCAATGAACATCCACTCTTGATAATAGGGAGAGGACCTTCGGAAATCAAGGGTTGGGTCAGAGTTTGAAGAGATACCGCTTCCTGGCTTCGGTCCTCCTTCATTGCCTCGTGAATGAACTTTTCCTCAGGCTCTCGCTTCTATCAGTAGTGCAGACGTCGAAGTAAGATATAGCTTGATCCCACCTCGCCATTTCTTGATTGAAAGCAAGCCCTTTACTATACTATCTAGCATGACCACCTTCTGCCGCCTTCCTGAACCGCTGGCTGGATACCCCTACTCCAGAGATGAGGAATCGGATTTTGATAGACAGTAAGTCCGACAACAATGATTACAGCGTCCGAGCGTCTATCGCCGAGGTCAAGAGCAGGCTTGGACTGATAAGAGAAGTGCCGGGTCAATAAGACCGAGATTTTCTACCTGTGCACAATTGACATTCCAAAATGAAAGAAATGCCACCATGACACAACCAATTCCATTGATTTCAAGGAAGGGTCTTCCGATCAGGTTGAGTAGGGCATGCCATCGTACATCATTTTCATAGTCAATCAGACTTCCTTCCACCCTTTCAGAATCCATTCTTTCCTTGAACGCGGGACATTGATAATAGCAAGCGCCGGGACGATGAGAAGGCCCGGGAGTCTAGAGAGTAAAGCGAAGAAGCGTTTGAGTGGAATTAGACTTTCTTTCACAAGCAAAGGGGGAAGCCTGGGGAATAGAATTGTCTTTCTTTCTTGACTACTTTTCCTCAAACTCCTCCTCAGTCAAATTGAGAGACAACAACTCACTCTTTGCATAGTTTCTATTTAGACCAGATACTCCTTCAAAAGCTAATAACACCACTTTCATGTTCCAAATCCCTCCTTATCATCTTCAAAAGAGAATGGTGTCATCCGAAAACTGCAAATGAGTAACCCCTTCTCCTCCAACCAGATCACTGGCCAACCCACGAAATCAACCTCTAGCACATCCATTATTGATCAATTTTTGTTGACCATCAGCCACTAGGACAAACAGGAAAGGAGAAATTGGATCCCCTTGCCTCAACCTCCTCAATCATTCAAAGAAAGCACTCAATTGGCCATTGAAATTGAAACAAGTCTGAGCCCCCTCCAATAAAGACATGATCCAGTCTATCCATTTAGAGCAGAACCCCCTTTGAACCAGAACTTCCTTTAAGTACCCCCAATTTTCTCATAGGCCTTCTCCAAATCAAGCTTAACCACTACCCCTCTTTCCTTCTTCTGTTTGCACCAGTGGAGAACCTATTGTGCTGATGCCACACTGTCCAGGATATGACCCCCTTAACTAAAAGCAGTCTGAGTTCCTGGTAGTTTCCTTCCCAGCTAACTACTAATCTCATGTTCCGATTAGCTAACACTTTGGTAATGATTTTGTACACACAATTGATGAGACTGATGGGCCTATATTCCTTAACTGTTTGAGGCTTTCTTTTTTTGGGTATTATACAAACAGAAGTCTGATTCAGCTTGGCAATGTTCAGAGTCCCCCACTGGAACCCCCTAACCAATCTCATAATATCAGTTTGAACAGTGTCCCAGCATGCTTGGTAAAAAGCCATAGAAAATCCATCTGGCCCCGGGGCCTTGTCCGCCCCCTGGCAGCCCTATAGCTACCTGAACTTCTTCCTCAGAGATCTCGTGTTCCAAATCTGCATTCTCTTCAACAGACACCTGTGAATGCTTTCCCCCAAAATGATCTCCCAACTGAAACCATTTATCCCCTACTGAACCAAACAGCTCCTTGTCAAAACGTTGAATATGCTGTTTTTTCACCCTGGGATCAGTCTCCATAACCCCATTCACCTCCATTGTGGCTATCTAATTTCTCCTCCTTTTCTCTCTAATGGATTGGTGACAAAATGGAGTATTTGAATTACCCTCTTTCAACCATGTGATCTGAGCCCTTTGACATGCTTGTATCTCCTCCATTCGATATATCTCATCCAATTGCTGCTTGGACAGCCACCATTGGGCCCATTCTTCCTCCTCTAATTCTCTACCTTCCTGTGCTATATCTAAGGCATTCAAGTCCTGGAGGATTTCCTCTTTCTGCCTCTTGATAGCTCCATTCAAGTTAGCACTCCAACCTCTCATTTTCCTCTTTATATGCTGGTTCTTTAGCCTCCACCCATTGCCCACTTCCCCTCTTATCTGAAACTGATCCCACCAGATAGGTACTAACTTGACAAAGTCCTCCTGAGTTAGCCAAGCCCTTGAAAACCTGAATAGTTTTGGAAACACACTAGTATCTCCATAGGAGGGGTTTGAGGGGAACATGATCAGAACCATATCTTGGTAGCGCAACCACTTGTACTGAGGAGAAAAGAGCATTTTGAAGAAGAATCAAAGAATAAGCGGTGCACGATCGACTTGCTTGCATCCCAAGTCCGCACGACAGACACCTCCCACTGGCTACAAGCACTCAGAGGGGGTACTGCTGTTCACAAGCACTGGACTGACTTCGTTTGATATGCTGCGTCTTCCAACCTCTTGTCTGATCGGGCGAACCAGAGACTAAGAACCGAGCTGTTGTGACCCACCTGAGAAAGTATGCTGATTTGATACGCAAAAGCTATGGCAGAATTGAGCTAGAACACGCGCTACAACAAAGAACCTGTCCGAGATAGGTCAGTGGATCAAGTCCGACCCATAGATAGGAAGGAGGGCACCCTTTGTGACTGGCCTTGGGTCCTCTGTCAATTGGTTTTTGACCGGTCAAACTGACCATACCAAGCGAAGACGCACGTAACCAAATGGAAGGTGTGCTGGCCCAGCGAAGCTCAGCCCTAGTGAGCGTGGTACGAGTTCATGGGAGGTAGCGAACGAAGAATAGAAAAGAGAATGGAAATTCAGAAGAAGACTATTAATTGGCCAATCCATTGTAGCAGGAATTCACTCTGGTTTGTGTGTAGGAAGCTCGGACTGATGCTTCAAAGTACTTCTTTCCACTGATGGAGGGAAACTACCTGCCTGATGAATGATTTCTTAACGCAGTCTCTCGGCTTGCAGATCCCTCTTCTCATTCTCAGCTTGAAGTTGAAATCGGCTGTCTACGCTTCCACTCAAAACTATGACGGTATAGGACTGGAGTGGTTTCGATCAGGCTTGACTTTTCAGGCTGGGAAGGCCTGGAGGTCTGAGTTAACCATTTGGTACCTACTTCCAACGATGCTCAGGCTATGCTCGACTTATGCCATAGTTGCTCCTTCAGTTCTTCTTTCTTCAGACTAGTTGATTGCTTCTATGCTCTCAACATAAGCCCTTTCTCGCTGCATATAAATGATCAGTCCATATCTCGACCCGACTTCTTTCCTTCGAAAAGACTTCTTTCTTGGCTACTAACGTCTCGAGCTCTTCTTTTTCGCCGGGTCGTCTCAAGTCCTAACGTCAGCATCGTAGAATAGTGATTTTGTCCTTGTCTTTCCAGTGGTACTCTCAACTACCGTAGTTTCTCTCTGGGAGAAATGAGTCTTTTTTGTCTTGTTCTTGTTTAGGTGTGTCAGACCTGTTCTCGTCGTCCTTCTTCTTGCAACTGCTTTGGAGCTCTTGCTAGTCTTTCAATCAGTAATGGAGCATGAAAATGAAAGAGGAATGAATGGTTGTCTCGTCTGCCTCTGCGAACGAATGAGTATGCCTGGCCAGCGGTGAAAGCAGGTTTGATGCAAACCCATCCTCAAAATGCGGATACGAGAAGGACCTTGACGCTGAGTCTCATCCTTTCTCTCCGTACCTTGGGCTCCTTATTCTATTCTGGTGTTCAGTCCTATCTGAGAGTTCTTTATTACTTGATGTCCTCAGACTCCTCAGGGCTGACTAATCTGGTAGTTGGAAGACATCATTGACTTCTTTCTCACTTGTCTCGTAGTTGTAAGGGATGATGGACTTATCTCTCACTTGTCTGTTAGTTGGAAGGGGTCATTGACTTATATTTCACTTCTCAGAGTCCTAAGGTCTCATTCATCTCTTACTAGATGTCCTCAGAATGGCAGGGGGTTACTCATCTGTGAATTGATGGAAGTAGGTATAAAAAGTCTAAGTACCTCCTTTGATTGTATAAACGAATTCAGGTAGGCATGAATAGTCAAAAAATAGAAGGAACGAAGCTCCTTCATTAGATACATGAGACCGATTTGCCTCCCGAAAGGGAGGGTCCAGTCAGTCTCAGCCACCACGTAGTAAGTACTTCCATCTTTCCCTATCTGTTTTTTGAAAGGAGGATATTCAGAGGCTTTCCAAGTTGTGGGCGCCTTGGCAAAGATTCATCTTCGATTTCCAATCCAACTGATGAGTCAAAGCTCTATAGATACTCACGATACACTGTTTTCAGACAGACTTGAATGGGGAATCCACTCATATGCAAGGTCTCAACATTCAGAATTTTCTCGTAATGGTGATCAACGTTGGTATTGCTATTATGGTTTAGGGTGATGTTACCTCCCTTTTACTGGTTATCATACCAATTAGTAAAGCGAGTCCCCGGGCCACGAAGTCAATAGGGTTGGGCCTTTCAGCAGCGAATTGAACATATTAATTAATAAGGCGCCTAGTGGTTGACCTTTGCTGCTTTCTAGCCTAGGAATGATTTCTTGAGATGGTTGCCCAGCAAAGGGCTTCTCTATCTTTCCTATGTGATCCCAGTGAACTTCCTCTTTTCATTCTCACTGAAAAAGAAAAAGCGTATCGATTCCTCGGAGTCTTCGGTAAGTACGCAATATGTGGATGACCTGAAGCCAGATTTTCTGATGCGTAATACCTCCTTTGCCTATTTTCTGTCATCTATCTCGCCTCTGACTCCTATTGCATAGATCTTCTCCGTCTGCACTATTTCGTTCTTTGTTTCCAATGTTTCACAGATTTCCACAAAACGAATGAAATATACGAGCCGGTTCCATCCACGAAGACTTGACTTTTCTTGGCTGCTTGTGCCATACATTTCGTCTTTCTTCTATTCCTTCTATTGATTGGAGGGCTTCTGTCTCTGCAATGCGCCAGAAAGAAGACTTGGCTTATTGGGAAAATAATTCGATTCATTCTGATCAGTTTCTCGTAGTAGTTAGAGACTGAAAGCTTTGAGCTGGCATTACTGAAATACATAATCCTGGTAATTGCATCCGTTGATAAGAGAAAGTCTCACGAAGTGGTTGACTTTGAAGTAATGTGGGTAGTGCTGTCGCCTATATTTGTTCCGTTCATTGGGTTTTGGTTAAAGAAGTGGTGCAAGCTCCACATGCTTTGACTCTTGCTCTTTGAAACTAGGGTATGCTCCTTCGAGAGGTCGTTCTTTCTAGTGGGGTAGTTGACGCCGGAGGAGCATGTTTGGAACCTTTTGAAAGAAAGGTGTTCCGCTTGTTTTGTTTGTTGTTCCGGAGGCAAGGCTCTACGGTTCTGAAGACTCCCGAGGAACTATTCTCAAGAGTGTTCTATTTACATTATGCTGGGGGCGATGCTCTATCTACGGAATGTTTTTCTTTTGATGACTCCAGGGGCAAGACTTCAAAGAGTGTATTTCGTTTCACTCCGGATTTGAGCTCAAACGGAGTGTGTGTGAACTCCGGAGTCAGATTCATACAAGGTTCGTGCTTCACTCAGACTCCGGGGGCAACGCTAGAACGGAGCCCTATGGCTCTGCTGTGAGACAGGCTACGTTAAGGCCTTATGGGAGGCTTGTACGCTGCCGTGAGCGGCCTTAGGTAGGGAGGGGTACTTTGCAGGGAAATTATGTGCCTCTTGTATTGAAGGCTTGTGCCAATTTCCCGTGAAATTGGGCTTGATTACTAATATCAAATAATTAGTAAACCACCAGAATTCTTCTAGGAACATAGAAATAGTGCTCCGTCCTTGAGGGGCATCGTTGCACGTTACTAATTAGATAACTCTTGGTGTGCGAGGCACAGCTTGTAGAGGTCGGCGGGGATGACTCTGTAGGCTTCAGGCGAGTATTTGCGGGGGTTCTCCGCGCTCCACGTTCGAGGAACTTGACTCCCATCATGTTGCTTTAGTCGGTAAGCTCCGGTAACGAGGGTTTGGTGAATTACATTCAACCTCCCTCGTTAGTGGTACCATTCCATAACTAGACTTGCTAGACTACCTCACTTTCTAATTCCTGGATGACATTCATTCTCAATAGCTAGTAGTTATACAGATGATTGAGCAGATTTGGAGTTAGGGAAGAGAGCTGATTCGGGTACAGCTGCTTATTCGACTTCCTCACTTGCCCTCAATCCCGGGTTAGATGAAAGAGATTCGGTAACTGATGAGTCAATAGCTGCAGTATCCTCGCAATCCTCAATAGCAGGAGATGAGAAAGCTGATTATCTATCCTCACTATATTCGTGAACTGATTCGCTAAGACTTCCTGTGAAGACCATGAGTGAAAAGCCTGTGTTCACTCCTACTTCTGTATTGCTTGACTCAGTTCAATAAGTAGACTCGCCCGCATGCCCACTTGTAACTGATCTCTTTATCCTAGCTCGTATGCTTGTAAGGTCATTTTGTACCGGCATCAACTTCCTCACTTTCTCCACTAGCTGAGATAGCTGATTCAGGAACAGCTGGTACAGCTGATTCCACATCATCTGGTACGGGAACATCTCTTTCAACAGCTGAGTCTTTAGCTGATTCGGCATATGAAACTGATTCGGGAAATGAAGTCGACTCAAGGAGTGAAAGGACTCTAAATGGGAGATGGGATATATGATTACTGTCTCTCCTATGTCTCGACCTTATGAAGACCAATAAGGGTACGACCACTGAGTGAAAAGCCTTTGTTCACTCCTACTTCCTTTCGATCTTCAAACCGTAGGGCTAGCTCAATTACAAGTCATTATCCTAATAGAAGTGCCCTTGCGCCCTATCCGACTTTCTCATTATCAATACATGGGTGAAGACATCCTGGAACTTCCTTGCTTTCAACAATAGAAAAAGCGCCTTGAAGTAGATCGATCTTTCGTATTAAGAAATTCTCTCTTCCCAACCCCTACCCACTACATTCTCTATTTGCTTTGATCTATTCCTTAGAACCAATGGATGTATTGTCTGTTCTGGATGGAGTATTAGTGAATGAATATCGGTTCTGACTTTCCTCTGGCATGGTCAGCAGAAGTCAATAAAGGAAATGAAGTTGCTTATCGTAATAAAGGAAATGAAGTGGCTTATCCTATATAGTCTAGTTTGTTTTCGTGTCAGCAAGTAGTAGGGGAAGTGACTAGGGATCGTATATCTATCATCTGTCTTTGCTTTTCTTCTCACTAGGTCAAGATAGGCAATAGGTAATAGGTCAAGTGTCAGCTACCTTCAAGCATCCGAGGTATACAATGCTGTGACACTTACAGAGAAATCATCATCCCAAAAACGCCAGCGTACTATGGCGGGCGTCTATGATAGGAAGAAAGAGCGTAGTTTCGGGTATTGTTTCGCTCTTCAGCCTTCCTCCCTAGCTTTTTGAGTTTGTCCTTCTATTGA